>Ga0326597_10000160_pt1 | contig 123071 bp, 118 predicted proteins | sample RVTome_12_FD_203789 | JGI IMG/M metagenome (GOLD analysis project Ga0326597, IMG submission 203789) | Soil microbial communities from uranium-contaminated site in the Upper Colorado River Basin, Wyoming, United States - RVT100D185 | ecosystem: Environmental > Terrestrial > Soil > Contaminated... | reverse complement strand
TTCAACAAACTCAAACACTTCCGACGCGTCGCCACGCGCTACGACAAGCTCGCCAGAAACTTCCTCGCCGCCATCCATCTCGCTTCCATCCGACTCTGGATCAGGCATTATGAGTCCACAACCTAGGGCCGAAGGACCCGCGCTCAGGCCTTGGCGGCGGCCTTGGCCTTTTCCATGGCGGCGACCTGCTCCGCCGAGCGGTTGATGGCGACGGCTTCGCCGCTTTCCAGGAACCGCACGTTCTTGCCGTTCTCCGCGCGGTTGCCGAGCAGCGCCATGTAGCCCTCGCCCGTGTTCTCGAGCTGATAGAGGGTGCCCGCCTCGATGTGGACGATCATGCCGGGGCTCAGCTTGCGGCTGGTGCCGTCGGGGAAATGGAAGGTGCATTCCCCCTCGATGCAATAGAAGGTCTGATCGGCGCTGTGCTTGTGCATGACCCCCTTGTCGCCGGCGTAATCGCCGTGGATCCAGGTGTGAAAGCCCCTGGAGTTGAACAGGATCTTCTTGCCGTGGCCCTTTTCGAGCTGCGGCCCCTTGACGATGTCGATGAACTCCGCTGCCATTGTCCTCTCCTTCCTCGTTCCTTCCCTGTGGCGCCGAAGCCTGGCGGCGTACCCGGGCCAGTCTCTCGTTTTCCGCCGGTGCCATGATCGGCACGTCCCTCCGGGCGCCCCGAAGGGACCTGACGGTCACGCGACCACCGTCGCGGCGGGCAGGGCCCGCCCGCTTTGGTCCGAACTATAGCCCGGGGGCGCCGCAACCCGAACCGATTCCCGCGGGCACCCGGAGGTCCCCGATGCCCCCTATTCCGCCGCGCGCGCGGCGAGGTCGCGCAGGCGCACCCCTTCGTCGGCGAGCTCCTCGTCGGAGAACCGCGCGCCGCCTTCCATCATCCGCCTAAGCGGGCGCATCTCGCGCCCCAGGTTGAAGGTGGTGGCGCCGACTATGCGCGCCCCCTCCATGTAGAAGATGACGCAGCGCCCGCTCTCCGGGTCGCCGCGGGTGACCAGCCGGTCCCAGGTCTCCGGCGTGCCCAGGACCTGGAGGTTGAGGTCGAACTGGTCCGACCAGAACCAGGGCAGCGCGGCGTAGGGCTCGGGCTCGCCCACCATGTTGCGGGCGACGGCGAGGGCGCCGAGCTGCGCGTTCTCCCAGGATTCGAGGCGCAAGTGGCGGCCGAGGATGGGATTGAAGTGGAAGGCCACGTCGCCGGCGGCGAAGATGCGCGCGTCGGAGGTGCGGCCGTATTCGTCGGCCTTGATCCCGTTCCCGACTTCGAGCCCTGCCTCGGCGGCGATCTCCTGGTTGGGCAGGATGCCGATCCCCACCACCACCAGGTCGGCGGCCAAGGTCTCGCCGTCGGTGCAGATGACCTCGGACACCCGGCCGTTGCCGTCGAACCGCTCGACCGTCGCGCCGGTCATGACGCGCACCCCGTTGCGGCGGTGCAGTCCCGCCACCAGATCCCCCACCGCCGGGTCGGCGACCCGGGCGAGCACCTGGTCGGCGAGCTCGACCACGGTGACGTGCGCGCCGCGCGTGCGCGCGCTGGCCGCGACCTCGAGGCCGATGAAGCCGCCGCCGACCACCGCGACCCGGACGCCCTCGCGGAGCTGGGGGCGGAGCGCCATCGTGTCGTCGATGGTGCGGATGTAATGGATTCCGGCGAGCTCCGCCCCTTCGCAGACGAGGCGGCGCACGCGCCCGCCGGTGGCGAGCAGCAGCTTGTCATAGGCCACCTCGCCGCCGTCGGCGAGGATCACCTTGCGCCGGTCCCGGTCGATGGCGGCGGCGCGCGTCTGAAGGCGCAGGTCGATGGCGTGCTCGGGATAGAACTCCGGCGCATTGAGGAACGTCTTCCCGGGCCCCTCGTCCCCGGTCAGGAGCTCCTTGGAGAGCGGCGGACGCTCGTAGGGGACGTAGGCTTCCTCGCCGATCAGCACGATCTCGCCCCCGAAGCCGGCCTGGCGCATGGTCTCGGCCGCGCGCCCGCCGGCATGCCCCGCACCGATGATGACCTTCGGTCCCTCTTCCGCCAATCCGCGCCCCCATTTTCAGCGGGCCCGCCGCCCGCACCCCCTTTGGTTAGCATGATCACCGGGCGGATTCCACGCAAGGCGCGCTCAGGCGAGCCCGGCCTCGGCCTCCACGCAGAGATCCCCCGCCGCGTCCCGCACCCAGAGCCGGACACCCCCCTCGCCCTCGCGGCGGCCGCAGACCCAGAAGGGGGCGTCGTCGAACACCGGCTTCACCGCGCGGAAGCCGAAGCGGGCGATGGCGCGGCCGGGCAGGTTGCGGCGCACCAGGTCGCTGAGCAGGGTGGCGAGCAGGGGCCCGTGGACCACCAGCCCCGGGTAGCCCTCGACCCCGGTGGTGTAGGGCTGATCGTAGTGGATGCGATGGGCGTTGAAGATCAGCGCCGAATAGCGGAAGAGCAGCGCCGCGCTCGGCACGATCGCGCGGGAGAACTCGGCGTCGTCGGGCGCCGGCCGACTGGGCGGCGCGGCCTCGGGCCCGCCCGCCGGCGCCTCGCGGTAGACGACGGTCTGGCGGTCGGTGATGGCGAGGCCGCCCGCGCCCGAGATCTCGTGGCGGATGGTGACGAAGACGAGCGGCCCGCTTCGCCCCTCCTTCCGGGCGACGTCCTCGATGACCGAGTTGCGCCGCGCCATCCTGCCGATGGCGAGGGGGCCGGTGAAGGCGACCTCCGAAGCCGCCCACATGCGCCGGGGCAGGGCGACGGGCGGCAGGAAGCCGCCGCGCCTGGGGTGGCCGTCGACGTCGAGCTCCGATGTCGGCGCGAGCTCGAGGAAGTAGAGCCAGTGGTAGAGCGGCGGCAGGGGATCGCCCATTCCCGGCCCCGGCCCGGGGCGGTCGAGCGTCGCCTCGAGCGCCGCCGCGGGCATCGGCGCGATGAAGTCTTCCACGGTCCGGCTGCGGCCGATCCAGCCGGCAAGCCTCTCGTCTTGTTGGTCGTCCGCCAATCCGGCCTCCATGGGCGAGCAGGCCGCCACTCTCCCCCAAAACCGATGGACCGCGCAACCGGGCGCGCGGCCTTAGGGCTTGACGGGGACCCACGAAACGGCGATCAGGAGGGCCGGGCCTGAGCGCCCCGACCCTTTCCACGCGACCGCCGGCCCGGCTTTTCCATGGACCTCACCCTCTGGACCATCGTCATCGCCGCGACCGCGCTCGCCATCGGCGGCCTGTCCAAGGGCATTCTCGGCGTCGGCCTGCCGATGGTGGCGACGCCGATCCTCTCGACCTTCGCGCCGATCCCGGACGTGGTGGCGGTGATGTACTTCCCAATCTTCGCCACCAATTTCTACCAGGCGCTCGCCGGCGGCCACTTCACCGCCACCTTCAAGCGGTTCTGGCCGATGCTGCTGGTGGTGCTGGCGGCGACCCCGGTGGGGACCTTCTCCCTGGTCAAGCTCAGCGCGGGCACCGTGTCCGTGCTGCTGGGCATCGCCGTGGCGGTGTTCGCGGGCGCCTCGCTCGCGCGGCCCTCTCTGCGCGTGAGCCCAGGCTGGGAGCGCCCGATCAGCCTAGGCGCCGGGGTCATCGGCGGGTTCTTCGGCGGCATGGTGCTGATCGGCGGGCCGCCGGTGATCATGATGATGGTGGCGCTCCACCTCAAGAAGGAGGAGTTCATCGGCGCCATGGGTCTGGTCTACCTCACCATGCTGATCCCGGCGGGGTTCTCCCTGGTGGGTTTCGGCGTCCTCACGACGGCCCATGTCGTGCCCGGGCTGATCTCCCTCATCCCGGTGGGCGCGGCGCTGTTCCTCGGCCAATGGGTGCGCGGCAGGATCGACGAGGAGCGCTTCCGCAAGGTGCTCCTCATCAGCATGGTGCTGATCGGCCTCAACCTGTTCCGGCGCGGCCTGTTCTAGGCGGCGCGGGGAAGGACCCGCCCGCGCGGAGCCGACTGCGATGGTCCCGTATCCAGCAACGGGCGACGGAGTCCCGATCGACGCCATGGCGTCGCCCGGCCATCGCTGGTATCCTTACTTACCTTCCGGTTATGTCTTTCGCATCCGAGATGCGGGTAAGTGCCGCGCCCGGGCCGGACCACGTCCAAGGCTGAGGAAAGCCATGAAAGAACGCGACATCGAACGCCATCCCCCGCACCTCCAGGGCCGGTTCCAGGAGCACGTCCACGACCCCTACAAGACCCGGCTCAAGCTCCACGATCCGAGCGTATGCCCCGACTGCGGCGCGCTCTATCACTCGGGCCGGTGGACTTGGCCGGAGGTGCCGCCGCCCGAGAACGCGGAGCCCGAGCGCTGCCAGGCCTGCCACCGCATCCACGACCACTTTCCCGCCGGCTGGGTGACGCTGTCGGGCGACTTCGTCGCGAGCCACCGCAAGGAGATCCTTCATCTCGTGCGCCACAACGAAGAGCTCGAGAAGGCCGAGCATCCCCTGCACCGGATCATGGACATCGAGGACGAGAACGGCGAGCTGGTCGTCACGACCACCGACATCCATCTGCCGCGCCGCATCGGCGAGGCCCTGCACCACGCCTATCACGGCACCCTCGACTACCACTACGAGGAGGAAACCTACCGCCTGCGCGTCCGCTGGTCCCGCGGCGGCGAGGCCTGAGCCGGCGGACCACCGCACGGTCGAGGGTCCCGGGGCCGGGCCCCTTGCCGGGGGCCGGCTTCTCCAATAGGCTTGCCGCGTCGGGAAGGCAACAGGCGGAGTCCCCCCATGAAAGTCATTCGCGGCGATCTCAAGGGCAAGAAGGGAATTCCCAAGAACGGCCTGTGCATCGGCGTGCACCGCGCGGGCACCATGCACCGGCGGTTCGCCGCCAAGCTCAACCGCCCGCTCACCATCTGGTCGCTCAGGCCGGACAACGAATTCCTCGCCTACGACAAGGCCGATTACGAGGACAAGGGGCTTTCCGCCACCGGCGACCTCGACGACATCGAGGATTCCCTCATCTTCGGGGTGCGCGGGGCGCCGCCCCAGGTCCGCGAGGAGGCGACCCGGCGCGGGCTCGAGGTCATCGCCGACGCGACCTGCCCCTATGTCGTGGAGCAGGAGGAAGCGGCGGTCGCGTTCCTGGAGCAGGGGCTCAATCTGGTGATGCTGTCGGACCCCAACCACCACGGCATCCCGCGCATCCGCGGCATCGCCGAGAAGCTCGGCCGGTCGATGTTCATCATCCCCGACCTCGCGGCGGTCGACGGCATCAACCTGACCCGCAAGGAGCCCATCGGCGTCATCGTCCAGACCACCTTCTGGATCGAGACCTACAAGGAGATCATCTCGGCGATCCTCGACCGCTTCGCCGACGTCCATATCCGCAACACCGCCTGCATCGATTCGCTCCAGCGCCTGCCGGTGGTGGCGGAGCTGGCGCGGGAGACAGACGCCATGGTCATCGTCGGCTGGACCGAGGGCATGACCACGCGCATGGTGGAGACCGCGAAGTCGTGCTCCGATCACGTGTTCGAGATCAAGCACCCGGACGAGCTCGATCCCGCCTGGTTCGACGGCATCGGCTCCGTCGGGGTCATCGGCGCCAACGAGACGCCGGAATGGATGGTCGAGGCCGCGGCCAGCCGCCTCGAGGCGATGGGCTGAAGCGCCCATGCCCAGGATCACCTTCCAGCCGGGCGGCCGCGTCATCGAGGTCGAGGCCGGGACCACCATCCTGATCGGCGCGACCCGCCAGGGCATCGCAATCACCCACGACTGCACCGAAGGCATCTGCGGCACCGACATCGCCCGCATCGCCGCGGGGGCGGAGAACCTCTCCGCCAAGACCGAGGCCGAGGACCTGACGCTGGAGGCCATGGATGCCGGCCCCGAGGACCGGCTCTGCTGCATGGCGAAGGTGTTGGGCGACGTCACCGTGGAGCTTCAGGAGGATGGGGGCTAGCTTCGTCGTCCTGAACCCGGCGACCTTCTGCCCGGTGGCCCTCTGCCCGGTGGTTGGTCCCCCGCCCCGGCAGGCCCGGGATAAGGAAGGTCATGCCTCGACTAGCTCGGCATGAGGCGAAGAAGATGAGGCCTTATCCTGAGCGGCAAGCGCAGCTTGCCAGTCGAAGGATGGGGCCTCTCCAAGGCATCAGGCGCCGCCCGGAGGGAAATCGGCCGGTCCCGATATTATTTGCAATTTCAATCATTGCATTTGCAAATAATATCGGTTATGATGCCTGCAATGGAGCCGGTGGAGACCGTGCTCACCCCTCCCGGAGACCAGGCCGATGGCCGACAAGAACGTCGAAGACCGTTCGATCCCCTTCCTGATGCACCAGGTCGTCGGCCGCGTGGAAAGCCTGGTCAACAAATGGGCGAAGCCGCTCGGCCTCAAGATCGAGGGCGTCCGCGTGCTGTTCCGCCTGCTCGGCTCCGACCGCACGGTCAACGAGCTTGCCCGCGTCACCGGGGTCGAGATTTCCACCTTGTCGCGCCTTCTCGGCCGGATGAGCGCCATGGGCCTGATCTCGAGACGGCGCGACGCGGGCGATGCGCGCTCGGTCATCGTCAGCCTCACCGACAAGGGCCGCAAGATGGCGCTGCAGCACCACCCGGTCTATTTCAAGGATTACGAGGACGTCCTGTTCACGGGATTCACGGAACCGGAAGCCGCGACCTTCCGCCGCCAGCTGACCCAGATGATCGCCAGCCTCGACGCCGCCGACGAAGAGACCATCCCCGGCGCGGGCAAGGCGCCGGCGCGGGCGGCAAGCGCGTAGATCACCGGTCACCGAGAATTCAACGGCATCCAACGAATGATGGAAATGGAGCGATAAATGGCTACGAAGAACGTACAGCACGCCTTCGCTTACGACGATCTCCGCGAATGGATCGCGGAGGCCGATAAGCTCGGCGAGATGCGCTATCTGGACGGCATGAGCTGGGAGCGCGACATCGGCATGGTCACCGAGCTCCTGCACCACACCGACCCGGCGCCCTGCGCCCTGTTCGACAAGGTGCCGGGCAGCCCCGACGGGTTCCGGGTGCTGACCAACTTCTTCGGCGGCAAGCGGCGCGGCATGACGCTCGGCTTCCCCGCCGACATGTCGAAGCTGGAGCTGACCGAGGGCCTTGCCGACATCACCGAGACCAAGAAGCCGATCAAGCATGAGATCGTCAAGGACGGCCCGGTGCTGGAGAACGTGCTGTCGGGCGACGATATCGACATGTACAAGTTCCCGACGCCCAAATGGCATTCGGAGGACGGCGGGCGCTATATCGGCACCGGGTCCTACAACGTCACCAAGGACCCTGACGAGAACTGGATCAATACCGGCACCTACCGGGTGATGATACAGGACAAGCAGAAGGTCGGATTCTACATCTCGCCCGGCAAGCACGGGCGCATCCACCGCGACAAGTACGCCGCCCGGGGCGAGAAGATGCCGGCGGTGGTCGTCGTCGGCGGCGATCCCATGATGTTCCTGATGGCCTCGACCGAGGTGCCCTACGGCCTGTGCGAATACGACCTCGTCGGCGGCTACCGCGGCAAGGCGATGAAATGCATCAAGGGCGAGGTCACGGGCCTGCCCTTCCCGGCCAACGCCGAGCTGGTGCTGGAAGGCTGGGTCGACCCCGTCGAGCAGAAGGCGGAAGGGCCGTTCGGCGAATGGACCGGCTATTACGCCTCCGATACCCGGCCCGAGCCGATCATGCATGTGGAGCGGATCTATCACCGCAACGACCCGATCATCCTGGGCTGCCCGCCGCAGCGGCCGCCGGACGAGCTCGCCCGCTACCGCGCGGTCGCCCGCTCGGCGCTGCTCAAGCGCTCCATCCAGGCCGCCGGCGTCCCCGACGTCCAGGCCGTCTGGGCGGACGAGGTCGGCACCGCGCGGATGTTCGTGGTCGTCGCCATCAAGCAGCGCTATCCCGGCCACGCCCGCCAGGCGGGCCACGTCGCCTGCCAGTGCCACGTGGGCGCCTACGCGGGCAAGTACGTGGTGGTGGTCGACGAGGATATCGACGTCTCCAACCTGGAAGAGGTGATGTGGGCGATGGTGACCCGGTCGGATCCGGCGACCTCCATCGACATCGTCAAGAATGCCTGGTCGACGCCGCTCGATCCGCGCATCACGCCGGACCAGCGCGAGCGCAAGGACTTCACCAATTCCCGCGCCATCATCGACGCCTGCCGGCCGTTCCACTGGCGCGACCGGTTCCCGATCGTCAACATGCCGTCGAAGGAGCTCGCCGCCGAGACCCGGGAGAAATTCTCCTGGGTGCTGGACGAGCCCCAGTAGTAGGTCCCGCCTCGAGACGGGTCGAAGGAGCGCGAGCCTGCCAGTAGAGTAGCTTAGAGTAGCGTAGAGTCCGCAGCGCTCGCGCGAGGGGCGGCCCCAGGGGGCCGCCCCTTCCCTTTTGGACACGCGTTCATCCTTCGACGGGCACCGGATGAGGCCTTCATCTCAGGATCGCGCCTTGGCGCCCTTTCAATCCGCGCGCCTGCGCGCGACAATGGAGGGCGAACCAATGGCGGGGAGGTTTCATGCTCAAGCTCTATCACCACCACACGTCGGTCTGCGCCGCCAAGTCGCGGCTTGCCTTGGAGGAGAAGGGCCTCGAATGGGAGGGCGAGATCATCCGGCTGCGCGAGCGCGACCAGCACCGGCCGGACTACCTCGCGCTCAACCCCTTCGGACTGGTGCCGATGCTCGATCACGACGGGCGCGTCGTCGTCGAATCCAACGTCATCAACGAGTATCTCGACGACGTCTTCGACGGCCCCGCGCTCAAGCCCGAGGATCCCTACAAGCAGGCCCAGATGCGCATCTGGACGCGGATGACGGACGAGAACATCCACGCCGCGGCGGGCGTCATCACCACCGCCGTCGCCTACCGGCACGTGCCCAGCCACGGCAACCAGATCTCCGGCCAGCTCGACCCCTACAAGCAGGCGCGCAAGATCGCGAGCTTCGAGGACGGCATCGACAACGTCCATTTCCGCACCGCCATGCGGCGCTACGACATGCTGATCGGCCAGATCGACGCCGCGCTCTCCGGCGAGGGGCCCGGCAAGGCGCTCGCCGGCGGCGGTCCGGCCTGGCTCATCGGGGCGTATTCGCTGGCCGATATCGCCATGGCGCCCTACATGGAACGGCTCTATTGCCTGGAGATGAGCTTCCTCTGGGAGGACAAGCCCAGGGTCGCCGACTGGTACGCCCGGCTCAAGGCGCGCCCCGCCTACAAGTCCGCGATCCTCGACTGGTTCGATTGGGACATCTCCTGGACCGACCTGATGCACGAGCAAGGGGCCAAGGTCTCGAACCGGGTGCGGGCCATCGTGGAGGAGATGCGCGATCCCGATTACGGCGCCTGGACGCCGCCCGGCGCGGAGTAAGCCCGGGGCGCCTCAGCCCTCCGACCCGCCGCCGTAGTTTTTCTCGATCTCCTGGAGCTCGGCGTTGCCCTGCTGGCCGTAGAACTTGCGCATGTCATCGACGTGGGGGAGCGTCGCGAGGTAGTCCTCTGCGTTCCCCGTCTCCTTCAGCTGCTCGAGCAGCGCGAGCTGGACGCAGAGCGCGGCGATCTGCAGGGTGCCGGGGATGACGGCGCAGGCGGCGCCCGCGTCCCGGTACTCGGCGAGCGTCATGTCCCTCGGCAGGACGCCGAAGCCGGGCCTGCCGGCGACGGCACTGAGCTCCTTGAGCTTCGCCGCCCCGCGGGCGGACATCCAGACGCCGTCGGCGCCGGCCTCGACGCAGGCCGCGACGCGTTCGAGCTTCTCCTCCCAGTCGTCGATGTCGCAGCGCGCGATGATCACCAAGTTCCCGTCCGACCGCGTATCCACCGCGGCGCGGATCTTGTCCACCATCTCCTGGCGGGTGACGAAGCTGCCGCTGAAGCCCTGGTAGGTGGGGCGCTTGGGGGTGAGCTGGTCCTCGATGTGGATGGCGGCGGCGCCCGCGCGCTCGTAATCCTTGACCGTCTTGACCACGTTCACCGCGCCGCCGAACCCGGTATCGGCATCGGCGATGATCGGCAGGTCCACGCGGTCGGAAAGCGCGGTGATGCGCTCGGTCATCTCGGTCAGCGTCAGGATTCCGGCATCGGCGTAGCCCGAGGTGCGGTGGGCGACGCTGCCCGAGGCGTGGATGGCGCCGAGCCCCGCGCGCTCGACCAGGCGCGCGGTGAGCGGATCGCCGCATCCCGGCGCGACGACGATCTCGGGCCCGGCCAGCAGGTCCTTGAGGCGCCGGCGGTTCTCTTCGATGGTGGCCATGTTCTTTTCGTCCTCCCTGTGGAACCCGCCTTTGCCGCGCGTTGCGGGCGGCGGGCAGTTTGGCTGTTTCAGTCGAAGTCGAACAGCCCTTCCGGGTTGTCGACGAGGATCTTGCGGCGGGTTCCCTCGTCGGGCGCGAAGTCCAGCAGCATGTCGAGGAGGTCGCCGTCGTTGGGCATGTGGCGCGGCTCGAAGACGAAGGAGTGCGGCCAGTCGGTGCCCCAGAGGATCCGATCCGGCGCGCGGGCGATCAGGAGGCGCGCGAGTTCGACCAGGGTCTCGAACGGCACGCCGCGCTCGAGATACCGGTTGGCGCCGTGGATCTTGAGATAGACCTTGCCCTCGCCCAAGAGGTCGAGGAGCGTCGAGAGCGTCGGCTGGTCCAGCCCCTTCATGGGATCGACGCGGCCCCAGGTGTCGATGACGACCGGGAGCGGGAGGCTCCGGATCAGCTCGGCGTTCTCGTGGATGACGTCGTCGTTGACCTGCATGTCGACGACCCAGGACTTCGCCTCCATGAGCGCCACCGTCTTGTGCAGGAGGTCGGGATTGAAGGCGTTGCCGTGCTCGCGCGCCACCGGGAAGCGCACCGCGCGGACGCCCGCGGCGTGGAGCTCCCGGACCCGCTCGGCCGTCAGCTCGGGATCGACCCGGATCATGCCGCGGAGCCTTCCCTCCGACTTCGCCACCGCGTCGACCGTCACCCGCGTGTCGGTGCCGTGGACCGCGGGCTGGACGATGACGCCGCGCTCGAGCCCGAGCGCCGAATTGATCAGGAGGTAATGCTCGACGGGCGCCGCGGGCGGGGTATAGGCGCGCTTCACCGCATAGGGGAAGACGTGCGGCGGGCCGTAGACGTGGAAATGCGTGTCCCAGCTGCCGGGCGGCGCCTTGAGCCTCGGCACCTTGGGATTGGGATCGGGCGGAAAGGTCACCCGGTCCTTCGGCTCGGCCCCTGCCAATGCGTCCTCCCCCTCTCGGCTTATCGGCACGGCCGCCCCCGCGGCCTTGGCGGCATTCTCGGCCGAACCCGGGGCCGAAGGAAGCCCCGATCGGGAGCAAGGGGCCGGCCGCCAGGACCGGGATCGATTGCGATGACCGGATTTGTATTAAGGTTAACTTAGGCTTGGAAAAATCTATGCTAATTCTGTTAATATTAGTTAACAAATATCTAAAATTTTAGATGAATACATTTGTATTTCTTCCAATCTATTCGTATATATCCAACGAATTCACCGTTTTTGGGGGAGTTGAGGATGTTCCGGAACGTGGCCCGTTGGGTAAACAAATTCTTAAAGAAGGAGGACGGCGTCACCGCCCTCGAGTACTGCATCCTGTTCGGGGGCATATCCTTCGTGATCCTCCTCGCCGGGTTCCAGGGGATCGGGCCGGGGATCAGCGACCGTCTCGGCCGTGCATTCGATCCCGCCATCGTGCTCGGCGAGGGCTCCTGCCCCGCGCACAACAGCGGCCTCGACGGCAACTGCGGCGTGGGCCTCGGCGGCGGCGGCGGCAACGGCACCCCGAACGAAGGCAATGGCCAGGGCCCCGGCCCCGACAAGGACAAGTTCGACAACCCGGGCCAGGGCAACAAGTAAGCCCCCCGCCCGGCGAGGTTCGCGTACCCCCGGCCCCCGCCACCCTCCGGCGGGACCGGGGCAGTAGAGTGAAGTAGAGCCCGGGGTTCCCCCAAGCCCCGGGCTTTATGCTGCCCGGGGTGCGGGACCGCCGACGAAACGTCGACGCGGGGACGCCCGCTGACACCGCCATTCGATGTTGGGACCAAGGCGCGATACGGCGGCCGACGGACAAAAAAGCTGGCTGGGGCGGCAGGATTCGAACCTGCGAATCACGGGATCAAAACCCGTTGCCTTACCACTTGGCTACGCCCCAACGGCCGCACGGGAAGCGGGCCGCACACTAGCGCCAACGCCCACCTCCCACAAGCACTCACAAGCACTCACGAGTCCTCACGAGATCGTCATGCCCGGGGCGAAGCCGCCGCCCCAGCCCCACCAGCCGGGACGGGCGGCCTTGATCTCGCCGGCGCCGCGGGCCGCGGCCCGGGCATCGTCGAACAGGCCGAAGCAGGTCGGCCCGCTCCCGCTCATGCGCGCGAGCCGGCAGCCGGGCAGCGCCGCGATCGCCGCCAGCACCTCGCCGATCGCGGGCGCGAGGCCCATCGCCGCGGGGGTCAGCTCGTTGGCGGTCGCCGCAAGCGCCCGGGCGAGGCCTTGGGCATCGGCGGGCGCGGGCGCCAGCGCCGCGCGCGCGCGATGCGCCCCGCCCCCGTCCGTGCCCGCATCGAAGGCGTCGAACACGGCCTTCGTGCCGAGGGCCATCCCGGGACCCGCCAGCAGCAGCCCGGCATCGGGCAGGGCGGCCTCGGGCCCGAGCAGCTCGCCGATCCCGGCCATGAAGACGGGGCGCGCGGCCAGGCACACCGGCACGTCGGCGCCGAGCCCGGGAGCCACGCCCCGGGCGATGCCGGCATCGATCCCCCAGAGCCGGCTCAGGCCCGCCAGCACCGCGGCCGCATCGGCCGATCCGCCGCCGAGCCCGGCGGCGAGCGGGACGTTCTTCTCGATCCGGATGGCGACCGGGGACTGCGCGGCGCCGGCCACTTCATGGAGCGCCCGGGCGGCCCGCAGCGCGAGGTTGTCCGCGCCGCCCCCGAGCCCGGCGGCGAACGGCCCCTCGACCGCAAGTCGGAATGCGGCGGCGGGTTCCAGCGTCAGCACATCCGAGAGGCCCGCGAAGGCCACCAGCGAATCGAGGAGGTGATAACCGTCCGGCCGCGCGCCGGTGATGTGGAGATACAGGTTGACCTTGGCCGGAGCCGTGACGATCACCCGGGCCGTCACCCGCCGTTCCGCTCGCGGTCCCCGGGATAGGCATCGGTCTTCTTGGGCTCGTCCTCGAGACCGGAATCGAGCTTCTTCTTGATCTCGGGGACGGTCTCGGGCTCCGGTTCGAACTTTAGCGCGCGCCACCACTGGAAGCGCGCCTCGGTGCGCCGCCCGACGCGCCAGTAGGCGTCGCCGAGATGGTCGTTGATGGCGGAATCGCTGGGGCTGAGCACGATGGCCCTTTCCAGGTAGCGCACGGCGTCGGGGTAATTGCCGAGCCGGTAATGGGCCCATCCCAGGCTGTCGACGATGAAGCCGTCATTGGGCCTGAGCCGCACCGCGGTTTCGATCATGCCGAGCGCGCGCTTCAGGTTCAGGCCCTTGTCCACCCAGGAATAGCCGAGATAGTTGAGCACGTAGGGCTGGTTGGGCAGGAGACGGAGCGCCGCGAGGAAATCCGCCTCGGCGCGCTCCCACTGCTTGGACCGCTCGAGCGCGATGCCGCGCGAGTAATGGAGCGACCAGTGCCGCTGCTCGATCCGGTCGATGCGCTTGAAGGCCTCGTCATAGACGTCGATCGCCTCCTCGAAGCGTTTCCTGAAGCGCAGGATGTCGCCGCGGGAGACCACCGCGTCGTACCGCTCGGGCCGCTCGCCCGCCATGCCCTTGAGCCGCTCGAGGGCGGGCTCGACCTGCTCCGCGCGGGTCAGCGCATCGGCGGCCCTGAGCCGCGCCTCCCAGCCCCGGGCGGTTTTCGGGTCCACCTTGTCATAGGCCGCGACGGCATCGAGGTTGCGGTTCATCGCCGCGAGGATGTCGCCCACCATGATCTGGGCCAGCTCGAATTTCGGGCGCGCATGAAGGGCGAGGCGCGTCAGCATCAGCGCGGCGTTCTGGGCGCTCTGGTCGTTGAGCAGGATGGCGAGGTCCCAGAACGCCTCGGCGACGCCGTCGGCGGCGGTGTTGATGTCCCTCCCGGGCCTCTCGCCGCGTCCGACGCGCGCCAACGCCTCCTCCACGGTGGAGGTCGCGCTCTGGCGCTTGAGGAGGGCCTCGTAGATCGCCCGGGCCTTGTCGGGCTTGCCGTGGCGCTCGAAGAACGCGCCCGCCAGCTCGATCAGGCGCAGGTGCGTCGCGTCGCCCGAGGTGATCTTATCGTACAACTTCTCCGCCGCCTCCGTCTCGCCGAGGAGGTCGTGGATCATGGCGGCGTGCAGATCATGGATGAAGGTGAGCCCGCGGCGCTTCCCGAAGGGCTCCAGCGCCTCCAGCGCCTCGGAGGACCGTCCCTTCCCGGCATAGGTCCAGGCCAGCGCCAGCGGAGCCACGTAGCCGCCGAGCCCCCGGTTCGGGGTGCTTTTCAGGGTTTCCTGCGCCTCGTCCAGGCGGCCCGCCCGGATCTCGTCCACCGCGAGGGTCATCTTGGCGAACACGCTGTTGGGCCGCTTCTCGAGGTAGCGCTTGGCGATGTCCACCGCCCGGTCCATGTAGCCCGCCGCCAGCGACTGGTTGAGCGCCATGCGCAGCAGCTCCGGGTCGTCGGGGACGTGCTTGAGGGTGCGCTCGAGCAGCTTGGCGGCGAGCGCCGCGTCGTTGATCGCCTCGGCATGGCGCGCCGCGAGGTAATCGCCGTAGGGCGTGGACAGCGGGCCCGGATCCCAGGCCTTCTCCACCTTCGCGGTCTGCTGGTCGGCCGCGCCCGCGCCGGGCGCCAGCGCCAGCAGCGACGTCGCGATGACCAGCGCGGCCGACAGCGGCCCGCGGCCCATCCGCGTCCCGGATCCAAAGCCGTTAACCGATGGCTCCATGTCCGACAGTCTCCGATAACTCCACGTCCGCGACTATAGCACGGGATCGTTAACTACAAGTTGGGATAGTTCGGCCCGCCGCCGCCTTCGGGGACCACCCAGGTGATGTTCTGGGTCGGGTCCTTGATGTCGCAGGTCTTGCAGTGGATACAGTTCTGGGCGTTGATCTGCAACCTCGGAGCGGGCCCCGCGCCGTCGCCCGCGCCGCCGCCCTCGCCGCCGACGATCTCGTAGACCGCGGCCGGGCAATAGCGCGTCTCCAGCGCGGCGAAGCGCGCGTGGTTGACCGATATGGCCCGGCCCTCGTCCGCGAGGCGCAGGTGGCAGGGCTGGTTTTCCTCGTGATTTGTGTTGGAGATGTAGACCGAGCTCAGGCGGTCGAAGGTGAGCTTGCCGTCGGGCCTGGGATACTCGATGGGCTTGAAGTTGGAGGCCGGCAGCGTCTCCTCGTGGTCCTTGTGATGGCCGAGCGTCCAGGGCGCCCGCCCCCTCAGGATGTAGGTGTCCACCGCCGCATGCGCCAGGCCGCCGAACAGGCCGAAGCGGAAGCCCGGGCGGATGTTGCGCGCGGCCCTGAGCTCGGGCAGGACCCAGCTCGCCTCGAGGCGCTCGCGGTAGCCCCCGGTCTCGGCCTGATCGCCGCCGGCCTCCAGCAGGTCGCTCACCGCCTCCGCCGCCGCCATGCCCGATTTCATGGCGTTGTGGATGCCCTTGATCCTGGGCACGTCCATGAACCCCGCGCCGCAGCCGATCAGGGCGCCGCCGGGGAAGGTGAGCTTCGGGATCGACTGGTAGCCGCCTTCGGTAAGCGCCCGCGCTCCATAGGCGATGCGCTGGCCGCCCTCGAACAGCGGGGCGATGGCGGGGTGGGTCTTGAAGCGCTGGAACTCCTCGAACGGGCTGAGATAGGGGTTGGCGTAATCCAGCCCGACCACGAGCCCTACGGCGACCTGGTTGTCCTCGAGATGATAGAGGAAGGACCCGCCATAGGTGCCGGCGTCGAGCGGCCAGCCCACCGTGTGAAGGACGCTGCCGGGCCGGTGCAGGGCGGGGTCGATCTCCCACAGCTCCTTGACGCCGAGGCCGTAGGTCTGCGGCGCGGAGTCCGCGTCGAGCGCGAACTTCGCGATGAGTTGCTTGGTGAGGGAGCCGCGGCAGCCCTCGCCGAACAGCGTCTGGCGGGCGCGGAGCTCGACGCCGCGCTGGAAATTGGGGCCGGGCGTGCCATCCCGGCTCACCCCGAGGTCGCCGGTGGCGATGCCGGCGACACGGCCATCCCCGCCGTAGAGCACCTCGGCGGCGGCGAAGCCGGGATAGATCTCCACCCCCAGCGCCTCCGCCTCGCCCGCGAGCCAGCGGCACAGGTTGCCGAGGCTGATGATGGAGTTGCCGTCGTTGCGCATCCTGGGCGGGGTGGGCAGGGTGAAGGCGCGGCTCCCGGTCAGGAACTGGAACCGGTCCTCGGCGACCGGCGTCTTGAGCGGCGCCCCCCTCTCCTTCCAGTCGGGGATCAGCTCGTTGAGCGCACGGGGATCGAGCACCGCGCCCGAGAGGATATGGGCGCCGACCTCGGAGCCCTTCTCGACGACGCAGACCGAGGCCTCGCGGCCCGCCGCGTCCGCGCGCTGCTTGAGACGGATCGCCGCCGCCAGTCCCGCGGGCCCCGCGCCCACGATGACGACGTCGAACTCCATCGCTTCCCTGGCCCCGTCCATAGGCTCCCGTCCCTTATCCTCAAGCCGCCCGCGCGTCCGATCTAGGGATAGCGCAAAATGCGGGGCGCCACAAACCGTGGCGTGATAGGATCGCGGGCCATGGGAGGGGAGCAGCTTTTTTCCGCGCTCAAATGGCAGGTCGAGGCCGGCGCCGACGAGGCCATCGGCGAGCTGCCGGTCGACCGCTTCCAGGAGGGAGACGCCGGGCCACCGCCTGCGACACGGGCCGCGACGCGGCCCGCCCCTCCCGCACCGCCCGCGGACTCCGCCGAAGACGACCCGCCGCCCGCGGCCCGGCGCGCGCGCGCGCCGCGAAGCGCCCCATCCCCACCCGCGCCCGAGCCCGCCGCCCAGAGCGCCCGGGAGGCCGCGGCGGGGGCGAAGACGCTCGATGACATCCGCCGGGCGCTCGAAGCCTTCGAAGGCTGCCCGCTCCGACAGACCGCCACCAAGCTGGTCTATACCGACGGCAACGCGGCCGCGCGCATCGTCTTCGTCGGCGAGGCGCCGGGCGCGGAGGAAGACCGCCAGGGGCTTCCGTTCGTCGGGCCGGCGGGGCGGCTTCTGGACCGCATGCTGGCGGCCATCGGGCTCGACCGCTCATCGGTGCTGATCACCAACACGATCTTCTGGCGCCCGCCCGGCAACCGCAACCCGACGGCGGCGGAAGCCGCCGCCTGCCTACCTTTCGTCGAGCGCACCATCGAGATCGTCGAGCCCAAGGTCCTGGTGATGGTGGGCGGCGTCGCGGCCAAGACTCTGCTCGCCCGCTCCGAGGGGATCATGAAGCTCAGGGGCAAGTGGTTCGAATACCGGACACCCGGCATGGACCGCGCGGTGCCCGCCATGGCCATCTTCCATCCGGCCTTCCTGCTGCGCAGCCCCGCCCAGAAGCGGGCCGCCTGGCGCGATTTGATCGAAATCAAGAAAAGTCTCGAAGATTCGCCATGACTCTTCTTGCCCTCTCCTCCGCCATTGGTTATCAAGAGAACCAATGCATTTAGGGTGGGATGACCGGAAAAATCTGTCACGCAGGCGGCGCCTGAACCGGCGAGACCGGATCGCGCGCGCGCTCCGCAACGCTCCGGTGGTTCTCGCGGCGGTTCTCGCGGCTGTGGCCGCGCTTGCCGGTGCTGCCGGGACCGCCCAAGCCGAAGCGGTCGCCGTCCGGCTGTCCGCGCCGCCGCACTGGACCGCCGCCTTCGGCATCCCGCCGGTCCTCAGCCGAGAGGATTCCGCGCGCTACCGCAGGATCTTCGCCCTCCAGGACGAGGGGCGGTGGAACGCGGCCGACCGCCTGATCGCCGAACTCGGCGACCGGCTGCTGATGGGCCATGTGCTGGCCCAGCGCTACCTCCATCCCACCAGGTACCGCTCGCGCTACGCCGAGCTCCGCGACTGGATGGATAAATTTGCCGATCATCCGGACGCGAAGCGCATCTACGGGCTCGCGCTCTCCCGCAAGCCCCAGGGCGCCAAGGCGCCCGTCGGGCCCCGCGCCTATTACGGTGCCGAGGTCTTCGCCGTGCAGTCCTCCGGCGAAAAAACCGTGCGCCCCCGGGCGCGTCCGGCTCCCTACGGGCGGGCGGAACGCGGCGCGAGACGTTATGTCCGGAGCCTCGTCAAGCGCGACCGGCTGACCGTGGCCGAGCGTTATCTCGACAATCCCGCCATCGCGCAGAAACTGGGCCGGGCGGGGATCGACCGCACGCGCGCGGTGATCGCCGCGGGCTGGTTTCGCCTCGGCCGGTTCGAGCACGCGCTGACCATCGCGGGGCGGGCGGCGCTGCGCTCCGGTCCGGAAGCGCCGGAGGCCCAGTGGTGGGCGGGGCTGGCGGCGTTCAAGCTGCGCCGCTATGACGAGGCCGCGGGCTACTTCGCCACCGCCGCCGAGGCGCCGAGCGCAGGCCCCCATGAGGTCTCCCGCGCGGCCTTCTGGACGGCGCGGGCCCACCTCCTCGGCCGCAACCCCTCCCAGGTCAACGCCTGGCTCGCCCGGGCGGAGAAGAACGACCGCAGCTTCTACGGCCTGATCGCGGGCCGGATCCTCGGCACCCGGCCCGCCTTCAACTGGCACGAGCCGGTGGTCGGACGCGACGAGATCGCGACCCTGCTGGCGGCCCCGCCGGGCCGGCGCGCGCTCGCGCTCGCCCAGGTGGGAGAGGGCGCACGCGCACGGCGCGAGCTTCGCCCGCTCGCCATGAGCACAGAGCCCCAGCATCTGCGCACCATGGCCGCCCTGGCGCTGGCCGCCCGCATGCCCCGCGCGGCCTACCGCTCGGCCAAGCTCCTGCGCGCGCTCACCGGCGAGCGCATCGACGCCGCGCTCTACCCCGTGCCGCCCTGGTCGCCCGACGAGGGCTATTCCATGGACCGCGCGCTGGTGTTCGCGCTGGCGCGCCAGGAATCGGCCTTCGACGCGCGCGCCAAGAGCCGGCGCGGCGCCCGCGGCCTCTTGCAGCTGATGCCGGCGACGGCGCGCTACATCGCCCAGGACCGCCGCGCCTTCCGCGGCCGCGGCCGGACGCGGCTGTTCGACCCGAGCCTGAACCTGGAGCTCGGGCAGCGCTACATGGACTACCTGCTGACCGGCGATACCGTTGCGAACAACATGATCATGATGTTCGCCGCCTATAACGGGGGCCCGGGCAACACCCGCAAGTGGCAGCTCGAGGTCAGCCACGGGGCCGATCCGCTCATCTTCATCGAGACCATCCCGGTGCGCGAGACCCGGAATTTCGTCAAGCGCAGCCTGGAGAACCTCTGGATCTACCGCATGCGGCTCGGCCAGGTCACGCCGACATTGAGCGCGCTTGCGGCGGGCCGCTGGCCGCACTATGTAGCCCTTGACGGCAAGAGCGCGCCCGCCAGATCGCAGCGCCCCTAGGGCCGTCCCGACGCCAACAGCTCAGCGAGAGACCCCGCCCATGGCCGGCATCGACGCAAGCCGCGAGTTCATCCCCGTTGGCATTGCCATCCTTACCATTTCCGACACCAGGACCGAGGCCGACGACGAATCGGGCAAGACCCTGATCGAACGCGCCCGGGCCGCCGGGCACAATGTCGTCGCCCGCAAGGTGGTGAAGGACGACGTTGGGACAATCGCCGAGGCCGTCAGGGCCTGGATCGAGGACCCGGAGATCGACGTGGTGATCACCAACGGCGGCACCGGCATCACCGGCCGCGACGTGACGCCGGAGGCGCTCGCCCCCCTCTTCGACAAGCCCATCGAGGGATTCGGCGAGCTGTTCCGCATGCTCTCCTACCAGAAGGTCGGCACCTCGACCATGCAGTCCCGTGCCTTGGGCGGGCTCGCCAAGGGGACCTACATCTTCGCCCTACCCGGCTCTCCTTCGGCCTGCCGCGACGGCTGGGACGACATCCTCAAGTTCCAGCTCGATTCCCGCCACGGCCCCTGCAACCTGGTGGAGCTGATGCCCAGGCTGATGGAGCGCTGAGTCCGAATATCACACCTCGTTGTTCATGGCGTTTTGCCGGGACGACCAGATGCTCCATGCCTGACCTCTTGAAAGGCGTCGCTGAATGCTGAGGCGAGAATACCTGTAGGTAGTGCGACCAAAGCCATTGAGAAAACGCCAATCATTCCCCCGATTAGCTTGCCCAATGTGGTGATGGGAGTTGCGTCCCCGTAGCCTATCGTGGTCAATGTCACGACAGCCCACCACATGGCACGGGGAATACTGCCAAAGTCCTTAGGTTGCGTACTTCCTTCGACCACGAAGAGGCAGGTTGCCGCGATCACAATGATTGCCATCGCAATGATGAAGCTGAGGTAGAGTTCAATTCGTCGTTTCTGCACAGCGGTCCAAAGGGCACGGATGGCGATTGCCCATGCACTCTGTCTGATAAATCGTACTAACCTGAATGCCCTAAAAAAGCGGAGGACTACAGCAACAGATCCAGAAAATGTGAAAAACAAACCGACCCAAAGTACCAATGTCACGATGATGTCAACCCAATTCAAATCGCGACATGAATACCTAAACCAAGCGCCGACGCCTCTCTCTTTTGGGTTTTCTCCTATCGCCCAGAGTCGAAATACGTATTCGACTGTGAAAATCACAGCAAATATCAGGTTCGTACCCCAAAAGATTTCGGGAAACGAATTCTTGAAAATCGGTTCCGATTCGATCACAGCCACGACAATGCTGCACAAGATTATTCCAAGCACACACCAGTTGGCTTTTGAAAGGCTGCTAGCGCCTTCCGGGATCAAATTCTGGTAAAGCCACGTCCGAATAGTCATTTTCCCCTCCCTCGGATTGGTGGCCCCGTTTACCACCATCCTGCAACTATCATTCTTTCCCAACGTTTTGCAGCAATCTAGGCGAGCCACCGAATGAATTGGTCACGTGGCATCGCGGGCGCGCCTCAGGGAGGCCGCGGAATCGACGTCCTCGAGGGTCGCGGCCGGGGGGCCCTCCGCCCCCTTGGGCAGGTTGGCGCGGGTGTCGGCAAGGGCATGGCGGCTCGACCAGCGCACGCCCCGGAACAGGCGGCGGGCCAAAGCCTCCGGCGCCAGGCGGCGGCGCGCCAGACCGATCAGCCAGTAGCCGCCGTCGGCGGCGGGGCCGAACACCGCCTCGTGGCGCGCGAGGGTCGCGAAGGCATCCGCGATATGCTCGGGCGCGATGGCCGGGATGTCGGACCCGACGATGACCACCGGCCCCGGGCGAAGGCGCTCGAACACCCGTCCCATGCGCGCCCCGAGGTCGCCCGACCCCTGGGCGATGCGCGGCACCGCCGCGGGCCAGAAGCGCGCCCCCGCCAGGCGATCGGGGGTGACGGCGAGGACCAGGCGCCAGCGGCGCGGCGCATCGAGCCGCCGGATGAGGCCGCGGGCCGTGCCCGCGTAGAAGGCGTGGGCGGCTTGGGCGCCCACCTCGCGGGCCAGCCTGCGCTTGACCGCGCCGCGCTGGGGCGCGCGCAAGAAGATCACGAGCTGGGCCGCCCGGGGCAAGGATCAACGCCCGTAGAGGCGCGCGATCAGAGGTGTCGGGAGACCTAGGAAATAGAGGCCGAGGCAGGAGAGGTTCCTGAGCGTCCGGAGCACGTAGCCGCCCCTCTCGTAGCGCGCCGCGGAGGTGACGGCGGGCACGTCGAGGAAGCGCAGGCGTTCGCGGCCGATGGCGGAGACCAGCGCCACGTCCTCCATCAGCGGATCCTCGGGATAGCCGCCCAGCGCCTCGTAGAGCGGGCGGCGGATCAGGAGCCCCTGGTCGCCGTAGGGCAGCGCCAGCGCGCGGCAGCGCCAGGCCACGAGGCGCTCGAGCAGGCGCGCGGCGCGGCTCTCGTCATCGAGCGCGAAGCGGAAGGCCGCGGCCTTGGAGCGGTTGGCCGGATTGTTGACGAAGCCCGCCACCGCCTCCATCCAGCCCTGGGCGAGGCGCGTATCGGCGTGAAGGAAAAGCAGCCACTCGCCGCCCGCCGCCCGGGCGCCGGCGGCGAGCTGCGGCCCCCGGCCCCTCGGCGCCGCGACCAGGCGGACGCCCAGCCGCTCGGCGATGGCGCGGGTATCGTCCGAGGACCCGCCGTCGGCGATGACGACCTCGAGCTCCGGCATGTCGATCCCCCTGTCGCGGGCGGCCTTGCGGCCGTCCTCCAGGGCATCGAGGCAGGCCGGGAGATGCGGCCCGGCGTCCAGGGTGGGTATGACGACACTCAACAGCACGTGAGCCGGCTCCTCTGCCAATTCGCGCTCCCTCGGTTCCCAAGGCCCTATATGGCCCCGGGAACCCGCCGATTAAACGGCGAGGCGCTTAAAATTCCCTCAAAACGGGAACGCGCGCGTGGTGCGCGGCTAAAGGCTCGCGAGGAGCTGGCCGTAGCCCGGCCCGACCCGGATGCCGAGCGGCTTGAACGAGCCCCAGATATTGGCGCTGTTGGAGCTCACCACGGGCTTGCCGACCGCCTGCTCGATCTCATCGAGGATGCCCACCGTCGCCATGGTGCCGGACTGGATGTAAAGGGCATCGACGCCGGGGTGCTTCCTTCCGGCCTGAACGGCATTGTCGAAGATGTCCTTCGGCGTCATCTGGATCTTCTCGAAGGACTTCATCTCCTTGCCGATGCCTTCGACGGCCGCGACCTCGATGCCCTCCGAGCCCAGGTGGTTGCGCAGGTTGGCCGACAGATGCGCCGATCCGCTCGGCCAGGACGAGACCACCAGGATGTCCTTGGCGCCGAGCGCGTGAAAGGCGTCCGCCACCGCCTGGGAGGAGGTTGTCACCGGAACCTTCGACACCGCGCGCATGCGCGCGAGCACCTTCTTGTGGCCTTCGTTGCCGTGATGCAGATGCACCGGCGCGCCGTTCTTCATGATGAAATCGACGCTGGAGTAATGCAGGCGCTCCACCGCCCTCTCCAGGAGCTCGAGCGACGCCTCGACCTCCTCCTTGCGCGACGAATCGACGACCTCGAGATGGGTCACCACGAGGACGACGTCCTCCGGCGCCGCGGTATAAAAATCGTAGACCTCGATGTCGCTGTTGACCCGCGGATGGATCCAGCCGATGCGGGCCCGCCAGTGATCCAACATGCCCCGCTCTCCTCCCTATTGTTTCCGGCCCTTGGTTTCCGGCCCTTGGTTTCCAGTTGTTCCCGTCCCCGGCGCGCCCCAAGGCGGCGCTCGGATTTTCTTGGGATCGGCGACGACCTATCGGGCGCAGGTGGTCCTCGTTGTCACTTTTCGGGCATGTTAGCGCAAAAACCCGCAGGCGAGAAAAGCCGCGCCCGGATCCGCGCTGAACCGCCGCCATTATTGAAAGAAGCGTGAAGCCCCCATCGCCGCTGTTGGCAACACCCGGCCGGACAGTGTTTAATGACGCGGTTCTTGCCCATCCGGGCACGGTCGTTCGCTGGCCAGACGGAGGTTCGCGATGGAGCACCGCATCGAGGGGCGTCTCGTCAACCCCATGCGCGGTCATTTTCCAAAATCAGGGTACAAGCGTGTTGCCGATCCCTTTTACGAAAAGATCAACACGCACCGGATAAGGACCTATCAGCGGTATCTGGATGCGCTGTTCACGGTCATCGACGTCGACAACTACACCCGCTGGGCGTTGTCGGAATCGTATGACAAGGAAAAGCTCGACAGGCAGGACCGCCTGATGGAGCGGCTGTTCCGCGAGGATGCGTCATCCCGGGGGCTGTCGCCCGACTACCTCCACACCATGATCAAGCAGTATTTCTTCGCCGATCCCTGGCTGCGCGAACGCTACAAGCGTTCCTGGGCGGAGACCGTGGTCTACCGGCGGCGGGCCAAAAGCTTCTTCATGAACGGGGTGAGCGTCAAGGCGCGCATCGAGCAGGAAGACGGGGATTAGGGGCTTCGCCGCCCCCACGACCCCGGGCGGGATCGTGGGGGCGGCGTTCCTCGTCAGTCGTCGCCGGCGACGTGACTCTCAAGATCGGGATATTCCTGGACCCACGCGATCTTGCTCCTTCTGTCGGAGCCGGTCAGGCTCGCAACCGCACTGCCCTCGGGCATGCAGATCGCTTCCTCCCTGACCGCCCGCACCAGCGCGCAGTCCTCCTGCGCGATGGCCGAGATGGCATGGTCGGTCGTGCTCTTGCCCGTGGCGACGTAGCTCACGCCATCGGCGGCGAGCGACGCCAGTGTGAGGGCCGGCGGCAAGGCGCAACCAGCCAGCAGAAAGGGGACTAAAAGAACTGCAATTCGCCGCATCGATAACCTCCCTAATGGACCCTTTGGCCGACCAAAATTCTGCGGCGCCTTCCTTGATCCGCGGTTAAGAATTAGAGACAAGTCGAAAGACTTTGCTAGGAAATCCGTGATCCCCTCTGTGTCAAAGTTGTGGCATCCCCGCCATCAGCCGCGCGGTGCCCCTCCAGGTTCATATGGCCGTATAAGCCGGCATCGACAAGCGGTTTTTCGGATCCCGCCCGAATCCCTCCGCCGCGCCCCTGCCAAGGGCGGCGCGCGGCGCGCCGAACCGGGTCCCGCGACGGCGGACCCAAGGCCAAGGGCCGCAAGAGCCGGAGCTAATAGCCCGGGGCCTGTTGGCACGATTTCGAGACCGTCGCGGCATCGCGGCCGTTGCCGGGCCGCGCGGCCTGGGCCATTCTACGCTTTCGCATATCCGCCCCGCCGGGGTTGATCCCACCTCGAAAACAACCGGAGGAACCCAACCGTGACAGTATCCGCAGCCCAGAGTGACTCGCGCACCACCGACGGACAGGGGCGCCTCTTCGACAGCGTCATCGAGACCATCGGCAACACGCCTTGCATCCGCATCAACAGCCTGGCGCCCGATCACGTGCGGCTCTACGTCAAGGCGGAGTCCTTCAACCCCGCGGCGTCGGTCAAGGACCGGCTCGCCGTCAGCATCATCGAGGAAGCCGAGAAAAGCGGCGCGCTGAAGCCCGGGCAAACGGTGGTCGAGGCCACCAGCGGCAACACCGGGATCGGCCTCGCCATGGTCTGCGCCGCCAAGGGCTATCCGCTGGTCGTCACCATGGCCGACAGCTTCTCGATCGAGCGGCGCAAGCTGATGCGCTTCCTCGGCGCCAGGGTGGTGCTGACGCCGCGGGCCGAGAAGGGCTTCGGCATGTACATGAAGGCCGTCGAGCTGGCCGAGGCCAACGGCTGGTTCCTCGCCCACCAGTTCGAGACCGAGGCCAATGCCAAGATCCACCAGAACACGACGGCGCGCGAGATCCTCGCCGACTTCGAGGGCGAGCGGCTGGACTATTGGGTGACCGGCTACGGGACCGGCGGCACCGTCACCGGGGTCGCGCGGATGCTGCGCGAGAAGCGGCCCGAGACCAGGATCATCCTGAGCGAGCCCGCCAACGCCCAGCTCGTCGGCAGCGGCACGCCCCAGGAGCGCAACGCCAACGGCTCCCCCGCGGTGAGCCATCCCGCCTTCGAGCCCCACCCGATCCAGGGCTGGACGCCGGACTTCATCCCGCTGGTGCTGCAGGAGTCCATCGACAAGGCCTATTACGACGAGCTGATCCCGGTGCCCGGCCCGGTCGGCATCGAATGGTCGAGGAAGCTCGCCCAGAAGGAGGGCATCTTCGTCGGCATCTCCTCGGGCGCGAGCTTCGCCGCCGCCATCGAGGTCGCGGGAAGGGCCGAGCCCGGCGCGGTCATCCTCTGCATGCTGCCCGACACCGGGGAGCGCTACCTCTCCTCTCCCATGTTCGAGGGCATCGAGCAGGAGATGACCGAGGAGGAGATCGCGCTCTCGCTCTCGACCCCGGGCTACCACATGCCCTGAAAGCGGCGGGTGAGACGCGTTGCCGCCACACGCGACCCGCCGCCCGCCCTGTGCCATAATGTTGCCCATGTTTGGACTTAGACAGTCGAGCGAACGCCGCCCCGCGAAGGGGCGGCGCTGGATTGCAAGGGGCAGGCCGATGGCATGCAGCGCCACAGGCACGACAGTCAGGACCTCGTTCCGGCATGCGCTGGCGGCGGCGGCGGCCGCGTTCGCGCTGCTATTCGCGCCGCTCGCCCCGGCGGCGGATTCCTCCGCCTCCCACAGCCATCATTCGGCGCCCCAGGATCATGGCCACCACGGCCATTACGGGGACGGCGGGGGCGTCGAGCACGGGCTTGCGAGCTGCGGCCACTTTTCCTGCGCCCCCGGCTTCGTCGCGCCGCTGCCCGGCGATATCCTGCCGCATCTCGCGGCGTCGTCCGGATGCCCGGAGGCGGACCCCGACCGCCTCGCCAAATCCCTCTCCCTGAACGGCGACCCGCCCGTCCCGCGATCCCGTTTCTCCTGAGCCCCGCCGGCTTGCCGGCTCGAAGCGATCCGCTCCGGCGCGCCCGCCCCGCGGCACGGTCACCCGTCCCGTGCGGGCCGGCCGAGGGCCCGGATTCGCGACCCATTGCCTCCAACAGGAAACACGGAGAAAACAGATGAAGACGAACAGCAACAAGCACACCCCGGCCCGGAATGTCCTTCGCGCGGCGCTCGCCGCCACGCTCGCCGCCGCCCTTTCGACCGGCGCATTCGCCGCCGGGAATCACGCCGGCGGCGATGGCCACGGCTCCCATATCGGCCAGCTGGGCAAGGCCACCGAGGCGATGCGCACCATCGAGATCGTCATGACCGACAACCGGTTCTCGCCGGAACGAGTCGCCGTCAAGAAGGGCGAGACCGTACGCTTCAAGCTCCGCAACGACGGCCAGGTGGTCCATGAATTCAACATCGGCACCGCCGCCATGCACGCCGCCCACCAGAAGGAGATGGCGATGATGGTCGAGCACGGGGCGATCGAAGTGGACAGGATCAACCACGCCCGGATGGGCGTCGCCATGGGCGGCGGCCACGTCATGAGGCATGACGACCCCAACAGCGTGCTGTTGGAGCCCGGAAAATCGGCCGAGCTGATCTGGCAGTTCTCGACCGACACGACCCTCGAGTTCGCCTGCAACGTCCCGGGGCACTACGACGCCGGGATGATGGGGAAGATCGAAATCAAGTAGCTGGGCGGGCCGCGCCTCCGGCGACGCCGGGGGGACGCGCCCACCCCCCTTTCAGGGAAAGGACATTCGGCTATGAACAACGACTGGCGGCGGACGATACGGTCCGCGACTCTTGCGGCGCTGGCCTGCCTTACGGCCGCGACAACGGCCCGGGCCGGCACCTACGACCTCGTCATCGGCGAGAAGACCATCGACGTGACGGGCAAGGACCGGCCCGCCATGGCGATCAACGGCACGGTCCCCGGTCCGGTCCTTCGCTTCAAGGAAGGCGAGGACCTGACCATCAACGTCACCAACAGGCTCGGCGTCGATACCTCGATCCACTGGCACGGGATGATCCTGCCCTTCCGGCAGGACGGCGTGCCGGGGCTCAGCTTCGCCGGCATCAAGCCGGGGACGACCCACACCTACCGCTTCCCGGCGCAGCAAAGCGGCACCTATTGGTACCACAGCCATTCCGGCCTGCAGGAGCAGGCGGGCGTCTACGGCGCCATCGTGATCGAGCCGAAGGAGCGCGAGCCTTTCCGCTACGACCGCGAATACGTGGTGGTGCTGTCCGACTGGCACGACACCCGGCCTGAGGGAATCCTCGCGAACCTCAAGAAGATGTCGGATTACTACAATTACAACCAGCGCACCCTGTCGGACTTCTTCGATGACGTCCGCAAGATGGGCTTCGGGGCGGCGCTGGACGACCGCAAGATGTGGGGCGAGATGCGCATGACGCCGACCGACATCGCCGATGTCAGCGGCTACACCTTCCTGGTCAACGGCCGGAACCCGGACCGCAACTGGACCGGGCTGTTCAAGGCGGGGGAACGGGTGCGGCTGCGCTTCGTCAACGCCTCCGCCATGACCTATTTCGACGTCCGCATCCCCGGCCTGAAGTTGACCGTGGTGCAGGCCGACGGCAACAACGTGCTGCCGGTCAGCGTCGACGAGTTCCGCATCGCCGTCGCCGAGACCTACGACGTCATCGTGCGCCCGACCGAGGACAAGGCCTACACGGTGTTCGCCGAATCGATGGACCGGACCGGCTACGCCCGGGCGACGCTGGCGCCGCGGGCGGGCATGACGGCGCCGGTTCCCGCCCTGCGCAAGCGGCCCCTGCTCGCCATGTCGGACATGGGCATGGCGCATGCGGGCATGGACCACGGCGCCATGAAAGGGATGGACCAGTCGGGAATGCCGGGCATGGACCACGGCGCCATGGGGGCCATGGATCACTCGAAGATGGCGGGCGCCAAGCCGGACCCCTTCTACGCGCCCGGCAGCGGCCTCGCGCCCAAGGCGGCGAACGGCGGGAAGTTCCTGTCCTACAAGGACCTCAAGGCCCAGCGCCCGCTCTATCCGGTGCGCAAGCCGACGCGGGAGATCACCCTGCGCCTCACCGGCAACATGGAACGGTACTTCTGGTCGATCAACGGCAGGAAGTATTCCCAGGCCGAGCCCATCCGGCTGCGCTACGGCGAGCGGGTGCGCTTCAAGTTCGTCAACGAGACCATGATGACCCATCCCATGCATCTGCACGGCATGTGGGCGATCCTGGACAACGGCTCGAAGAAATGGAATCCGGCCAAGCACGTGATCAGCGTCGCCCCCGGGACCACGGTCTACACCGAGACCGAGGTCGACGCGCCGGGCAAATGGGCCTTCCACTGTCACCTGCTCTACCACATGGCGACCGGGATGTTCCGCGAGGTCATCGTCGAGGGCGGGCCGCAGTCATCGCAACTCAGGACCGGGGAGTGAGGCCATGACGGCAAGACCGAGAAGCGCGCTGGCAGGCGCGCTCGCCGCGGCGCTGTTGCTCGCCGCGGGGCCCGCGCGGGCCGAGAAGATGGACGACCAGCTCTTCACCCTGTTCAAGATCGACGAGCTCGAGCATCGCTGGCAGAAGGGCGAGGACATCGTGACCTGGGACGGGCAGTTCCGCATCGGCAACGACGACCACAAGCTCGCCCTCAAGTCCGAAGGCGAATACGTTCCCGACGCCGACCGGTTCCACGGCGCGGAGATCCAGGCGCTCTATCTCAGGCGGATATCGGATTTCTTCGATGCCCAGATCGGCGTTCGCCAGGACCTCGAGCCGCGCCCGACCCGTGCCTACGGCGTCATCGGCGCAAGCGGCCTCGCGCCGCAGTGGTTCGAGGTCGACGCCAACCTCTTCATCAGCGAGAGGGGGCACGCGTCCGCAAGGCTCGAGGCCGAATACGACGTGCTGCTGACCCAGCGGTTGGTGCTGGAGGCCTCGGGCGAGCTCGATGCCGCCTTCGCCGACGACCGCGCCGCGGGGATCGGCGGCGGCCTCAGCAGCGTCGAACTGGGGCTCCGGCTGCGCTACGAGATCGAGCGCGAGTTCGCCCCCTATATCGGTATCAACTGGGAGCGGAAGCTCGGGCGGACCGCCGACCTCGCCCGCGCGGACGGCGAGGAGGCGGGCGCCTTCGCCTTGGTGGTGGGCCTTCGGCTCTGGTTCTGACGCGAGCGCAGCGCCTCGCCCCGCGCCGGCTAAATGTTCTTGATTTGTTCATGGCGTTGGGCCAGACTTCGGGCATGGACATCCTTCCGGACCTGCCGGGCGCGCGGCCGCTCAAGGGCCGCGGCGCCGTCTCCAACGCCACCGGGCGCCACGAGCGCGAACAGAGGGTGCGCGTCGACGACGGCTGGGGGCCGGCAGGCGCCGGCGAGGGAGACGCTTCCGTGCCCGAGACCGCCAAGACGCGGACCAAGATCCTGGTGGACGCGACACGCACGGCGATCACCCGCAACACCTCGCCCGACATCCCCTTCGACCGCTCCATCAACCCCTACCGCGGCTGCGAACACGGCTGCATCTACTGCTACGCGCGGCCGTCCCACGCCTGGCTCGGCCTCTCGCCGGGGCTCGATTTCGAGACCCGCATCCTCGCCAAGCCCAACGCGCCGGAGCTGCTCGCGCGCGAGCTCGCGCGCAAGTCCTACAAGCCCCGTCCCATCGCGCTCGGCACCAACACCGATCCCTACCAGCCCATCGAGCGGCGCCTCAAGATCACCCGCGGCATCCTCGAGGTGCTGGCGCGCTGCGACCATCCGCTGACCGTGGTCACCAAGTCCGACGGCCCGCTCAGGGACATCGACATCCTCGCGCCCATGGCGGCGCGCAACCTCGTCCGGGTGTTCATCTCCGTCACCACCCAGGAACCCGAGCTCGCCCGCAGGCTGGAGCCGCGGGCGGCGAGCCCCGGCAAGCGGATCGCGGCCATCGCGGAGCTGAACGCGGCCGGGATCCCGACGGGGGTCATGGTGGCGCCGGTGATCCCGGCGCTCACCGACCACGAGATGGACGCGATCCTCGAGGCCGCCGCCGCCGCGGGCGCCCGCGAGGCGGGGCATATCCTCCTGCGCCTGCCGCTCGAGGTGAAGGAGCTGTTCGAGGAGTGGCTCCGCGCCCATTACCCCGACACGGCGGACCGCGTCCTCAACCTCGTGCGCGAGACCCGGGGCGGGGCGCTCAACGATCCCCGGTTCGGCACCAGGATGCGGGGAGAAGGGGTCTATGCGGGCCTGATCAAAAGGCGGTTCGAGATCGCCGTGCGCCGCCTCGGCCTCGCGCTCGAAGACCTCTCGGCCCTCGACACCTCCCGCTTCCGCGCTCCCGGATCGGAAACCCGCCAGCTCGACCTTTTCTGAATCGCCGCCCCCGGCGCCTGTGTTAGATTGAGCCATGGGCAACGAGGGCGAACTGGCCGGCATCGCCGTCGTCGGACTGGCCGCCTTGTTCTGCGGCATGGTGATGACGCGCCTCAGGCTGCCGCCGGTGGCGGGCTACATCCTCGCCGGCATCCTCCTCGGCCCCACCGCGTTCCAGCTCGTCGAGAACGAACACCAGATTCAGCTGCTCGCCCATCTCGGCGTGCTGATGCTGCTCTTCATGGTGGGGATGGAGCTCCATGCCGTCGACTTCATGAGGGTCTGGCGGCTTGCCCTGACCACGGTCGCGCTTCAGCTCGCGGCCTTCCTGGTCCTCACCATCGGCCTGTCGGAGATCATCGGCTGGCCCATCGGGCTGCCCCTGGTGCTGGCCTTCGTCGCGACGCTGTCGTCCACCGCCGTCGCCATCAAGATGCTGGAGGAGATCGGCGAGGCCAAGACCGAGACCGGCCGCGCCGCGCTCGCCATCCTGATCGCCCAGGACCTCGCCGTCGTCCCCATGCTCCTCATCATCGGCGACCTGCCGGGAGACGACGGCATGTCCGTGCAGGGCATCGTCAAGGTGGTCGTCGCCACCGGCTTCATCACCGGAATCATGATCTACCTCTCGCGCCGCGGCCGCTTCCGCATCCCCTTCGCGCCCTGGATCGCCCGCCATCCGGAGCTGCGCCCGATCGGCGCCGTGGCGCTCTGCCTCGCCGCGGCGGTGATGGCCGACGCCCTCGGCCTGTCGGCCGCCTACGGCGCCTTCCTGGCCGGGCTGGTGCTGGGCAACACGCGGGGACTGCGGCCGCTGATCGCCGCGACCAAGCCCATCGAAGGGCTCCTCATGATGGTGTTCTTCCTCTCCGTCGGCCTGTTGATCGACCTCGACTACATCTGGCGCAACCTGGGCCAGGTGCTGGCCTGGCTGGTGATCGTGACGCTCGTCAAGACGGCGCTCAACGTCGCCATCCTGCGGCTGCAGAGGCTGCCCTGGCAGCGCTCCTTCCTCGCCGGCGTGGTCCTCGGCCAGGTCGGCGAGTTCTCCTTCCTGCTGGCCGCGGCCGGGGCGGCGGCGGGCGTCCTGTCTCCGGAGCACGGCCGCCTGACCGTCGCCATCGTCGCGCTGTCCCTGCTCCTGAGCCCGTTCTGGCTGATCACCGCGAGGCGCCTCGGGGCCGCGGCGGCGCGGCGGAGCCACAGCCTCAAATCGCTCCTCAAACACCTCTACGGGGCCGAGGCCAAGGCGATCGCCGCCGGCGTCAGGACCGGCACCGACGAGGCGGGCGAGGTCCTGCAGCGCACCGGCACCCTGCTCGGCCGCAGCATCGACCGCTGCCGCGCGCTGAAGGACAGGATCGCGGCCCGCGTCGAGGAACGCCGGGCGGGGTGGCCCGGCGGCGGCCGGCGCCGGGCGAAGCGGCCGGCGGACAAGGCGTGAGCGGGCGATGCCGGACTTCTCGCTCGAGGCCCAGCTTTCCGGCACGATCTGCGGCATCGACGAGGCGGGCCGCGGACCCTGGGCGGGCCCGGTGGTGGCCGGCGCGGTGATCCTCCGGCCCGGGCGCCTCGATCCCGGGCTGGCCTCGGCGCTCGATGATTCGAAGAAGCTCGGCGCCAAGCGCCGGGAGGCCCTTTTCGCCGCGCTCGAGGCCGGCGTGGCCGAGGGCGCTGTGGTCATGGCGACGGGTGAGGCCAGCGTCGAGGAGATCGACCGCCTCAACATCCTGCGGGCGACCTTCCTCGCCATGGGTCGCGCGGTGGCGGCGCTGGCGCTCCGTCCCGACCACGCCCTGGTCGACGGCAACGCCCTGCCTCCCTTGCCTTGCGCGGCGACCGCCGTGGTCCGGGGCGATCAGCGCTCGCTCTCCATCGCCGCCGCCTCGATCGCCGCCAAGGTGACCCGCGACGCGCTGATGGCGGAGCTCGACCGCGTCCATCCCGGCTACGGCTTCGCCCGCCACGCGGGCTACGGCACCGAGGCGCACCGGGAGGCGCTCGAGCGCCTCGGGCCGACCCCACATCACCGCAGGAGCTTCGCGCCCATCCACAAGATATTGTATGGGGAGTGAGGCGGATTCACCCATATTGCGCTAAACCCTTGATTCCAATAAATAATTGTTGACGGCGGAGAATCGGGCGACCATCTTCCCGCGATGCCTGGGGAGAGAGCGATACCCGCCGGCGAGATTCTCGTCGGCGATTCGGTCGAGATCATGAACCGCCTCGATGAGGGGGTGGCGGACATGATCTTCGCCGACCCGCCCTATAACCTCCAGCTCCAGGGCGAGCTGGTGCGTCCCAACAACACCCGGGTCGACGGCGTGGACGACGACTGGGACCGCTTCGCCGACTTCGCCGCCTACGACGAATTCACCCACGCCTGGCTCGCGGCCGCGCGCCGGGTGCTCAAGGACGACGGCACCCTCTGGGTGATCGGCAGCTACCACAACATCTACCGGGTCGGCGCGATCCTGCAGGACCTCGGCTACTGGGTCCTCAACGACATCATCTGGCACAAGTCCAACCCGATGCCCAACTTCCGGGGCAAGCGCTTCACCAACGCGCACGAGACGCTGCTGTGGTGCGCCAAGTCGCCGCAGGCGAAGAACTACACCTTCAATTACCAGGCGATGAAGGCGACCAACGAGGATCTGCAGATGCGCTCGGACTGGATCATCCCGGTCTGCGCCGGGTCCGAGCGGCTCAAGCAGGACGGCGCCAAGGCGCATCCCACGCAGAAGCCCGAGGCGCTGCTCTACCGCATTCTCCTCTCCTCCACCAATGTCGGCGACACCGTGCTCGACCCGTTCTTCGGGACCGGCACCACCGGCGCGGTCGCCAAGCGCCTCGGCCGCCGTTTCATCGGCATCGAACGCGACGCCGGCTACGCGGCGCTGGCCCGCGAACGCATCGCCTGCGTGATCCCCGCCGACGACGAAGGGCTCGAGATCACCACCAAGCAGAGGGAGCCGCGCATCCCCTTCGGCTGGGTGGTGGAACGCGGCCTGCTCGCGCCCGGCACGGTGTTGACCGACAGCCGCGGCCGCTTCGCCGCCAAGGTGCGGGCCGACGGCAGCCTGGTGGCCGACGGCGTCACCGGCTCGATCCACAAGGTCGGCGCCCATGTCCAGGGGCTCACGGCCTGCAACGGCTGGACCTTCTGGCACTTCTCATCCCGAGGCAAGCCGGTGCCCATCGACCTCCTGCGCCAGCGGCTCCGGGCCGAGCTCGCCGAGGCCGGCATGCTGCCGGGCGCGGGCCGCAACCCGCGGACCGGCGAGCCGGACTGATCCTCGTCCTAAACCTCCCTGGAGTCCGCCGCCAGCGCCGCGAGCCCCGCCGCGCAGACCTTCTTCTGGACGGTGGGCAGCGCGTAGGACGGAAGCGCCTCGGGCGCCGCCCAGATGCCGCCGGGGGCGAGCAACTCCCCGTCCCCGGCCGCCATCCGGGCCCAGGCCACGGTGAGCTCGAGGCGGAAATGGGTGAAGACATGGTCGACGGACGTCTCCAGCACGCGCCAGCGCCCGACCCCTTCCGGCAGGGCGGGCTCGGGGCCCGCGCCTTCCCGCCAGGGGCTCGAGGGCACCTCCATCATGCCGCCCAAGAGCCCGTCCGCGGGCCGGCGGCGGAGCAGCACCTCGCCGCGCTCATTGACCGCGAACCAGGCGGTGCCCCGGCGGAGGGGCTTCTTCGCGCGCCGGGCGCGCCGCGGAAAGTCCTCGGCCCGCCTGAGGGCGCGCGCGGCGCAGGCCGCTTCCACGGGACAGAGGCCGCATTTCGGCCCCCGCGGGGTGCAGAGCGTCGCGCCCAAGTCCATCATCGCCTGGGCGTAGTCCCCCGGCCGCGTCTTCGGCGTCAATCGGGCGGCGAGGCGCCTGAGTTCCGCCTTGGCGCCGGGGAGCGGCGCCTCGACCGCATGCAGCCTCGCGATCACCCGCTCCACATTGCCGTCCACCACCGCCTCGGGCCGGCCGAAGGCGATGGCCGCGATCGCCGCCGCCGAGTAGGGGCCGATGCCGGGCAGCGCGCGCAGCGCCTCGGCATCGCCGGGAAAGATGCCGCCGTATTCGTCCGTGACGGTGCGCGCGCACTTGACCAGATTGCGGGCCCGGGCGTAGTAGCCGAGTCCCTGCCAGGCCACCAGCACCTCGTCGAGCGAAGCCGCCGCCAGCGCCCCGACATCGGGCCAGCGTTCGAGGAAGCGCTCGAAATAGGGGGTCACGGCGGCGACCGTGGTCTGCTGCAGCATGATCTCCGAAAGCCAGACGCGATAGGGATCGGGCCGCACCCCGGGCGGCGCGCGCCACGGCAGGATGCGGGCGTGCTGGTCGAACCAGCGGAGAAGGCGCCGCCCATGGCCCGCGGGGTCCGGCCTCGCCTCGATTCGACTCTTTGGCACTTCCGCTCGAGCCATCTTCGGTCCATCATGCCGCCACGTGGTGCGCCGCGGCGCCGGGCCATCGTGCCATGGCGGCGCGGCAGGGAAAAGGGGCGGCCATGACACGAGGCGACCCATTGGCGAGGACGGGACTTCCGGGCATGGCGCGGCGCGGGCTCACGACGCTGGGCCAGAGCATCGACCGCATCACCTCCCCCGCCCTGCGCCGGCGCGGCTTCGCCGAGGCCGCCATCGTCACCCGCTGGGACGAGATCGTCGGCCGGCCGCTTTGCGATCACTCGCGCCCCTTCCGGGTGGTCTTCCCCCGGGGAGAACGCCGCGGCGGCACGCTGCATCTCACGGTTTCGGGCGCCTTCGCGCCGGAGGTCGAGCACCTCTCGCCGCAGATCGTCGAGCGCATCAACACCTATTTCGGCTATCGAGCCGTCGACCGCCTTACCCTGCACCACGGCCGGATTGACCAGCGGTCGGGGGCGAAGGCCGGCGAATGGGCCGGCGCGGGGGCCGCGGCCACGCCCGATGCCGGGACCGCCGAGACCATCGCCGGGGTCGCGGACCCCGGTCTGCGCGCGGCCCTGGCCCGGCTGGCCGGCGCCCGCGCCGCCCGAGACCCGCGGAAAGATTGACGCGCCCACAAAAACCCGACGGTGCATGATTCGAGTCTGGACGAGGCTCCGACCCTAACGCTATATTTTGTGGCAGGGAGACTTCTATGCGGAACATATTGGTTTATTTAGGCGGGATCGCCGTCATCCTGGTCGCCGTCGTGGGCCTCTATCAGTGGTTCGGCAAGCCCACCATCAAGGTCACGCCCGGCCAGCAGGCCGCGGCGCCGGGCGCCCCGCAAGAGGCCGCCAAGGGCGCCCCGGACAAGGTGCGCGACGATGATTTCGTCCTCGGCTCGCCCGACGCGCCCGTCACCCTGATCGAGTACGCCTCCCTCACCTGCCCCCATTGCGCGCGCTTTCACACCGCCGTCCTGCCCAAGTTCAAGGCCGAGTACATCGACACCGGCAAGGTCAGGCTGGTCTATCGCGACTTCCCCCTGGACGGCATGGCGCTCAGGGCCTCGGCCCTGGCCCGTTGCGCGGGCAAGGAGCGGTTCTTCGGCTTCATCGAGCTGCTGTTCCGTCGCCAGCAGGCCTGGGCGGCCAGCGACGACGCCATGGCGGCGCTCGGTCAGGTGGCCGCGCTCGGCGGCCTGACGGAGGAGGACGTCGGCGCCTGCTTCAAGGACACCGAGATCCTCAAGCGGATCGCCGCGCAGAAACTGGAAGCCGAACAGAAGTTCAACATCAACTCCACGCCAAGCTTCGTGCTCAACGGCCGGAAGCTGGAGGACGCGGGAAGCTTCGAGGACCTCAAAAAGGCGATCGATCCCCTTCTCCCCCAAGCCGGCAAGTAGTAGGACCCGACACACGTGCTCTTTTCCAGATTGACCCTTTCCGGTTTCAAGTCCTTCGTCGAGGAGACCGAACTCCTGATCGAACCCGGCATGACGGGAATCGTCGGCCCCAACGGCTGCGGCAAGTCGAACCTGGTCGAGGCGCTACGCTGGGCCATGGGCGAGGCCTCCGCCCGGCGGCTGCGCGGCAGCGAGATGGACGACCTGATCTTCGGCGGCACCGTCAACCGCCCGGCGCGCAACATCGCCGAGGTGACGCTCAGGCTCGACAACTCGGAGCGCACCGCGCCCGCGGCCTTCAACGAATCGGACGAGATCGAGATCAGCCGGCGCATCGAGCGCGGAGAAGGGTCGAGCTACCGCATCAACGGCAAGGACGTCCGCGCCCGCGACGTCCAGGTGCTGTTCGCCGACGCCGCGACGGGTTCGCGCTCGACGGCGCTGGTCAGCCAGGGCCAGATCGAGGCCATCATCCAGGCCAAGGCCATGGACCGGCGCGGCCTGCTCGAGGAAGCCGCCGGCATCACCGGGCTCTATTCCCGGCGCCACGAGGCGGAGCTGCGCCTGCGCGCCGCGGAGACCAATCTCGAGCGCCTCGAGGACGTGGTCGCGGCGCTGGAAGCCCAGCTCGCCAGCCTCAAGCGCCAGGCGCGCCAGGCGACGCGCTACAAGAACCTCTCCGACCACATCCGCAAGGCCGAGGCCGCGGTGCTCCACCTGCGCTGGACCGAGGCCGAAGCCTCGCGCGCGGGCGCGGAATCCCGGCTCGAGGGGGCAGTCACCGCCGTCCAGGATCTCACCCGCGGCGCCGGCGTCGCCGCCACCCGACAGGCCGAGGCCGCCGCGCGCCTGCCCGAACTGCGCCAGGCCGAGGCCGCCGCGGCCGCCGCCCTGCAGCGCCTGACGCTCGCCCGCGACGCGCTGGACGAGGAGGAGGCCCGGGTCGCCGCGGCGCTCGCCGGCGCGCGCGAACGGCTCGAGCAGAACTCCGCCGACCAGGGCCGCGAATCGGCGCGCCTGGAGGATGCCCGCGCGGCGATGGTCCGCCTCGCGGCCGAGCGTACCGGCCTCGAGGCCGCGGCGGAGGAGGAGCGGGACGCGGAAAAGCGGGCCGAAGAGGCGCTTGCATTGGCGCGCGCGGAAACCTCGGCGCTCGAGACCCGGCTTGCCGAACTGGCCGAGCGGGTCGCCGCCGCCGAGGCGCGCCGCGCCGATCTCGCCGGCCGATTGATACAGCTGAACGCGAGGAAGACGCGCCTTGCTGAGCAGCGGGCCGAGGCGCGGGCGACCCACGAGGCCCTGGAAAAGGAATCCGAAAGCCGCGCCGAGATGGCGGCCCTGGAAACGGCGATCGAGCGCGCGCGCGAGGGGCTCGAGACTCTCCGCGGGGAAAGCGCCGCCGCCGAGGAGGCCCGCGTGCTGAGCCAGGAGATCGAGGCCTCCGGGCGCGACGCCCTGCGCCACGCCGAGGATCAGGCCTCCAAGCTGCGCGCCGAGGCAGAGGCGCTGGCCCAGCTACTGGCGGTCGCGGATTCGGAATTGTGGCCGCCCTTGATCGATGCCCTGACCGTGGAACCGGGACTGGAAGCGGCGCTCGGCGCGGCGCTCGGCGACGATCTCTCGGCGCCCGCGGACGAGGCTGCCCCGGTGCACTGGCGGACCTTCGCGGCGCTCACCGAGGCCGCGCCCCTGCCGGCCGGGGCCGAGCCGCTTTCGGCCTACGTCTCGGCGCCGCCCGCGCTCGCCCGCCGGCTTTCCCAGACCGGAATCGTCGCCGGCGCGGCGGCCGGCGCCCGGCTTTCGCGGGATCTCGCGCCCGGCCAGCGGCTGGTCACCCGCGAGGGCATGCTGTGGCGCTGGGACGGGTTTACCGTCGCCGATGCCGAGGCGTCCCAGCCGGCCCGCCGGCTCGCCCAGCGCAACCGCCTCAAGGCGCTCGATGCCGAGATGCGCGATGCCGAGGCCGCCGCGGCCAAGGCGCGGGGCGCCCATGGCGAGGCCGCGGCCGGGGCCAAGGCGCGGGCCGAGGAGGAATCCCGCCTGCGCCAGGCGGTGCGTGAATCCGAGACCGCGCTGGAGGCGCGGCGCCAGGAGCACGCGCGCCTCATCCGCGCGACCGCCGAGAGCAATTCCAGGCTGCAGGCGGCGGCCGAGGCCATCGAACGGCTCGCCGCCGACATTTCCGAGACCGAGCGCGACATCTTCGAGGTGGCGAGCTCCCAGGCCGCGCTCGAGGATACCGAATCGCACCGCGAGCGCCTCAAGGGGCTGAGGGAGGAGCTCGCCGAGCTGCGCGCGGCACTTGCCGAACGCCAGCGCGCCTACGACCTCCTGGCCCGCGAGTCCGCGGCCCGCGCCCAGCGGATTGGCGATATCGGGGAGGAGCACGAGTCCTGGTCGAGCCGTGCGAAGACGGCGGAGGAGACGCTTGCCGAGCTCAGCCTTCGCAAGCAGTCGATCGGCGAGGAGATCGCGGGCCTCGCCGAGCGTCCCGCCGCGATCCAGGCCGAACGCATGAGCCTCGCGGACAAGGTCGAGGCCGCCGAGGCGGCGCGCAGCGCGGCCGCCGACACCCTGGCCGCCGCCGAGACGGCGCTGCGCGAGGCCGACCAGGCGCTCAAGGCCGAGGAAACCCGCCTCGCCGCCGCCCGGGAGGACCGGGTTCGGGCCGAGGGCCTGGTGGAACAGGCGGAGCAGACCATCGCCACCTTGCGCGAGCGTATCGCGGAAAGGCTCGAGGCGGCCCCGGAGGAGCTCGGCGAGATCGGCGGCATCGACCCCGACTCCCCGCCGGAGATGGAAGCCGCCGAGCGCCGCTTCGAGCGCCTGGTGCGCGAGCGCGACAACATGGGGCCGGTCAACCTCCGTGCCCAGCAGGAGGCCGAGGAGCTCGGCGAGCAGATCGCCTCCATGGAGGCCGAGCGCGACGACCTGATCAAGGCCATCGCCCGCCTGCGCCACGGCATCGGCGAGCTCAACCGCGAGGGCCGGGCGCGCTTCGTCGCCGCCTTCGAGGAGGTCAACACCCACTTCCAGGAGCTTTTCACCAAGCTCTTCGGCGGCGGCCGGGCGCACCTCGAGCTCACCGAATCCGACGATCCCCTGGAGGCGGGGCTCGAGATCATGGCGAGCCCGCCGGGCAAGCGGCTGCAGGTGCTGTCGCTGCTGTCGGGCGGGGAGAAGGCGCTCACCACCATCGCCCTCCTGTTCGCCGTCTTCCTCACCAACCCGGCGCCGATCTGCGTGCTGGACGAGGTGGACGCGCCGCTCGACGACACCAACGTGATGCGCTTCTGCGCCCTGGTGGAGGAGATCGCGCGCGAGGGGCACACCCGCTTCCTGCTGGTCACCCACCACCGCACCACCATGGCCCGCATGGACCGGCTGTTCGGGGTGACGATGCCCGAGCGCGGGGTCTCGCGGCTGGTTTCCGTCGACCTCCAGGGGGTGTCCCGCCTCAAGGCCATCGCCTGACAGAAGCCCTGATTTATTCTTAGATTTCAGGGGGTTGACCGGGGGGCATTGACCCTTGACAGTCCTGGGGTGCTCTTCTAATGTGCCCGCGCCTTCGCCCCACGGCGGTGGCTTCTGCCCCTTCGGGAGCGATCGGCGGGGGCGCTCCTTCCCATTTCATCTCGCGTCACACGAGAGGACGGGATGACCGAGCGGAACCGCGAGCCTCCGGGCGAAGAGCCCGAGGGCGGCCCGTCCAGACCGGGGAACGGGCTTGCGCGACTGAAGGCCCGCCTGGCCGCGGCCCGGGCCCGCGACAGCGCGAGGACCGGCGGCAATGGCGGCGCGGGGATGAGCGGCGTCGGCATCGCCGTCCGCGTCGGGGTCGAGATGGTCGGAAGCGTCGCCGTGGGTGTCGGGATCGGCTGGGGGTTGGACCGCTGGCTCGGGACCGGGCCCTGGCTCTTGGTGGTGTTCTTCTTTCTGGGGGCCGCCGCCGGGATGTTGAACGTCTACCGGGCCATCGCCAATATCGGCTTGGCGCCCGGCTACCGGCCCGGGCCCGAGGATCGGACCGGGGATGGGGACGAAGGCAAGGATGAGGGCGCGGGTCGCTGACCCGCGCATCGGGGGGCCGCTCTCGGCGGCGGGACAGTAGAGAAGACCGGGGATACTCAAGGCGTGGCATCGCCCCTTCAGCAATTCGAGATCAAGCCCATCGCCCCCATCGAGGTCGGCGGGGTCGACATTTCCTTCACCAACTCCTCGCTGTTCATGGTCATCGTGATCACCGCGGTGACCCTGTTCCTGGTGCTCGGCATGCGCAAGCGCGCCATGGTGCCCGGACGATGGCAGTCGATGGCGGAACTGTCGTACGAGTTCATAGCGGGCCTCATACGCGAGAACGTGGGGCACGAGGGGCGCGCCTATTTCCCCTTCGTCTTCACCCTGTTCATGTTCATCCTGTTCGCCAACATCATCGGCCTGATTCCCTATTCATTCACCGTCACGAGCCACATCATCGTCACCTTCGCGCTCGCCGCGGTGGTGTTCCTCGGCGTGACCGTGATCGCCATCCTCAAGCACGGGGTCAAGTTCTTCGGCTTCTTCCTGCCGCCCGGCGCGCCGATCTATCTCGCGCCGCTGATGGTGCCGATCGAGGTGCTGAGCTACCTCGCCCGGCCGGTGACGCTGGCGCTCCGGCTGTTCGCCAACATGATGGCGGGCCACACGCTGCTCAAGGTCATCGCCGGGTTCGTCGTGCTGCTCGGGCTGTTCGGGATCGCGCCGCTCGCGGTGCTGGTCGCGCTCTTCCTGCTCGAGCTGATCGTCGCCATTCTCCAGGCCTATGTCTTCGCCATCCTCACCTGTATCTACCTTCATGACGCGCTGCACCTCCACTGAGCTGCGCCCATCCAGCCACAACCGAAAAGGAAACCAGACATGAGTGTAGAAGCCGCCAAATTGATCGGTGCCGGACTCGCGGTGATCGGACTCGCCGGCGTCGGCGTCGGTATCGGCAACGTGTTCTCCGCCTTCATCACCTCCGTCGCGCGCAATCCCGCAGCCCAGGCGACGGTCGGCACGATGACCTGGGTCGGTTTCGCCCTGGTCGAGGCGGTGGCCCTCTACGCCCTCCTGATCGCCTTCCTGATCCTGTTCGGCTAGGCCGGACGCGGGAACCTTCGGACGGAAGCGAGGCCCCGGCCCATGCCGCAACTCGACGTCGCGACCTATCTGCCCCAGCTGGTGTGGCTCGCCATCACCTTCGCCGTCCTCTACCTGCTGATGGCGAGGCTCGCGCTGCCGCGCATCGCCGACGTGCTGCAGGAACGGTCCGAGCGGCGCGCGGACAACCTCGCCAAGGCCGAGGAGCTCCAGGCCGAGGCCGCGGCCGCGGCCGCGGCCTACGAGACCCAGCTCGCCGAGGCAAGGGGCGCGGCCCATGAGCGGCTCGTCAAGTCGGGCGAGGACGCCAAGGCCCGGACCGGGGCCGCGATCGAGGAGCTGGACCAGAAGCTCGCCGCCGACATCGCCGCCGCCGAGGCGGAGATCGCGAGCGCCAAGGCGGGCGCGCTCAAGGACGCGACCGCGATCGCGGCCGAGGCCGCGAGGCTCGCCGTCGGGCGCATCGCCGGCATCGAGGTCGACGCCGCCGCCGCCGAGGCCGCGGCCCGGGCGGCGCAGGGAGCGCGGGCATGATCGCCCGCGCCCTAGCCGCCACCGCCGAGGGCGGCGCCCACGAGGTTCCGCTCTGGCAGGAGCCCGAGGTCTGGCTGCTGGTCGCCTTCGCCATCTTCGTCGGGCTCATGGCGCGGCCGGTCTGGGCCAAGATGACCGGCGGGCTGGATCAACGCGCGGCGCGCATCAAGGCGGACCTCGACGAGGCGCGCGAGCTGCGCGAGGAGGCCCAGGCCGCACTCGCCAACTACCAGCGCAAGCAGCGCGACGCCGCCAAGGAGGCGGTGGAGATCCTCCGCCACGCCGAGGAGGAGGCCAAGCGCCTGACGGCCGAGGCGGAGAAGTCGCTTGCCGAGACGCTCAGGCGCCGCGAGGCGATCGCCCGCGACAAGATCGCCCAGGCCGAGGCCAAGGCCATCGGCGAGGTGAAAGACGAGGCGGTCGAGGTGGCGCTAGCCGCGACCCGGGCGCTGATCGCCGAGCGCCTGGATGCCGGCCGCGCCGAGTGGCTCATCGACGACGCCGTCAGGGAACTCCCCGAAAAACTGAAATAGGCGCGATTTCCGGCTGCCCGGAAGGCCGGGATTCGCCTTATTATCCGTATTCCCTGTCAATGCCCGCGGCCGATCGGGGGGGGCCGGCTATGCCACGGCACATCAAACTGATCGCCTATTGGGGCAACGGCCTGCTCGCTGCCGCCTTCACCGTGTTCGCCTTGGCGCTCCTGTTCAAGGGGCAGCCGGGGATGAGCCTCTTCTTCCTCCTGCTTTCCGCCCTCGGCCTCTTCAATATCTACGTCATCCGGAAGGCGGCCTATTTCCTGTCGGAGGAGCAGTGGCTGGAGGCCGAGCTCCGCAAGGCCGAGATCCGCGAGAAGCTCAAGGCCTTGGGCCGCGCCCTCCCGGGCGGCGGAGGCGGCCGGTCTCCGAACCAGGATTCCGAAAGGAACTAGGAGAACAGCCCTACTCCGCCGCCTGCTGGGGGGCCGGCTCCGCGCGCCAGCGCAGCACCGGATGACGCGCGGCCTGGGTCTCGTCGAGCCGCCGCCTCGGCGCGAGGTGCGGCGCGGACTTGAGGCGCTCGGCCTCGCCCGCCTCGAGACGTTGCATCAGGCCCTTGGCGGCGGCGATGAAGCGGTCGAGCTCGGCCTTGGGCTCGGTCTCGGTCGGCTCCAGCAGCATGGCGCCGTGCACCACCAGCGGGAAATAGATGGTGGTGGGGTGGAAGCCCTCGTCGATCAAGGCCTTGGCGAAATCGAGCGTGGTCACGCCGTGGGCGCGGAAGGCCTCGTCGTCGAACAGGCATTCGTGCATGCAGGGCCCGCGATAGGCCGGGCTCAGCGTCCGGTCCAGCGCCGCCAGCATGTAGTTCGCCGCCAGCACCGCGTCCTCGGAGACCTGTTTCAGCCCGTCGCCGCCGTGGGAGAGCATGTAGGTATAGGCGCGGACGAAGACGCCGAACTGGCCGTGGAAGGCCTTCAGGCGCCCGATGCTCCCCGCCGCCTCGCCCGCCGCGGTCTCCCGCAGGCCGAGCCCTTCGGCCCCGCGGGTGAGCCAGGGAAGCGGCGCGTGGGGGGCGAGCGCCTCGGTCATCGCCACCGGGCCGGAGCCCGGGCCGCCCCCGCCATGGGGGGTGGAGAAGGTCTTGTGCAGGTTGAAGTGCATGACGTCGATGCCGAGGTCGGCGGGCCGCGTCTTGCCCATGATGGCGTTGAAGTTGGCCCCGTCGCAGTAGACGTAGGCGCCGGCCTCGTGGCAGGCGGCGGCCATCTCCATGATCTCGTTCTCGAACAGGCCGCAGGTGTTGGGGTTGGTGATCATCAGCGCCGCCACGTCGTCATCGAGACGGTCCTCGAGCCCCTTGAGGTCCGCCCGGCCGCGCCCGTCGCCGGGGATGGCATCGACCGCGTAGCCGCAGGTCGCCGCCGTCGCCGGGTTGGTGCCGTGGGCCGATTCGGGCACCAGCACGCGGGTCGGCTTCCGGCCCGCCGCGTCATGGGCGGCGCGGATCACCATCATGCCGCAGAGCTCGCCCTGGGCGCCCGCCGCGGGGCTGAGCGCCACCGCCGGCAGCCCGGTCAGCACCTCGAGCCAGTGGGCGAGCGCGTCCATCAGCTCGAGCGCCCCCTGGACCGTCGAGACCGGCTGCAGGGGATGGAGGCCGGCGAAGCCCGCAAGGCGCGCGATCCTCTCGTTGAGCCTCGGGTTGTGCTTCATGGTGCAGGAGCCCAACGGGAAGAAACCCGCGTCGATGGCGTAGTTCTTCGACGATAGCCGCGTGAAATGGCGCACCACCTGGGGCTCCGACAGGCCGGGCAGGCCGATCGGCCCCTTGCGGCCCACATCGCCGAGCCGGCTTTCGAAGGCGGGCGGCGCCTCGAGATCGACGCCGCTCAAGGCCGGATCGCCCTGCTCGAAGAGGAGCGGCTCCTCGATCTCCAGCCCCTTGTTGCCGGACACCGTGCGGAAACCCTGGGACACAGACGTTCCGGGCCCGGCCTCGGGCCCGCCGCTCGGGCGCCTCGGGCCGCGGCTCATGCGAGCGCCCCTTCGAGCGCCCGGGCCAGCGTCTCGATCTCTTCCCCGGTGTTCATCTCGGTCGCGGCCAGGATCAGGAGCCGTTCGGCCCCCGCTTCGCCGGGCCAGAGGCGGGAGCCCGGCACGCCGGCGAAGATGCCACGGCCCGCGAGGTCCTCGACCAGCGGGGCCGCGGGCAGGGGAAGGCGCACCGTCAATTCGTTGAAGAAGGTCTCGTTCAGCACCTCCACGCGAGCGATGGCGCCGAGGCGATCGGCGAGCGTGACGGCGCGGTGATGGTTGATGAGGGCAAGCCGCTTGAGCCCCGCCTCGCCAAGGAGAGCCAAATGGATCGTGAAGGCCAGCGCGCAGAGGCCCGAATTGGTGCAGATGTTGGAGGTCGCCTTCTCGCGGCGGATGTGCTGCTCGCGCGCCGAGAGCGTCAGCACGTAGCCGCGCCGCCCCTCGGCATCCACCGTCTCGCCGGAGACCCGGCCCGGCATCTGGCGGACGAGCCGCTCCCGCGTCGCGAGCAGGCCGAGATAGGGCCCGCCGAAATTGAGCCCGTTGCCGATCCCCTGGCCCTCGCCGGCGACGATGTCGGCGCCCATGGCGCCGGGGGGCTCGACGGCGCCGAGGGAGACCGGCTCGGCGACGCAGACGATCAGCAGCGCGCCTTTGGCGCGGCAGGCCTCGGCCAGGGCCGAGAGGTCGCGCAGGTGGCCGAAGACGTCGGGGTTCTGGACGACGACGCAGGCGGTTTCCTCGGTGATCCGGGCGGCGAGGTCGTCGGCCCCCGCGGGGTCGAGCGGCGCGCGCTCGAGCGCCGCCTCGGAGAATCGCAGGAATGTCGCCACGGTCTCCGCCCAATGGGGATGCAGGCCGCCGGAGAGCAGGACCCCCGGCCGCCCCCGAGCGATGCGCCTTGCCATCAGAACCGCCTCGGCGGCGGCGGACGCGCCGTCATAGAGGGAGGCGTTGGCGATCTCCATCCCCGTCACGAGCGCGACCTGGGTCTGGAACTCGAAGAGGTATTGCAGCGTGCCCTGGCTGATCTCCGGCTGGTAGGGGGTGTAGGAGGTGAGGAACTCGCCGCGCTGGATCAGGGAATCGACCGCCGCCGGCACGTGATGGCGGTAGGCGCCGGCGCCGAGGAACGAGACTCCGCCCGCCGCCGGCCGATTCCTGGCGGCAAGCGCCTCGAGCGCGCGGCTCACCTCGATCTCGCCCTGGTGCGGCGGCAGGTCGAGCGGTTCCTCGAGGCGCGCGGCCTCGGGCACGTCGACGAAGAGCTGATCGACGCCGGATGCGCCGATCACCTCGAGCATGGCCGCCCTGTCGGCATCGGTGAGCGGCAGGTAGCGCATCAGTCGAGCCCCTCCACATAGGCGCGGTAGGCATCGGCGTCCATCAGCTTGGCCACCGCTTGGGCGTCCACGTCCTTGAGCTTGACGAACCAGGCGGCGCCCTCGGCATCCTCGTTGATCAGCTCGGGCCGCTCGGTGAGCGCCGCGTTGACCTCGCTCACCTCGCCCGCCACCGGGGCGTAGACCTCGCTCGCCGCCTTGACCGATTCGACCACCGCCATGCCGGCGCCGGGCGCCACCCTGCGTCCCACTTCGGGCAGCTCCACATAGACCACGTCGCCGAGCTGTTCCTGGGCGTGCTGGCTGATGCCGACGGTGGCGACCTCGCCGTCGATGCGGATCCATTCATGTTCGTCGGTGTAACGCGTTTCGGCCATTGGCTTCTCCCCCTACGGCGCGGCCCGGTGGTAACGGTGCGGGACGAAAGGCAGGTCGTGGATGCGCGCCGGAACCTCGCGCCCCCGGATGCCCAGGATAACCTCGGTGCCGGTCTCGGCAAAGGCGGCGGCGACGTATCCCATGGCGATGGGCCCGCCGACGGTGGGACCGAAGCCGCCCGAAGTCACCTTGCCGATGGGGGCGCCTTCGGTGTCGAAGATCTCCGTCCCTTCCCGGGCCGGCGCCCGGCCCTCGGGCCGGATGCCGACGCGGAGGCGCTCAGGCCCGTCCTCGATCTCGGCAAGGATGCGCGCCGCGCCCGGGAAGCCGCCTTCCGCGCGCCGGCGCTTGCCGATCGTCCAGCCGAGCGCCGCCTCGACCGGGCTGGTGGTCTCGTCGATGTCGTGGCCGTAGAGGCAAAGCCCCGCCTCGAGCCGCAGCGTGTCGCGCGAGCCGAGGCCCGCGGGCGCCACCTCCGCCTCGGCGAGAAGGGCGCGGGCGACGCCCTCGGCCGCATTGTCGGGGAGCGAGATCTCGAACCCGTCCTCGCCGGTGTAGCCGGAGCGCGACACCACGGCCTCCACCCCGGCGAGGGAGAGCGCGCGCGCCTCCATGAAGCGCGTCCCGGGCGCCTCGGGCGCGAACCGGGCGAGCACCGCCGCCGCCCGCGGCCCCTGGAGCGCGAGCAGCGCCCGGTCCCCGATCACCTCCAGCGCCGCGCCGGCCGTGAGATGGGCCTCGATATGGGCGCGGTCGGCCGCCTTGCGCGCGGCGTTGAACACGAGGGAAAGGCCATCGCCGCGCGCCGTCACCATGATGTCGTCGAGGATGCCGCCGGCGGCATTGGTCAGCATGGTGTAGCGCATGCGCCCGGGCCGGAGCGCCGCGATGTCGCCCGGCACCAGCGCCTCGAGCGCCGTCACGGCATCGGCGCCGGATAGCCGGGCCTGGCCCATGTGCGAGACGTCGAACAGCGCGGCCGCCGCGCGCGCATGGGCGTGCTCCCGGAGGATGCCGTCGGGGTAGTTGACGGGCATCTCGTAGCCCGCGAAGGGCACCATCTTCGCGCCGAGCTCGCGGTGCAGGGCGAACAGCGCCGTCCTCGCGAGCGGCGGCGCCCCGGTGCCCCCGCCCCGGCTCAATCGGGCTCGCCGGGAATCGCGCCGCTGCTTCCCGGCCGACTGGTGGGGAAATCGGGCGCCTGCGTTTCGGGCCCGCGCGTGGGCGGCGTGATCGGGATGTCGCGCAGCGCGCCAGGGGCCTTGATCTTGGCCCATTCGCGGTTGTACTCGAGCTGTTGCGGGGTGAGCTGCAGCCCGGCGATGACCCGGTAGCGGGAACCGCGCTCGCCCTTATCCAGCGGAATCCTCTGGACGAGGGAATCGGTCTGGCTTCCGGCATCGACATTGACCGGGAAGATGAGCGTCACGTCGAAGACCCGCTTGGCGATGACCTTCTCATCGGGGTCCATGATGGCGACGAAATACCTGGCCGGCGCCTTGCGCGACCGGTCGGCCGGGCCGCGCCGGGCCGCGACGGTCACCATCATGTCGATCTCCACCTCGCCCTCGCGGTAGGTGCAGGTACCCGCGGCCCGCACCAGGCGCACGTCGCTCACCATCTGCGAGAGGTCGGTGCCGCCGCCCGGGGCGAAGTTCACGAGCCGCTTGGCGTCATCGAGAACCACCACCCGGGGACAAGGGAGCGGCGGCGCCTTGCTCCGGAACCAGCCGCAGCCGCCGAGCAGGAGCGCCGCGGCGATGGGCACGGCGAGGGATCTAAAGGCCGGCATGGGTGCCGTCACAATAAGGCGCATCGGTGGTCCGTTTGCATCCGCAGAGGTAAAGGCGCATGGCTTCGCCCACTTCCAGGGCCTTCGGGCGGAACCCGGTTCCCCGGTGGGAGCCGTCGCAGAAGGGTTGCGTCGCCGACCGCCCGCAGGCGCACCACAGATACCTCTCCCCGGGCTCGAGGTCGACCTCGTAATAGTTCTTGCGGGCGATCATGGGCTCTGACATCGATGCTTGATCCTCGGGGAAACGGGCCTTTGCGGAAACGGGGGACCTGTGTTTAGCTAGCGGCGGTTCCGGGCCACAATACCAGCCCGCGCCGGGGCCCGACAACAGCACCGTCGCCCCCCTGGATGGGCCGGAAAGCGAGGAAGATCAAGGCAAAATGGCGTCTTTGGACCAAATAAAGGGAAAGCCCGCACTGACGCTGGTGCTGGCCGCGCCGCGTGGCTTCTGCGCCGGCGTGGTGCGCGCCATCGAGGTGGTGGAGGCGGCGCTCGCCCGCACGGACCGGCCCGTCTACGTGCGCCATGAGATCGTCCATAACCGCCGCGTGGTGGAGGCGCTGAGGGCCAAGGGCGCGGTCTTCGTCGACGAGGTGTCGGAAATCCCCGACGGCGCGGTGGCGATCTTCTCCGCCCACGGGGTCGCGAAAACAGTCATCGAGGAGGCCGCCGCCCGCGGGCTCGCGAGCTTCGATGCCACCTGCCCGCTGGTCAGCAAGGTCCACCAGGAGGCCCAGAACCACTCCCGCGCGGGCCGCCACGTGCTGCTGATCGGCCACGCCGGGCACCCGGAGGTCGAGGGCACCCTGGGCCAGGTGCCCGAGGGCGCCATCACCCTGATCGAGGACACGGCCCAGGCCGAGGCCGTCGAGGTGCCCGATCCCGAGAACCTCGCCTACACCACCCAGACCACCCTCTCGGTCGACGACACGGCGGCGATCATCGCCGTGCTCACGCGCCGCTTCCCGGCCATCCGCGGCCCGGCCAAGGCCGATATCTGCTACGCCACCACCAACCGCCAGGAGGCGGTCAAGGTGATCGCCCCCCGGGTGGACGTGCTGATCGTCATCGGCGCCGCCAATTCGTCCAATTCCAACCGCTTGGTGGAGGTGGGACGCGCGGCGGGATGCGCCAACACCTTCCTTCTGGAGGACGCGGCGTCCCTCGACTGGGAGAGGCTAGCGGGCGTCGGGACTCTCGGGCTGACCGCGGGGGCGTCGGCGCCCGAGGCGCTCATCGAGGAGCTGATCGCGGCCCTTGCCGAGCGCTTCGACCTCCGCATCGAGGAGGCGGGCGCGGGCGAGGAGGACGTCCGGTTCTCCATTCCCAAGGCGCTTGCCGGCTGAGCCCGGAGCGAGGCACCCAGCCAAGCGCATCATGGCCGTCTATACCGAAATCAGCGACGAGGACCTGGAGATCTTCCTGACGCTTTACGACCTCGGGCGCGTGCTCGCGTACAAGGGCATCGCCGAGGGGGTGGAGAACTCCAACTACCTGCTGCAGACCGAGGCCGGGACCTTCATCCTCACGCTCTACGAGAAGCGCACCAAGGCCGAGGACCTGCCCTTCTTCCTCGCGCTCATGGATCACCTGGCGGGCCAAGGCTTCGCCTGCCCGACGCCGATCCACGGCTGCGACGGCGGCGCGCTCAAGGAGCTCGCCGGCCGGCCCGCCGCCATCGTCAGCTTCCTGCCGGGGGTCTGGCCGCGGCGCATCCAGCCCCATCACACCCAGGCCTTGGGCGACGCCATGGCGCGGCTGCACCTGGCGGGCGCCTCCTTCGACCGGACCCGGGCCAACGACCTCGGGCTCAAGCAGTGGCGGCCCCTGTTCGACGAGGTCGCGGACCGGGCCGACGAGCTCGCCCCGGGCCTCACCGAAATGATCGGCGAGGAGCTCGGCGCGCTCGAGGCCAACTGGCCGACCGGCCTGCCGACCGGGATCATCCACGCCGATCTCTTCCCCGACAACGTCTTCTTCCTCGGCGGGGAGTTCTCCGGCATCATCGATTTCTATTTCGCCTGCACCGACGCCTATGCCTACGAACTCGCCATCTGCCTCAACGCCTGGTGCTTCGAGCCCGACAATTCCTTCAACATCACCAAGGCGCGCGGCATGCTCGCGGCCTACGAGAAGGTGCGGCCGCTCGGGCCCGGGGAGCTCGCGGGCATCACCTGGCTCGCGCGCGGCGCCGCCATGCGGTTCCTCCTGACCCGGATCTACGACTGGTTCAACCAGCCGGAAGGCGCCCTGGTCGCCCGCAAGGACCCGCGCGAATACCTCGCCAAGCTGCGCTTCCACCAGGGGCTCAGCAGTCCCGGCGCCTACGGTCTGGACCACTGAGGCGGGCCGTGGCGGAAACCGAGGACATCGTCGACATCTATACCGACGGGGCGTGCTCGGGCAATCCCGGGCCCGGCGGCTGGGGGGTCATCCTGCGCTGGCGCGGCACCGAGAAGGAGCTTTCGGGCGGCGAGAAGGAGACCACCAACAACCGCATGGAGCTGATGGCGGCGATCATGGGGCTCGAAAGCCTCAACCGCTCGGTCAAGGCCAGGGTCCATACCGACAGCCAGTACCTCAGGGACGGCATCACCCAGTGGATCGCCCGGTGGAAACGCAACGGCTGGAAGACGGCGGCGCGCAAGCCGGTCAAGAACGCAGATTTGTGGCAGCGCCTCGACGCCGCCGCCCAGGCCCATGACGTGGAATGGCACTGGGTCCGGGGCCATGCCGGCCATGCGGAGAACGAACGCGCCGATGCCTTGGCCCGGGGCGCCATCCCGGGGTGAAGGCATCGGCGATCGGCGGGAATAGCGACCGCGCCGAAAATGTCCTTATATAACTATTTAGTTATTTAAGGACATTTTCACGGGCTTTCGGAACGGGTGGCCGCCAACCGACAGGCTCATGCTTCGACAGGCTCATGCTTCGACAGGCTCATGCTTCGACAGGCTCAGCATGAGGGTCATTTTGAAAAGGCCTCACCCTGAGCAGCGCGCCTCGCGCGCGTGTCGAAGGGCGAGGCGATCAAGGGATCGGGAAAGGCCGTGCCCCCTGCCTGCCCTTCCCCCAATGGGAGGAAGGGACGGGAGGGAGGCTCTTACGGTCCCGCAGCGACGGGCGCGACGGGACCGTATCTCGGAAGCGGTCTCGCTACAGCGCGGCGAGGATGGTCTCGGCGCTGGACTTCTCGAACTGGCCAGCGTCCTCGACATTGAGCAGCGACACCTTGCCGTCGTCCACCACCATGGCGTAGCGCTTGGAACGCGGACCCATGCCGCGCTCGGTCATGTCGTTGTCGAGCCCGAGCGCCTTGGTCAATTTCGCCGAACCGTCGGCCAGCATGGTGACCCTGCCCGCCGCCTTCTGGTCCTTGCCCCAGGCGTCCATGACGAAGGCGTCGTTGACGGAGATGCAGGCGATCTCGTCGACGCCCTTGGCCTTGATCGAGTCCGCCTTGGCGACGAAGCCGGGCAGGTGCTTTTGCGAACAGGTGGGCGTGAAGGCGCCGGGGACGGCGAACAGCACCACCTTGCGCCCGGCGAAGTACTCGTCGGTGGATACCTGGTCGATGCCGTCGGCGGACTTGCGCTGGACGGTCACAGAAGGAATCTTTTCGCCTACCGCGATGGTCATGGGTTGGGTCTCCCGTCTTCGGTTGTAGCCTTCGCCCCCGGATGGGAGCGGCGTTCATGGTTCGGCATTTTCGGGCAACGGACCGGCGAAATCCACCTGAGGATTTGTAGGGTTATTGGCCTCCGGCTTGCGCGCCGGCGCCCGCCTGCTCGATCGCCTCGAGCACGTCGCGCCCGGTCAGCAGCTCGCCGAGCACGATCCCGGACGGCGCGCCCGGCCCGTAGACCGCGTTGAAGGGAATGCCGTAGCGGCCGAAGCTCTTGAGGTAGGCGGCGATCCGCGGATCGGGCCGGGTCCAGTCGGCGCGCATGGCGATCACCTCGCCGGAGCGCAGCTTGGCGGCGACGTCGCCGCGGTCGACCACCAGGGCCTTGTTGGCCTTGCAGGTGAGGCACCAGTCGGCGGTCACGTCGACGAACACCACCTTGCCCCCCGCCACGTAATTGAGGAGCCGCACGTGGTCGAAGCTCTCCCAGGTGATGCCGGCATCCACGACCGGGCCGGCGGGCGCGCCGGGCCGGCCGGCGGGCGCCAAGAGCCCGGGCAGCGCCAGAGCCGCGGCCAGGCAGAGCACGGCGAGACCCGTCGCCAGGGGCTTGAGCCCTCCGCCCCTCCGCCTCAGGCCGAGGAACGCGAGCAACCCCGCCAGCAGCGCCCCGGTCAGCAAGGTCGCCGTGGGGCCCGCGAGCTCCGACAGCACGGTCAACAGCCACACCGCCGTCAAGAGCAGCGCCGCCCCCAGCACGCGCCGGAGCACCACCATCCAGGGACCGGGCCGGGGCAGGCCGGTCGCGATCCGCGGCCAGGCGGCGACCAGCAGATAGGGCGCGGCAAGCCCCAGGCCGAGGGTGGTGAAGACGGCGAGGATGTCGGCGGCGCCGCGGCTCAGGGCGAACCCCACGGCGGTGCCGAGGAACGGGGCCGAACAGGGCGTCGCCAGGAGGGTCGCGAAGGCACCGGTCACGAAGGCGCCCGAGAGCGTCTTGGAGCCGCCGACCGCCGCGGCCGAACCTGCGAAGCCGGGAAGCGGGATCTGGAACAGGCCGAACAGGTTGGCGGCGAACAGCACCAGCACCGCCGCCATGAAGGTGAGGAATCCCGCCGTCTGGAACTGGATGCCCCAGCCCACCGCGGTGCCCGCCGCCTTGAGCGCGACGGCGCCCGCGGCCAGCACCAGGAAGGAAAAGACGATACCCGCGGCGGTGGCGAGGAAGCCGCGGCGCACGGCCTGGGCCTCCGCCCCGCCATGGCCGACGACGGACAGCACCTTCATGGACAGGACCGGCAGGACGCAGGGCATCAGGTTGAGGATGAGCCCGCCGAGGAACGCAAGCCCCAGGATCGCGAGCAGGCCGAGCCCGGGCGTCCCGCCACCCGAATCGACGGTGGGCTGCATCGTCTGCTCCACGGCGCCCGCGCCGTCGGCCAGGGTGAAGGTCAGGACCGGATCGGAGGGCGCCGCCGCGCCGCGCCCGGCCAGCCCCACCGGCAGGCGGAACAAGGCGATCTTGCGGTCGCTCGAGAACTCGGCGCCGCCCGCGCCGAAGGTGAGCGGCCTCGGGCCCTCGACCAGCAGCCTCGGCATCGTGAAACCGCGCCGCGCCCGGGCCAGGACCTCCAAGGTGAGCCCCTGATCGCCCTCGAACAGGCGCGCCCGGGTCACCGCGAGCGGCGCCGCCACCGCCGCCTCCTGATCGAGCCTCTGGGGCACCAGGCCGGAGAAGTGGGCGATGGTGACGCCGTCCTCGAAGTTGCCTTCGCCGGGGCCGGGCACCAGGTCGAGCGCGAGCCGCGCCTCGTAGGGGATGCAGATCTTCTCGCAGACCAGGTATTGCACATGGGCCCTGAGGTCGAGCCCCTCGCCCGGCTTCTTGACCATGACCTCCAGCGGCAGGACGACCTCCTCGCCATAGACCATGGTCGTCAGGCCGAAGATGCTGTAGCGCTCCGGCAGGGGCCAGTTGATCGTCACATGGGCGAGGTTGCGCGAGCCGGACCAGTCGACGGTGGGCGGCGCGCCCGCGTCCCCGGGCGAGCGCCAATAGATCTTCCACCCCGGCTTGAGGCGGAACTGCAGGCCGAGATGGGTCGTCTCGCCGAAGCCCGCGCCGGTCGCCGGACTGATCAGCCGGACCGCGGAATGTTCCGTCCCGGCCCAGGTCGACGCCGCGGCAAGCGCCCGCCCCGCGCCGAGCGAGACCGCCAGGACCAGGGTCGCGGCGCCCAGCGCGATCCCCGGCCACGGCCTCCCCAAAACCCGGCGGCGGCGCGTCGAAGGCAGGGGGATCGCTCTCGAAAACATCAACAATTCAAACAGTTGGGGTGAATCATCCGGCCGTCCGGGCGGCCTCTAATGTTTTATCGCAAGCCCGGTCTTTCCTCCATCACTTATCATCACCATATCGTTACGGCGATTCTTCTTGCCAATTCGCACGAGCGTAGGAGAATAGGTGCGATGGTTGAACCTCACCGCACGCGGGAGCCATCGCGCTTCCTGACTGGACAGCTATTGATCGCCATGCCGCAAATGGCCGATCCGCGTTTCGCGCAGACCGTGATCTACATGTGCGCCCATAGCGACGACGGCGCCATGGGCCTGGTGATCAACCGCCCAATCGACAGCATCTCCTTCCCCGGGTTGCTCAAGCAGCTCGACATCGACGCCCCCGACGCCAGCGACCAGATCCGCGTGATGTTCGGCGGGCCGGTGGAGGGCGGGCGCGGCTTCGTGCTGCATTCGCCGGACTACGTCCAGGATTCGACGATGATGATCGAAGGGGCGGTCGGCCTGACCGCGACCATGGACATCCTCAAGGCCATGGCGACGGGATCCGGGCCCCGGCGCAGCCTGCTGGCGCTGGGCTATGCCGGATGGGCGCCGGGCCAGCTCGACCACGAGATCCAGGCCAATGGCTGGCTGCACGCGCCGGCCGATTCCGACCTGATCTTCAACGACGACGTCGATTCCAAGTGGAACCGGGCGCTCGCCAGCCTCGGCATCAGCTCGGCGATGCTGTCGGGCGACGCCGGCCACGCCTAGAGCAGATCATGGATTGTCGGAATCGCCGAAGGCGTTCCGACAATCCATGTGAATCTGCTCTACTCATTTGAAGGAGATCGGATTGACATGATTTGTCGGAAACATGACGTGTTTCCGACAAATCATGACCCGATCTAGCCGGCCGACTTTCCCCCGATACATCCCGTCAGCGCAGCGCCCGCACCGATCCGTCGGCCGCCCCGGGTTCGCCGCCACCCACGAGCCTGCGCTTCATCGCCTCCTCGGCGAGCAGGGCGAACAGAAGGTGGTCCTCCCAGACGCCGTTGATGCGCAGGTACTTTGGCGCGAAGCCCTCCTCCCGGAAGCCGCTCTTCAACAGCACGCCCTTGCTCGCATCGTTGCGCGGCAGGCAGGCCGCCTCCAGGCGATGGAGGTGGAGCTGGTGGAAGGCGTAATCGACGATGCAGGAAAGCGCGTCGCTCATCACCCCCTGGCGGGCGAACGGCGCACCGACCCAGTAGCCGAGCGTCCCGGTCTGGGCGACGCCGCGGCGCACGTTCGACAGCGTGATCCCCCCGCGCAGCCCGTCATCGGCGCGCGAGAAGATGAAGAAGGCGTACCCGGCGCCGGCCTGCCATTCCTCGGCATAGTGCCTGAGGCGCCGGCGGTAGGCGTGCCGGGTCAGGCTGTCGACCGGCCAGGTCGGCTCCCACGGCACGAGGAACTCCCGCGACCGCTCGCGCAGATCGGCCCAGGCCTTCCAATCCTCGTCCTGGGGCGGACGGATATAGACGTTTCCGCCCTCGACGCGCTCCTCGACGGGCATCCGGTGGTTCGACTTGAAGATATCCAGCATCGCCTACTCCGCCGCGCTCGGCCGCGCGCCCCGCGCGGGCAGCCGCTCGACCGGCCCCACCGGCCCGAGCGCCGCCAGCGTCGGCGGGCCCGCGAACACCACCGCCGCCAAGCGGCCAATGGCGGCGGCGTCCACCGCGTCGATGCGCTCGACGATCTCGGCCGCCGGAATGGGGCGCCCGAAGACTAGCACGTGCTGGCCGAGCCTTTCGGCGCGCGAGCGGGTGTTCTCCATCGCCATCAGGAGCCCCGACTTGAGCTGGGCCTTGACCCGGGCGATCTCCTCCTCGGTCACGGTGTCGCCGATCCTGGCGAGCTCGTCCAGGACCACGGGCATCAGCTCGCGCACCTCATCGGGCCCGGTGCCGGCATAGATCCCGAACAGGCCGCCGTCCTTGTAGGCCGCGTGGAAGCTGTAGATGGAATAGACCAGGCCGCGCTTCTCCCGAACCTCCTGGAACAGGCGCGAGGACATGCCGCCGCCCAGAAGCGAGCTCAGCGCCCCCAGGGTGTAGAAATCGGGATCCTCGTAGGCGACCCCGGCGTAGCCGAGGACGAGGTGGAGCTGCTCGAGCTCGCGCTGCTCGGCGCGATGGCCGCCCTGGTAGCGGGCGGGCTCGGGCGCGGCCTTCCCGAGCGGCGCCATGGCGCCGAAGGCGTCCTCGGCGAGGCGCACCAGGCTCGCGTGATCGACCTTGCCCGAGGCCGCGAGCACCATGCGGTCGGCGCCGTACTGGGCCGACATGTAGTCCGCCAGCGCCGCGCGGTCGAGCGCGCGCACGTTCGCGGCCGTTCCGAGGATCGAACGGCCGAGCGCCTGGTCGGGGTAGGCGACTTCCTGGAACTGGTCGAAGATGAGATCGTCGGGGGTGTCGGTGCACTGGCCGATCTCCTGGAGGATGACGGCGCGCTCGCGCTCGAGCTCGCCCGGCTCGAAGGTCGAATGCTGCAGGATATCGGCCAGGATATCGACGGCCAGCGGCACGTCCTCGGCCAGCACGCGCAGGTAATATGCGGTGTTCTCCCGCGAGGTATAGGCGTTGATGTGCCCGCCGACGGATTCCACCTCGTTGACGATGTCCTGGGCGCTGCGCCGCTCGGTCCCCTTGAACGCCATGTGCTCCAGCATGTGGGAGACGCCGTTGAGACGGAGCACCTCGTGGCGCGCGCCGACGCCGATCCAGACGCCGATGGCCGCGGTCTCCACGTGATCCATGCGGTCGGTCGCGACCCGGAAGCCGTTGGCGAGCCTGGCGACCTCGACGCTCATGCCGGGGCCCTCGCGGCGAGGCGGCCGCGGACGTAGCCTTGGACCGCGGCGAGATCGTTGGCGAGCACGTCGAACCGCTCGGGCCGGGTCATCAGGCCGGCGAGATGCGCGGGCAGGCCGGGCGCGATGCCGGTGGCGCGCTCGACCGCCTCGGGGAATTTGGCCGGGTGGGCCGTCGCGAGCGAGACCATGGGGATGGACGGATCCCGGCGGCTGGCGGCGCCGCCCGCGACGCCGATCGCGGAATGGGGATCGAGCAGCTCCCCGGTCGCCTTGTAGCAGCGCGAGATCTCCTCAAGGGTGCCGTCATCGTCGAGGCGGAAGCCCGCGAACACCTCGCGCGCGGTGGCGAGCGCGTCATCCCCGAGCGGCAGCTCGCCGGTCGCCTGGAAGCCCGCCATCTGCTGGGCCACCCGGGCACCGTCCCCGCCCATGAGGTCGAACAGGAAACGCTCGAAGTTGGAGGCCACCTGGATGTCCATGGAGGGCGACAGGCTGGGATGCACCTCGCCGCGCTTCATGACCCCGGTGGCGAGCAAGCGCGAGAGGATGTCGTTGGCGTTGGTCGCCAGCACCAGGTGGGAGATCGGCAGACCCATGCGGCGCGCCACGTAGCCCGCGTAGATGTTGCCGAAGTTCCCGGTCGGCACGGCGAAGGCGATGCGGCGCTCCCAGCAGCCGAGCGCCGCCGCCGCCACGAAGTAATAGACGATCTGGCCGAGGATGCGCGCCCAGTTGATGGAGTTGACGCCGGACAGCGCGACCTCGTCGCGGAAGCCCGGGTCGTTGAACATGTCCTTCAGGAGCGCCTGGCAATCGTCGAAGGTGCCGTCGATGGCGATGGCGTGGACGTTGGGCGCCTCGACAGTGGTCATCTGGCGGCGCTGGACGTCCGAGACCCGGCCATGGGGGAACAGGATGAAGATGTCGATGGCCTCGCGCCCGCGGCAGGCCTCGATGGCGGCCGATCCCGTGTCGCCGGAGGTGGCGCCGACGATGGTCACCCGCCCGCCCCGCTCGCCGAGCACGTGGTTGAACAGATTGCCGAGCAGCTGCATGGCGTAGTCCTTGAACGCCAGCGTCGGCCCGTGGAACAGCTCCATCACCCAGTGATTGGGGGCGAGCGCCTTCAACGGCGCCACCGCCTCGTGGGTGAACACCGAATAGGTCTCCTCGACGATGGCGCGGTAGGCGTCCTCATCCAGGGCGCCGCCGACGAAGGGCCGGGTCACCCGGAAGGCGACCTCGGCGTAATCGCGTCCGGCGAGGGCCTCGACCTCCCCGGGCGTGACCGACGGCCAGGACTCCGGCACGTAGAGCCCGCCGTCGCGGGCAAGGCCGGCCAGCATCGCATCGGAAAAATCGAGCGCGGGCGCCGCGCCCCTGGTGGAAATGTAACGCACGCTTTACCTACTCCTCTGCTCGACGGGCAAACCTACCCGCTGGCGATAGGCCATCGCAACCGCGAGGATGCCGACCGCTTCGAGATAATAATAGCAGATGTCGAAGACCACCCTGACGACGCCCGGACCCACCGGCCCCAAGGCGACGTAATGCCGCTCGAGCTGCGCCTCGCCGAACTTGAGGATGGTGACCGACATCAGGCTCGCGAAGACGATGCCGGCCAGCACGCCGGCGATGCCTCTCGTGTCCGCCCACGACCGCCGCCAGCCGAACTCGGCGTCGCAGGCGATGGCCGGGAAGATGAAGACAAAGCGCACCGCGATCAGCACGCAGACCAGGTTGAAGGCGGCGGAGGCGGGCACCGCGCCGCCGATGACGCCCAAGCCCTCGGCGAAGAAGTTCCTGCCCAGGAACATCGAGAGGACCGATATGGCGAGGAGGAGGATCAGCGAAAGCGCCCCGACCAGCGCCACGGCATAGGCGAAGGTGAGCCACTCGCGGCGGCCGAAGGAAAAGTGGAAGGGCCTGCGGACGGCGTCGGGCCCGATCAGGGCGGCGCGGTTGAGACCCACCAGGAACACGGAGTAGAGCGCGAGGAAAACCCCGTCGGATGCGAGGTTGATGATCGCATTGGGCCGATGCGAGGCGTTCCAGAGCTCGAGTAGGGTCGTGCCGATCACGTCGAAGGCGAACGGGGCGGCGACGGTGGCGATGAAGATCAGGTGATAGGCCGCAAGCATGTGAAAGGCCGCGCCGAGAAGCGCGCCCAGGGTCAACCGTGACGGCGGCGCGTCCGCCCGATTGTGGGTCACCGGCTTGGGCCTCCCCGTCTTTCTTGTCCTTGTCCCCTTTCTATAGGGGGAAACGGCCTCAGGCAAGGTAGCGCGTCTTGAGATGCTCCTTGAAGGCCCGGGAGCCGAGCGGGCTGCCCGTCGCCCTGGTCAGGAGCTGGTCGGTGCTCATCGACGACGCCTTCTTGTGGACGTTCGCCCGGAGCCACGCCATGAGCTGGGAGAAATCGCCCTTGGCGAGCGCCTCCTTGATGCCCGGATTGGCGCCGAGGGCGGCGGCGAAGAGCTGGGCCGCGGCCATGGCGCCCAGGGTATAGGTCGGGAAGTAGCCCCAGGCCCCGTCGTACCAATGGATGTCCTGGAGGCATCCCAGGGCGTCGTTCGGCGGGATGATGCCGAGCAACTCCTTCATGCCCTCGTTCCAGGCGCCGGGCAGATCGGCAAGGGGAAGATCGCCCGCCAGCATCGCCCGCTCCAGCCGGAAGCGCAGGATGACGTGGGCCGGGTAGGTGACCTCATCGGCGTCGACGCGGATGAATCCGCGCTCCACCAGCGTGTAATGGCGGTAGATGTTGGCCGCCTCCCAGGCCGTGCCCTGGCCGCCGAAGGCCTTGCGCATGCGCGGGGCGGCGAAGGCGATGAACTCGGCCGAGCGGCAGGCCTGCATCTCGATCATCAGCGACTGGCTTTCGTGCAGCACCATGCCGCGGCCCTTGCCCACCGGCTGGTGGCGCCATTCGGCGGGCAGCCCCTGTTCATAGAGCGCATGGCCGGTCTCGTGGAGCACCCCCATGAGGCCGGGCATGAAGTCGTCCTCGGAATAGCGGGTGGTGATGCGGATGTCCTCGGGCACGCCGCCGCAGAACGGATGATGGCTCTCGTCCAGCCGGCCGTGGTCGAAATCGAACCCCACCACCTCCATCATCGACCGGCACAGCCGGCGCTGGGCGTCGAGCGCGAAGGGGCCCGGAAGCGGAAGCAGCGGTCCCGCCACCGCCTGACGCGCGAGCACGTCGTCGATGAAGCCCGGCAGGAAGGCCGCCAGGTCCTCGAGCACCGGGGCGACGGCCGCGGCCCTGGCGTCGGGCTCGTAGCCGTCGAGCAGCGCGTCGTAGGGATCGCGGTCGAGGGCCGTGGCCAAGGCGGCGGCACGCTCGACCACGAGATCGCGCACCTCGGTGAGGGCCGGCAGGACCATGGCGAAATCGGCCTGGTCCTTGGCCTCGCGCCACAGCATCTCGCACCGGGACCCGGCCTCGGAAAGGCGGCGCACCAGCTCGCCGTCCACCGCCACGGCCCGGATCCGGCGGCGGCGCATGGCCTCCAGATTGGCCTGCTGCCAGTCATCGAGGGTCCGGTCCGCCTCGGCGGCGTCGAGGAAGTCGCCGAGCGCCGGACCGGTGAGGATCTCGTGGCTCAGGACCTTGAGGGCCGAGAGCTGCCCGGCCCGGGCCTCGGCCCCGCCCATGGGCATGTTGCAGGCCATGTCCCATTGCAGGATTCCCGTGGCTTGGCCCAGCTTGGACAGGCGTTCGAACCGCTCCTCCAGCTCCTTATAGGGTGTCTTGGACATGGTGTTCGGTCTTCCCTGCCGCGGCGCCGCCCGCATCCTGGGCCCGCGGCGCGGGGCGCGTCGCCGGGGTCTTGCGGATCGGCGTGGCGCGGTGATGATTTGCGGCCCAGTCTATGCGCGACGGCGCGCCTTTTGGCAAGCCCCCGCGGGACTCAGCTGCGCTCCAGATCCCCTTTGCGGTGGCGGAAATGGGCGCCCATCATGAGCCCCTTGAGCGGCGGCAGCAGGACCAGGGTGCCGAGCAGGGTGAGCGGCACCCACAGCGCCGCATGCAGCCACAGGGGCGGCATGAACCGGACCTCGACGTAGAGCGCGAGCCCGACCACGAGGAACCCCAGGATCAGGGTCGCGAAGACCGCGGGGCCGTCGCCCTGCTCGAGGGCCGAGAAATCCTCGCCGCAGGCGCCGCAGCGGTCCGCGACCTTGAGGTAACCCTTGAACAGCCGCCCCCTGCCGCAGGCGGGGCAACGCAGCCTGAGGCCGGCGAGATACGGAGAGGGCGGGCCGGCTTCGGGCGGGCTCATTCCGGGCGCGGGGCGCGGGGCGATGCGCGCCCGCTCAGGAGCCCCAGAGATAAATGCAGAAGAACAGGAACAGCCACACCACGTCGACGAAGTGCCAGTACCAGGCCGCGGCCTCGAACCCCACATGGTGGGTCGGCGTGAAATGCCCCTTGACGGCGCGCACCAGGCAGACGGTCAGGAAGATGGTGCCGACGATGACGTGGAAACCATGGAAGCCGGTCGCCATGTAGAACACCGTCGGATAGATGCCCTCCTTGAAGCCGAAGGCGGCATGGCCGTACTCATACGCCTGGATCACGGTGAAGGTGAGGCCGAGGGCGATGGTCGCCAAAAGGCCGCGCACCAGGTCCCGGCGGTAGCCGTTGATCAGGCCGTGATGGGCCCAGGTCAGCGTCGCGCCCGAGGACAGCAGGATCAGGGTGTTGAGGAACGGCAGGTCCCAGGGATTGAAGGTCTCAACCCCCTTGGGCGGCCACACGCCGCCGGCGGGGAACAGGCTCGCGTTGAAGAAGGCCCAGAAGAAGCCGAAGAAAAACATCACCTCGGTGAAGATGAACAGCGCCATGCCGTAACGCAGGCCGATGCGCACGATGGCGTTGTGGGAGCGGCCGTCCTGGGCCTCGCGGATGACGTCGCGCCACCAGCGGAACATCACGAACAGCACGCAGGCGAGCCCGGCCAGCAGGACCCAAGGCCCGCCCCCGTGCATGAACAGGATGGCGCCGACCGCGAGCATCAGGGCCGCGCCCGCGCCCAGCACCGGCCACGGGCTGGGTTCGACCATGTGATAGGGGTGGTTGGGATCCGTGTGCGTATCGGACATGCGTACTTACCTTCGGGTTACGAGTCTTGCCGCCGGGTTCAATTGGAAACTCCGCCGCCGGGTTGCGTCGCGCGGACGAAATCATCGCCGCTGCCCGTCCCCGGTGCGCGGAAGAAGGTGTAGGACAGGGCAATGTCGGTGACGTCGTTGAGCCCGCGGTCCTTTTCGATGTCCGGATCGATGAAGAAGGTGACCGGCATGTCGACGGTTTCCCCGGGCTTGAGAGTCTGCTTGGTGAAGCAGAAGCATTGCACCTTGGCGAAGTACGGACCCGCCTTGTGGGGGGTGACGTTGAAGGTGGCGACGCCGGTGACGGCCTCGCTGCTTCGGTTGGTGGCCCGGTAGAAGACCAGCGCGCTCTCCCCCACCCTGAGGCTCACCTTCCGCGTCGCGGGCTCGAAGGTCCAGGGCAGCTTCGAGTTCACGTTGCCGAGCAGGGACACCGTGATCACCCGATTGCTGGGCGCGACGTCGCCGGTCTCCAGTCCCGCCGCGACCTTGCCCGCGACCTGGGTGGTGCCGCCGAAGCCCGTGACCTGGCAGAAGATGCGGTAGAGCGGCACCGCGGCGAAACTCGCCCCCACCATGATCAGGGCGGCGGCCGCGGCGGCGAGGGCGATCAGCCGGTTGCCCCGGGTTGCCTTGCTCATCCGCCGCCCCCGCTCATCTTGACGATGGTGATGATGTAGAACAGCACCGCGAGCCCGCCGAGGATGGCCAGCATCGCCAGGTTCCGCTGGCGCAGCCGGCGCTTGCGGTCCTCCTGATCGTTGCCCTCGGGCTTGCTCGGCTCCGCCATCAGGCGCCTCCAAGGACGCGGAAGATCAGCGCATCCGCCATCAGCAGCGCGAACAGCAGGAACAGGTAGAGGATGGAGTAGGCGAACAGGCCCTTGGCGGCGCGATCGCTCTTCTCCCGCCAGACCCGGAAGGCGCCGTAGATGAAGAGCGCCCCCAGCACGATCGACGCCAAGCCATAGATGACCCCGCTGTAGCCGAGCGCCCAGGGCAGGACGGCAAGCGGCACGAGGATCAGGGAATAGACGACGATCTGGCGCCGGGTCGCCTCGCGGCCCGCCACCACCGGCAGCATGGGCACCTTGACGGCCGCGTACTCGTCGGCCTTGTAGAGCGCCAGGGCCCAGAAATGGGGCGGGGTCCACAGGAAGATGATTGCGAACAGCACCACCGGCATGAGCGAGACGTCGCCGGTCACCGCGGCCCAGCCAATCATCGGCGGAAAGGCGCCGGCGGCGCCGCCGATGACGATGTTCTGGGGCGTGCGGCGCTTGAGCCAGACGGTGTAGACGAAGACATAGAAGCAGATGGTCAGCGCGAGCAGCGCCGCGGCCGTCAGGTTGAGCGCGAGCCCCATCACCGCGACCGACCCGACGGCGAGCGTCGTCCCGAAGCCGAGCGCCGCGCCCGGCTCCATGCGGCCCGCGGGGATCGGCCGGTTGCGGGTGCGCGTCATGCCGGCGTCGATATCCCGGTCGTACCACATGTTGATGGCCCCCGACGCCCCCGCGCCGACGGCGATGCACAGAAGCGCGACCCCCGCCAGCACCGGATGCAGGTCGCCCGGCGCGAGCACCAGCCCCGCGAGGCCCGTGAACACGACCAGCGACATCACCCTCGGCTTGAGAAGCGCGACGAAGTCCTCGACCAGCGGCAGGTCCTCTGCCGTGGCGGCGCGGGCGTCCCCGGTCATGGCGGGATTGCTCACCTTCTGCCTCCCCCCTTCCGCCTACATCCTGGGCAGGGTTTCATGGGTGTGGAAGGGCGCGGGCGACGGCACCGTCCATTCCAGGGTCGTCGCGCCCTCGCCCCAGGGATTGGCGGGCACGTCCTTGGGCGCCTTGAACATCTTATAGAGCAGCACCAGGAAGACCAGCGCGCTGATGCCGGAGACGTAGGATCCCAGGCTCGCCACCATGTTCCAGCCCGCGAAAGCGTCGGGATAGTCGGGGATGCGCCGCGGCATGCCGGCGAGGCCGAGGAAATGCATGGGGAAGAAGGTCAGGTTGACGCCGATGAACAGCAGCCAGAAATGGATCTTGGCAAGGGTCTCGGAATACATCCGCCCGGTCATCTTCGGCGCCCAGTAGTAGAAGCCGGTGAACATGGCGAACAGGGCGCCCATGGACATGGTGTAGTGGAAGTGCCCCACCACGTAATAGGTGTCATGAAGCGAGATATCCACCCCGGCATTGGCCAGCACCACGCCGGTCACGCCGCCGATGGTGAACAGGAAGATCATGCCGAGCGCGAACACCATGGGGGCGCGGAACTGGATGGAGCCGCCCCACATGGTGGCGATCCAGCTGAAGATCTTCACCCCCGTCGGCACCGCGATGACCATGGTCGCGGCCACGAAATAGGCCCTTGTGTCGACGTCGAGGCCCGCGGTGTACATGTGGTGCGCCCAGACGATGAAGCCGACGAAGCCGATCGCCACCATGGCGTAGGCCATGCCGAGATAGCCGAAGATCGGCTTGCGGGCGAATGTGGAGACCACCTGGCTGATGATGCCGAAGCCCGGCAGGATCAGGACGTAGACCTCGGGATGGCCGAAGAACCAGAACAGGTGCTGGTACAACAGCGGATCGCCGCCGCCCGCGGCATCGAAGAACGCCGTGCCGAAGTTGCGGTCGGTCAGCAGCATGGTGATGGCGCCGGCCAGCACCGGCAGGGTCAGCAGCAGAAGGAAGACGGTCACCAGGATCGACCACACGAACAGCGGCATCTTGTGCATGGTCATGCCCGGGGCGCGCATGTTGAAGATGGTCGTCATCATGTTGATGGAGCCGAGGATCGACGAGGCGCCGGCGAGATGCAGGGCGAGGATCACCATGTCCACCGACGGTCCCGGCGCGCCCGCCGTCGACAGCGGCGCATAGACCGTCCATCCCACTCCGGGCCCGCTGCCGACGAAGACCGAGGCGACCAGCAGCAGGGCCGAGGGGATCAGCAGCCAGAAGCTGATGTTGTTCATGCGCGGGAACGCCATGTCGGGCGCGCCGATCATCAGGGGAATGAACCAGTTGCCGAACCCGCCGATCAGCGCCGGCATGACCATCAGGAACACCATGATGACGCCGTGGCCGGTGATCAGGACATTGAAGACCTGGTTCGCTTCGCCGAGAAAACCCAGCGCCGGCATGACCTGCATGCCCGGCGCCGCCAGTTCCGAACGGAAAACGACCGACATCAAGGCACCGATGACCCCGAGCACGATGGCATAGACCACGTACATGGTGCCGATGTCCTTGTGGTTGGTGGAACACAGCCACCGGGCGAGTCCCCGGGGCTTGTGTTCGGCGGCGTGGGCCGCCGCTGTCTGGTCTATCGTCGATGCCACCGATTCGTCCCTTTTACCTGATACCCGTGATTTATCTCTCTTGACGCGGCGCGCCCTGGCGGGCGGCGGCCAGTCTTGCCGGCCTGGGCGAGTCCGCGGGCGCGCTGTCGGCCTGGAACTTCGCCTTCGCCGCGGCCGCCCATTTCTGGAAGTCCTCCTTCGATACCGCCTCGACCGCGATGGGCATGAAGCCGTGGTTGATCCCGCAGAGCTCCGAACACTGCCCGTAATAGACCCCCGGCTTGGTGATCCGCATCCAGGTCTCGTTGATCCGCCCGGGCACCGCGTCGGTCTTGATGCCGAGCGCCGGGACCGCCCAGCTGTGGATGACGGCGTTGGCCGTCAGCAGCACGCGGATGTCGGTGTCTACCGGCACCACGACCCGGTTGTCCACCTCCAGGAGGCGCAGCTGGCCGGGCTTCAGGTCCGAATCTGGGATCATCAGGCTGTCGAAGGTGAAATTTCCCTGATCGGGATAGTTATAGGTCCAGTACCACTGGCTGCCCGTGACCTTGACGGTCATCTCGGGCTTCTGCGACTTGTCCATGAAGTAGAGCAGCCGGAAGGACGGCACCGCGATGACGATCAGGATCAGGATCGGCGCCACCGTCCAGAACACCTCGAGCAGCGTGTTGTGGGTGGTCTTCGACGGCGTCGGGTTGGCCTTCTCGTTGAACCGCACCATGACGTAGACCAGCAACGCCGTCACGAAGATCGAGATGCCGAAGATGATCACGAGCAGAAGGTTGTGGAAATCCTGGATGCTCTCCATCACCGGCGTCGCGGCCGGCTGCAGACCCATCTGCCAGAGCTCGGGAGCCTGGGCATGCGCCGGCATGCCCACGCCGGAACCGGCCGCCAAGCCCGCCATCAGACCAACGGCCGCGACGATCTTTCCCAAAAAACGCATCCTTGATTTCCCGTCAGGTGGTGCCACGCGATCCCCGCCGGGCGGCGGGGATGCCCCTTTGGTGCGGGAAAAGTACACCAGGGCGGAGTGGTAAACAACCGAAAGATTGAAATCTAAGTAATTTTCCGGCGGTCCCCGGCGGCCTCCCTGGAGGGGCTTGGTTTTCAACGATTTGACACCATATCTCGGTCTGCGGCCGGGCCCAACCCGGCGCCGGGAGGAGATCGGCGCAGCTCGGGTCATGACCCGCCGCCGGTTCCGTGGTAAGAATTGTTCTCACCCCTTCACCTCCGGAGATCTCGATGACGAACCAGGCCAAGGCCGACGAACTGTTCTTCAACCGGACGGACCTGACCCCCGACGGCTGCGCCCGGGCGCTCGAGCGCGCGCTCGGCGGCGGCGACGACGGCGAGCTGTTCCTCGAATACTCCGTCTCCGAGAGCTTCTCCTTCGACGACGGGCGGTTGCGCGCGGCGAGCTCCGACACCTCCCAGGGCTTCGGCTTGCGCGCCATCGCCGGCGAGGCCACGGCCTACGCCCACGGCTCGGAGCTGTCCGACGCGGCGCTCGCGCGTGCCGCCGACACGGTGTCCTCGGTCACGCGAGGCTACGGCGGCACCTTTCAGGCGGCGCCTCCCGGCACCAACCGGATGCTCTATGAGGACATCAACCCGCTCGCCGAAGTCGAATTCACCGCCAAGACGAAGCTGCTTCAGGACATCGATGCCTATCTCCGCGCCAAGGACAGCCGCGTCCGCCAGGTCATGACCTCGCTTCTGGGCGAATGGCGGGTGGTGGAGATCATCCGCCCGGGCGGCGAGGGGGTGGCCGACATCCGGCCTCTCATCCGGCTCAACATCGCGGTCATGGCGGGCGAGGGCGAGGTGCAGGAGACCGGCTCCCATGGCGCGGGCGGGCGCGCGGGATACACCGCCTTCATCACGCCCGAGGCCTGGCAGGCGAGCGCCGACGAGGCGCTCAGGCAGGCGCTCGTGAAGCTCGAGGCGGTGCCGGCGCCCGCGGGCGAGATGGAGGTGGTGCTCGGCCCCGGCTGGCCGGGGATCCTGCTGCACGAGGCGGTGGGCCATGGGCTCGAGGGCGACTTCAACCGCAAGAAGACCTCGGTGTTCTCGGGCCTGATGGGTCAGCGGGTCGCCGCCCCCGGGGTCACCGTGATCGACGACGGGACGCTGGAGGGCCGGCGCGGCTCGCTCACCATCGACGACGAGGGCACGCCCACCTCGGCGACCACCCTGATCGAAAACGGCGTCTTGGTGGGCTTCATGCAGGATCGCATGAACGCGCGCCTCATGGGGGTCGCGCCCACCGGCAATGGCCGGCGCCAGGATTTCTCCCACAAGCCGATGCCGCGCATGACCAACACCTACATGCTGGCGGGCGACAAGACCCGCGAGGAGATCCTCGCCAGCGTCAAGAAAGGGCTCTACGCCGTGAATTTCGGCGGCGGCCAGGTCGACATCACCTCGGGCAAGTTCGTGTTCTCGGCCTCCGAGGCCTACCTGGTGGAGGACGGCAAGATCGGCCCCGCGGTCAAGGGCGCGACCCTGATCGGCAACGGCGCCGACGCGCTGACCCGGATCACCATGGTGGGCGACGACATGGAGCTCGACCCCGGCGTCGGCACCTGCGGCAAGGACGGCCAGGGCGTGCCCGTGGGCGTCGGCCAACCGACGCTGAAGATCTCCGCCCTCACCGTCGGCGGCACCGCCGCCTGAGCCCGAAGGGCCGGGGACGCGCCATGCCCTCGCCCTGGGGACGCGGGCCGTCCTACTGGATCTGGCTCGTGATCATCGCGGGCGGGCTGACCGCGTTCGTGATGTGGCTCGCAGCCGACCGCGGCGGCATGCCCGGCGACCCCGCGACGGGCAGCCGCATCGTCCAGGGCATCGTGCTCGTCGCGGTGATCGCCGCCGGGCTGGTGCACGGCCGGCGCATCGGCTTCAAGGGCGCGATCGGCGCGCTCTCCGCCTGGGTCGCGATCGGCGCGGTCCTGATCCTCGGCTACAGCTTCCGCTTCGAATTCGAAGGCGCCTGGCGGCGCATCAAGGGCGAGGTGGTGCCCGACGCCGCCGTCACCACCGCAGGGCGCAGCATCGAGGTGCGCCGCGCCGATGACGGGCACTTCTATATCCGCGCGCGGGTGAACGGCACCTCTGTCCGCTTCCTGGTCGATACCGGGGCGAGCACCACCGTGCTCGGCCCCCGGGACGCGGCGCGAATCGGCATCGACGTCAGGCGCCTCGCCTTCACCCAGCGCTTCAGCACCGCGAACGGCACGGTCCGCGGCGCGCCGATCCGGCTCAAGACGCTCGAGATCGGCCCGGCCCGCTTCGAAGGCGTCCGCGCCTCGGTCAACGAGGCACCCTTGGGCGCGCCGCTCCTCGGCATCTCGACGCTGAGCCTGTTCAAGGGCTGGAAGGTCGAGAACGACCGCATGACGCTCACCTATTAGTCAGGGCGCGGGCCCTCCTCCGAAAATGCCCCTGGTCCTGCCATAGCCCCTAGTGAAACCCTTGTCGAGACCGGGAGGGCAGAACGATGGCGGCGGCCAATCGCCCAGCCACCTTGGCTTTGTGGCGGTGTCCCGCATGACACGGGGCCGGGCATCGAAGGCGGCGGCGGTCCTGTTGGCCGCGGCCGCCCTGGTGGCCTGCTCGGAAACGACTTACCGCACCTACAATGACCCCAAGAGGACCGAGAACCCCCTGTTGGCTCGTGAAGTCGTCTACTGGATCAATCCTGCGATATATTCTGCCCGCCCCCGATGCGCGGTGGTGCTTGCGCCCAAGGACGAGCCATCGCCGGTCGCCGCCCGCCTCGTGGGTCCCGCCTTGGCGCGGTACCTCGGCGCGAGGCTTCCGCGCGTCATCGGCCCGTTGGAAAGAAAGCGCCTGGAGAGGGGCCGCGGGATCGATCTTGACGGCAAGAGCGGCCGACAGCGGTTCGCCAAGGCAACCGGGTGCGAGGCCTACCTGCTTTGGAGGGTCCTCATCGCCGAGGACAGCTATTTCCTGGTGTGGTCGCAGCGGCGGCTGCGGATAGAGGCGGCCCTCTACCGCCTCGGCGATGACAGGCTCTTTTGGCAAGCGGTCCACACGGGGCGGCGCTCCGACGGGACATTGCCGTTGTCTCCGCTCTCCCTGCCATTCGCCGTGTTCGAGGCGACCAATTTCAAGGCCGACGACGACGTGTTGCCTTCAATGATCGACGATGTGGTCCGGCGCCTGATCGTAACCCTCCCGGACCTGAGGTAGGCCCGGAGAAAGCCGACTGAGGCTCACGGTTCGGCGCAAGCCTCATGTCCGCCTCCTGTTCCAGGCGGAGGTCAGACCCGAACGATGGACTTGATGCCCGCGCGGCGCTGGCCGGCGCGCTTGGCGATCTCGTTGTCCTGGTCCTCGATCGCGGAGCGAACCAGGTCCTCGAGCGGCTCCCCGAACGTCTGGTCGAGCAGGTCAACCGGGATGCGCCGGTTCGAGGTCACCATGCCGTCTTCGTAGACGACATTGTACGCGATGAACGCGGCGCTCTTGCCCTTGGGTTTCTTGCGGCCCATAGATTTCTCCTCAGGTATCGAATGGTCGGAATTCGCACGGCGGACGGGTCCCATGCCCTGCTCAGGCCGCGCGGCGGCGCCCGTTGCCCTGTCGGCGCGGCCGGCTGCGCTGACGTTTAGGGGCATTTCGGCCCTTCTGCGCTGGTTTCGGGGGGATCGCGCCCGATGGCCGCTTGCCGCTCGCAATGGCGATGGGCACACAGGTGAGTGCCTCGATATCTCGCAAGTAGCCGTATTCCTCCACGTCACAGAAGGACACCGCCGAGCCCTGGGCCCCGGCACGGGCCGTGCGGCCGATGCGGTGCACGTAACTTTCCGGCTCGTTGGGCAGCTCGAAGTTGATGACGTGGGTGACCCCCGGCACGTCGATCCCGCGCGCGGCGATGTCGGTCGCCACCAGAACGCGGGCCGAGCCTTTGCGGAAATTGTTCAATGCGCGCTGGCGCTGGCCCTGGGACTTGTTGCCATGGATCGCTTCGGCGGCAACGCCTGCCTCGACCAAGTCTTGCGCGACTATGTTGGCGCGGCGCTTGGTCCGGGTGAACACGATGACCCGTGACAGATCCGCATCGGCCATGAGGTCGCGCAACGCGCCCAATTTCGCGCGGCCATCGACGAAGTGAACGCTCTGATGGATCAATTCGATGGCAACCGCCTTGGGCGCGATGTCGATACGAACGGGGTCGCGCAGCATGTCCTTGGCGAGCCGCGCGATCTCCGCCGGCATGGTGGCGGAGAACATCAACGACTGACGCCGGCTCGGGAGCGCCGCGACGATCTTGCGCATATCGCGGATGAACCCCATGTCGAGCATCCGGTCCGCCTCATCCAGCACCAGGCTTTCGATGTCTCGGAGGACCACGTGTCCCTGGTTCATGAGATCCACCAGCCGTCCGGGCGTCGCGACGATGATGTCGACGCCGCGGCGCAAAGTCTCGATCTGGCCGCGCGGGGATATGCCCCCGTAGACCAAGGCAAGCCGGAGCTTCGTGGGCGCGCCATAGGCCTTGAAGGCATCGGCGATCTGGATCGCCAGCTCGCGGGTCGGCGCAAGGACGAGCGCGCGCGGCGCGCGGCAGCGCTCGCGGCCCGACAGCCTCTGCAGGACCGGCAGCGCGAACGCCGCGGTCTTGCCGGTGCCGGTCTGGGCGATGCCGAGGATGTCACGGCCGTCCAGCAGGATGGGGATGGCCCGCACTTGAATGGGTGTCGGGGTATGGTAGTTCCTGGCGGCGAGAACCCGGCACAGGGGTTCGGCGACGCCAAGTTCGGAAAAACTGGGATGATTATTCAATAGTTTGATCTTTCTACGCGGGTGCGCACGCGGGCGCCCAACAACGGGGCGAGCCGATACGCGCCACACCGGGCGCTTTTTCCGCTTCCACGCGCATCTGGAAACAAGGGGAATAAGAAGTATGAAGTCCCGCGGCGGAGCGCTTTCTGATAAAGCGCTTTGCGCAACCGCGGGAGTTCGGGGCGAGGCGTGATCGCCTCTTGTGCAGCCCTAGTCGGTCTGTAGGTTGACCGCCTTGGGGCCGCGGGCATCGGCCTGAATATCGAAGCTCACCGTCTGGCCCTCATTGAGCACGGACATACCGGCCTGCTCGACGGCGGAGATATGGACGAACACGTCTTTCGATCCGTCGTCGGGAGAGATGAACCCGAAGCCACGGGTGACGTTGAAGAATTTTACGGTACCTTTGGTCATGGTCTTGCTTTCATAAGTCAATAAAGCCCGGAACGGCACTGCGTCCGGGGTGAAAGACCGCATGACGAATTCAGGGGAAAGTTTCAACCGCCCTTGGGCGGGACCTATTCTAAAACCGGCTGCGGAGCCGTCACGGGGCCTATATGGGCCTCCCCGGCGCGGATTGCAAGGCAAATGAAGCCGCGGCCTTAACGGCCGTTAACGAATCACAGGGCGCGCCGACAGGCCCACCCGGCCGGGAGCGGAGACAAGCAGCCCGCCCATCGGGGCGGGAACATGGGAGCCGGATCACCGACACGGTCGCCGCGGCGCCGTCGGAGCCCCCGTAGGCGGCGCAAGGAAACAAAGGCAAAGCCGCCCGTCCAAGCCCCGTCCAAGCCCCGTCCAAGCCCCGTCCAAGCCCCGTCCAAGCCCCAAGACGCCCGAGCGATCCGAATTCCCGAGTCGACCGCCTGGTAGACGAGGAAGCCGATGGGCGCATTTATTGCCCTCCATCGCGCCGAAATGTGGTAGAAAGCGCGCTTCTTGGATGAGCGGGGCCCGGCGTGGCTACAGCGAACGCTTTGCGTTGGACGCCAATTTGCGTTGCACGGCCACTCATCGAAATCCTCTGACATTAGAAAATCCCAGTGCAAGAAACGCCCAATTCGGCTCCATTTTCCAACGCCCGCCGCCAGCTGAAGATCGCCGGCCGCTATGCCGCGCCCGATTTTCGGCGCAGCGCCCTGCAGCTCCTCAGCACGATCCTCCCCCTTGCCGCCCTGTGGACGGCGATGGCCCTGACCGTAAACAAGGCCTACTGGCTGACGCTCCTGCTGTCCGTGCCCACCGCCGCCTTCCTGGTACGGCTCTTCATGATTCAGCACGATTGCGGTCACCTGTCATTCTTCAAGTCGCGGCGTCTCAACCATCTCCTGGGACATGCCATCGGAATACTGACGCTGACTCCGCACGGGTATTGGCGGAGGGCGCATAACATTCATCACGCCACATCCGGCAATCTCGACAGGAGAGGCATCGGAGACGTGCATGTTCTCACGGTGCGCGAATATCAGGCGCTTCCACGCTGGAAGCGGCTCGCCTATCGAGTCTACCGAAATCCCATAGCGTACTTGGGATTTGGTCCGTTGTACGTGTTCCTCATAAAGTTTCGTTTTCCGATCGACCTGCTGCGCCGCCAGCGAGGGGCCTGGCCCAGTGTGATCGCAACGAACCTGGGGATTTGTGGCGCGATAACGGGGCTCGGCCTTTGGCTCGGGTTCCCCGAGGCACTCATGCTGCAGGCCCCCATCGTCCTGATTTCGTCAATGGCAGGAGTCTGGCTGTTCTATACCCAGCACCAGTTCGAATATACCTACTGGCGCCGGAAGGGAGAGTGGGACTTCGATGAAGCGGCCATCCAAGGCAGCTCGTTCTACGACCTGCCGCGACTCCTCAGCTGGTTCACGGCGGACATCGGCATCCACCACATTCACCACCTGTCGAGTCGCATTCCAAACTATCGCCTGCGGGAGTGTTTGGCCGAGAATCCGGAATTCCACGATGTCGGCCGGCTCACGCTGCGCGACAGCTTCAGGTGTGCGTTTCTGGCGCTGTGGGACGAAGGGGCGGATAGGCTTGTCAGTTTCAGGTCCCTGTCGCGGTCGCGGCCGCCCGAGTAGCCCGATCCAACCGCCGTCGAGGATCGAAAGCGCCGGACGCCGATGGCCGGCCGCGCACGGCCCGAAACGAGCGCATGGACGCACCCTCTTGAAGCTCTCGCGCGGAGAATGCCGCCGCGCCCCTCGGAGCGCGGGCTCTCCACACCTGCCTCAGTAGGCGTATTCCCGGAAGATGGGATCGACGCTGCCCTTCCAGCGGCCCTCGTAGTTGGCGAGCTTGATCTCCGCCGGGGTTTGGCCGCGGTCGAGGATCTCCACCAGGTTGTCGAGGTGATGCACCTCGTCGGCCGCGCCGCCTTCTTCGGCCCGGGCGCGGCGCGCGAGGCCCGCCCGGGCGATGGCGACCACCTCCTCGGCCAGCGCCGAGAGGGGCCGGCCGCGGAACTCGGTCTTGAGCGCGCGCCTCGGCACCTCTTTCCGGAGGTAGTCGTGCTCGGCCGCCGTCCAGTCCGCCACCAGCGCCGCCACCTCGGCCTGGGCGCGGGCGTCATAGAGCAGCCCCACCCAGAACGCGGGAAGGGCGCAGATGCGCCGCCAGGGCCCGCCGTCGGCGCCGCGCATCTCGAGGAAGCGCTTCAAGCGCACCTCGGGGAACACCGTGGTCAGGTGATCGATCCAGTCGGTCATGGTGGGCAATTCGCCGGGCAGGGCGGGCAGGCGCCCCGCCATGAAGTCCCGGAAGGATTGCCCAGCCGCGTTGATGTAGGTGCCGTCGCGGTAGACGAAATACATCGGCACGTCGAGCATGTAGTCGACGTAGCGCTCGAACCCGAAGCTGTCCCCGAAGACGAAGGGGAGCGTCCCGCAGCGGTCGGGATCGGTGTCGGTCCAGACGAAGCTGCGGTAGCTGAGATAGCCCGACGGCTTGCCCTCGAGGAAGGGGGAGTTGGCGAACAGCGCCGTCACGATGGGCTGCAGCGCGAGGCCGATGCGGAACTTCTCCACCATGTCGGCCTCGGAGGAGTAATCCAGGTTCACCTGGATGGTGCAGGTGCGGATCATCATGTCGATGCCATGGTCGCCCCTGGTGGGCATGTAGTTCCGCATGATCTCATAGCGCCCCTTGGGCATCCATTCGATGTCCTCGCGGCGCCATTTGGGATTGAAGCCGATGCCGAGGAACCCGGCGCCGATCTCCGCGGCGACCTCCTTGACCTGGACGAGGTGCTCATGCACCTCGCGGCAGGTGCCGTGCAGGGTCTCGAGCGTGTCGCCCGACAGCTCGAACTGCCCCCCCGGCTCGAGCGTGATCGAGGCACGGCCCATGCGTAGCGCGATGGGAAGGCCCCGCTCCGTCACCGGCTCCCAGCCGAAGCGGGTGAGGCCCTCCAGCATGGCGCGGATCGAGCACGGCCCGTCGTAGGGCAGCGGCCGGAGCGTCTCGAGATTGAAGGCGAACTTCTCGTGCTCGGTGCCGATGCGCCAAGCGGCCTCCGGCTTGCAGCCGTTGGCGAGGTACTGCACGAGCTGGTCCTTGGCGGTGACGGGCTCGGCGCTGGAGACGTCTTCCGGCATCGGGCGGGATGGAACTCCCTCGCTCTCCCGCGGCTGCGGGACATGAAGATGGTCCCGGGTCAGGACCCGGGCGTGGCCTCGGCCCAGTCGCCGAGCGCCGCCTGCCAGCAGGCCAGCGCCGCCACCGCCGCCGTATCGGCGCGCAGCAGCCGGGGACCCAGGCTGACGGGCATAACAAAGGGCAGTTTCGCGAGGGCGTCAAGCTCGCTCGCAGCGAAGCCGCCCTCCGGTCCGATCAGAACCGCCCAGGGAAGATGCGCCCCGGGCGCCGCCGCGGCCAGGGCCTCGGCCACCGGCGGGCCGGACCCCGATTCATCGCAGAACATCAGCCGCCGGTCCGGGGGCCAGGTCTCGAGCACCTCCTCAAGCCGCCGGGGCACGCCCACCTCGGGCACCGTCAGGCGGCCGGTCTGCTGTGCCGCCTCCACCGCGTTGGCGGCAAGCCGCTCGACATTGACGCGGGCGACGGCGGTGCGGGCGGTGATCACCGGCTGCAGCAGGGAGACGCCGAGCTCGGTCGCCTTCTGGGCGAGGTAATCGATGCGCGCGTGCTTGATCGGCGCGAACAGCAGCCAGAGGTCCGGCTCCGGTCTCTGATCGCGCCTCCGCTTCCCGACATCGACCGACGCCCAGCCCTTGCCGAAGCCGGCGATGGCGGCGGTCCACTCGCCCTCGCGGCCGTTGAACAGGGCGATCCGGTCCCCGGCCTTGAGCCTCAGCACGTGGCGCAGGTAATGGGCCTGGGCCGGCTTGAGGCCGACGGTCCGCCCCGCCTCGAGGGCGTCGCCGACGTAGAGCCTGGCCCGGACGGCGGGCGGCTCGAGGGCCCCGGTCGTGGAGGTCGCGTCTCTGCCTGTCATGTTCCGCCCACCTTCGAACTGCTTTAGAGTAGCCCCATGGAAGCGCGGGAGACAACGGCGAGCGACATCCCCGCGGGCGGCTGGGTCGAGAAGATGCCGGCTGGGCTCCGGCCCTACCTGCGGCTCGCCAGGCTGGACCGGCCCATCGGCACCTGGCTGCTCCTCTTCCCCTGCTGGTGGTCGCTCGCGCTCGCGAGCCCGGGGCTCGCCGGGGCCGGGAACCTGATCGTCCTCGCGGCGCTGTTCGCGGCCGGGGCCGCGGTGATGCGCGGCGCGGGGTGCACCTTCAACGACATCGTCGACCGCGACATCGACGCGAGGGTCGCGCGCACCCGGGAACGCCCGATCCCCTCGGGCGCGGTGAGCCCGCGCCGGGCGGCGGCGTTCCTCGGCCTCGAGCTGCTCCTCGGCCTCGCCATCCTCTCCGCCTTCAACGGCTTCACCGTCGCGCTCGGCTTCTCCTCCCTCCTTCTCGTGTTCGCCTATCCCTTCATGAAGCGCATCACCTACTGGCCCCAGGCCTGGCTCGGGCTCACCTTCAACTGGGGGGCGCTGATGGGATTCGCGGCGGTGACGGGCGAGGTCCGCCTGCCCGCGCTCCTGCTCTATGCCGCGGGGGTATTCTGGACGCTCGGCTACGACACCATCTACGCCCACCAGGACAAGTCCGACGACCTGATCGCCGGGGTCAAGTCGCTGGCGCTCCGGCTCGGCGACGCATCGCGCCCCTGGCTGGTGGGCTTCTACGCCGCCGCGGCGGCGTTGATGGCGGCGGCCGGATGGACGGCCGGACTGGGCTGGGCCTTCTACGCGCTGCTCGCCGCCACCTTCGCCCAGCTCCTCTGGCAGGCCCTCACCGTCGCCCTCGACGACCCCAAGGACTGCCTCGCCAAGTTCCACTCCAACCGGCTGTTCGGCTGGCTCGTGCTGGCGGCGCTGATCGCGGGCCAGCTCGCGCCCGCCGCCAGCCTCCCCTGACCGGGCCGTGAGCCCCCTGCCCCGGCCCGCTCCCGCCGCCCCGAGCCCGGGGGAGGCGCGCGCCTTCATCAAGGCCAACACGGCGCCCGGCCGCCATCCCCTGGTGCCCGAGATCCGCCTTCATCTCGCGGGCGAAATGACGCCGATCTGGCGCGCGAGCGAGGACAGCCTGAAGGCGGCGGGGGTGGAGCCGCCCTTCTGGGCCTTCGTCTGGCCGGGCGGCGCGGCCATGGCGCGCCACATCCTCGACCATCCGGCGCTGGCGGCGGGGAGGGACGTGCTCGACATCGCCGCCGGCAGCGCCGTCGCCGCCATCGCCGCCGCGAGAGCGGGGGCAAGGCGGGTCCGCGCATCCGACATCGACGCGACCGCGCGCGCCGCCATCGCCGCCAACGCGGCACTCAACGGCGTCTCGATCGAGGCGCCGGAGGCCGACCTCCTGGCCGCCCCGGCGCCCGAGGTGGACCTGATCCTCGCCGCCGACGTCTTCTACGACCGCGCCTTGGCCGCCCGCATCGGGCCCTGGCTCGCCGCCGCCCGCGCGAAGGGCAGCGGGGTCCTGATCAGCGATCCGGGCCGCACCTACCTGCCGGCCGCGGGCCTCGAGGCGCTCGCCCGCTACGCGGTGCCGACGCCCCTGGATTTGGAAGACCGGGAGCTGTGCGAAACCGTGATCTACCGCCTGAAGGGCTGAGGCTCAGCCCGTCTTCACCTCGATCACCCGCATGGCCCCGTGCGCGAAGGGGTGCGCGGTGCCGGCGAGCGCCCGGGAGCGTTCCAGCCGCAGGTCCGGGTTCTCGACGTTCTCCCGGATGAAGGGCGCGAGCGCGGCCCCCGGCGCCGTGCGGTCGCGGATCGCCTCCAGCATCTCGCCCTGGCTCCGCGCGGGGTAGCGCCGGGCCCGCGCCGGGACCTCGGCGAGGCTGACCGGCCCGCCGTCGTGGCTCAGGCAGCCCGCGACCGAGACATAGGCGAAGGCCGCGTCGAGCACGCCGATCCCCTCCACCTCCACCTCGAGCTCGCGGAGCTCGGAGAAGTGGTAGTTGACGCCGGGCTGCTCGGTCGCGTGCATGACGGCGAGCTCGTGCTCGTCCAGCCAGGTGATGAAGGTCTCGAGCACCGTGCCCGGCGAGGGGAACAGCGTCGCGGGCACCGAGCCGTAGGCGGTGATGTGGGCGTTGTAGACCGAATCGAAATCGGCGACATGGGCGCGCGTGACGGGGATCCACGCCCCGCGGGCAAAGGTCCTGTACTTGCGCGCGAGCTGGGCGGGCGCGGCGTTGGAGCCCGAGGCGATCACCGGCACCCGGCCGCGGACCGCTTCGGCCGGCGCCTCGAGGGTGACCTGCGCGCCCCCGCGGAAGAGGTAGGACTCGCCCGGGTGCCCGAAGGGATAGGACTTGGCCCAGGCGACGATGTCGAGGGGATCGGCTGGTTCGGTCATGGGCGCATTATCGGGCGCGCGGCGCGCCCATCACAAGGGCCAAGACCGCACCGATGGACGGCACCCCGATGCGCCATGGGCGGGGGCGAGAAGAATTCCACAGCCGATTCCAAAAACCGTACAATCGCGCGATGAGCCATTCCTCGCTGCGCGACTTCATCGCCACGCTCGACCGGCGCGGCCGGCTTGCCCGGGTGACCGCCCCGGTCTCGCCGGATCTCGAGATGACGGAGATCCAGACCCGGCTTCTCGCCGAAGGCGGCCCGGCGGTGCTGTACGAGACCCTCGCGGGGCAGGGCGCGCCCTATGCCGCGCCCTGGCCGCGGCGCGTCCTCTCCAACCTGTTCGGCACGGTGGAGCGCGTCGCCTGGGCCATGGGGCGGGAGGCGGACGAGCTCCGGACGCTGGGCGAGACGCTCGCCTTCCTCAAGCAGCCCGAGCCGCCGGCCTCGATGAAGGAGGCGATGAAGCTGCTGCCCGTGCTCAAGGCGGCGCTCGCGCGGAAACCCAAGACGGTGGCGCACCCCGCCTGCCAGCAGGTGGTGCTGAAGGGCGGCGACATCGACCTCGCCCGGCTTCCCGTCCAGACCTGCTGGCCCGGCGAGCCCGCGCCGCTGATCACCTTCCCCCTGGTGGTGACGCGCGCGCCCAACGCGGCGCCGGAGGACGCCAATCTCGGCATCTACCGCATGCAGGTCACCGGGCGGGATCGCACGCTGATGCGCTGGCTCGCCCATCGCGGCGGGGCGCGCCACCATGCCGCAAGCCGCGAAGGTGGGGCGGCGTCGCTTCCGGTCGCCGCCGTCATCGGCGCCGATCCCGCGACCATCCTCGCCGCCGTCACCCCGGTGCCGGACGAGGTGCCGGAATACGCCTTCGCGGGGCTGCTCCGCGGCCGGCGCACGGTGCTCGCCGACTGCGTGAGCGTGCCGCTCAAGGTGCCGGCCGAGGCCGAGATCGTGATCGAGGGCCACGTGTCGCTCGAAGACACCGGGGCCGAAGGCCCCTACGGCGACCACACGGGCTATTACAACGCGGTGGAGCACTTCCCTGTGTTCACCGTCTCCGCCATCACCATGCGCGAGGACCCGATCTACCTCACCACCTTCACCGGCCGGCCGCCCGACGAGCCCTCGGTGCTGGGCGCCGCGCTGAACGAGGTGTTCGTGCCGATGCTGCGCCGCCAGTTCCCGGAGATCGTCGACTTCTACCTGCCGCCAGAGGCGTGTTCCTACCGGATCGCCGTCGCCTCCATCAAGAAGGCCTATCCCGGCCACGCCAAGCGGGTGATGATGGGCATCTGGTCGTTCCTGCGCCAGTTCCTCTACACCAAGTTCATCATCGTCGTGGACGACGATATCGACGTGCGCGACTGGAAGGACGTGATGTGGGCGGTGGCGACGCGCATGGACCCGGGCCGGGACGTCACCATCATCGAGAACACGCCCATCGACTACCTCGATTTCGCCTCCCCCGTCTCCGGCCTCGGCGGCAAGGCGGGGCTGGACGCCACCAACAAGATCGGGCCCGAGACGCAGCGCGCGTGGGGGCGCGAGATCCGCATGAGCCCCGACATCGTCGAGGAGGTCACCCGCAGATGGGCCGAGCTCGGCCTGCCCGGCGCCGGCGCGCCGATCTGGAAGGGGAAGGACTGAGGGGCGGGAGCGGCGCGGCGAGCGAAGATTTGTCCGCGAGGACCAAGAGGAAACGCCTATAGTTCAACGAAAAGGTGGACGTCCGATGCGGGCGTCATGAACAAGACCCAGGCCGAAGGGGGCGGGATGAACGATCCCCGGCGCGAAAACGTGAATGCCCTGATCGCGCTCTTCAACCAGGGGCGGCTCGAAGAGGTCGTCGAACGCGCGAACCTTCTCCTCCAGCAGTTCCCCGAAGCCGTCATTCTCCTGAACATCCTGGGCGGGGCCTACGCCGGACTACGCCGGCTCGATGCCGCGATCGAGAGCTATCGCCGCGCGCTCGGGATCAGGCCGGACTTCGCCGAGGCCCATTACAATCTCGGCAATGCGCTGAGGGAGAAGGGCGCGCTCGCGGCGGCGATCGAGAGCTTCACCCGCGCGCTCGAGATCAATCCGGACTTCGCCGAGGCCGAGGGCAATCTCGGTGTCGCCCTGCATGAGACGGGCGATCTCCCGGACGCGACACGACACCTCCGGCGTGCGATCGAGATCAGGCCGGACTTCGCCGAGGCCCACAACAACCTCGGCCGCGCGCTCGGTGATGCCGGCGATCCGGCGGCGGCGATCGAGAGCTTCGCCCGGGCGCTGGAGATCGAGCCGGGCTTCGCCGAGGCCCACAACAATCTCGGCAACGCGTTCAAGGAAAAGGGCGATCTCGCGGCGGCGATCGAGAGCTTCGCCCGCGCGCTCGAAATCAAACCGGGCTTCGCCGAAGCCCACAATAATCTCGGCGTTGCGCTGCAGGAGAGCGGCGATCCGGCGGCGGCGATCGAGAGCTTCACCCGGGCGCTCGAGATCGATCCGGACTTCGCCGAGGCCCGGTGCAACCTCGGCAACGCGCTGAAGGAAAAAGGGGACCTCGCGGCGGCGATCGCGAGCTTCGCCCGCGCGCTCGAGATCAAGCCAAACTTCGCCGAAGCCCTCAACAATCTCGGCAACGCATTGAAGGACAGCGGCGATCTGAAAGCGGCGATCGAGAGCTATCAACGCGCCCTCGAGATCAGGCCGGACTACCCGGAGGCCCATTACAGTCTGGGCAGAAGCCATCAGATTTGCCATCGATACAAGGAGGCGATGGAGTAGTTCCGGCTCACGACCTACAAGGACAGCGAATCCTTCGAGCTCGACTGCCTGTATCTGCTGGGAAACAGGGATGCCTTTATCGAAAGGAATGCCGAGCTCACCAACAGGAAGGCGATAAATCCCCTCCTGGGCTGCCTCGCCTGTCATGCCGAGACGCGCTACGGGCTCAGAATCCCAAATGCCTTCTGCGCCGATCCCCTGCACTACGTCCACGATACGAAGGTCGATGTCGAAGAGGGCTTCTTCGATGAATTCATCAAGGAAATCCCCAATTTCAGGACCGGCGTGCGGGGCCAGGCCCTGATATCCAACGGCTATCAGACCGCCGGCAATATCTTCCGCGAAGACCATCCCCTCATCCGGCGCATCGAGTCGATCATTCGCTCAAAGATCGAGGCCTATCGAAATATCTTCGCAGGCAGCGCCGAGCCGTTCCTGACCCGGTGGCCCGAGTCCTATGCGCTCGAGGGATGGCTCGTCGCCATGCACCGTGAGGGGTTCTTGAGATCCCACATTCATGAAAGCGGGTGGATCAGCGGGACCCTCTATGTCAACGTGCCGAAGGAATTGGAAAAGGACCAGGGCTGCATTTCGTTCTCGACCCATGGCGGCGTCTATCCCGGGGATCAGAAGGATTTTCCGGAAAAGATCGTCGGGGTCGAGCGGGGAATGATCAATCTGTTTCCCTCCTCCCTGTTCCACCACACGATCCCCTTCGAATCGAAGGAGGAGAGGATCTCCCTGGCATTCGACGTCGTGCCTTCATAGGAAAACCTGCCTTCGGACCGGTGATGATCCTGCACCATCGCCCGAACCGCCCTCCCCCGATCTGTGACGAGAAAGTTACGTTTTCTCAGTTTGGTTACTGAGAGGCGTTCGTTCCTGGCCCCCGGCCGAGGCATCCGTTCACCGTCAACCGCCGCAAAGCCGGGCAAACCATCGCGAGAGGCGGGCGTTCCCGGCCCCCGTGGCGCGGCCTCGCCGTGGCACGTTCCTTGCTAGGCACGGGTGTGGAGCTTCCCGACCCTTGGAGGACGCCGATGCGGCGACTTGCGATTTTCGTCATCCCACTGCTGGTCGCGGGCTGCGCGTTGCCCCCTGTCTACAGTCTTGCGTCCTTCGCCGCCGACGGGATCAGCTATGTCGCGACCGGCAAGAGCACCACCGATCATGCGCTCTCGATCGTCGCCGGGGAGGACTGCGCGATGCTTCGCGCGTTGAAGGAGGAAGCCATCTGCGTGCCGGGTCGCGGGGTCCCGGCCCTTGGGCCCGTGGCGGAGGCGCCGGTTCGAGCGCCTTCCCCGCGGCTCGGCGATGATGCCGGGGGGGAGCCGCGGCGGACGGACGGACCGGCTCTCGTTCTGGTCCAGAAGGATGCCGTTGCGGCACCGACACCCGCGCGAGCGCCGCAACTGGTCGAGAAGAGCCTTCCCGTACCGTCGCGTGGGATCGAAGCCCGCCAGTTCGCCGAGAAGGGCTTCGCCGCGCCACGACCTCGGGCCGGGATCTTCAGGAAGATCGGCCCCATCGTTTCCTTCCATTGCGCACAGGCAGGCGGCATGGGGCCCGCTCGCCAGTGCGCCTTGGGACCCGATGCCTGACGCCCGAACCTGAGTCCGCCTTCGCCCTCGGCGGCGGAGGGGCGGTCCGTCCCGCTTGGTGCGGGACGCGGTTTGCGATAGCTTTGGGGCGGACTGCACCCGGTCTTAATCCCGCTCCAACGCCCTCCGCGACGGAGGGCGGTGTTTCGTTCCCTTCCCTCGGGACAGTCTCGACGTGACAACATCGCTGGCAGGCCATGGCAAGAGCCCCAGGCGCAAGCACCGTTTGGCGCACGCTTGCAAACAGGAACTACCGTAACTACGCCGCAGGCAACCTCGCCTCTCAGATCGGCGTGTGGGTCCACCGCATCGCGGTGCAGTGGCTGACGTGGGAGCTCACGCATTCACCGACCTGGCTCGGCATCATCGCCATCGCCGACGTCTTCCCCAACGTGATCTTCGCGCCGCTCGCCGGCGCCGTCGCCGACCGCGTCGACCGCCTGTTCGCGATGCGGCTCTATATCTCCTTATCGGCCTGCCTGCTGACGGCGCTTACCGCCCTCGTGCTGAGCGACGCCGTGACCCGGGAGCTGCTGCTCGTCCTGGTGCTGATCAACGGCGTGGTGATGGCGTTCTACAGCCCGGTCAGGCTGTCAATCGTCCATGCGCTGGTGGGTAGGGATCTCCTCACCTCCGCCATCAGCATCAGCGCGCTGACCTTCAACCTCGGCCGGGTGGGCGGCCCCGCGCTCGCCGGCTTCATCATCCTGCAATGGAGCGTCGGGCCCGCCTTCGTGTTCACCGCCGTGGCCGACATCCTATTCGTCATCGCGCTCTCGACCATCCGCCTCGTCGGCCCGCGCGAGACGCGCGAGCGGCGCGCGCTCGGCAACATCCCGGCCGAGATCATGGAGGGCTTCCGCTACGCCAGGACCCATCCCGGGATCGGGCCGCTGCTCGTCGTCCTGATGGCGACGACCATCCTCCTGCGCCCGTTCAACGACCTCTTCGCGGGGTTCGCCGACGATGTGTTCGGCCGGGGCGCCGAGGGGCTGGCGTGGCTGACCTCGATGCTGGGCGTGGGCGCCGTCTCAGCGAGCGCCTACCTCACCCGTCGCGGCGGCATCGAGGGCCTGACCGGGCTGCTTCTCGGCATGGTGCTGCTGTTCTGCATCGCCCTGATCGGCTTCACCGCGACCGACATCTTCTGGATCGCCTGCATCTGCACGGTCAGCGCGGGTTTCGCGTTGACCAGCATCGGCGTCGCCGAGCAGTCGCTGATCCAGGCCGCGGTGGCGAGCGACATGCGCGGGCGCATCCTCAGCATCTACACCCTGATCGGCCGCGGCTTCCCCTCCATCGGCGCGCTGATCATGGGCACGGCGGCATCGTATTTCGGCCTGCGCTGGCCGGTGTTCATCGGCGCCGTCCTCGGCCTCCTGTTCTGGGTCTGGGCGCGCCGGCGCCAGAGGCGCATGGCCGCGATCCTGGAAGCACCGAAGGCCCCCGAGGAGGGGGCGTGAGGGAGGGGCCGGGATTCATCTCCCAACGGCCCGCCGGGGCGATGACGGCAAGGAAACGCCCCCGGCGCGCCGGGGGCGTTTCAGTCGTTCGTGATTTCGATCCGGCCGGCTCTCAGCCCTTGCAGTCGATGTTCTTGGCCTCGGAACCGGGACCCGGATAGGTGAAGGTACAGGTCATGCCGACCTTGACGGCCTTGCGGCTGGCCTTCTTGCCGCCGACCGTGACCTTGGTGCGCGAACCGGACACCTTGGCGGAGACGTCCTTGCCCTTGTGGCTGATGGAGATGGTCCGCCCGCCCTTCTTGGTCGCCGTCACCTTGCCCGAGTGCTTGGCCATGGCAATCTTGACCTTCTTGATCGGGCCCTTGTATTTGATCAGATCCTTGACCTTCCCGATGGTCGGCTTGGGCACCGCGGCGAGATCCGCGATCATCTGCTGGACCTCCTCGCCGGAAACAGGGCTCACCTCGCGGCGCTGCTTTTTCGCATCGTCGACGAACTTGGGATCCCTGGCGGTGTCCATGAAGGCTTTGCGCAGCGCCTTGACCCGGTCCGCGGGAACCTTGGGCCCGACCACGTAGGGCCGGCCCATGGCCTTGGCGGTCAGCATCAGCTTCCACCAGGTCTTGGCGTCCTCGACCGAGTATTGCGGCAAGACGTGCTTGCGGTCGACGAAGTCCATGATCATCGGCACGCCCATCTTGGACATCTCGTCCAGCGGCTTGAGCGAGATCTGCACCAGGGGGGTGAACTTGGTCTCCAGGTTCTTCCCGGCCTGGATCTTGAACGACGACCAGGACTGGCTGTAGCCCTCCACCTCGCCGCGTTGCAGCGCCAGGTGGATCTGGGCCGATCCGGGATAGCCGGCGATGAGCTTGAACTTGGCCCCCATGACGTTGTTGAGCAGCGCGGGGTAGATCTCCGAATCCGAGGGCCCGGTGGAGCCCAGGACCGCCGCATGCTTGAAGGCGTCTTCCAGGCTCTTCACCTTGGACGACTTGAGGGCGGCGATGACGCCGGCCTCGTTGGTCACGCTGCCGAGCCAGTGGAACTTCTTGGGATCGAATTTCGGCCCCTTGAAGCCCATGATCTGGTCCAAGGGCACGGTGCGCTGAGGCGCGCCGATGATGGTGCCGTCCTGCGCCCCGACGTTGTAGACGAAGTTGGCCGCCACCACACCGCCGGCGCCCGGCATGTTCTGGACGATGATCTTGGGATTGCCCGGGATGTGATTGGGAAGGTGCCGGGCAACGGTCCGAGCGTAGGTGTCATAGCCGCCCCCCGGGGTCGAGCCGACGACGACCTTGACCCGGGTCTTCTTGTAGAAATCGGCCACCGCGTCCGCGCGGGCCGTGGACGCGCCCGCGGCCAGGCCGAGGAGTCCGGCGAGACCGGTAAGTGCAACAAGTTTCAAAGATTTCATCGCGAAATCTCCCTGTTCGATATTGGATCTTATTTGATGCTTGTTATGCAGGAGCAAGAATAGCATCCGGGGGACTGCGATCAACCTCCGCGGCCGGGCGGCGGCGTCTTTCTCCGCCGCCCGCCCCCTATCCGAACAGCGAAACGATGAGAAGCCCGACGCTCGACGCCGCGGCCACGGGCGGGCACCAGCGCGGCACCTGGATCGGCAAACGCCGGCCCCCGCCTTCGCGCTGGAGCTTCCAGAGCGCGAGATTGACGACGGTGAAGACGACCAGGTTGACGGCGCTGGTCAGCGTCACCAGGCCGATGAACTCGATACCCGCGGTGAAGCCGAGCACGACGGCGCCGACCAGAAGCGTGGTGCGCAGGGGCGTGCGGGTCAGCGGATTGACATGGGCCAGCGCCCGCGGCAGCCAGCCGCGGCGGGCCATGCCGTAGAGGATGCGGGCCAGCATGATCAGGGTGATGAGGATGCCGTTCGGCACCGCGATGAGGGCGATGACCGAAAGCGTCCCGGGCGGCACCCAGCTTGCCCCCTCGGTGATGAGCTCGAGCGGCGCGCGCGAGCCCGCGAGCCGCTCCATGGGCACGGCGCTCACCGCCACCAGCGCCACCGCGCCGTAGATCAGCGTCGTGAGCACGATGGTAATGATGATGGCCGTGGGCAGGGTCCGCTCCGCGGCGTGGGTCTCCTCGGCCATGTTGACGATGTCCTCGAAGCCGAGGAACGCGAAGAAGGCGAGGAACGCCCCCGCCCAGATCCCGGTCCAGGCCGCGGCCTCGAGGGGGAGCATCTCCGGCAGGAGGGCGGGCAGCCGACCGAGGGTGGGGACGCCGGCGGCGATGACGATGATCAGGCCGGCGATCTCGATCACGGTCATGAGGGCCGCGAAGCGGACGGAATGGACGACGCCCAGGCAGGCGATCAGGGTGAAGACGGCGACCATGGCGAGCGCCGTCGGCAGTTCCGGCACGTCGAGGAAACGCTCGATATAGCCCACCGCGCCGCGCGCCAGGCTGGCCGAGAGGAACACGCCCACCAGCACCACCAGGAAGCCGATCAGGCGCGAGAGCGCATCGGATCCGAAGGCTTCCTTGACATAGACGGCGGCGCCCGCGGCCTCGGGGAAGCGGGCGGAAAGCTCGGCGTAGGAGAGTCCCGTCAGGCCGGCCAGGATGCCCGCCAGCAGGAAGGAGAGCGGCGCCCCGTAGCCCGCGGCCTCCGCCACCGCCCCCACCAGGACGTAGATGCCCGCGCCGATGATGCTGCCAAGCCCATAGAGCACGAGCAACCACAGGCCGAGCGCGCGGCGCAGGGTCGCCGGGATCTCCGGCAGGGCCGGGGCCGCCTTATTGCGTTCGCGCTCCGTCTCGTTCACGGGTGATCGGCCTTCGCCCCTCGGTGTCCGCCGCCTGTGATACCACGGCTCCCGGTCCCTGACACGGGCATCTTGGCGGTTTGCGCTTTCCCCTTTATCGGACGCGACGGGTTCCGTATAACGTCGGGGCATCAGAGGATCCCATGGACACCAATCACCTCCTTGACCTGCTATCGGAACTGATCGCAGCGGCGCGCAGGCGCGGCGCCGACGCCGCGGACGCGGTCGTGTTCGAGTCCGCGGCGCTCACCCACAGCCAGCGGCTCGGCAAGACCGAAGACATCGAACGGGCGGAGTCGACGGACCTCGGCCTCCGCGTCCTGATGGGCAAGCGCCAGGCGGTGGCCTCGTCCACCGACCTCGGCGCGGATGCGCTCGACCGCCTCGTGCGCCAGGCCGTGGACATGGCGAGGAGCGCCCCCGAAGATCCCTGGTGCGGCCTGGCCGAGGCCGACGAGGTGGCCCGGGACATCGCCCGGCTCGAGACCGAGGACCGGTGGGAGCCGCGGCCCGAGGACCTCGAGACCGCCGCCGCCACGGCCGAGGACGCGGCCCGCGCGGTCCCCGGCATCACCAATTCCGAAGGGGCGGAGGCCAGCTGGTCGCGCACCTCGGTCGCCATGGCCGCGAGCAACGGGTTCGCCGGCGCCTATACGGCGACCCGTCACGGCATCGCCGTGTCGGTGCTGGCGGGCAACGGCACCGGCATGGAACGGGACTACGATTTCACCTCCGCGGTCTACCACGAGGATCTCGAGGCCCCGGAAACCGTCGGCCGTCGCGCCGGCGAGCGGGCCGTGGCGCGCCTCACCCCGCGCAAGATCCAGACCAGCCACGTCCCGGTGATCTTCGACAACCGCGTTTCCGGCAGCCTGCTGCGCGCCTTGGCCGGCGCCGTGTCCGGGCCCGCGGTCGCGCGCGGCACCAGCTTCCTGAAGGACGCCATGGGCCGGCAGGTCTTCGCCTCGGGCGTCAGCGTCGTCGACGACCCCTTGAGGGCCCGGGGCTTGCGCACCAAGCCGTTCGACGGCGAGGGACTCGCCACCGTCAGGCGGGATCTGGTCCGGGACGGCGTGCTGCAGGGCTGGCTGCTCGACTGCGCCTCGGCCCGCCAGCTCGGGCTGAAGACCACGGCCAATGCCTCGCGCGGCCCCTCCGGTCCGCCGTCGCCCGCGCCCACCAACCTCTTCATGGAGCCGGGCGAGACCGAAATCGAGGCCATGATCGGCGGGATCGAGCGCGGCTTGCTGGTCAACGAGATGATGGGGATGGGGGTCAACCCGGTCACCGGAGACTATTCCCGCGGCGCGGCCGGCTTCTGGATCGAGGGCGGCGCCCTCGCCTACCCGGTCAGCGAGGTGACGGTGGCGGGAAATCTCAAGGACATGTTCCTCAACCTCACCCCCGCCGACGATCTCGTCTTCCGCAGCGGAACCGACGCACCGAGCCTGCGGGTCGATGGGATGACCGTCGCCGGAAAGTGACCGTATCCTTGCCCTTCCCTGGGGAATCCGGCTCCTGTAAGGTGACTCCGAGATGAGCCCGAGCGATCCCAGTTCGAGCGTCGGCGCGGGCGCCACCCCGCCGTCCGAGGCCGAGGCCCCGGCCCACGAGGCCTCCCTCGTCCTGCTCGGCCGCCTGTGGCGCGACCACGGCAGGCGCTATCTCGGGCGCCTCATGCTCGCCGTCCTCTGCATGACGATCGTGGCGGGCACCACCGGGTCCATCGCCTACGTGATGAAATTCGTCGTCGACGACATCTTCGTCGACCGCAATCGCGCCGTCCTGATCGCGATCTCCGCCACCCTGTTCCTGATCTTCCTGATCAAGGGGGTCGCCACCTTCGCCCAGGCCGTGCTGATGAACTACGTGGGCCAGCGCGTGATCGCCGACATCCAGCGCCGCCTGTTCGACCACCTGATGGGGTCCGACCTCGCCTTCTTCCAGACGCACCACACGGGGCAGCTGATCTCGCGCATGACCAACGACGTCAACCGGCTGCGCGGCACCGTGTCCAACGTGCTGGTGGGCATCGGCAAGGACCTGCTGACCTTGGTCGTCCTCATCGTCATCATGTTCGAGCGCGATTGGGTGCTCGCGCTGTTCGCGAGCCTGGTCTTCCCGCTCGCGACCGTCCCGATCATCTGGATCGGCCGCCGCGTGCGCCGGGTCACCTCCGACACCCAGGCGGAATGGGGCAACCTGACGGCGCTCCTGGATGAGACTTTCGCCGGCGTGCGCCACGTCAAGGCCTACGCGGCGGAGGAGTACGAGAGCCGGCGCACCGCGGGCTCCGTGCGCAAGATCTTCCGGCTCACCGTGAAATGGGGGACGGTGCGCGCCTCGGTCCATCCCATCATGGGCTTCCTGACCGGCATGGCGGTGCTCTTCGTGATCCTCTACGGCGGCTGGCAGGTCACCGACGGCAACCGCACGGCGGGCGATTTGATGTCCTTCATCACCGCGCTGCTGCTGGCCTACGAGCCCCTGAAGCGGCTCGCCGCGCTCAACGCCAACCTCCAGGACGGCCTGGCGGCCGCCCAGCGGCTCTACCGCGTGCTGGATGCCGTGCCGCGCGTGGTCGACCGGGAAGGGGCGATCACGCTCGACGTCGGGCGGGGCGACATCGCCTTCGAGAACGTGACCTTCTCCTACCGCGAGGGCCATCCCGCGGTGACCGGCGTCGACCTCGCCGTGCCGCCCGGCAAGACGGTGGCTCTGGTGGGGCCGTCGGGGGCGGGGAAGTCGACCCTGCTCAACCTCATCCCGCGGTTCTTCGACGTCGATTCCGGTGCCGTCAGGATCAACGGGACCGACCTGCGCGACGTGACGCTCAAGTCGCTCAGGGAGAACATCGCGCTGGTCTCGCAGGAAGTATGCCTGTTCAACGACACCATCGCCGCCAACATCGCCTACGGCTCGCCGGAAGCCGATCGCGAGGAGATCCGCCGCGCGGCCGAGGCGGCCGCGGCGGGGGAGTTCATCGAGGCGCTGCCCGAGGGCTACGACACCATCCTGGGCGAGAGGGGGCTCACGCTGTCGGGCGGCCAGCGCCAGCGCGTCGCCATTGCCCGGGCCATGCTCAAGAACGCGCCGATCCTCCTGTTCGACGAGGCCACCTCGTCCCTCGATTCGGAATCCGAGCGCCAGGTCCAGGCGGGGCTCGAGCGGCTGATGGAAGGCCGCACGACGCTGATGATCGCGCATCGGCTTTCGACCATCACCCGGGCCGACACCATCTGCTACATGGAAGGGGGCCGGATCCTCGAGACCGGGACCCATGCGGAGCTTCTCGCGCGCGGCGGCGGATACGCGCGGCTCTATCGCATGCAGGCCGATGGCGGCGCTCCGGCGGCGGCGGCGGTCGAGGCGGGCGAGTAGGACGGAAGAGCCATGGCGCGGAAATCCTCGACCGGCCGCGGAGCCCTCGGCGCATTCTATGCGGGGCTGACGACGTTGGCGCGCCCGTTCATCGAGCTCACGCTCAAGCGGCGCCTCGCCCTCGGGCGCGAGGACGCCCGGCGGATCGGCGAGAGGAAGGGGCTCCCCGGCAGGGCGCGGCCCCAGGGGGCGCTGCTCTGGATCCACGCGGCCAGCATCGGCGAGGCGCTCTCGGTCAAGCGGCTGATCTCTGGGCTGCTCGCGCGCTACCCCGCGCTCCACATCCTGGTGACCACCGGCACCGTGACCTCGGCGGAGATCCTCGCCGACCAGCTTCCCGACCGGGCCTGCCACCAGTTCGTGCCCGTCGACCGCCCGGCCTGGGTCCGGCGCTTCCTCGATCACTGGCGGCCTGACGCCGCCTTCTGGGTGGAATCCGAGATCTGGCCCAATCTGGTGTTCGAGACCCAGGCCCGCGGCATTCCCATGGTGCTGGTCAACGCCCGGATGTCGGCGCGGTCGTTCTCGCGCTGGAAGCGGGCGCCCGGCCCCATCGCCAAGCTGCTCAAGGGGTTCTGCCTGGTGATGGCCCAGGACGAGGTCGAGGCGGCCCAGCTCAAGGCGCTCGGCGCCGACCCGGTGACCGCGCCGGGCAACCTCAAATACGCGGCCGGCCCCCTTCCCGCCGACGCCAAGGCGCTCGGCGCGCTGACCGGGGCCATCGGCGAGCGCCCGCTCTGGCTCGCCTCCTCGACCCACGAGGGCGAGGAGGAGATCGCCGCCTACGCCCACCAGCGGCTGTCGGGCGAATGGCCGGGGCTGCTCACCGTCATCGTCCCGCGCCATCCCGGCCGGTCCGAGGCCATCGCCGCCAAGCTGCGGGGGATGGGCCTCAAGGTGACGCGGCGGTCCTCGGGCGCGCTGCCCGGGCCCGACACCGACATCTACATCGCCGACACCCTCGGCGAGCTGGGGCTGTTCTACCGCCTCGCCCCGGTGGCCCTGGTCGGCGGTTCGCTGATCCCCCATGGCGGGCAGAACGTGCTGGAACCGGCGCGGCTCGACTGCGCCATCCTGCACGGGCCGCATATGGAGAACTTCCGCGCGATCACGGACGAGATGTCGGCCAAGGGCGGGGCCTTCGAGGTCGCCGACGCCGAGGAGCTGGTCAAGACCGTCTCCCGCCTGCTCGGCGACGAAGAGCTCCGCGCCGAGGTGGCCGCCACCGCCGCCGCCATCGCCGCCCAGCGGGAAGAGGTGCTGGAGACGGTGCTCAGTCAGCTGGAGCCGGTGCTCGGCGGCGTCGCCGCGCGCACGCGTGGTCCCGAGGGTCGGAACACCATCGGCGGCACCGCCGATGCGCGCTCCTGAATTCTGGACCACGGGGGCCGGCCCCTGGCCCGCGCTGCTCTCCCCTCTCGGCTGGCTCTATGCCGCGGGCGGAGGCCTGGAACGCCGCCTCACCCGGCCGCTCAAGGCGGACGTCCCCGTGATCTGCGTCGGCAACCTGACCGCGGGCGGGACGGGCAAGACGCCCGTCGCCCTGGCGCTCGCGAGGCTCCTCGCCGCGGACGGGCGGACGCCCGGCTTCCTCACGCGCGGCTACGGCGGGCGCGCGCCGGGACCGCTCAGGGTCGACCTCGCGGCCCATGACGCCACCCAGATGGGCGACGAGGCGCTCCTGCTCGCGCGCGAGGCGCCGACCTGGGTCGCAAAGAAGCGAAGTAAAGCGATCCGGCCGATGATCGCGGCGGGGACCCAGGTGATCGTCATGGACGACGGCTACCAGGACCCGGCGCTCGCCCACGACCTCGACCTCCTGGTGATCGACGGCGAGACCGGGTTCGGCAACGGCCGCGTGATTCCGGCGGGGCCCTTGCGCGAGCGCGTCGCCTCCGGCCTCGCCCGGGCCGATGCCGTGATCATCATGGGCAAGGACCGCGCCCATGTCGGTGAACGGACCGCCGCGGACCGCCCCGGCCTGCCGGTACTGGCCGCCCGCCTCGTCCCGGGGCGCGGGGCGGAGGCGTTCGCCGGGCGCCGGGTCTATGCCTTCGCCGGCATCGGCCGGCCGGAGAAGTTCGAGGCGACGCTCGAGGAGATCGGCGCCGATCTCCAGGCCCTTGTCGCCTTCGAGGACCACCACCGCTTCACCGGGGACGAGCTCGACACGTTGCTCGGCGCCGCGATCGCCGCAGACGCGCTCGCCGTCACCACGGCCAAGGATTTCGCCCGCCTGCCCGACGACGTCCGCGGCCGGGTCCAGGTCGTCGAGGTGGAGGCGGCGTTCGAGGACGAGGCGGCGCTTCGAACCCTCCTCAGCGGGGTTCTTTCGGCATCGGCGGCACCAGCAGCGCCGGATCGAGGCGCGTGAGGAACAGGTTCACGCGCCAGTCGAGATGGGCGCCGGTCGCGCGGCCGGTCGCGCCGATGGTGCCGATCCGCTCGCCCTTGGCGACCCGCTGGCCTTCCTTGACGGTCACCGTCGCGAGGTGCGAGTAGACCGAGTTCAGCCCGAAGCCGTGATCGATCAGCACCGTGCCGCCGGTGAAGTAGAGATCCGTCTTGGCGATGCGCACGATCCCCGCCGCCGCCGCGGCGACCGGCGTGCCCACGGGCGCCGCGACATCGACCCCGAAATGCGGCCGCCTCGGCTTGCCGTTGAGGATGCGCTGGCTGCCGTAGACGCCGGAGACCCGCCCCTTGGCGGGCCAGGCGAAGCCGGAATCGAAGAACGGGCGCGGCGTGTCGGTGAGGCGGGCGGCGCGGATCATCTTCGCCTCGGCCCGGATGCGCGCGAGCACCTCCTTGGGCGGGGTCACCATCCGGGGCGGCAGGCCCGTGATGCGCTGCACCCGGTATGTGCGTTTTCGGATCTCGAGCCTGCGGGTGATCGCGCCCCGCGCGTGGCGTACCTCGAGCACGGCCTCGGGCCTGGCGTCGCGGCCGAAGCCGAGAAGGAAGCGCCCATCGGGGCGCAGCGGCACCGGCTTGCCGTCGAGGCGGACGCGGGCGCCGGGCGCGGTGCGGCCCACCACCAGCCCGCCCTGGACGAGCTTGCCCTCGAGGCTGAGGCCGGGCTCCGCGGCAAAGCCCCGCGGCGGCGCGAGGGTGCCCAGCCCGAGGGCGAGCGCGAGCGCGAGGGCCCCGGCGCCCCTCACAGCAGCGTCCCCTGGCCGCTGTCCTCGGGCGGCTTGGGCTTGGGGCGCGGCCTCGGCCGCGCGCGCGGCGGGGATGCCTCCTCCGGCCCGGGCCCGGGCGGGCCGGCGATGGTCGCCGGCACGTGGCCGTCGGCGAAGCCGATATCGATCGCCAGCCCCGGACGGGTGGCGGCCGCCCGCATCAGCGCCCGGCCGTCCGGCCCGCGGATCACGGCGAAGCCCCGGGCCAGCACGTTCTCGTAGGAATAGCTCGCGAGCAGCCCGGCGAGGCGCTCGAGACGCGTCCCGCGGTCGGCCAGCAGCCGCCCGCCCTCGCGCTTGAGCCGCCGGGCGAGCGCCTCGGTCCGCTCCTTGCCGAGGCGCACCGTCATCGCGAGCGCCCGGGGCCGGAGCCCCGCCGCGGCGCCGGCGACGCGCGCGCCGGCATGTTTGACGAGACCGTCGACGGCGTTGCGCAGCCGCTCGCCCCTGTCGTCGAGCCGCTGCGCCGCCTCCTCCACCAGGCGGGTGGGCGATCCCGCGATGCGCCAGAGCTGGGCGAGGTGGCGGCGCGCGTCCTCGACCCTGCGCATCATCGCGCCATTGAGGCGGCGGGCGTCGTTGCCGATCTGGGCGGCGAGCTCGAGGCGCACCGGCACCGCCATCTCGGCCGCCGCCGTGGGCGTCGGCGCGCGCTTGTCGGCGGCGAAATCGATCAGGGTGACGTCGGTCTCGTGCCCGACGGCGGAGATCAGCGGGATCTCGGACGCCGCCGCGGCGCGGACCACGATCTCCTCGTTGAAGGCCATCAGGTCCTCGAGGCTTCCCCCGCCGCGCGCGACGATGATGAGGTCGGGCCGGGGCGCCACGCCGCCCGCCGCCGGCAGCGCGTTGAATCCCGCGATCCCGGCGGCGATCTCGGCGGGCGCGCCCTTGCCCTGGACCAGCACCGGCCAGATCACCACGTGGCGCGGGAAGCGGTCGGAAAGCCGGTGCAGGATGTCGCGGATCACGGCGCCGGTCGGCGAGGTGACGACGCCGATGACGCCGGGAAGGAAGGGAAGCGGCTTCTTGCGCAGCGCGTCGAACAGCCCCTCGGCGGCGAGCTTCTTGCGCCGCTCCTCGATCAGCTTGAGCAGCGCCCCTTCGCCCGCCAGCTCCACGTCCTCGATCACCAGCTGGTATTTGGACTGGGGCCCGTAGGTGGTGATGCGCCCGGTGACGATGATCTCGAGCCCGTCCTCGGGGGCGACCGGGAGGCGCTGGGCGACGCCGCGCCAGCACACCGCGGCGATGACGCCGCCCTCGTCCTTCAGGTCCAGGTAGAGGTGCCCGGAGCCGGGCCGGCGCAGGCCGGATACCTCGCCCCGTACGCGGATGCGGGGGAAGGTGTCCTCCATGGTGCGCTTGATGGCGGCGGAGATCTCGCTCACCGAGAAGACCGGCAGGTTGGCGAACGGGGCGGTCTCGGCGGGGGCGAAGGGATCGGTCATCAATACCTCGTGAGCGGTCCGATTCATGGTACATAAGCCCCCCTGGCCCGCCAAGGGGAATGGAGGGGAAGGCCATGAACATCCTGGTGATCGGCGCGGGCGGCCGCGAACACGCGCTGGTCTGGGCGCTCGCGGCCTCATCGCTCGCCGACCGCGTCTATGCCGCGCCGGGCAACGCCGGCTTGGCGGAGGACGCCGAATGCGTCGCCATCGCCGCGGACGACCGGGAGGGCATCCTCGCCTTCGCCAAGTCCAACGCCATCGACCTCGTCGTCATCGGCCCGGAGGCGCCCCTGGTCGCGGGGCTCGCCGACCGGCTCGAGGCCGAGGGGATCAAGGCCTTCGGGCCCTCGGCCCGGGCGGCCAGGCTCGAGGGATCGAAGGGCTTCACCAAGGAGGTCTGCGACCGGTATGCGATCCCGACCGCCGCCTACGGGCATTTCACCGAACTGGGCCCGGCGCTCGATTACCTCGAGGCCCACGGCGCGCCGATCGTCGTCAAGGCCGATGGGCTCGCCGCCGGCAAGGGCGTGATCATGGCCGAGACCCGGGCCGAGGCCGAGGACGCGGTGCGCGACATGCTGGAGGGCAACCGCTTCGGCGCCGCGGGGGCGGAGGTGGTGATCGAGGAATGGCTCCCGGGCCAGGAGGCGAGCTTCTTCGCCCTGGTCGACGGGGAGACCGCGCTGCCGCTGGTCTCCGCCCAGGACCACAAGCGGGTCGGCGACGGCGATACCGGCCCCAACACCGGCGGCATGGGCGCCTATTCCCCGGCCCCCCTCGTCACCGAGGCGATCGCCGGGCGCATCATGGACGAGGTCATCGAGCCCACCGTCCGGGCCATGAAGGAGATGGGCTGTCCCTACAAGGGGGTGCTCTACGCCGGGCTGATGATCGAGGACGGGACGCCGAAGCTCCTCGAATACAACGTCCGCTTCGGCGACCCCGAATGCCAGGTGCTGATGATGCGCCTGATGTCCGACCTGCTGCCCGCGCTGCTCGCCGTCCATGAGGGCGGGCTCAGGCATTTCGACCTGCGCTGGCACGCCGACGCGGCGCTGACCGTCGTCATGGCCGCGAACGGCTACCCCGGCGATTACCAGAAGGGCAGTGAGATCAGGGGGATAGAGACCGCCGACGCGATCCCCGGGGTCAAGGTCTTCCATGCCGGCACGGCGCGGGACGGGGACAGGCTGATCGCGACCGGCGGGCGGGTGCTCGACGTCACCGGGCGCGCGCCCACCATCGCCGAGGCCCAGGCCAAGGCGTACCGGGCGGTCGACGCCATCGACTGGCCCGGCGGCTTCTGCCGCCGCGACATCGGCTGGCGGGCGATTGGGTGAATCCAACTAAAGGCGTGGGGATTGTCAGAGCCATTCGAAGGGCGAAAACATGAACCAGTATTTCATCGAACACAAAATCAAGACGCTCGCAGAGCTTTACGAACCATTCAGTTTCCGTGGATTTACATTCGAACAATGGGACTCCTCGCCTGCGATTGGGCCCACAGGTGAAGCGTGGCGCGCATCGAAAATAATCGAAGCACCCAATGTTGACGATGCATTCAAGGTATTTATTGACGATTTCTATCCGGTGGTGAATCGAGTGGCTTTCGTTAGCCAATGTTTTACGATGATCGAATTGCAACCGTTTATTGCCGTTAGGCTCAATGACAACAATGATTACACTTTTTTCTTTTATGGAACCAAAGAGAGGCGGGGCGTGCCACTCGCGTTCGACGCCGATGAAATACATGCGCTGATGGAATTAGAAAAATTCAAAGAGAAAGGTGACGTGTTCAGATTTTTACGAGAGGCGACAAATGCAACTAGTTTTTATACACGTTTCGCAATGTTGACATCATCCATTGAGGCAATGGCAGGCGAAATCCCTGATACAAAAGGAAATACAAAAATCACTAACAAAGAATATATTAGCAGATACATTATTCAGGATGAAAAACTTTATGATAATATTTTCGGCTATAGAGACGGCCTGAGGAATGTCATTTCGCATGGCAATAAGCCAGACTTAAACGAAGAGCGCCATGAAGGATTTGAATACATTAGAGACGTATATCAGTCTATTTTGAAATATTTTAGCGAGCGTTACGCTGTTGAGATCAATACAAGAGTGATAAATCGGGGTGTATCCCTACGGGAAACTATGATATTTTGCGCTATTGGTTACAGCCAGAGAAGAAAGCGATTCGACCCGACCTCCGGTCGGTCCAAAAAGCATTCTTGGACTCCCCATCCTACCCTGATCATATAGACGGGTTTAAATTCATAGCGAAACCACCAGGCGGATACTGAATCTGTTGTGAAATCGTCCGAAGAAGGGAAGTTCAGTGCAGTACTTCAGCTTCAACTCCGCCTTTCCTTGAAAAACTCGCTCAGCACCGCCCCGCATTCGCTCTCGCGCAAGCCGCCCGCCACCTCCGGGCGGTGGTGGCAGATGATCTGTTCGAAGATGCGCAGCAGGTCCAGTGGCCGAACGGCTCAGGCGGGGCGGGGCGTGACCTGTTTCCTAATCTGGCCCCCGAGGTGGCTTTTAGCCACGGACAGGTCGTAGGCCGCCTGGAGGTTGATCCAGAACTCGGGCGTGGTCCCGAAATACCGGCCAAGGCGCAGGGCGGTGTCGGGGGTGACCGCGCGGGGCTTCTTCGCGCGGATGATCTCCCCGATCCGCGTCGCGGGAACATGAAGCTCCATGGCCAGCGCGTTGGCGGAAAGCCCGAGGGGGACCATGAACTCCTCCAGCAGCACCTCTCCGGGATGGGTCGTGATACGCATCACCGCGTCTCCTAATGATAGTCCACGATTTCCACCCGCTCCGCGCCCTCGCGCCAGACGAAGCAGAGGCGGAAACGGTCGTTGATCCTGATCGAATGTTGGCCTTTCCGGTCGCCGGAGAGAGCCTCCAAGCGATTTCCGGGGGGCGAGGCAAGGTCCGAGAGAACCTGCGCCGCGTTCAGCATATCGAGCTTGCGCTGCGCAACGCGCGCGATGGACCCGAACCGCCTTACGTTCCGACCCTCGAAGAGCGCCTGGGTGTCCTTGCATTTGAAGGACCTAATCATGTAGTCTCTTAGATATAACGTTGTGCGTTATATGTCAAACATTATAGTTTTTTCATGTTCGCCGCGTCTTGAAAAACGCCCTCAGCACCGCACCGCATTCGCTCTCGCGCAAGCCGCTCACCACCTCCGGCCGGTGGTGGCAGGTGGGCTGGGTGAAGATGCGGGGGCCGTGCTCCACCCCGCCGCCCTTGGGGTCCGGGGCGCCGAAATAGAGCCGCCGGATGCGGGCGAAGGAGATCGCCTGGGCGCACATCGGGCAGGGCTCGAGCGTCACGTAGAGGTCCAAGCGGTCGAGCCTGGCGGCGCCGAGCCGCTTCGCGGCCGCGCGGAGCGCGAGCAGCTCCGCGTGTGCCGTCGGGTCGCTGTGCGCCACCACTAGGTTGTGGCGCCGGGCGAGGATTTCCCCCGTCCTCCCGTCGACGACGCAGGCGCCCACCGGCACCTCGCCGCGCGCCGCGCCGCGCCTGGCCATGGCGAGCGCCACCGCCATGGGATCTTCCCGCCTCTTCGCCGCCTTCGCCATGGCCGGAGAGTGGCGGCTCCGGCGCGGCCCGGCAAGGAAAATGCCTCATAAAAGCCATACCTTACGGGCCGGAAGCGCACTAAAGTGCCGCCATGGCGAGTGACCCTACGCGGCCGGTGATCGGCCTCACCCCCGACCGGGAAGAGGCGGGCGCCTTCGGCTATTCCAAGTTCCCGTTCTATGCCTTGCGGGAGAACTACGCGACCTCCATCGCCCGGGCGGGGGGGCTGCCGTTCGCCCTGCCGCTGGAGATCGGCCTGATCCCGGAGATCATCGCCCGCATCGACGGCCTGGTGCTGACCGGCGGGGCCTTCGACGTCGATCCCGCGCTGTTCGGCGACGGCGCCCGGCACCAGACGGTGACGGTGAAGCCCGAGCGCACGGGATTCGAGCTCGCCATCACCAAGGCGGCGCTCGAAGCCGACATGCCCATCCTCGGCATCTGCGGCGGCGAGCAGCTCCTGAACGTCGCCCTCGGCGGGACCCTGATCCAGCACATCCCCGACGAGGTGCCGGGCGCCCTTGCCCACGAGCAGCCCAACCCCAGGGACGAGCCGGGACACGAAGTCGCGATCGTGCCCGGCACGAAGCTGCATGGCATCGTCGGCTGCGACCGGCTCGCCGTCAATTCCGCCCACCACCAGGCGGTCAAGGAAACCGGGCCCGGCCTCACGGTCAACGCCACCGCGCCCGACGGGGTGATCGAGGGGATCGAGGATGCCGGCCGGCGCTTTTGCATCGGCGTCGAATGGCATCCCGAGTTCGAGCTCTCGGACGGCGACAGCCGCATCCTCCGCGCCCTCATCGAAGCCGCCGGGGGCACCTGACATGGCCGGGAACGGGGCCGAGGACGGCGCCAGCCAGACCGAGCGCATCGCCCGGCGCATCGCCCGGGCGGGCGTCTGCTCGCGGCGCGACGCGGAGAAGCTCATCACCGCGGGGCGCGTCGCCGTCAACGGGATGCGCATCACCTCGCCGGCGCTCAATGTCGGGCCCAGGGACAGGATCACCATCGACGGCACCCCCCTTCCCGCCGCCGAGCCGGTGCGGCTGTGGCGCCACCACAAGCACAGGGGCCGCATCACCGCCGCCCGCGACCCCCAGGGGCGGGCGACGGTGTTCGACGATCTGCCGCCCGACATGCCGAGGACCATCGCCGTCGGGCGCCTCGACTACAACACCGAGGGGCTCCTGCTGCTGACCAACGACGGGGCGCTCGCCCGCACCCTCGAGCTGCCCGCCACCGGCTGGGTCCGGCGCTACCGGGTGCGGGTCCACGGCCGGGTCGACGAATCCGCCCTCAAGGAACTCGCCAAGGGGACCACCGTCGAGGGCGTCGCCTACGGGCCGGTGAGCGCGGAGCTCGAGCGCCGCACCGGGACCAACGCCTGGCTGCGCGTCGCGCTCGCCGAGGGCAAGAACCGCGAGGTGCGCAGGCTCATGAACCATCGCGGCCTCGAGGTGATGCGCCTCATCCGCATCTCCTTCGGGCCGTTCCAGCTCGGCAAGCTGGCCCCGGGCGCCTGCGAGGAGGTCCCGGCCAAGGTGCTCCGCGACCAGCTCGGCGGGCTGCTTCCCAAATCCGCCTCGCTTCCACCGTCCGAAGAGGCCCCCACGGGACGGGCGAAAGCCAAGAAGACGCAGAGACCCAAGGCGCGCAATGCGAATCATCGCCGGCCGGCATAAGGGGCGGACGCTCGCCGCGCCCAAGGGACGCAGGACGCGCCCGACCGCGGCGCGGGCGCGGGAGGGGCTCTTCAACATGCTCGCCCATGGCAGCTACGGCCAGGACGGCGGCTCGGCGATCGCGCAAACGGACGTGCTCGAGGCCTTCGCCGGCTCCGGCGCCTTCGCCTTCGAGGCGCTCTCGCGCGGCGCGCGGTCGGCGACGCTTCTCGACCTCGACGAGCTTGCCGTGGACACCGCCCGGGACAACGCCGTCCGGCTCGGCGAGCGCGAGACGACGCGCATCCGGCGCATGGACGCGACCCGGCCGCGCGCGGCGAAGCGGGCGCACGGGCTGGTCTTCCTCGATCCGCCCTACGGCTCCAAGCTCGGCGCCAAGGCGCTCCAGGCGCTCGCCCTCAAGGGCTGGATCGCCCGGGGCGCCCTGGTCATCGTGGAGGTGGCGGCGGGCGAGGCCTTCCAACCGCCCGCCGGCTTCGAGCCGCTCGCCGAGCGCAGCTTCGGCGCGGCGCGCTTCGTCCTCATGCGCTATGGGGGCGAGGGCGGGGCGCCACCGGAAACCGCATCGGCGGGCGGGTGAGCCCGGCAGGCCCGAACCCGACTGTCGGAGATACCAGAGAAGGCTCACCCCCTCCCTAGCCGTTCCCCATCAAGGGGGAGGGAAATGACGTCCTCGATTCCTTCCCCGCTTGTGGGGGAAGGCTAGGATGGGGGGTCAGCGCCGTCCGAACAGCTTCTCGATATCGGCGCGATCGAGGTGCACCAGGGTGGGACGCCCGTGGCCGCACTGGGCGGCGTTGGGGGTCGCCTCCATCTCGCGCAGGAGGGTATTCATCTCCGCCGCGTTGAGCCGGCGCCCCGCGCGGATCGAGGAATGGCAGGCCATGGTGGCGCAGACGGTCTCGAGCTTCTCCGAGAGCACCAGGCCCTGGCCGAGGCTCGCGAGCTCATCGGCGAGATCGCGCACCAGCGGCTCGGCCGCGACCTCCCCCAGCATGGCCGGCGTCTCGCGCACCACCACCGCGCCGTCGCCGAAGGGCTCCAGCAGCAGCCCCATGGCCGCGAGCTCCTCCGAATGGGCGGCGAGCCGCTCCGCGGCGCCCGGCTCCAGCTCCACCACCTCGGGGATCAGGAGGATCTGGCGGGCCACGCCCTTCCCGGTCTCGAGCCCCTTGCGGATGCGCTCGAACACCAGCCGTTCGTGCGCCGCGTGCTGGTCGACGATCACCATGCCGTCCTCGGTCTCGGCGACGATATAGGTCCCGAACAGCTGCGCCCGCGCCGCGCCCAGAGGATAGGATTCGAGGGCCGCGGCACCCTCCGCGGCGGCCTCCACGCCGTCTGGCACCGGCGCCTGGGGCGCGCGGAAACCGGCGAAGCCCGCCTCGTCGACGAGCGGCGCCTGGAATCGGGCCGCCGCCTCGGAGAGCCCGCGTCCCGCCCGCCGCGCCGTGCCCGCGGGCCAGCCGCCCGTCCAGGCGCCCGAGCCGCCGCCCGGCGTCCCGCCCGCGTGGAAAGCGCCAAGCGCGGCGCCCGCCACCTGGGTGCCCGTCCGCACCCCGGCCCCGGCGAGCGCATGGCGGATCGCGCCGACGATCAGCCCGCGCACGAGGCCTGCGTCGCGGAAGCGCACCTCGGTCTTGGCGGGATGGACGTTGACGTCGACGAATTCCGGCGGCGCCTCCAGGAACAGGACGACCATGGGGTGGCGGTCGCGGGCGAGGACGTCCTGATAGGCGCCGCGCACGGCGCCCACCAGCATCCGGTCGCGCACCGGGCGGCCGTTGACGAAGAGGTACTGGCGATCGGCGGTGCGGCGCGAGGCGGTGGGAAGCCCGGCGAGTCCGGTGAGACCGAGGTCCTCGCGCTCGGCGGCGATCCCGAGCGCGTCCGCGGCGAAATCCGCGCCGAACAGGGCCGCCAGACGCGCGCGCGGGGCATCGAACAGATCGGCGGTGATGGCGCCGAGGTTGAGGCGCAGGCTCTCGCCGTCGGCGAGCGTGAAGCCGATCTCGGGATGGGCGAGCGCGAGGCGCATCAGCGCATCCTGGGCATGGGAGAACTCGGTACGGTCGGACTTCAGGAACTTGAGACGGGCGGGGGTCGCGAAGAAGAGATCGCGCACCTCGACCCGAGTTCCGGGCCGAAGCGCCGCCGGTTCCGGCCCCCTGATGCGTCCGCCCTCGACCGCGACGCGGGCGGCCTCGGCGGCGCCCTCGGCCCGGCTCGTGATGGTCATGCGGCTCACCGCGCCGATCGAGGGCAGCGCCTCGCCCCGGAAACCGAGCGTCCCGATATGGGTCAGGTCGTCACCCTCGAGCTTCGACGTCGCATGCCGGAGAACGGCGAGCGCAAGCTCCTCGGCGATCATGCCGCAGCCGTCGTCGGAGACGGCGATGAAGCTCTTGCCGCCGTCGCGCAGGCCGACCTCGATCCGGGTCGCGCCCGCGTCGATCGCGTTCTCGACCAGCTCCTTGACCGCGGCCGCGGGCCGCTCCACCACCTCGCCCGCGGCGATCCGGTTGACCAGATGCTCGGGCAGGAGACGCACGGTCACGACGGGCCCCCGCTTTCGCCCATGGCGGCGAGCTTCTCGCGGGCGAGCACCTTGCCGGCCTCGACCGCAGGCTGGCCGAAGGGCTCGATGCCGAGGAGGTCGCCTGCGAGGATGGTCTCGGCCATGAAATGCATCATCAGGGCGCCGAGCGTCCGGCCGTCGGCCTGGGGCACCTCGATCACCCGCACCGGGCGGCCCCGGGCCGCGAGCGTCTCGCGCGTCGCCTCCTGCTCGGCGGCGAGCAGGTCGCCCATGCGCCGCCCGGCGAGGTAGTCGAGCCCGGGCCCCGCGCCCGTTGGCGGCGCGATGTCCGGCCCGGTGCCCATGGGCTTCCCCAGGATCAGGGTGTAGAGCTTGTCCGCCGGGCCGTCGAGCCAGAGCTGGAGCTGGCTGTGCTGGTCCCGCGTGCCGAGCGCGGCGATCGGCGTGGTGGCCTTGCCGTCCTTGCCGAGGCTCTCCGCCCAGAGCTGGCAGTACCACGCGGCGAAGGGCGCAAGCCGGTCGAGATAGGGCATCAGCACCGCCTGGGTGAGGCCGCGCTCACGGGCGATGGCGACGTTGAGCGCCGCCCCCGCCGCGGGCGGGATGGCGGCGGGGTCAGTGCCGCCCATGACGGCGTCGAGCACCGCCGCGGCGCCGGCGCGCACCTCCTTGGGATCGAGCCCCGCGATCCGGGCCGGCAGGAGGCCGACATTGCTCAAGCAGGCGAAGCGCCCGCCGATGCCGGGCTCGTGATCGAGCACGGCCAGGCCGAGGCGCCCCGCGAGCGCACGCAACGGCGTCGTCGCGCCGGCGCCGGCCGGCGGGTCGGAGATGACGGCGGCCACCTCCGGCAGCTTGCCCGCGCCGCGCGCGCCGCCGATCCTCGGGATCAGGGCGAAGGCCTGGGAGAGCGTTTCCGCCGTGGTGCCCGACTTGGAGATGACGACGAGGCCGGCCCGGGCGAGGTCGATCCCGAGAAGCGCGTCCTCGAACCCTTGGGGATCGACGTTCTCGAGGAAATGGAGGCGCGGGCCGCCATGGCCGGGGTTGACGGCGCGGTAGCAGATCCCCGACAGGCTGGAACCGCCGGTGCCGAGCACGATGACGTCGTCGCAGCGCTCTGCCAGCCGCTCGGCGGTTTCCTCGATCGCGGGAAGATCGTCCGTCCGCCGCGCGATGGCGAGGGCGGGCAGGCTGCCCTCGGAGATCGCGGCGCCGAGACGCCCGAGCGCCGGGCCGGCTGCCTCCAGCGCCGCACCGAGGGCGGTGTCGCTCACGCCGCCCGCGCCGATGGCGTCGGCGCGGCAGGTCTCGATATCCTGGAGGTAGGGCATGGGAATCCGTCGACTCGGTTGCTGCGGTCCCAGACTAATGGACCTCGGCGCCGATCGGAACCCTTTGATGGCGGGTCAGGGCGTGGCCCGGACCCCCTCGGGGCGGCCGACCACGACCACGGTCAGGTCCTGGGGCCTGAAGAGCTCACGGGCGACGCGGCGGGCGTCTTCCAAGGTCACGGCATTGATCTTGGTGTTCCGCGTCTTCAGGTAATCGAGCCCCATGTCATCGAGCTGGATGCCGACCAGCAGGCGCGAGATACGCGCCGTGGAATTGAGCCGCGTGTAGAACGAGCCGGTCAGATAGCTTTTGGCGTCGGCAAGCTCCTCGGCGGTGATGCCGTCCTTCGCGACCTTGGCCCATTCCTCGCGAATCAGGCCGAGCGATTCCGCGACCCGAGCGTTGGCGGTGGCCACCCGGCCGGAGATCAGCCCGGCATGGTCCATGGTGACGAGGCCGGTGTAGACCGAATAGGCAAGGCCGCGCTTCTCGCGGACCTCGGTGGCCAGCCGCGAGGTCATGCCGTCCCCGCCGAGCACATAGTTGACGACATAGGCGGCGTAGAAATCGGGATGCTTGCGCTTGACACCCTTGTGGCCGAACACCACCACCGACTGGGGGATGTCGCGGTCCGTCACGATCACCCGGCCGGCGCCGGCGATGGTCGCTTCGGGCAGCTTGGCCGGCTCGGCCTTGGCCGGTAGCGCGGCGAAGGCCCGGTCCATCATCTCGCCGAAGGTCTTCTCGTCGATGTCGCCGACGGCGCCCACCACCAGCACGTCGCGGGCGAAACGGCGCCTGACGAAGGCGCGCAGCTCGTCTGCCGTGATCGAGGCAAGGCTCGCTTCGGTGCCGTTCAGCTCCCGGCCATAGGGATGGTTCTCGAACACGGCGGTACGCCAGGCGCGCCGGGCGGCGTAGCCGGGCCGCTCGATGCGGCGGCGGACACTGGCGAGGAACTGGCCCCGGATACGCTCCACCGGCGCCGCGTCGAAGCGGGGCTCGGTCAGGGCCATGCGCAGAAGATCCACGGCCAGCTCACGCTCCTCCGCCAAGGCCCTGAGCGACCCCGAAAAGGAATCGAGACCGGCGCCGAAGCGCATGTCGATGGAATTGTTCTCGAGCTTGGACTGGAAGGCCTGGGAATCGAGCGCCCCCGCCCCCTCGTCGAGGAGGCTCGAGGTCATCTCGGCGAGCCCCTCCTTGCCCGTGGGGTCGACGGCGGAGCCGCCCCGGAAGGCGAAGCTCATGGTGAACAGCGGCACGGACTTGTCCTGGATCAGCCACCCCTTGATCCCCTTCGGGCTGGTCACCTCCTTGATGTCGATGGCCTGGGCGGGCAACGCCAGGAAGAAGAGGGCGATGGCGGCGAACGCGCCGCACCGGAACCCTGCCCGGGACAGGAACGGGACCATCAGTTCACCTTCTGCGATTGGGACTTCGGCGCCGCCTTCGCGCCGGGAAGCAGCAGGCCCGTGACCGACCGCTCGATCCGGAACAGACGCCGGGCCGCCGCCTGCACCGCGGCCGGGGTCACCGCCCTGATGCGGTCGGGCCAGTTCTCCACGTCCTCGATCGTCTGTCCGGTGGTCAGCGCCGTGCCGATGGCGCTGGAGCCTCGCCGCAGCGAATCGCGAGCGAAGACGGCGCCGGTCATCAGCCGCTTCTTGGCGGCGGCGACCTCCTCCTCGGTCACGCCCTTTTCAAGCAGTTTCGCGATCTCGCCGTCGATGGCGGCCTCGACCGTCGCGAGAGCCACGCCGCGCCGGGGACGGACGTAGAAGCTGAACTCGCCCGGGCCCAGGACCTCGCCGTCATAGGAGGTGCCGACGCTGAGGGCCACTTTCTGCCCGATCACAAGGGAACGGTAGAGCCGGCTGGTGGCGCCGCCGCCGAGGATCACGTCGAGCACCTCCAGCGCGTTGGCGGCCCGCTTCTGGCCGCGGCCGCGGGACGGCGCGATGTAGGCGCGCTGCCAGCGCGGCTCGAAGACGCGCTTGGACCGGAGCGTCACCCGCCGCGCCGCGCGGTGGGGCGGCTCGGCGTAGTTCGCCCTCCTCACGATCGTCGGCCCCCGGGGGATCGGCCCGTAATACTTCTCGGCGAGCGGCCGCACCTCGTCCACGGTGATGTCGCCGGAAATGACCAGGACCGCGTTGTTGGGCGCGTAGTATTTCTTGTAGAAGGCGATGGCGTCCGGGAGCGTCAGCTTCTCGATCTCATGCTTCCAGCCGATGATGGGTACGCGGTAGGGGTAGTGCAGATACAGCGCCGCGGTCATCTGCTCGGCAAGCCGGGCGGACGGGCGGTTGTCGGTGCGGGTGCGGCGTTCCTCGATCACCACCTGCAGCTCGGGGATCGCCTCCTTGGGGTCGATCACCAGATTGGCCATGCGGTCGGATTCGAGCCGCATTACCAGCTCCAGCCTGTCCTTGGCCACCGTCTGGTAGTAGCCTGTGGCATCGGGGCTGGTGAAGGCGTTGTCCCGTCCGCCGTTGCGGGCGACGATCTTGGAGAATTCGTTGGGCCCGGTGGTGCGGGTCCCCTTGAACATCAGATGTTCGAGATAGTGCGCGAGGCCCGATTTGCCCGGCGGGTCGTCCGCGGCGCCCACCCGGTAGAAGAGGACCTGGCGGACCACCGGCAGGCGGTGGTTCTCGATGACCACCACGGTGAGGCCGTTCTTCAGGGTGAAGGTCTTGGGGTTGAACACCGCCGCCCGGGCCTGGGCCGCGGGAAGGGCGAGGGCCACGGCGGCGAGGGCCGGCACGCAGGCCTTGAGGAGCCGGCGCCGGGGGCGCGGCTGGTCGTGATGGGGCATGATCACGTCTTTGCTGTCAACGAATGTGTCTCTGGTTCACCCGGTGGCGCGCACGCTGCCGCCGATCCGACGCTTCCATAGCCGCTCTATACGGCAAAACCGAGGCCGAGAGCAACGCGGGTCTTAGCCGAGGCCTAGAACCAGTCGAGGATGACACTCGAGGAAAACAGGCCCTTCTTCTTGCGCTCGATGATCGGGGTCTTGCCCGATTTCGCTGCCCGGCCGAGCGCCGCGTTCTCCTGGATGCGGCGCGCCTCCTTCTGGGGATCGACCACCGTGCCGGGCTTTTCCTCTTCCTTCCAGAACATGATGGAATCGACGAAGCTCTTGTTGCTCTCCGCGATCAGGGTGCTCTCGCGATCGACCCGGCGCCGGATGTCGGCATCGATGGTGCTGCCGCCGACCTTGGCCAGGAGCGTCGCCTCGGCCTGGCTCACCCCGCGGATGCGGGGCTGGGCGCTGCCGCCGCCCTGGCGGCTCTTGTCGGTTTCCAAGACGATCTGGCGCGCGGCATCGCGGCTCGAGGTCGCCTGTGGCCGGGGCGCCCCCGGCCGCGGGGCCCGGAGACCGAATTCCCTGGGCATGCTGAGCGGCTTGCGGACGCGGATCTCGAACTCATCGGGGGAGGTCTTCTCGGCGCCGATGGCCTGGCGCACCTCGCTGCAGCCGCCGAGGAGGGACGCGGCGGAAAGGACCGCGACCGGCATGGCGGTGGCGAGGACGATACGCTTGAAACGCGAACAAAGCATGACTTCCGCCATCAATCCAAACGGTTCTACGACGCTGTGTGCCGTAATCTAATCAATCGCGGGCCGCAATGAAAGCGTCCAGCATCAAAATTCCGACCCCGACCACGATCGCGGAATCCGCCAGATTGAAGGCCGGCCAGTGCCAGCCGGCGACATGGAAATCGAGGAAATCGGCGACCGCGCCGTACCGCAGTCGGTCGATGACGTTGCCGATGGCCCCGCCGATCACGGCACCCAGGGCGATCGCGACCCAGGGCCGCGGGGTGCGGGCTAGCCAGACCCCGAGCACGGCGACGATGGCGAGCGAAAGTCCCACCAGCAGCCAGCGTGCCGCATCGGGGGCGCCGCCGAACAGGCCGAAGGTGACGCCGCGGTTCCAGACCATGACGAGGTTGAAGAACGGCGTGAGGGCGATCTCCCGGGGCGGCGCCATCACCGAGGCGACGATCCACCATTTGCTCGCCTGGTCGAGCGCCAGCACGATGAGCCCGGCGGCCGTTCCGGTCTTCCAGCACGCCGGCGCGCGGCCGGGCCGTCCCGCTGGGGCGTCCATCGGCGCGCTCAAGCTTCCAGGCCCGAAAGCGCATCGGCGCAACGCAGGCAGACATCGCGGGGCTCGCCGTGGCCGACCTCCTCCAGCACCTTCCAGCAGCGCGCGCATTTCTCCCCCGGCGCCGCGGCCGGGCTGACGCCGATCCCGGGCGCCTCGGGCAGGGTGAAGGCACCGGCGGGGGGCGCGCCCGCGACGAGCTCGGCGCCCGAGGTGATGAAGAGCTCCGCCGCGTCGAGGCCTTCGAACGCCGCCAGCGTCTCCGCCGGCGCGAAGACCCTGGGCCGCGCCTGGAGCGAGGAACCGATGCGCTTTTCCGCGCGCTCGAGCTCCAGCGCGCCGGTGACCACCCGGCGGACGTCGCGGATCGTCTCCCAGCGTTCCGCGAGCGCCGGGTCCTCCCAGTCGGAGGGAATCTCCGGGAAGGTCCTGAGATGCACCGAGCCGTCCTCCGAGGGGTTGCGCGCGAGCCAGGCCTCCTCGGCCGTGAAGCAGAGCACCGGCGCGAGCCAGGCGGTCAGGCAGCCGAAGATATGATCGAGCACGGTGCGCGCGGCCCGCCGCCTCGGCGCCGCCGGGGGATCGCAATAGACGCTGTCCTTGCGCACGTCGAAATAGAAGGCCGAAAGATCGACCGCGCAGAAATTATGGAGCTCGGTATAGAAGCGGTGGAAATCGTAATCGTCCGCCGCCCGGCCGAGGCTTCCATCGAGGACCGCGAGGCGGTGGAGCACCCAGCGCTCGAGCTCCGGCATCTCCTCCCGCGCGACGCGCTCGGCCTCGGAAAAGCCTTCCAGGCTGCCCAAGAGGTAGCGCAGCGTGTTGCGCAGACGCCGGTAGGTATCGACGGAATGGCCGAGTATCTCCGGGCCGATGCGCAGGTCCTCGGAATAGTCCGAGGCCACCACCCAGAGCCTCAGGATATCGGCGCCGTACGTGTCCATGACGTCCTGGGGGGCGGTCGTGTTGCCGAGCGACTTCGACATCTTGCGGCCCTGTTCGTCGTTGACGAAGCCGTGGGTCAGCACCGCCTTGTAGGGCGCGTGGTTGCGCGTGCCGCAGCTCTCCAGCAAGGAGGAGCGGAACCAGCCGCGATGCTGGTCGGTGCCCTCGAGGTAGAGGTCCGCCGGGGCGCCGAGGTCGTCGCGCGCCTCCAGCACGAAGGCGTGGGTGGCGCCGGAATCGAACCAGACGTCGAGGATGTCCGTGACCTGGTCGAAATCCGCCGCGTCGTATTCGGGGGCGAGGAAGCGGGCGGGATCGGCGGTGAACCAGACGTCGCAGCCGTCTTCGCGGACGGCCTCGACGATGCGCTCCATGACCCGGGCGTCGCGCAACGCCTCGCCGGTCCGCTTGTGGACGAAGACGGTGATCGGCACGCCCCAGGCGCGCTGACGCGAAACGCACCAGTCGGGCCCGGATTCCACCATGGCGCGGATGCGGTTGCGGGCGGAGGCCGGCACCCAGCGGGTCGCGTCGATGGCGGCGAGCGCATGCTCCCTCAGGCCCCCCGTCTCCATGGAGATGAACCACTGGGGCGTCGCCCGGAAGATCAGCGGCGCCTTGGAGCGCCAGGAGTGCGGGTAGGAATGGGTGAGCCTGCCGCGGGCGAGCAGCTTGCCGGCCTCCTTGATGGCCTCGGACACCGGGCCGTCGGCCTTGAACACGTGTTGCCCCGCGAACAGCGGCACCCGGTCGTAGTAGAGCCCGTCGGGCCCAACGGTCTCCGGCGTCTCGAGCCCGGCGCGCTGGCCGATCACGAAGTCGTCGGCGCCGTGGCCCGGCGCGATATGGACGAAGCCAGTACCCTGGTCGGTGGTGACGTGATGGCCGGGGAGAAGCGGCACGTCGAACTCGAAGCCCTTGCCCCGCAAGGGATGGGCGAGCACGGAGCCGGCCATCTCCCCCCCCTTGAGCCGGCCGGCTACCCGATGGCCGGTGATCCCCGCCACCGCGAGCGTGTCGGCGAGCAGCGCTTCCGCGACGGCCAGGCGCTCGCCGGGGCGGGCGAGGCTATCGTCGCCCGCTCCGGTCACCTCGATCACCAGGTAGTCGATGTCCTCGCCATAGGCGACGGCCCGGTTGCCGGGCAGCGTCCAGGGCGTCGTCGTCCAGATGAGGACGGACGCGCCCTCGAGCTCGGGCGCCGCGGCCTTCACCACGGGGAAGCGCGCCCAGACGGTCGTCGAGGTGTGATCCTCGTACTCCACCTCGGCCTCGGCCAGCACCGTGCGTTCCACCGGCGACCACATGAGCGGCTTGACGCCCTTGTAGAGCGCCCCGTTGAGCAGGTACTTGCCGAGCTCGGCGACGATGATCGCCTCGGCCTCGTGGGCCATGGTGGTGTAGGGGTTCTCCCAATCGCCGAGCACGCCGAGGCGCTTGAATTCCTCCCTCTGGATGTCGATCCACCGGGCGGCGAAAGCGCGGCATTCGGCGCGGAAGTCGATGACCGGCACCTCGTCCTTGTCCTTGCCAGCGGCGCGGTACTTCTCCTCGATCATCCATTCGATGGGCAGGCCGTGACAGTCCCAGCCCGGCACGTAGTTGGCGTCAAGGCCCTGCATCTGGCGGGTGCGGTTGATGACGTCCTTGAGGATCTTGTTGAGCGCGTGGCCCATATGGATGTTGCCGTTGGCATAGGGCGGCCCGTCATGGAGGATGAAGCGCTCCCGCCCCGCGGATTGGGCGCGCAGCCTCTGCCACAGGCCGACACTCTCCCAGCGGGCCAGCATCTCGGGCTCGCGCTCGGGCAGGCCGGCCCGCATGGGGAAGTCCGTCCGGGGCAGGAACACCGTCGATTTGTAGTCGCCGCTCATGGCCTTGGATCGTTCACCGGTTCAATCGCGCGCCGCATGGAACGGCATCCCGGCGCCCCCGTCAACCTCGGAGGGACCCGGCGCCGCTCAGCGCGCCGCGGCGAGGCGGGCGCGGGCGTCCGCGACGTCGCGGTTCATCTGTTCGATCAACGCATCCAGCGTCGGGAACGCCGCCTCCGGGCGGAGATAGGAGACGAAGGCGACGCGCAGGTGCTCGCCGTAGAGGTCTCCGTCGAAATCCATCAGGAAGACCTCGAGCCGCTGGTCCCCGCCCTCGAACTGCGGGCGGATGCCGAAATTGGCGGCGCCGTCGAACCAGCGCGTCTCTCTCCCGGCGCGGAGGCCGGCGCGCACCGCATACACGCCGGGCCGGGGCGCGAGATAGCCGCCCATGTGCACGTTGGCGGTGGGAAAGCCGAGGTCCTTGCCCCGGGCGTCGCCGTGGATCACCCGCCCGTCGACCTCCCAGGGGCGGCCGAGCAGCAGGGCGGCGACATCGGGCCGGCCCCCGGCGAGGTGGACCCGGATGGTGTTCGACGAGATCGCGGCGCCGTCGGACCCTCGGACCTGCACCGCCGGGCTGACCTCGAAACCGTCCCGGGCGCCCATCTCCTTCAGGAGCGCGACATTGCCCCGGCGCGCCCGGCCGAAGCAGAAATCCTCGCCCACCACCACGTGGCGCGCGGCGAGGCCCCCGATCAGGATGCGGGCGACGAAATCCTCCGCCTCCATCGCCGCCAAGGCCCGGTCGAAGCGCAGCACCACCATGCCGTCGACGCCGAGCCCCTCCATCAGTCCCGCCTTGATGCGCAGCGAGGTCAGCCGGAAGGCCGGGCGGTCGGGCTGGAAAAGGGTGCGGGGGTGGGGCTCGAAGGTCAGCACGAGGAGCAGCGCATCGAGGCCTCTTGCGATCTCCGCCGCCTGGCCGATGACCGCCTGGTGACCGCGGTGGACGCCGTCGAAATTGCCGATGGCGATGACGCCGCGGCGAAGCGCCCCAGGCACCGCCTGCACGTGGCGGATGATCCGCATGCCTCGCGTCCCGTGACCGGCCGGCCCCCGCCGGCCTCAGGTCACTTCCATGGCCATGCAGCCGCCATCGACGAACAGGTTCTCGCCCCACACGAACTTCGACGCATCGCTGACCAGGAACAGCACCGCTTCGGCCATGTCGTCGGGCTCGCCGGGATGGCCGGCGAGGTTCTTGACCGGCCGCGTGGGATCGAATTCCTCCTTGCCGACCGGCGAGCCGATCTTGTTGGGCGAGATGGAATTGACCCGGATGTCGTGCGGCGCCAGCTGCACCGCCATGGAGCGCGTCAGGTTGATCACGCCGCCCTTGGCCGCGGTGTAGGCGAGCGCCCGGGGCCGCCCGCGCCAGCCCGAGGTCGAGGCGATGTTGACGATGTTGCCGCCGCCGCCCTGGGCGACCATCTGCTCGGCGCAATATTTCCCCATCAGGAAGGGCGCGCCGAGCGTCACCGCCATCACCTTGTCCCATTCCGGCTTCGTGATCTCCAGGATGTGCTTGTTGTCGGAGATGGCGACGTTGTTGACCAGGATGTCGATGCGCCCGAGGGCCTCGACCGTATCGTTCACCAGGGCCTTGACGGTGTCCTCGTCGGACACGTCGGCGGCAAAGGCCGCGGCCTCGCCGCCCGCCTGCCTGATGGCGGCGGCCACCCGCTCGGCCCTCTCGCCATCCAGGTCCACCACCGCGACCTTGGCGCCCTCCGCCGCGAGGCGCTTGGCGATGGCCTCGCCGATGTTCCGCCCGGCACCGGTGATGATGGCGACCTTGTCCTTCAGCTTCATTCTGGCACTCTCCTTGTTCCTGAGGCGGGTATCCCCGAGGCGGGCCATTCAACCAGCGCCGCCGAGCCCGGTCAATGCGCCGAAATCGCGCCCGGGTCAACCCCTCCCCGCCCGTGCCCGGGGCGCGCATCGGTGACGGCGCCCCCGCCTCGCCCCCCGCCTCGCCCATGGTGACAGGCATGCGGGCTCGGGCTATCTTAGCGCCCACAAACCGGCAACCGGCGCCGGCCGATGACGGCGCCCAAAGGAGGGAGACCCGCATGGCCCAGGAAAAGGAACTCACCGTCGCGATCGAGCGCTACGACCGTCACTTCCCGTTCTTCGACGGCACCGTGAAGGGGCCGGACGGCTACAAGCTGAAGGTCTTCCAGGTCGGACAGTCGAGCGTGCTGCGCGACGGCATCGACCGCCACGGGCGCATGCTGCACGGCGAGGAGTTCGACGTCGCCGAATTCTCCATGTCGACATTCCTGATGGCCAAGGGGCGCAACCTGCCGATCGCCGGGGTGCCGATCTTCCCCCGGCGGTTGTTCAGCCAGAGCCAGATGTGGGTGCACCCGGATTCCGATTACTGGGAGCCCAAGGACCTGGTGGGCAGGAAGGTGGCGCTGTCCTCCTTCCAGACGACGCTCTCGCTCTTGGCCAAGGGCGACATGAAGTTCCATTACGAGGTGCCGTGGGAGGACATCCACTGGCTCTTGACCACCGACGAGAAGGTCAAGTTCAACGTCAAGGAAGGGGTGAAGCTCGACTTCATCGGCAACCGCGCCGATCTCGGGCGCATGCTGGAGGACCGGGAGATCGACGCCTTCTTCCTGCCGCACCCGCCCCATTCGGTGGTCTCCGGCCAGACCGCGGCCAGGCGGCTGTTCGCCGACTGCAAGGCGGAGGAGCTCGATTACTTCGAGAAGGTCGGCGACTTCCCCATCATGCACGTCGTCGCCATCCGCCAGAGCCTGCTGGATCAGGATCCGGGCCTCGCCAAGGGCGTATTCGACATGTTCAACGAGGCCAAGGCGCTGGCCGAAACCTATTACGAGGATCCCAACTGGTCGCGGCTCGCCTGGGGGCGGCACTACTTCGAGGAAGAACGCAACCTTTTCGTGAGCGATCCGTGGGAGAACGGGCTCAAGCGCAACCGGGCGAACCTCGCGCGCTTCATCAAGTATTCCCATGATCAGGGCCTGATCGAAGCGCAGTACGAACCGGATAAGCTCTTCGCCCAAGCGACGCTCGATACCTGAGCCGCACGGCGAGGGGGGTTTCGATCCGTGGCAGGCGCGCCCGTCACCTTCGCGCTCGACCGCTACGACCGGCACTTCCCGTTCTTCGACGGGACCGCGCCGCTACCGGACGAGCTCGATTTCGAGGTCCTTCAGGTCGGCCAGAGCGCGCCCGGGCGCGACGGCACGGGGCGGCATGAGCGCATGTATCCCGGCCTCGAGTTCGACATCTGCGAATTCGGCCTGTCGCCCTACCTGATGATGGCGGCGCGGGAGATGGACCTCCCCTTCACCGCCATCCCCGCCTTCCCGAGGCGGCTCTTCAGCCAGAGCCAGATGTGGGTGCGCCGGGGGACCGGGATCGAAGGGCCCGGGGATCTCCGGGGCAAGCGCATCGCGCTGAGGTCGTTCCACACCACCCTTTCGGTGCTCGCCCGCGGCGACCTCAAGTCCTATTACGGGGTGCCCTGGGAGGACGTCGTGTGGTGCCCCACCAAGGGCGACATGGTCGCCTTCGAGGCCAAGCCCGGCATCGTGATCGACCCCATCCCGGCCGGCGCCGATCTCGGGGCGCTCGCCGATGCGGGCGCGATCGACGGCTGCTTCATGCCCCATCCGCCGCCCGCCATGACGGACCCTGAGCGCATGCGGCGCCTCTTCGCCGACGCGCACGGCGAGGAGGCCGCCTATTCCCGGGCGACCGGCGGCTATCCGATCATGCACCTCGTGGTGATCCGCGACGCGATTCTCGCCGAGCATCCCGGGCTCGGCCGGGCGCTGGTCGCCTCCTTCCGCGACGCCCAGCGCATCGCCGCGAGCTATTACGACGATCCCGCCTGGTCGCGGCTCGCCTGGGGGCGGCACGACGTCGAGGCGGAACGGAAAAGCTTCGGCGCCGACATCTGGCCCGAGGGCTTCACAGCCAACGCGGCGAATGTCGAACGTTTCACGGGCTATGCCTTCGACCAGGGCCTGATCCCGACGCGCCCCGCGGCCGCCCGGCTGTTCGCCGAGGAAACGCTCGACACATGAGCGCGGGCCGCCATCGGCGTTTGCCGGGTCCCGCCCGTGGGCTACACTGGATGCAACCGTGGCGCTCCGGCCCGGGGCCGATGTGCCCGGGCTGGGAAGGGGCGCCGAAACGTCCCCGCGGCCGGACCAACGGGCGCTCCGCCCCTGCCGGCCGCGAACGGGACATCACAGAGGGAGGAACGCAGTCATGCACACAACACGCGTTTTCGGGCTGGCCTTCGGGCTGGCGGCGGCCGGGGCCCTCGCCCCCGGTGCGGCGATGGCCGACGCGGTCACGGATTTCTACAAAGGCAAGACGGTCAAGATGGTCATCCGCTCGACCACCGGCGGCGGCTACGACCTTTATGCGCGCATGCTTTTGCGTCACATGACCCGCCATATCCCCGGCAAGCCCCGGGGGATCAACATCAACATGCCGGGCGGCGGCGGCATCAAGGCGGCCAACTACGTCGCCCAGGTCGCGCCCCGGGACGGCACCGTTCTGACCATCGTCAGCCAGGGCCTGCCGATGTACCAGGGGCTGAGGCTCGGCACCAAGCTCAAGGCCGACATGAAGGCGTTCAACTGGATCGGCAACCTGTCGACCTCCAACCAGACGCTGGTGGTGTGGCATACGTCCTCGATCAAGACGATCGAGGACGCGAAGAAACGCCCGGTCAACATCGGCACCACCGGGGCCGGATCGATCTCCACCCAGCTGCCCGCCGTCTACAACAACGTGCTCGGCACCAAGTTCAACATCATCTTCGGCTATTTCTCCGGCGGCGAGATCAACTTCGCCATGGAGCGCGGCGAGGTCGAGGGCCGCGGCACCAACACCTGGGCGAGCTGGAAATCCGCCTCGACGCGGCTGGTCAAGAACAACCTGATCCGCCACCTCATCCAGACCGGCCTCAAGAAGGAGCCGGACCTGCCCGACGTGCCGCTCCTGAAGGACCTCGCCACCAACGACGAGGACCGCGCGGTGCTGGACTACGTCTCCAAAGGGGTGGCCGTCGGCCGGCCCATCGCCGTCGCCCAGGGCGTGCCCATGGACCGGGTCACGGCCCTGCGCAAGGCCTTCGACGCGACCCTCCTCGATCCCGCCTTCAAGGCCGAGGCCAAGAAGCAGCGCGCCGAGATCGACCCCATGAACGGGGCGGACATGCAGAAGCTCGTCGCCGACCTGGTGGACGCGCCGCAGGGCCTGCGCGACAAGGTCATCGCCGCCATCGATCCGAAGCGGGCCAAGGCCACCAAGCGCATGGTGAAGCTGGTCAAGGTCACGGCGACGCTGGACGGGGTCGCCAAGAAGGGCCGCTCGATCACCTTCAAGGACGGGGGCAAGGCCGCCAAGGCGCGCGTCACCGGCCGGAGCAAGATCAAGATCGCCGGCAAGAAGGCGAAGCGCGGGGCGCTCAAGGCCGGGATGTCCTGCGCCATCGCCTACGAGGGCGACGGGGCGCTGGCCCATCAGGTCACCTGCAAGTAGGGGGCGCGGATCGTCCCCTTCGGGCCGGCCGCCCCCGGGGGCGCCTCGATGGTTAAGCTTTATAAAGCCCGAAAACCCCTTATTTAACTGAATGGTTATATAAGGGGTTTTCTCGCCTGCGGTATCCCGCGGCGCCGGGGCGGGAGCCTCACGCGGCGAGGCTGCGCACCCGCCGCCAGTCGATCCACTCGTTCAGCGAGATCTCGGGCAGGCGCACCAGGCCGTTCTCCACGGTCAAGGGGTCGGAGACGTATTCGCCCGAGAACTGCAGGAAGAAGCTCTCCTCGGACGGCAGCCCGTGGCGGTGCGGCGGCACCGAGCCCGCGACGCCGAGCGCCGCCACGGCGCCGATGGAGCTGGTGGCGCCGAGGCCGATATGGACCGCCACGTCCTTTTCCTGCGCCTGGCGCATGATCTCCTTCGAATCATTGATGCCGGTCTTATAGACCTTGACCGAGAGCGCCTCGGCGCCGGCGCGCAGGAAAGCCTCGGCCTCATCGAGCGAGCGGCAGGTGTTGTCGAGCAGGATCGGGATGGGCGAGGCCGCCTTGGCCAGGGCGAAGGTCTCGTCGGGGTGGAGCTCGGTCGGATCCTCGGCGACCACCACGCCGAACTCGGCCAGCATCTCGGTGAAGGGGCCGACCTCCTCCAGCTTGTAGCCGCGGTTGGCATCGGCGGAGAAGGTCACGTCGGGCCCGACCGCGGCGCGGATGCCCGACAGCACCGCGCGGTCGGTCTCGAGCCCCTGCCCGGTCTTGATCTTGAGCGAGGTGAAGCCGAAGCGCCGCACCATGTCCCCGGCCTCGGCGATCATCGCCCGCGGCTCGGCGCGGGTGACGGTCCAGGCCACCGGCACCGCCGCCTTGCCGCCGAGGCCCTTGTAGAGCGGCACCCGGGCGGCCTGGGCGCGCAGGTCCCAGACCGCGCAGTCGATCATCTGCTTGGCGAGGAAATGCTCGCGCACGAAGCGCAGGAAGCGGGTGATCTCGGGCTCGTCGGCGAGGTCCTTGCCCATCATGCGCGGCATGAAGACCTCCTCGACGACGCAGGCGAGGCTCTTCAAGGTCGCCGCCGTCCAGTTGAGGCGCACCGGCGCCTCGCCGATGCCGATCAGCCCGCCCGCGGTCTCGAGCGCGAGGATCATGACGTCGAGGCCCGATTCGCCGTGGCCCGCCCAGCGCACGGGCCGCCGGTAGGGGAGGTGGACGGGGTAAAGCTTGTATCCGGTCAGCGCGAGCGTCATGTACGGGACCCTACCTTCCTATCGCGTAGATCTGCTTGAAGCGCGAGCTGGCCGCGCCCTTGAGCAGGCCGTCCTCGCGCGCCACCGCCATCATGCGGCCGATGGACCAGGGGGCGGACTGCTCCAGCCTGTGGCCGCGGGCGCGGAGCGCCTCCACCGTGCCCGGCGGCATGTTGCCCTCGACCACCAGGACGCCGGGCTCGGCCTCCCGGGGCCAGAAGGAATTGGGGAAGTGGAAGCTCTGGAACTGGGGCAGGTCGATGGCCTCCTGCAGGTTCAGCCGGTGATGGAGGTGGCGCAGCAGCGCCGTCAGCGGCCACTGGTCCTGTCCGTCGCCGCCGGGCGTGCCGAAGGCGAGCCAGGGCTTGCCGTCCCGAAGCGCGAAGGAGGGCGAGAGCGTCGTCCTCGGCCGCTTGCCGGGCACCAGCCCCGAGGGGTGGTCCTCGGCCAGCCAGAACATCTGCATCCGGGTGCCGAGCGGAAAGCCGAGCCCCGGCACGGCGGGCGAGCTCTGCAGCCAGCCGCCCGACGGCGTCGCCGAGATCATGTTGCCGAAGCGGTCCGCGCAGTCGATATGCACGGTGTCCGAGCGCATCTGGGATTCGAGCGCGTGGCCGGGCTCGCCCGCGCCCATCATCTCGCCGCCCGGGCTGCCCACCAGGATCGCCTTCGCGCCGAAGCCCGGCACCTCGCCGGGGCGGAGGGCGAGCGAGGCCTCGTCCGCGACGAGCTCGCGGCGGTGATCGTTGTAGGAATCGGAGAGCAGCTCGCCCATCGGGACGTCCGCGAAATTGGGATCGCCGTAGAACTTCTCCCGGTCGGCGAAGGCGAGCTTCGCGCATTCGACGACGACATGGACGAACTCGGGTCCCGCCGGGTCCATGGCCTCGAGGTCGAAGCCCTTGAGCAGCGCCAGTTGCTGGGCCATCACCGGGCCCTGGCTCCAGGGCCCGCACTTGGCCAGCGTGATGCCGTGATAGTCGTACAGCAGCGGGTCCTCGTAGCCGGCCTCCCAGGCCGCCATGTCGTCCGCCCGGAGCAACCCGCCGTGGCGCTCGCCGGACGAATCGAGCGCCCGTCCCTCGCGGCAGAAGGTGTCGATGGCCTCGGCGACGAACCCCTCGCGCCAGGTCTTGCGCGCGCGCTCGATCTCGGCCTCGCGGCCGCCGCCCCCGGCCTCGGCCTCGGCGAGGATGCGCTCGTAGGTATCGGCGAGCGCCGGGATGGAATAGAGCGCGCCGGGCCGGGGCGGGCGGCCGTCCGCGAGATACACCTCGGCCGAGCTCGTCCATTCGCTCGCGAAGACGTGGGCGACGGCGGAGATGGCGTCGCTGACGGCGCGCAGCACGGGATGGCCGGCGCGCGCGTAGCCGATGGCGGGCTCCAAGACCTCGCGAAGCCGCATCGTCCCGTAATCGCGCAGGAGAAGCATCCAGGCATCGAAGGCGCCGGGCACGCCCGCCGCCATCAGCCCGGTGCCGGGGATCATGGCGAAGCCCGCGTCGCGATAGGCCGCGATCGTCGCGGCCTTGGGCGCGGGGGCTTGGCCCGCGAGGACGCGGAGCGGCTTGTCGCCCGCGGGCGCGAGGATCATCGGCACCTCGCCCGCCGGGCCGGTCATGTGGGGCTGGATCACCTGCAAGACGAAGCCCGCCGTCGCCGCCGCATCGAAGGCGTTGGCCCCCTGCTCCAGCGCGCGCATCGCCACCGCCGAGGAAATCCAGTGGCTGGAGGCCACCATGCCGAAGGTGCCCGCGAGCTCCGGCCTGGTGGTCGGCATGCCGCGATAGGCGCGGCCCGGATCGGGCATGTCGCTCACCTCAGGCTCCCCCGTGTCTTCTTGTCTTCCCGATTTCTTAGCACGCGCGCCGCCATCCGCCTATGCGCCGCGCTCGGGCAGGTCGTCGAGCGTCCCCTTGAAGGCGAGGAAGCCGCCGTCGATGAGAAGATCGGCGCCGGTGACGAAGCTCGCCTCGTCGGAGGCGAGGTAGAGCGCCCCCGCCGCGACCTCGTCCACCCGCCCGATGCGGCCCGTGAGGTAGCTCCGGCCGCGCTCTTCCTTGGTGAGCCGGGGCGCGCCCGGCTGGCCGGCCGAACGCGGCGTGTCGATGGCGCCGGGCGAGATGGAATTGACGCGGATTCGATCGCGCGCGTGGTCGATGGCCATGACCCGGGTGAGCTGCAGGATCGCGCCCTTGGAGGCGCAATAGCCCGGCCTCTCGGGCACGCCGATATGGCCGAGCTGGGAGGCGATGTTGACGATCGCGCCGCCGCCGGCCGCGCGGATCATCGGCACGGCGTATTTGGCCATCAGGAAATAGCCCGTGAGGTTCACCGTGATCTCGCGGGCGAAGTCGTCCAACGCCATGGTCTCCACCGTCCCGCGGGGGCTGGGCCCGGCGGCGACGTTGACCAGGATGTGAAGCGCCCCGAAACGATCCATTGCCGCGCCCACGGCGGCCTCGGCCTGGGCGGGATCGGCGACGTCGAGCCCGCAGGCCAGCGCCCGGCCGCCCGCGGCCTCGATCTCCGCGACGGTCCGTTCCGCGCCGTCCAGGTTGATGTCACCGAGCGCGACCGCCGCGCCTTCGGCGGCAAAGCGCCGTGCGATGGCGCCGCCGATCGCCCCGCCCGCGCCGGTGACCAGCGCCGATCTGCCCTCGAGCTTGCCGTTTGCCATGGATCGGCTCCCCCGTTTATTGTTCTGTGCCTCGAAAGGGGCCCAAGTCTCCGCCAAAATCCGTGGCCCGACAAGGCAGCATGAGGGAGGAACCGTGCCGATGAAAGTGGTGTACAACTCGAGGACCCAGCCCGCCGATATCTCCTACATCACCAGGAATTTCCCCGAGATCGACTTCGTGCTCACGTATGGGCCCGAGGACATCGCCCGGGAGCTTCCCGGCGCCGAGGTTCTGTTCATCTCCAACCGCGTCTATGTCGAGGAGATGGTCAAGGCGGTCAACGCCAACGCCGATACGCTCAAGCTCATCCATTTCACCACCTCGGGGATCGACAAGGCGCTCAAGGCGGGCGGCTTCCCCAAAGGGGTGACGGTCGCCAACGTCGCGGGACTGCGGGCGCCGACGCTGGCCGAGCATGCCTTCGCGCTGCTGCTCTTCCTCTCCCACCGGTTCCGCGACATCGAGGCGGCGCGCGTCGACCACCGGTGGCTGCGCGACGAGATCACGGCGAAGATCACGCCGCTCCGCCGCCAGACGCTCTGCGTCATCGGGCTGGGCGCGACCGGCCAGGCCATGGCGCTGAAGGCGCGCGCCTTCGACATGCGGGTGATCGGCGTCTCCCGCGCCTATCGGCCGGACGACCTGGTGGAGGAGGTGTTCCCCCGCGAGCAGGTGAACGAGGCGCTCGCCGAGGCCGACGCGGTGCTGCTCAGCATGCCGTCGACGGCGGAGACGCGGGGCTTCATGAACACGGACAAGTTCGCCGCCATGAAGCCGACCGCCTTCCTCATCAACGTCGCGCGCGGCGACCTGATCGACGAGGACGACCTGATCGCGGCCTGCAAGGCGGGCGAGATCGGCGGCGCGGGGCTCGACGTGCAGGCGAGCGAGCCGACGCCGCCCGAGAGCGGCCTGTGGGATGTGGACAGCATCGTCATTTCGCCCCATGTCGGCGGCGGCGGCGGCGGGCCGGGGGATACCGACCTCGAGGACATGCTGATCGAGAACCTCAAGCTCTATGTCGAGGGCAAGCCGCTCAAGCGCCGCGTCGACTGGGAGACCATGACGGTCTAGCCGGGATTTTCGACCTCATCCTTCGACCGGGCGACCGGGCCGCCACCGCGGGCGTTCGGGCGGCCCGCCGGCCGGCTTCGCTCCTCGACCGGCTCCGCTGTCCGGAGGCCACTTTGAGGCCCCCCACCCTGTCCCTCCCCCACGAGTGGGGAGGGAACGCACGGCACGGCTTTCTCCCGGCGGCTTAGTCCCCTCCCCCTGGATGGGGGAGGGTTAGGGAGGGGGTGGGAGGGTTAGGGAGGGGGTGGGACGCAAAAGAACGAACCGTCATCGCCCGGTTGATCCAGGCGATCTCAGGATGCCGTGGACGGGCCGGGGCCGTCCGCCTCATCCTCGAGGAGACCCATGCTTCGACAAGCTCATGCTTCGTCAAGCTCAGCATAAGGGTCATTTTTCAAAGGCCTCACCCCGAGCAGCGCGGCATGCCGCGCGTGTCGAAGGGCGAGGCGGGCTCGGGAATTTCTGAATCGACGGAATCCGGCACTAAGCACCCGCCGCGTCCGCCTCCGCATCGAGGATGGCCTCGCCCTCGGCGGTGACCCGGTTGAGGAGCGTCCGGCGGGCGAGGTAGCGGCCCAAGTTCTCGGAGAAGAGCGCGCGGAGCCGCGCCTTCTCGTCCGCCATGCCGCGGCCCGCGACATGGGGCGTCATCACCACGTTGTCGAGGTCCCAGAAGGGGCTCGCGGGGCCGAGCGGTTCCTCCGAATAGACGTCGATCCCCGCCCCCTTGATGCGCTTCTCGGCAAGCGCCCGGGCGAGCGCCGCCTCGTCCGTCAGCTCGCCGCGCCCGATGTTGACGAGGATGGCTTCCCGCTTCATCAGGGCGAGCTCGGCCTCGCCGATGAAGTGGCGGACCTCGGGCGAATAGCCCTGGGCGAGGAAGAGCACGTCGGCCTCGGGCAGGACGGAGCGGACCTCCTCCCTCGGCACCACGGCATCGAAATCGCCCCCGGCCGCGCCTTTGCGCGAGACGCCGATCACCTTCATGTCGAACACGCGGGCCTTCCTCGCGATGTCGCGCCCGACGCCCCCCATGCCGCAGATCACGGCGGTGGCTCCGCCCGGCGAGATGAGCTCGTGCTGCACCGCGCCCCGCGCCCAGTCGTGCCGCGCGCGATGGGGCGCGAAGGCGTGAAGCCCGCGCATCACGCCGAGCATCAGGGCGATGGCATGGCCCGCGAGGATGGAGGAGCGGATGCCGCGGACGTTGGTGATCCGCGCATCATCGGGCAGGCCGATGCGGCTCGCCGCGTCGAAGCCGGTGGTCGCGAACTGGATCCACTCGACGCGGCCCGCCGCGCGGGCGAGCGCATCGGCGATCCCCGCGTCGTAGAACTGGCTGGTGATCAGGAGGATCTCGGCGTCCCCGAGCTCCGCCGCGCAAGCGCCGGAATCGGCGGTCTTGACGAAGCGGACGTCCGGGAACGCCGCCTCGAACGCCGCGTCCACCACGTCGTGATGGGGCTGGGCGAACTGGACGAGCTTGACCGTCACGGCCCTAGGTACTGTACCCATAAAGGGGATTCCCTTTAGGGGTGAAATGTGATTCAAACTTCCAAACTGTGGGAGTTTGATCATGGCACGATTTGATCTCAGTGACGCGGAGTGGTCGATAGTGGCACCG
>Ga0326597_10000159_pt1 | contig 123440 bp, 130 predicted proteins | sample RVTome_12_FD_203789 | JGI IMG/M metagenome (GOLD analysis project Ga0326597, IMG submission 203789) | Soil microbial communities from uranium-contaminated site in the Upper Colorado River Basin, Wyoming, United States - RVT100D185 | ecosystem: Environmental > Terrestrial > Soil > Contaminated... | reverse complement strand
CTCTTCGCCACGTGATCTTGGACAGCAGCCGAGGCAACCTCATCTGAAAATCAACTCCACAGCCGTCTTACACGCAGCATTGACGCAGGGAGGATACTGAAGGCAGATTATTTTGGACAGCAGTGGGTCGGGAGTCTTTGTTTAGGAGCCTTTTGGTCGTCCACGCGGCCGTAAGGTCGATTCCATGCCAAATCGCTTTGCCATCCGCCGTACCCAGCCGTCCGCTCCAAACGGGTGGCCTCGTTGCACACTGACACGGAGCGCTTCCAGCTCTGACACGGTGTGAGGGCGATTCACCCGCGTTACCCAATCCCGTGGCCGCTCCACCGGCCAGTCACTCAGCCAGGATGTCAGTTTGGCGTCTCCTTGCGATCGCCTCCATAAGCTTGACCCCTGCCATGTTTCCGCCCGATCTACGAGTTTCGCTCGTCGCGCATTGCGTTCCACGTAGCGTGCGACCGTCAAGAAATGCTCATCCGTCTGGACTGGAAAGGATTTGAAGCGGCCTTGATAGACTGGTCCAGTGCCGACGGTGTGATGGTGGGCATGCCAGCGTTGGGTATGCGTGACGGTGATCCAGCGCAGCACTTCCGAGAGCTCTCCATCGTGCCGCGGCCACAGGAGGAGGTGCCAGTGAGTCGGCATCAAACAATAAGCAGTGATGCGTATCTTCGTCTGGGCGTGAGCCTCGGCCAGAATCTGTTCAAACGCGGCGTAGTCAGCGGGCTTTTCAAACAAGAGCAGTCGCCCGACACGGCGGTTCAAAACATGGTAGGCGAGATCTCCAGCAGCGAGGCGAGGGCGGCGAGGCATGGCGGAGTTCTAGCGGAACCATGGCGATCTTGTCAAGAAAAGACTCCCGACCCCTTTTGTCGATCCAGGAGAGCCCTTCAAGGAAGTGATAGCGCTTCACATAGCAGTTATCGTCTGATCGTGGAACATACGGCGGATCCAGATACACCAGGTCAACGCCGCGCGGTTGTTTCTTTAGGCATGAGCGAAACAATGCTGCTCGCGCGAGCGCCTGCTGATGAGGATGATTGAGTTTCTCGATGGTGTGTGAAATGCGATCAAGGAAGCGGAGATCGGGACGCGTGTAGAACACCCCTGAGAACATACGTTCGATGAAATCCGGAGCGTTCTTCACAGGATTGAGGATTCGCTTGAGCGCCGGACCGTCAAGGTACAGGTGACTATTCTCGATTGTTGCGATGGCGAGCGTGGTAGGGAAATTTAGGAAGTCAGAGGCTATGACACGCTTTCCCATCGCCTTCAATAAATAACTAACGGATCCGCTCCCTACGAAAGGATCCGCGGCAGTCTCGAAATCAAAGGTATCGAGTACACTGTGAATCCAAGGGAGCAGGCGGTGCTTCGAACCCATATAGCGGAGCTCAGGGAAATCTCTTACCTTGGGCGGCAGCGGGATAGTGACGAGACCTTCGCGCGGGTGAACAAAGCGAAGCGGTGCCGTGTGTTTCTTAAGAAGCAACGGTGTTGTGGCGCGTGTGCTCGTGGTTTGTTGTTTCTTTAGCTGCATCGTCAATAGGTTGCGGGAACCACTTTACATTGAATTGGTGCACAAGAATAGATGCAACGTCCATATGTATAGGTATCTTTCGTTGGACAAAGCTTAGCAAGCTGGACGACACCTGAGAAAAGAAAGACCCACACCGTTACCTCACGCGGTCAGCTGGTTACAAGTTCTGGAAGTAATTGGCGGCGCGTTGGGCATCGGCCGCAGCCTAGCAGGTGACGTGCTTGTCTTCCTGAAGGACTTTTGTCCAGTGGCCGATGTAGTAGGTGTGGTCTTCCCGGATCTCCAAGATTCTCTTGAGGTCGGCACAGAGGAAAGCGGCGCTCAGCTCTGCGACCAGGCCTTCCATGACATCACATGATGAAGTATTTCTTGGCCTTCTGAATCATCTCATCGCTGACCCCTTCAATCTCTTCGATCTTCTTATCAGGATTGGAATCGAAAAAGAAGTGCCGAAACCGGAGCGCCATCTGGGTATTAACTCCGAGTAGTTCTCGAAACACAGGCATGTCACAGCTGGCCGGGTTGATTCTTTCAAAATCTTGCTCCCCTCTAACCAGGCGTTGTAGATTCTTGAGGGTCGGAATAGAGAGGCTGAGTCCTGTGGCATCTCCGAGAGGAGCCAGCTGCTCAATGGTTCTATTCAATTTTTCAACCTGATGCGTAAGGTCCTTGAGTTCCTTTTTAATTGTCTCGCTTGTATCGTAAAGTTCCGAATGGAAAATCTCCGAATGAAAGTAGTCAAGGATATCAATATAAAAAGCCTCTGTGATCCGTTGTGCTCTATCAGGGTGGGTGTAACTGGCGGTGATCGAAAAGTGCCCAGGAATCTGGCTTCCGTCTTTGGCTACCTCGACAAACTGACTGTATAAAAAGTGAAATTCCTTCCCCGGAGCAAGTGACTTAATACCTCTCGTAAATAAATTCGGCTTGGCTAGTGTGCTGAGCCAGGCAAAATTCTCAGGAAACTCAAAGGTCACGTCTTCAGCCGGAGCATCACCCTTATTACCGACAACCAGGTAGATCAATGCGCCATGCCTAGAGCGAACATCTATGCTCACCAGGGGAAGAACGGTACACCGCCGCTGGCGAACATCGTTAATTTCGTAGTCTTCCATAGGCGCAGACGCAAAATTGTAGCGCTTATAGTAGTGCTTGGAGGGAGCTTGATGGGGCCCACGAAAGCTCTTTTGAATCAAGACAGTATAGAGCGATCTTTCAGACGAGAGAGGAATCTGGGCGATCCTTATATCATCAACACGAGGAGTGATTTTACTCCGGATGACTTGGTCGAGCCACTCCCTGCTAAATTTCTGATGATCGATTCCCTCATCAATTCGTACGGGCGAAAAGCCCTGCTCTACCACTCCGTAGATAATCAAACCGCCGTCTGAATTGGCAAAGGCGGACACGTCCTTCGCGATTTCATCCCTTTTACTGTGATCAACCGCTTCACTCTGTTTGTAGTCGAGGTGAATATCTTCCGGAACCCTATGGGAGACCAACCTCTCGACTTCTTCTTTAGTAGTCGGTAAATCCAACATGATTCGATTCCTGAAAGAGCAATCGAGGGATCACACCTTCTTATGCAACTGGCACATGCGCTGGAGGGCCCGTGATCCTGAACCTGTTCCACACATCTTGGCGGTGTCCCCTATCAATGAACTCCCCGTCGTCATGATCGGGCTCATGATGATATTCAGCGGATCCTTTATCGACAGAAATGACGCAAAGGATACCTCTTTCGCCACGAGAAAGCACCCCACAGTTCCGGAGGGATTGAAGTATCTCTGGTGCATAAGAAACAGGAGAAATGCTGGATTGGTGGGAATTCAGAGCTACTAGCCTGCCTGTTCTTTGTTTCTCAAACTATTAGCAACGTTGCGTCACCTACAGGGAAAGATTCAAGGGTTCACGCCTTTAGAACACGGTTAAAACCTCCTAGAAACCCGGTTTCCCAACCGAGTTCTTCTAACCTTCAATAGCTGCTCTCATAGAATGTCACGGACTTGGTCCTACCGCTCCATCCTGCCGGAGCCTGCGTCATTGGAAGAAAGGCAAGACCTCGTAGAGTGTTTTGTTCGCTACAGACATGGGCTTCTACGGCAAGGGTCAAAAATACTAGGGCAGACTTGGGGGAGTCATCTCGATTTTCTGCGGATATCCGCGTATCCTTTCCCTGGTTCAAAAACAAATGCTTGTACTGCATGCCCCCAACTGACTCAGAGAGTGCACGCCGTGAGGCAACAGGATCTCGATAAACTGAAAACGCCTTTCTCAAAAGCCGAGACTAAAGATCTGAATGTTGGATTTTCACGGAGGATGGGTGTTGACACTCCTGAAATCCATCACCTTTACGATGAGATCTCCAAAGATCTTGTTGGTGATCCAATCTTCGGAATTGGATGGTGGGCACCTCACCTCGGAGCAACGCGACGAATCCTTGCGGGTCATTACCTTGTTGACTGCATCCATGGTATTCGATCCAATCTGATCGAGGCCAAGCTTCATGAACTTGAAGCAGTCGATTACTGGGAGAAAGAGAGCGACTTTCGGGCTAACGTCGTTGCCATTGACTCAGGCGGAAAGGTACGAATTCGGATGCCGCCGCGGAGGACTCCCGAAGAAGATCTCCCGCATCGTTTCGCAACTCTCCATGTCGTCGGATTTTTCCGCGCACTCGTGGGAGCGCTAGATTGTCTGGGGGCATCGATCATTGGTGTTCTAGCACTTAAAGCGGATCTCCGGCGTGCGGATTTGGATAAAGCCAGAAAGTCTCTAAAAAAGGGATCACATCCGATTCAAGTAGCATTCCGGGACAAATTTGACCAAGCCGTAGCTGATTCTGGCCCAATGGGATGGCTTGATTGGTTAATCGATTACCGCAACATGGTTGTACACCGAGGTCGGAGGGGACACATTAATCAACTTGTACCGAGGTCGCCCAAGATTTACGGGGCGGATGGACGGATTATTCCCAGGACTTCGGTAATTCACCATCTACCAAGTGATCCGTATCGCTCCCAAATCGAAGCTTTATGGGACGATAAGCAGCCACCAGTTCTTACCGAAGAAGCAGAGAGAACCATACGTGGTGCTCTCGAAAGTTCGTTGAGCCTAATGAGAACCGCTGGAGCAGAACTGATAGAATCGTGGAAGTCGAGGCGTCACAATCCTTCTATCCTTCCACAGTCAAGAGAATGTTGGCCAGATGGGCTCTATCAAAAATCGACAGGTTTTGTAGGGTATGATCCAGAGCGCTATCCCTATAAACCGAAAGGCTGGATTGCAGCCTTAGATGTTGACCGACAACTGCGGACAGCTGCGCTCTCCGATGACCTCCGAAATTGTTGGAAATCTTTCGACTAAGGAGGAAGTCCAATCATTGTTAGGCGGCCATGAATTGAATATGGATGATGCTCTAAATCGGGCAAAGCCATTGTTGGATCAATGGCAGAACATTGATGAGCTGTCCCAGATAATCTTGAAAGGACATTTGGTCCTAGAGGAGCGTCTTACCCGGATTATCGGAAAGTTTGTATTTCACGCGGAACTCGTTCAATCCGCCAAGCCGCGGTTTATTCAAAAGATTGAAATTGCGCGATCTATATCGTTGGACGAACATGGGAATCGGATGTGGGAGCTTTTCAAAGCTATCAATGAATTGAGGAATCAGCTGGCTCATTCACTCGATCCTGAGCGAAGAGACCTAAAAACAGAGGGGGCTCCGGAAATTCGGACAGTGTGGTAAGTGGTAGCCTGGCTTCACCGAAGCCACCAGATGGTGGCGAACCAGAGGAGCGAGGCGATGAAACGAACGAGACGGAATCACGGAGCCACGTTTAAGGCCCAGGTCGCGTTGGCGGCGGCCAAAGGTGACAAGACGCTGGCCGAATTGGCCGAGCAATTCAGCGTCCACCCCACCCAGATCACCGAATGGAAGCAGCAGTTGCTGGCGCGAGCCGCGGACGTGTTTGGCGGGACGACGGCTCCATCGGAGACGCCGGATCTCAAGACGCTGCATGCGAAGATCGGCCAACTGGCGCTGGAGAACGATTTTTTAGAAGGGGCGCTCATCAAGGCGGGCTTGCTGAGCGCAACGCGATGATCGACCGAACTCATCCTTTGCCGGTCGTGCGGCAATCCCAACTCCTGAAGCTGGCCCGCTCGACCGCCTATTACCAGCCGACGCCGGTCTCCGAAACGACGCTGGCGTTGATGCGGCGGATTGACGAGCTGTATCTGCACGATCCCTTTGCCGGGGCGCGGATGCTGCGCGATCTCTTGCGGCAGGAGGGCCACGCCATTGGAAGGCGCCAGGTGGCTACGCGGATGTGTCGCATGGGGATTGAGGCCCTGTATCGCAAGCCATCTCTTAGCCGCCGCCAGTCCGGCCATCAGCTCTACCCGTATCTCTTGTGCGACCTGGTCATCTCGCGGCGAATCATGTCTGGGCGGCGGCTATATCACCTACATTCCGATAGCACGGGGCTTCGTCTATCTCTTCGCCGTGCTCGACTGGGCGAGTCGCCGGGTATTGGCGTGGCGGTTGTCCAACACGCTTACGACCGACTTCTGTCTGGACGCAGTTCAAGAGGCCATCACCCAATATGGCACTCCGACCATCTTCAATACCGACCAAGGGTGCCAATTCACGAGCCAGGAGTAAGGTGTCCGTAAAATCGTGGCAGAACCCGGCCCATCTGGTGGTTAGCTGGGAAGACGAGGATCGAAGGAGAAGGCTATATCAGTCTCCCAGATTATCTGAGAAAACTTTGGATGGAGGGGGTTTAGAACATAATTCCATTCGTGCTCGATCACGACTGATGGAACCTTTAAGACGGGAGTTTTGGCACCTTTCGCCCAAGATGTACCGAGCTCCTGTAAGTTAACAGGTATAATTTTATCCTTCCAATTTCCTGGCAAATCAGAAGGATGGATAGTTTCCATTGCAAGGCTTTCCGGGATTGTTCCTTTTACGCTGACCAGAGAATCGGGAAGTATGTCAGAATCAACATGAACGAGGTATTCGAGAGCCGCGAGAGAAAGTGTGCCGGAGGTATAGACGACTGGCGTTCCAGGTTTGTTCCACCGTCCTCCGTAGCGTCGCGCCCCCGCTCCGTCTGGAGCAACATGCTTCTTGAGCGTGAGTCGCCAGACAACCACTAGCCTATAACACCGTGTTCGATCCGTCCCAGCATTGACTCAACTACTTGGGTGCCAAGGTCAGTATCAAGAAGATCTATCGGAGCTGTGGCCTCTAAGATTCGATTGGGCCGAGTTAGCCAAGTCGAGGCTTTTTCTATCGTACCAAAGACCTCGGTGGCGTACGTCAAAATTCTAGCTACGCGTGCTAAGCGATCGGATTCCTGTGCGCTAAGACGCTGCTCTGTTTTGCGCCGGGCCATAGTCCGCGGGGGCACGCTAAGGATTTTCGTCATACGCGGCAGATCGAGGTGATATTTTGCGACAATAACTTCTAGCGACTTATAGGGGATTCCTTTGTGAATGATCGCTCGAACGTCTTCAGCCGAATGAACTTGTCGCCTAAATACCGCGGTTCCGCCTAACGTTTCGAATAACTCTTCAGCTTGTGGCATTGGCAACCTCTCTAAGCCTATGGCAAAATAATACTGCCATATGGCACTTCTGTCAAGGAGCCGTTTCCATAAGTAAATATGGAGCTACTACCTACGATAATAACTCTACTTTGTGGTTGTGGTTAAGGTTCGGTTCGAGTTTTGGATCGAATTCCCAGTCCACAACAATCTCACTCGATCATCATCGTGATGTCAGAGATGGTAATTTTGTTAATGGGGTCAGACTCATAGTTCACCACGAGTCTCACTTATTCTCACTCCTCTTTTTGGGCTCTACGGATCTGGGCATATCGAATTCAGTCCTGTCGGGCGCACCACTTTTCGAGAGGCTAGAAAGGCTTCTCAGAGGAAAGGTACAGGTAGCGGCTCTCAATACGGAAGCGTAGTCATAATGGAGGCGTTTTCCTGTCGGCAGGTTGATGAGGGAAAATGAGAATCCAGCCATCGCAGCTGATCCGCCTAGTACCCAGCCGTCATAAGCCCGAGAACAAGGCCCGCGAACACCTTGAGCAGCCATCTGTCGACACGTGTCCACATAGTCTGCATCTTCCTCTCTGTCTATACCCATCTTTCTTTTGACGAGCGGTTATTCTACCGGCTCGCTCAAATCGAGCGCCTTTCTATCGGAGTTCGTAATGCTACGTCGTATAATAAGCCCATCGCTCGCGAAGGAACTTGAACTGGATCGACCTCCACGGGTTGGGCAGAACGCATTTTTCGATTCTCACTCTGGGTGTTTTGTGCAACTGGAATCGCCCTCAGCATTTTGAGGGTCTTTGTAGACAAGAGAACTATCGAGAGTGGTACAGGTGGCGGCCTCACTGGTCTTATCTTCGGATTCACCTTCCTTTTCTGTTTCCTCTACATCCTTAACTACATGGTGGTGCATCTTGCGAAAAGTCGCATCATCAAGCGGGCTTGGTGGATCATGGTTGCTTTAATAGCCCTTGTGGTACTGCTATCAGTTAGAATCCCCATTTTTTAGGACGATCAATCTGCCTTTGATGGTGGCGGGGATTTTTCCGGTGACCTGGAATCCATCATGTCCAAAATGGGTGGTTGCTCGGTGCCGGTTCGGAGCACCGAGCAACCGGTAACAGACACTTTCCATGCTGTAAGGATGTGCCTATGACATCTTACTAGGCGGGCGACCCCTATGAGAGCGTCATGTCGATCATGAGAAATGCGCGTTCACGACTTGGTTGAGCCGATGACACCGTCCACCAGCCAGTCCATGCTCTCCAGCCAGATATCCGTCTGGATGTGTTCCTTCCCCCCCGCGATGACGACCCGTCCGGTATTGTCCTTGATGGAGCCCTTTGTAGACGATCATGTTCCCCTTCATGAATTTGGCCTTGGCTTCGTCGGCGGATGGGTTCCGTCACCGCCTGGTGATAATCCGACACCCGCACAAGACCTTCCCTGAAACCGCCGCGCACCAGAGGACAGAAAAGCGGCCAGGCTACCTTTCTGAGGCCTTCAAGATACTATCGGTCAGGTCTTGCCCTCCGGCGTTTCTCGGAACGCCAACGGTGTCGGCCCCATTCCTCCTCAATCACACCCTCCATGGCGCCAACTAGACGCTCACCTGCCGTACGCTGTTTGCACCGGCCCTAGCAGGGACATTGGATTCCATTCAGCCAATAGAAGAACCACAACCCGGCCACAATGGTCAGGTAAAAGATGCTTTTGCCTAATTTAATCTCCCACGGCTGAATCTCCCGTCCGCTTTCACCAATGATACGTTTGACACGTTCGGGTTGAGGAGACGGTGGCGGAGCAGACGATGGACTGGCCGAAGTACGGGGTTGATCGAGTTTTCGGGCAGGTTCCATGGCGAGACCTCCTGTGTGACATTGGAGGACGACGGCCGAGGGGAACGCTTCATCATAAAAATGGACTACGACCTTTCCCAATCTTCTTTGATGGGCCGCCGAATCAAAGCAGCAATCGGTTGAGGAGGCGTTCCCGCCTCAGAAGAGCGCGCTATCAGCACCCCCACAACCGATGATCTATTGGCCAAGCGTGAAGAGATCCGCCGCACCCCTACTGCCCTGCAGCCGGCTCTCTGCAGACCCTGATGCAGATCGTTGCCGAGCGAAACTCCACAACACTGTTCCCGATTCCCATCGACACCCTGGCGCCCTTCAGCACCGATCTGCCGACACGCGACACAGAGAGGGAAGGAAACGGGGAGGGCGTCGTCAATGACCTTTCCGTACGCGAATGAGAGGGGGATTGCCCTCCCCTCAAGGAATGTGGCACCCCCCCGGCCTCACACCCGGTTAATGAGCCACTTTCAGCAGCCATCCGTCACCACGTTCGCATTGATAGGGGCCGTTTGCCGCAATGTTAATTCTCACGAAGGTACCTTTGATGTCGGCAGGCAGATTGCCGGTTACGTAAAACCCAGCGTAATGAGGTGTCACAGCGATCGGAACGGCTTCGTCCTTGATGGTTACCGTAAGACTCTTGGGAAAGGTTTGCTTCGACGCCAGAAACGAAAATTCCGATTGCGGAGCCACCTCGGTATTATTCTTTTCCTGCGAGAACTGCCGGGGATTGAACTCGGAAAACAGCACCCTACTACAAGGATCCGAGGTTATCCTGCCGTCAGGACCCGCTTCATAGGCCAAGACATTCCCGACGTTGCTATAAACAACCACCGCAAGAACTATCCAGAATGTATGACGTACGCTCATGATGAATTCTCTCCATGAATTTATGGTGATTCGCTCGGTTCGCTTGTGCATGTCGGAGAACGATCTGCACCGGCAGCAGAAAGCCTTCTACACTTTGTGCCAGTGGATGACTCTACCCTGCGTCAATCTATGCCGACCACCTTCAGGTCGAAGAACAGCGTCTTGCCGGCCAACGGATGATTAAAGTCCAGGAGTACCGTTTGGTCTTTAATCTCCGTGACAGTGGGTCGAACATTGCGACCGGCTTGGTCCTTCCCATCGAGTCGTGTACCGACCTGGATGCTGTCAGGGACCCTTCCCTTGGGCACCTCCTGGACGGCGTTCGGATCGCGCTCTCCGAAACCATCCATTGGGGCCACGACCACCTGCTTGGTTTGCCCCACGGTCATCCCTTCGACTGCCGACTCGACACCTGAGATTACCTGATTGGTCCCTTGCGTGAAGGTTAACGGGTCCTTTCCCACGTTGGAGTCAACCACCTGGTTGTCCTCCGACTTGAGAGTATATTCCAGCGCGATCACTTTGCCCTTCGACGCCGTTGCATTCATCGTGAAACCTCCTTTTCCTCAGTGAGTCTTTCCTGCCTCAGACTTCTGGATGATCGACTCTGTGTCTACTGCTGGATGCTTGGTGTCCCCGCGAGAATCTACGGTGCCTCGATCTGGCCGATGCACATGTAATACTAAATGAAATGAGGGTATCGGTTTACTGGGGAAAACCAGAGAGCGGTGCAGAAATGTCCCTAGTACTAGCAGAAATGTCCCTAGTACTCGTAGGAGAGGGACGATTCGATTGATCGCAGATCGTGGGATAGACCGGCCCAGAGGATAAGAAGACCCTGAGGACATGATGGTGTCGGGAACCGTTCCCCCGGCGCCTTCCACACCGGCGACTCGCCATCTTGTCGCCGCTCATGAGAAGTAACCGAACTGAGGGCGTTTCGTTGTCAGTGGGTTGGTAAGGGAAGAGCGCGAACACAAGGTCCTCGGCCACAACGATCGCGAGGGCGATTAACACGACAAGTGGATTTTTCCCGATCATCCCCGCTCACCTCCCCCCGCCTTTCCTCATAGCCCTCTGGAGTATTTCCTTCATCTATTAAAACAGGTAATCTAGGGTTACATGTGGGGCCGGTGCAGAAGTTTGGCGACGGTCACAGCAACGGAGGCGCCTATGTATGCCTTAATCGGTAGACTCTCGCTCGTGCTGATGGTCGGGTGTGCAACAACGGGCACAGCCTCCCTCAAAGATCTCCCTGATGATTGGCCTCCGTTGGGGACCACCAAGCAGGACGTGCACACTCGCTTGGGCCAACCGTCCACTCATTCAATGAGCGTCGAGAGCGGTCAACAGCAAGAAATGTGGATCTACAATTATGAGCAGTCCGAAACGAATCCGTTACTCTTTGTGGTGGCTGCAATTGCTGTCGCCGCCACCGGGCTGGAACGAAGCGGTGAAGCCAAAGAACTGGTGCTAACGTTCGACCAAGACGGGAAGGTCATCAGTCGATCGATGTCCACTCAACAAATCGGCACGTCACCAGCCGGTCCTACGGATCAGTATGTACGATGAGTCCTAGGAGCGTCATCAGCCGAAGCGCTGCCATCGAGGGTTTCCGGTCCCGAACATGAAATGGCGTCAGTGTGCATTCAAGATCCGAGCGCAACAGTTGGTGAACCGCATGAGCCGGACTGTGCCAGTTCAGAATTTTCCGCGGCCGATCGTTGAGCATCGCCTGCACGCGCTTGATCGCCCGCCGCGAGACGCGAGTGAACTGGGTGCCGGCGGGAAAGCACTGCCGCAGCAGCCCGTTGGTGTTCTCGTTCGTGCCCCGCTCCCAGGGGCACTGGGGATGGGCAAAGTAGACCCGCATCTTCGCCTGCTTCGTGAAGAGCCGATGCTCCCGCATCTCCTGGCCCTGGTCGTACGTGAGGGAGCGGCGGAGTTGGGCGGGCAGCGTCCGCACTTCACGGGCGAAGGCCCGCCGCACGGCGGTCGCATCCTTGGCCTGCAGTGGCACCGGCAGCGTAAACCGGGTGAGGACTCGCTGTCTGTCAGATGAAGTCTTGCGCTATACACCTGAGCCACACTTCCGCGACAGCTCGTGCGTCCTTATTGTAGTTCCCTCATGGAACAGCCTCCAACTTCGATCCTATTATGTTGGGCTCAGGCCGCGTGTCTTTCTTGCGTTGGTTCGATCTTCGAGTCTTCTGAGTCGGGCGAGGACATCCTCGAAGGATATCGGCTCGCCCCAAATCATTTCCTTCATTTGTCTGAAGTCCTCACGGAGGATCTTCTCCAACGCTGGATGAGGAACAATGCGAAGCGTGCCTGGCACTGCCGTCCCATAGCTTGCCCAGCTCGATGGGAAATGGGAGTCCTTGAACTCAATGACTTGATGGAGCAAGGCCTCATCGAGCTTGTCATCAGTAAAGCGGGAATCCGTGCTCATCACTGCAACGTCATACCAATGACGACACATGCGTGGCTTCATGGTTGAGAAGTCTGGGCGGTGATATTCCGAATGAAGCAAAGTCACTTTCTCCCAAAATGTCCGTTCGCAGGCGAGCACAGTTAGAGTCACGCCGCGTGCAGTAAAGACATCTGGAAACTCTTCCGCTACGTAAGGGCTGATGGACAGACGTTGGCTTGGCTGTTGGTCACCTCGGCCGAATTCGATCTTGATGATCGGACGCAAATATGTCGTATGGTCAAATGCCGTTGGATAGTGGAATACCAGTGTCATGTCATCATCGGCTTCCGGCGCCGGCGTCAATTGCCATCCCCCCGTTCCCAAAACTGTCTGCAACGCGGCCAGCATCCTGGGAAGAATCACTTCTCTGACCATCTTCACAATGGCTAAGCGCAGTTCTCCGTCAAGCTGTTTACGTTTGGCCTTTGAGAGACCCGGATTTGACAGATCGCGGGCTCCACAAAAACCGAGGGAGGCTCGATCAAGCGAGACATCGATGTCCCCAGAGAACCGCTGGATGAGTTGAAAGGCTTTCGAGAGCGACGTACCACCTTTGAATGACAGCTCGGGAATTTCCTCGAGGTCAAATAGGTGCTTTAAGATCCAACAGACCCAAAAATCCTTTTCAATGATCATGGTCGTAGTGTTACGACGGTTAGAGGTTTCTTCGATGTAGGCTTTTCGTTCTACTGGTGAAAGCTTTGCGAAGGTATCCATTTGCCGATATTACGGGAAAAACTGCCTGAGAGTGGGCTGGAGCCATCCTGGTGCGGCTGGAGCGAGCCGCTTTATCTCGGATTTGACCGATTTAGGCAATTTTTCTGACACAGAGGCCATAGAAGCCTCCCCAATATTGAACGTCCCTAGAGATCGGAGCGCTTGAATTACCAATCCTGCTTCGGTTCCCGCCCCAAGCATCTTCGATGGGGCAACATGCTTTAGCACAACTTCTTGATTACCCACCTGAATGGTCCGTGAGCGGCCATTTGTCAAAAAGATGTTGCGTGTCGGCACTTGGGTGGACAGTCCTAGCAGATTGGCGGCCCGAGCCCCTGACACCATAATGTGAGCCTGTGTTTTGTCTGCGAGAGCTTTAGCGATGGCTTCGGGAGACGGAGAAAGGACGCCAATGCGCGGGTGAACCTTTGGAAATTCATACAATCCATGGGCAAGACGCCGGATTTCCCCCTTCCGTCCCAACCGGGAGAGTGCTTGATCAACGGCCATGCGTGAGCCAACACCAGCGAAGGCTTTGGGTGTAAACACCCACCCCCGATGTCTTGCTCTGATTTTTCTGCGAATCGCCTGCATTAGACTAGATGCCATGTACCTCATCCCCCTTAATTACGTCAGAAATATAACAATATTTTCTGACACTGTCAAGGCACTATTTATTCATAAATTATGTTATTTATTAATATCTTGTGAGAATTTAATGTGGAGTGAATATGACTGGTAATCCGTTGACAGGTAGTATGCCGATCCCCGATCCAATCCGACTGCCGCTGCTTTAACCTAGGCCCCATAGCATTCTGGAGCAGTTCAGATCTCCAAACTTTCGTGTGGCCAAACTGTGGCGGAACTATGGCGTTCCGTCGGATTTGAGCGCTAGTCTCTTGCCTCAGACTCTTCTGTATGTGATTGAGATTGAAACGATGAGGGTGATCACACACTATGGTCTCTAAGGCGATAGGGTTTTAAAAACTCTCCCCCGTATTCTAGTCCCAGTTTAGGTCCCAGTTCTGAATCAAACTCGATCACTCTCCATCACCATCCTCTCCCCTTCACGATCACTATAATCCCCTCTGTTGACATGGAATATCTCATTACATCACACTCAATCATTCTCCGTCGTAGTCGCTTCCGAATCGACTACGGATCTGGGCATATCGAATTCAGTCCTGTCGGGCGCACCACGCATCAATAGGTTGGGTCTTCTCTTCCCGTTTCCTTTCTCGACTGGTCACGGTTGGAGCGAGACTTCCCCGATTCACAGCAATGAAGCGGACCAATGCAACGCCTCTCGTCTCATCGCGCGCCTCAGCAGCCCCGCCGAGAGATCGATATTGACACTCGACACTTTGAGTCGTGATACTGAAACGTCAATGACCCCTCAATGACGCAATCCTGCAATACCGATCCTGTTTTTTCTCAAAAGTTGCTGCGTTGATGAAGACTCATCCCGAGAGTAACGCCATACGGCGCGTGATGGTCGGCACCGACCGCTCCGAAACCGCGGACCAGGCCGTCCACTGGGCCGCCGGATTCGCCAATCGCTACGAGGCAGAGCTGTTCGTGGTGCAGGTGGAGGTCCCCCACAATCCGGCCACCACAGAATTCGGCGCAGCCGAACGTACACGCGCTGCTGCCGCCAACCATGATCTAGCAAGCTTCGTGCGGCAGGTCGCCGGGGAACGCGGTCATCCCCTCGTCGTTATTGATGCCGATCCGGCATCGGCAATCGTTCACGCCGCTGAGCAGGAAGCGGTCGATGTCCTGGTGGTCGGGAATTCGGGCATGGCGGGACGAAAGGAATTCTTGCTCGGCAACGTACCCAATCGCATCAGTCACAATGCCCGCTGCACCGTAATTATCGTGAACACCTTGCCATCTGCCGGTGAACAAACTTCAGACTCGGTGCACACTCACCGACCTCAGGTTGAATCCCCACCTCGCGAGCCTCAGATGGTCGCTCGAGCGACGTACATCGCTACCGTGATGGCGAAACATGGCCTCAAAGAGCTGTTCAGCCAAGCCGACGAACCGGAGATGTCTATCCGCCGTCGTCAGGCCAAGCGCTTGCGCGCGGCGCTGGAAGAGCTGGGCCCGACCTTCTCGAAACTCGGGCAAGTACTGTCAACCCGCCCGGATCTCCTTCCGGTTGAGTACATTGAGGAGCTTGCCCTGTTGCAAGACCACGTGCCGCCCATGACTGAGAGCGACGTCGTCCGGGTTTCAGAGCAGGAATTGGGAGTCCCGTGGGAAGATGTGTTCGAGTCAATCGATCCGAATCCCCTCGCCGCCGGCACGATCGCTCAGGTCCACCGCGCCACGCTTGAACGCGGTGATCGGGTCGTCGTCAAGGTTCAACGACCCACCGTTCGTACTGAAATCGAACAGGATCTCGCCCTGCTCAAGGTGTTCGCCCAGAAAGTCGGCAAGCGTCCCGCGCTCAATCAGGTGATCGATATGGAAGCCGTGTTCACGCACCTCTCCACTTCGCTACACCGTGAACTCGACTTCCGTCAGGAGACCGACAACATTGGGCGGATGCAGGAAGTGCTTGCCGGCTATGATCGCTTGGCCGTACCCAGCGTGTACCGGGATCTGTCCACGTCCCGATTATTGGTGATGGAAGAGATCCAGGGTATACCGATCAAGCAGGCACCGGAAGGTTCAGAGCGCATCCAGGCCGCCCGTCAACTGTTGGAGAGCTATTACAAGCAGATCGTCGTCGATGGCTTCTTTCATGCCGATCCCCACCCAGGCAACCTCATGTGGTGGAAGGACCGCATTTACTTTCTCGATTTCGGAATGGTCGGCGCGGTAGGAGCGGACCTCCGTGAGCATCTGTTGTTACTGTTGATGGCACTGTGGCAGGAAGATGCCGCGTTTCTCACCGATGTCACTCTGATGATGACAGGCGCCAGCGATCGCAGCGAGCTCGATGTGCCCCGATTCCAACGCGAGATCGGGGAGGTGATGGCAAAGTACCGAACGGCCTCGCTTGCCGAAATGCAGATCGGGCCGCTTCTGCAAGAAATGAGCGCGATCGCGTTTCGGCATGGGGTACCGCTACCGGCCTCGCTCACGCTCGCTGCCAAGGCGCTTGCACAGGTACAACTGGCGACTGCCGATCTCGATCCAGCGCTGGATCCTTACGACGTCGCCGGCAAGTTCTTGATGCGCTTGACGGTCAAGCGCATGGGTACCGCGTTCAATCCGAGGACACTGGTGTATCAATCGCAAAAGTTGAAAATACGGGTCTTGCGCATGATCGAGGCGGTTGAACACCTCATCGGTGCCCGTCCCGGCCAAAAGCTTGTGGTGAACTTCCAGGCGAACTCGCTGGAGGACATGGTGCGCCGCACGGGACGGCGTCTAGCCCTTGGTCTGACCGCTGCGGCATGTGTCGTCGCCAGCGGACTTACCACGATGTCGGTAGATGTTGCCGGGTGGGTACCGATAACCTTCGGGGTTGTCGCAGGCCTACTGACCGTTGGCCTGGTGATCGATCTTCTGCGAGGGCGTTGAAGATGGAAATGATTTACGGTGGAGTTCTGTCCGGCAACGAGGATGTCGTTCGGCTGCGCCTGATCGAGCGCAACACGGCTTTCTCGATCAGATACGCCAACACCATCATCGTCAGGCTCACCAGCCAGTGCTCCACGTGTCGAATGAAAGGCCTTTTATCGATCATATTCATGGGGCCATGGTTCATCGGACGGCTACTAGCAATTGAAGGATTACGATCCATCACAAGCCCCCTGCTACACGTACGGCACTGCACCCTACCCTACGCAGGCCGGAATAGCCACCATCGACTGTACCCATGATGAATGATCGTGTATCAGCGTGGCTGGAGCACCTTGGTCTCGGGATCTACCGTGAGTCATTTCAGAAAAATGCGATCGCGTGGGATGTCCTTCCCGAGTTGAATGAGGGTGATCTGGAAACGCTGGGTGTGCTGCTGGGACATCGGAAACAACTGTTGCGCGCGATCGCTCAACTGTCACAGAGCGTCGAAGGCAGCGGCTTGAGTGCTCTCTCCGTTGCCGCCAGCCCGCACACGCTGCTATTGCCTCCCGAACGGGAACAAGCCGAACGTCGCCAATTGACGGTGATGTTTTGTGATCTGGTGGATTCGACCGCACTGTCTCGCCGGTTGGACCCTGAAGACCTCCAGGAGGTGGTTCGACGTTTTTTAGACGCCTGTAGCCAAGCGATTGGTCGGTTCAATGGCTATATCGCAAAATACATGGGTGATGGGATGTTGGTCTATTTTGGGTACCCCCATGCCCGCGAAAATGATGCGGAACGGGCGGTCCATTCGGGATTGGCTATTCTGGACACGGTGAAGATGCTCAATCAAGATACTCCTCATCAAGAGTTTAGTATGGCTGCACGGATCGGGATTGCGACTGGTCAAGTCGTGGTCGGCGAGCTCATCGGACAGGACACGGCCAAGGAACGGTCGGTGTTCGGCGAAACCCCGAATCTTGCCGCCCGTCTCCAAGCACTGGCAAAGCCCAATCAACTGGTCATTGACCCGGTGACGAAACGTCTGGTCGGAAATGAGTTCGAGTTCGCGGATCATGGCGCTTTTTCGCTGAAGGGGTTTGACGCCCCAATCCAAGCCTGGCAGGTGCTGAATATCATGCCGTCGGCCAGCCGCTTTGAGTCCTACCGATCCAGCCAATTAACCAATTTCGTAGGCAGAGAGCACGAAATCTCACTCCTGTTGGGCCGCTGGCGCGAAGCCGTCGACGGCGAAGGACAGGTCGTGCTCCTGTGCGGTGAGGCCGGCATCGGAAAATCGAGAATTGTCCGTAGTCTGTATGAACGCCTCGCCGACGAGCGCTACCAGACGATTCAATTTCAATGTTCGCCGTACCATCTCAATACCGCGCTCTTTCCGGCGACCACTTTTCTGCGGCAGGCAGCGGGACTGGCCAGTCAGGACAGTGCCCAGGCACAACTGAATAAGCTCGACGCCATGGTGCAGAACAGCGGGATCAATGACCAAGAAACGGTGTCATTGCTCGCGGATCTGCTCTCGATCCGAGGAGATCACCGGTACCCGCCGCTCACTGTGTCATCCGAAAAACGCAAGGACATGACCCTGGAAGCATTCGTGCATCATCTGCACAGGCTGGCAAATCGCTGCCCGGGGTTGTTCATTGTGGAAGATGCCCATTGGATTGATCCCACGACGCTGGACCTCATGACGCGAATCATCGGCCGCATCCGGCAGATGCGCGTGTTGTTGCTGATCACATTCCGGCCCGACTTCAAGCCGGTGTGGTCGGAATATAGTCACGTCACGTCCCTGACGCTCAGCCGGCTGCCACGCCGGCAGAGCGCCGAACTGGTTGCGGCGGTGACAGGAGGAAAAGGACTTCCGCCCGGGGTGCAGCAGGCGATTCTGGCGAAGGCCGATGGCGTGCCCCTCTATATCGAAACGTTGACGGAAAATGTGCTCGAATCCAGTCTGCTGACGGAAGGCAACGATTCATTTACCTTGAAGGGCCCATTAAAGGAATTGCCCATTCCGGACAGTCTTCAAGCATTGCTCATGGAACGGGTGGACCGATTGGGACCGGCCAAGGAAATTGTCCAAACAGGAGCCGCGATCGGGCGTGAATTCACCTACGAGCTGTTGCAGGCAACGGTTGACGCCACGGACAGCCAGTTAAGGAATGCGCTCGACCTGTTCGTCTCGTCCGGGCTCATTTCCCAAGAAGGCGAGATACCCATTGCGAAATACCACTTTAAGCATACACTCGTCCAAGAAGCTGCCTACAGCACACTCCCCAAGAAAGCCCGGCGAGTACTTCATGCACGCATTGCCAACACGCTGGAGAATAGGTTCGCCGAGCGTGTAAAGATGGAACCGGAACTCCTCGCGTATCACTATGAACAGGCAGGATTGGCCGGTCCGGCCGTTGATTATTGGCATCGCGCGGCTCGTCGAGATGCGGAACGATCAGCCAATATCGAAGCGCTTAATCATTTTAATCGGGCGCTGGATTTGCTCAAGGATCTGCCGCAGGGCCCGGAGCGTAACGCCTTGGAGTTGGAGCTTCTCATCGCACGCGGAGTCCCCTTGCTCTCCGTAAAAGGCTATGCATCCGACGAAATGGAACACAATTATCGAAGGGCGAAGGATTTGTCAGAGGAGCAGAGCGATTCCGTGCATCAGTTTCTCGCCATTCGTGGATTATGGGTCTTTCATCTAGTTAGGGGGCACCTTGCGAATGCCTGCGACCTCGCCGAAACTCTCCTCGCTCTGGCGAACCGCGAACAAATCTCGGATCTACTCATTGATGGTCACCACCTATTGGGGTCGACCTATTTCTTCCTCGGACGGTTTGACGAAGCCAGAACCCATCTGCTCGCCGCAAAATCCCTGGATGATCCGAATCAACACCGCACCCTTGCCTTACGCTACGGCCAAGATCCCGGGATAACCGCAAGCATAATGCTGGCCAGGACATTATGGATCGTAGGTGAGGTTGAGCAGGCGGAAACGCTGGCGCAGGAGGCCATTGGCATGGCGAGAGCGATGGAACACCCCTACACTCTGGTTTTTGCCTTAGTTTTTCTTTCTCGGTTCTATTCCGCTGTCCACAATGCGACTAGAACGCTGGAGCTCACCGACGAAGCCATTGCGGTTTCAACACAGTATTCATTTGCTCTGGGTTTGGCAATAGCAACGACCTCTCAAGGCTGGGCATTGGCCGAAAATGGCCCAGAGGAAGGTCTCGACAAGTTACTCGACGGGCTTTCCGCTATTCGGATCACAGGTGCAACGCTCGACCTCACGTTTACATTGGCGTTGCTTGCAGAGATATATTTGCGTCATAACCGCATTGAGGAAGGCTTGGGCGCAATTGAGGAAGCGCAGAAGCTTGCCGAGACTGGGGGGGAAGTGTTTTGGCAAGCGGAACTGCTTCGACTGAAAGGTGAACTGCTGCTCGGACAATCCGACCAATCAGTTCAGGCCGCAGAACAGTGTTTGTGTGAAGCCCTGAAGATTGCGCACGATCAGCATGCAAACATGCTTGAACTTCGGGCCGCCACGAGCTTGGCTAAGCTATGGAAGAAACTCAATAGACTGGAGGAAGCGACACGCATCCTAAGCTCTGTGTACTCCAGATTCGCCGTAGACGTCGACAACCGCGACTTGATTGAGGCTAGAACGGTTCTTGAACAGCTTCGTGTGTAACGTCTCGGGTATCCCTTTTGCCGTACTCGCCGACCCTGCGCCTCCGCCACGAACACCTCAATCGATTTCCCCCTTACTCCCGGTCAAGGGGGTGACCTGAAAATCCCATCTCGTTCCAGATGCTGCACGGTCGACCGGCGTGACTCAGGGGCTTATCTCAGAAACACCAACCAGAGATAAATCGCACTGAGGGCGACCGAGCCGATCATGATGGGAAACCCGAACTTGAAGAACTGCCAGAAGGTAATCCGGTAGCCGGCTTTGCGCGCGATATCCACGATCACGACATTCGCGCTCGCTCCGATGATCGTGCCGTTTCCCCCCAGGCAAGCTCCGAGCGCCAGCGCCCACCACAACGGAATGATATCCGGCTGATGCACCAAGGTGGCATAGTCTGAGATCTCGGGATGCAGCGACCGGGCCAGGTCCACAATCAACGGATTCATCGCCGCCACGTAGGGAATGTTATCCACCGCAGCTGAGAGAAATGCCGACCCCCAGAGCACCGCCATCGTCGAGCCTGCAAGATTTCCTTGCGTCACCGTCACCAACTGATCCGCCAAGTAACGAATCACGCCGACTTTGACCAATCCCCCGACCAGGATAAACAGCCCGATGAAAAAGAAGATGGTTTTCCATTCGACATCGGTCAGATACGACAGCTCTTCTACATCCTCCTGCTTGCGCCTCGCATGGCCGATCAGCATGAAGAAGCTCGCGCCAAGCAGGGCAACTGTGGCCGGTTCAAGATGAATGAGCGAATGCGCACAGAACCCTATGTTGACGATCCCCAGCAGCCAGAGACAGCGATGCAGGAACGGACGATCGACAACGGCCTCCTGTGAACTCAACGCCAGGACCGCCGTTCGGAGATGCGGCGCCACGGACATCCTTCGCCCAAAAATCACCCACAGCACGCCCAAGAACACCGCCAGGATCACCACCACGATCGGACCCATGAGGACCAGAAAATCGAGATAACCCAGGTCGGCTTTACTGGCGATCATGATATTGGGCGGATCGCCGACCAGCGTCGCAGCCCCGCCGATATTGGACGCCAGGGCTTCAGTAACTAAGAACGAGATGGGGTTGAGTTCCAATCGCTTGGTAATCGCCAGAGTGACGGGCGCCATGAGCAGCACGGTCGTGACGTTGTCGAGCATGGCCGAGAACCCGGCCGTCAACAGGGCCAGCAACACCAGCAGCCGAAACGGCTTTGCATCGGCCCGCTGCGCCGCCCAGATGGCCAGGACCTCGAAGAGACCGGTCTCACGAACGATGTTAATGATCACCATCATCCCGATCAGCAGAAATACGACGTTGTAGTCGACACCGAACTCATGCGAATAAAACGCCTCGTCTTGCGAGACCACGCCGAACGCGATCATCAGCGCCGCCCCGGACAGCGCCACGATCGTTTTGTGTATCCGCTCGGTCATGATGAGCAGATAACAGATGCCGAAAATAAGGAGCGCCAGATTGACGGAAGACATTCAATACCTCTTGGTGTTTGAAGAATGACGCGCGGATCAGAATCGCTCGCGCATTATCAGGAAACCTCTGTTGCAATGCAATTAGAGTCGTCTGTTGCAATGCCGTCTATGCAGGTCCGCCTGGGAGAACATTTTCTCCTTCCCTATCTGCGCCACCCGATTTAGGATGGGGTCATGCTGTCAAAGACAAATCTCCAGAGAGATGATCTCGATCGGCTCCTTGCCGGCGCACACTGGGACCCTCGCTCCATCCTCGGCGCGCACCCCAGCACGATCGACGGCAAACCTTGCCACGTCATTCGCGCCTGGTGCCCGTATGCGGTGCAGGTGGACGTCATGCCGGCGACACCCTCGGAGTCCGTTCTGCACATGACTCGCCTGCATGAGGCCGGCTTGTTTGAAGCCGTTGCGCCGCTCGAAACACAGGCACCGTCGTATCGGCTACGAACAACACAGCTCGACGGCACCATCACAGAAGCTCACGATCCCTACGCCTTCCCGCCGCTCTTGACGGATTTCGAACTTCATCTGTTTTCCGAAGGGACCTTCTACAAGGCCTACGAGCGTCTTGGGGCCCATATCCGCACCATCCAGCACATCACGGGCGTCCACTTTGTCGTATGGGCTCCCAATGCCGCCCGCGTGAGCATCGTCGGGGATTTCAATCGATGGGATGGGCGCTGTCACCCCATGACCACCCGGGGTGCCACCGGACTCTGGGAACTCTTCATTCCCGATTTGCCCGAAGGCACGCTCTACAAGTATGAGATCCGAGCCCGGCAGCACGAGGCCCTGCTGCTCAAGGCCGATCCCTACGCCCAGGCAAGCGAGCTTCGCCCGCGCACCGCATCTATCGTGCGAAATCTCTCTCAGTACACCTGGCACGACCACATATGGATGACCACACGGTCTCACTGGAATCCTCTCACCGCCCCTCTTTCCATCTATGAAGTCCATTTGGGATCCTGGATGCGTGTTCCGGAAGAGGACAATCGCTGGCTCACGTATCACGAACTGGCTCAGAAGCTGATCCCCTACGCGAAAGATCTCGGCTATACCCATCTCGAGCTGATGCCTGTGACCGAACATCCCTTCGACGGGTCATGGGGCTATCAAGCCACGGGCTATTTCGCCGCCACCAGCCGGTACGGTTCGCCTGAAGATTTCATGGCTTTTGTGGACACCGCCCACCGGGCAGGCCTGGGAGTGATCATGGACTGGGCCCCGGCGCACTTTCCGGACGATCCCCACGGGTTGGCGACATTCGACGGGACGCATCTCTACGATCATGCTGACCCGCGCCTCGGCCATCATCCCGATTGGCACAGCCGCATCTTCAATTACGATCGCGCGGAGGTCCGCACCTTTCTTCTCAACAGCGCGCTCTTTTGGCTGGACACGTACCACATCGACGGCCTGCGCGTGGACGCCGTGGCCTCGATGCTCTATCTCGACTACGGGCGAAAAGCCGGCGAGTGGATTCCCAACGAATTCGGCGGAAATGAAAATCTCGGAGCGGTCTCACTCTTAAAAGAGCTCAATGTCCTGGTCCATCGTGAATTTCCCGGTGCGATCACGATCGCCGAAGAATCCACCTCCTGGGCCGGCGTCTCACGGCCCACTTACACGGGCGGGCTCGGCTTTACCTTCAAGTGGAACATGGGCTGGATGCACGACACGTTGGAGTACTTCGGACACGACCCGGTCCATCGCCGCTTTCACCAAAACCAAATTACCTTTGGCTTGCTCTACGCCTTTACCGAAAACTTCGTACTGGCTCTTTCACACGACGAAGTCGTCCATGGCAAACGTACCTTGCTCGACAAGATGCCCGGCGACGTCTGGCAGCGGTTCGCAAATCTCCGGCTGCTCTACGGATACATGTACAGCCATCCAGGCAAGAAAATGCTCTTTATGGGCGGAGAGTTCGGCCAGTGGCGGGAATGGAATCACGACACCAGCCTGGATTGGCATCTCTGCGACTTGGAGCCGCACCGCGGACTTCAGCGCCTGATTTGTGATCTGAATCGCGTGTACCGTGCGGAACCGGCCTTATATGAAGCGGACTTCGATTGGAGCGGATTTCAGTGGATCGACTTCAACGACGCCGACAACTCCGTCATCGTGTATCTCCGGAAGGCGAACACCAATGGAGCAGTCATTGTCTGCGTCTGCAACTTCACGCCCGTCCCCCGCCATGGCTATCGCATCGGCGTTCCCGAAGCCGGGTGGTATCGAGAACTGATCAACAGCGACGCCATTCCCTATGGCGGCAGCAATATCGGGAATTTCGGCGGCGTTCATTCCGTCGAAAGTCCGTGCCACGAACTTCCGCATTCGCTGACATTGACGCTGCCCCCCCTTTCGGTCCTGTTGTTGAAACGGCAGCCGGCCAACGAGTACTGACGACGGCTCTGGCCGCCTGGTTTGAGAATGAGCTCCGGCGAGCGGGAAGCGATGCGTGTGACACATGGGACTGACGACCAGGACTCTACCCGGTTTCAATATTCAACGCGTGAATACCTCTTGCGGAAGAGATCAAGCAGGCAGCGGGGGGAAATTACCAATGGCGGAAGGGTCCAGAATCGAGATGCACAAACTTCGAGCGCGGATAGTACCCGACGCCGCCATACCCCAATTCGAGCGCGGCCTGGCGAACCATTTTGGGGTGGATGCCGGGAATCTGCAAGTCGACGGCCTGTCCCTGAACGTGCAAGCTGTTCTTGACAGCCCGCCGGCCGGATCGGACCAGCATCGCGTTGTACTCAGGAGACCGGAAACCGGAGATAACGCGGATCTCGCGCTCGCCACTCAATTTCTTCTGCACCAAATTCACATGCTCGAGCGCGCGCACATCGATGGCCCCCACCTCACCGGTGTAATGACAGCGCAAGAGATGATTCACATCGTCGAGCGCGTCTAAATCATATTGCCCTGCTTCGTTGCGATAGGTCACGTCCAGCCGTTCATCTGTCCAGACGTTCACAAGCGTCAGCCGCCCTTCCGGAAGCTCACGGGCAAACGTCATCGAGGGACAGATCAGCCGCCCACCCAACAACGCAACCCCCACAAGCGACGTACGTAGAAATGTGCGGCGGGTCCAGATCCGGTGCGACTCATTCGGATGGTCTACCACGTCAGCTCCTGAGAGGGATACGCGACAATCACCGACTAAAGCGGAGCGGTTGTAGCAAAAATCTCGGATCTGGTCAATCAGTATTCCCAGTATTCTTCATTCCATCGAACCACATGCCTGAAGGTAGGCGGGCTGATTCATCGCCTCGTGAGGAACTTTCCCAATTCTACAGAATCGTTCTCGTCGTCGCGGAATCGAACGATTTGACGCGCGAAGTGGCCGGCTCGTGGCGCTGACATGGGCGTTGATCACTACTGCGGGCCGGCCTGGCGGATCCTATCGTCATCGCCCGCCATTGCCACATCGGGAAGCGGTGCCGTACATCCCCTCCTATCAATTTCTTCCTAGACAGGGTCTGTCCCGCCAGGTAAGATCGTAAAAGTTCGTAGAGGGTGCGTATGGCGACCATCCTAGTCATCGACGATGAGCAATCCATCCGTGACCTCCTGAAAGAGGTCCTTGGGAGGGCCGGACACTGTGTGATCGAGGCGGGAGACGGTCGAGAGGGGCTGGCTTTGTACCAAAAGCAGCCGGTCGATCTCGTCATCATGGACCTACTGATGCCGGACACAGACGGCCTGGAAGCAACCCTCCAACTCACCCGTGAGTATGTCGACGCGAAAGTGATTGCGATGACGGGGGCGCAGGGAGACCACAACTTCCTGGACGTTGCCAAACTCTTCGGCGCCCGCCGTACCTTTGAAAAGCCGTTCGATATCAACAAGCTGGTCCAAGCGGTAAAGGAAGAACTCGCAACCTCGTGAATCGGGCCGCTCGGCCCGCTGCCCATTTCGACACAATTACTCTTCCATCCATCCGATTCTCTCAAGTCTCTTCCTGATCCGGCCGACAAAGTGGAGCGGGATTCAGTCGGGCGGTCTACCCGCGACGATGGAGCCAGTCATGGGAGAAATCCGTAAACACCCTCGCTTCCCGGTTGATTTCGGCAGTACGTTTTCAGGAGAGCAGTTTGCAGGCCAAGGCACCATCGCCAACTTGTCGGTGGGGGGTTGCAGCATCGAATCCAAGGTGATCCTCACTGTCAAAAGCAGCCTCGCCCTCCATATTCAATTGCCGGACTCGCGATGGCCGCTGCAGATTGATCGAGCCGTGGTGCGTTGGGCCCGAGGGAATACCTTCGGGATAGAATTCGAACAAATGTCTCAGGCCGATACCGACCGGCTACACCGGCTGATTCAAGACCTCGAACAAGGCCCCCTGGTCGTGATGCAACGCACGAACGCGTAGGATGCGGATAAGAACCAAAATTCTGGTCGTCGACGATAGCTCCAACGTTCAGATGCTGGTCAAGGCATTCGTCGCCGAAGAAGGCTATGTGGTGATTTTAGCGGAAGATACGCTGCAGGCCACTGTGCTGGCTGTCCGCGACAAACCCTCACTGATCATACTGGATATCGGACTCCCGGGCGGGGACGGATGGATGCTCATGGACCGGCTGAAAACCAATACCTTGACCCGAATGATCCCGATCCTCGTTGTGACTGGTCAGTCAAGACAGGGGCTCAACGAAAAAGCCCAGACGAAGGGGGCTGCAGGATTTCTCAACAAGCCTCTCGAAAAGCCTGCGCTCCTCGCGGCGGTCAAACAGGCCCTGACGCCTCCGGCCACTCCAAACACGTCCGCATCTGTGTGAGTCACTCTCTTATTCCCACCCAACCGGATCGTACCCACGCTCTTTCAAACAGCGGCCCACGAATTGTTTATAGGCCTCGCTGGGCGGTGATTTGCGGAAGAGGCCGCGAAGAAGACCGGCGGTCGCCCCGCTGGCTGCGCCGATCATTGCGCCTCGCCCCGGGCGGCCAACTATCGCCCCGCCCACCGCTCCTGCGGCCGAACCAATCGCTCCACCCCCAACCGTACTGCCGGCGACCTGCGCCGTTTTCCCCTGGCCGGGCTTTGCACCGGCATCTTTGGCCATCTCCGAGCACTCGGCGATATCTTGTTCCGCTGCAGCTTCACCGACCTGCTGATAGTGGGAATTGGGATAGAGTATGGGCTTGGGTCCGGCACAGGCAGAAAGAAGAACACCGAGCATAACCAGACAGAGCCGCCGAAACATCACGTTTTCTCCTCCTCTACACCCGGGCACATGGACGCACCATCCACTCAAACGAATGCCATCTTGGCTGGTTGACGTAAACTCTCATTTTCTGCGATCATTAGCGATGGGATCCGATTCATTCCGCATTGTCACCGTTCCCATGGGCATGAAACCAAAAGCCGGCTTGCTTTGGTTTTGGCTGGTACTCCTCTTCCTCACCCCACTTCTTCCACTGAGTAATTTCGTCGGGCATCCGCATTGGGACGTGATTCGTTGGATTCCCTTTCAAGATTTCTCACTCTCCACGGATATGTTCATTGACGTCATCGGCAATATCGTCTGGTTCATGCTTTTCGGATATCTCTTACACTACCGGATGAATGACAATGCCTCCCCATTCCGGTCTATCATGACAGTCGTCCTCATTGCGGCCGGCGTTTCCCTCTCGCTTGAATTCTTTCAGGTCTTTTGCCACAACCGCATCCCCTCGATGACAGATGTGACTTGCAACATCATAGGCGCCTGCCTCGGCGGTTGTTTTTCGGAACAGCATCACGCCAGGCTTGCCGCAGAACCGGTCCGCTACCTCGTCATTGAAGACGACGGTTCGAAAACGCTGCTGTAGAGGCTCCGGCTCCGATCAGGGCCGAGCGCTCAATTCCTTCCGTACCAGCCCGCGCATCATCGCCGGATCGTTGTAGCCCACTTCGCTGAGCGCATCCAGCAAGTGCAGGCATTTGGTCGCCGCCAGCTGCTTGGCCTTGGTGTAGTTCTTCGCGCTGAATCTCGCCACCGCCGGTTGACCGTTCACAATTTGGCAGGCCAGCACTTCACCCTTCACTTCGAGCGTGCCGCCTTGCTCAACCAGCCGCTTCGCTTGAACCGTTGTGATGCCATGCAACTGGGCGAACTCTTCCAGTCCGCCCGTTTCGACCAGCCGTCCGTCCGGCATGATACAGAGCCGCTTAAAGTGCGGCGACCAATCCTTGCGGAAATCGATGTACTTGATATCGCCGCCCTGTGCGACGGCACGATCCAACGTGCGGTAATCGATCCCCAGATTTTTCTGATCGAGTTTCGTCTTCAGCTCCTCCGGCAACGTTCGGTGAAAGACCATCGCCGCCGCCTCATCGAGCGGAAAGCCGCGCGCACGCGCCAACTGCTCCGCCTCGGCAAACTGCATCAGATCCAAAGTCCAGGTCTGCTTGGGAACCTCCCCGGTCGAATCGATCCGGGAGGCAAACAGCCCCCGCGTCAGGATCCCGCCGACCTGGGGATACACATAGACCCCGCCTTCAGTCAGCAGCTTGGCCATGGTCTCCAGCGGAACCGCGTAGCTTTCCGACAAGACCTTCGCATGCGCAGCCAAATCTTCCTGAAGCGTCATGGCACAGGCCGTCACATTCCCCGGTGCATCGAACTCGGAATAGTCCTCGATAATGTTGTACAGGACCGTGGGCTTCGGCTTCTCGGATTTTTTCTTAATTTTAAACACCGCTCAACTCGTTTCTCGTCTCTCGTCGTTTGTCTCCCGTCCCAAACGTTTCACGGTTCACGAACCGCGCCTCACGTGTTCGTACGGCGGCAACGTCATCAATCGTCCATCCTCTATAGGGCCACCGATTGTGAAGTGATACAGCGATTGAAGGCTCAATCCCTTGATCGCCACAATCTCATGAACCGGGTCATCAAAGAAACAACCGATTCCCGTGGCCCTCACTCCCGCTGCCTCCGCTTCCAGGTACAGCACCTGTCCCAGCAATCCTGATTCCCAGAACAAACGTGGATACCACCAGGCTCCCGCTCCGCGCAAGCGGCCTTCAAACTCAGCCAGCATGCCGAATGAGAAGGCACTGTCTCCCGCAATCTCCTGATGACAACTCACCTGCGCCGCCAATTTTCGCGCATCGCCTTCAAGCAACCAGTACAGCGGCAGATCATCAGGCGATTCCGGCACCTTCGTCCAGACTAGCTCAGGATTCATGGCTTGCTGAATGAAGACCAGCTTCTTCGGATCGCGGACCAGACAATACAGTCCCGGACTGAGACCATCGACTCGATGGACGAATAGCAGAAGATGAATCGCCGGATCGTAGGGCCAGACATCCCACGGCATCGATCGCGCCAGCTGTGGACGCTCCGCTTCCGGCATCACGCGCTGCATCATGCGGAAAAACGTTGCAGTGGAAATCGACGTCTTGCCATCGAACGAGACGGCGCTTCGCCGTTGACGGATGATCTGGCCCGCAGATGGGCCAGCGTCGTTCGCTTCTCGTGAAGCGCCGCTCGTGAAGAATCTCGGGAGGACCACGACCCGCCGTTCATCCGTACACTTCCAACTCGCTCCTGCCACCTCGTCAATGATGTTCCAATGCACGCCGTGTTCACCACTCAGCCGATTGGCTTTCCCATGCCACAGTCCGGCGACAAGATCCTTCACCGCCACAGCATCGAGGAACAGCGGCATTTCCGCCGACTCACGCGTCGCGTCTTCACTGGGCCAAATCACCGCCAGACCGTCCGGGTGTTCTGGTTCCACGCCGCTAAAGTCGTCGACGCGGCTGGTTCCCATCAACCGTGCGGCCGTGGTTTGATCCACCCCATCCAGCAGCGCCATGCTCCAGCCCAGCGCCGCCGCCGCAATCCGCGCTGTGCCGATTGCATGGCCGACATCGTGATTGCAATACCGAAACGCTCGCTCGCCATATTTCCAGGCCTCGCGCCAATGGACAGAGGTCAGGCCGAAGAGAAATGAGCCAGGAGGAAATGGATCCAGCAGACGGGCCACTTGTCCGGCGGAAAACTCCGCGCGCAATTCCAGGCCGTGCTCCTTCGGTGCGTAATGATAGAGCCCCGGCTTCAGATCAAGGTCATCGATCTGCGGGAGCACGAGATACCCTTCTGTCGGGTGCAAATTGCCGGACGAGGGATTACTCCGCAGCGCCCACTCCGACTCCCCTGCTTTCTTCCAGGCGGACAAAGCGAGGGCGAATTCAAAAAAGCGCGAGAACGTGCGCAGGCTGACAGGCTGACAAGGAACGGCCTCATGGTGATAGATCGCGTCATACGGCGGTGACACCGGTTCTTCATCCGGCTTCAGCAAGGGAAGCGGAATCAGCTGGGCTCCGTCGAATCGCCGAAACGGATCAGGCTGATTCACCCAATCCAAAAACCCAAGCGACCGTGCATAGCGATTGAAATGATGTTTCGTTTGGATGTGATAGCGGATGACCTGATCGGCGGGATCGGTCGAGATCGGCTCAGCAGATGCAGAGGGAATTGAATTTCCGGTACTCATCGTAAGGATCTGTGCAGTCTACAGAGCCGCAGGAGGGAAAGTAAACGAAGACGTCCCTGGCCGTATGTGACAATGCCGCCCTGGTCAAGATAAACTGCGGCCTACGCGGGAATTAGACCGCTAGAAGAACCCGGGAGGCAGATGTGACAAGCCGGTTCCCTCACTCGACCATCGCGATCGTGTATGACTTTGATGGCACCCTCACTCCTCAACCGATGCAGGAGTACACCATCTTGCCCAAGCTAGGTATCTCCTCAAAAAGTTTTTGGGGCGACGTGAAAACGGAGGTTGGAAAAACTCATGGAGATGAGATGCTCACGTATATGCGCCTTCTCATTGAGCGCCTCGACGACAAACGAGAGCACCTCAGCAAGGACGACCTTCGAAGACTGGCTAAGAACATTAAATATTTCCCTGGGGTTCAGGGATGGTTCAATCGTGTTTCAAAGTATGTCGACCGGCACAGCAATGGACAAGTCAAAATTCGCAATTACGTGATATCAGCTGGCCAGAAAGAGATTCTCGAAGGAACATCCATCCGTAAGTTTTTTCATCGCATTTTCGCTTCTGAATATTTTTTTGATCATCACGGAGTGGCCAAATTCCCGAATATTTTGATTAACGACACAGGGAAGACTCAATACATTTTCCGCATCAATAAAGGACGGGAACAGCCGGGAGAAACCATAAACGAATACACGCCAGAGATTGAACGTCCAATACCATTTCAGAACATAATCTATCTTGGTGACGGTATGACGGACGTACCGTGCATGACCGTCACAAAAAAGAATGGTGGGCACGCAATCGCAGTGCACAAACCTCACCATCCGCGCTCGCTTGGAACCTGTCGCACCTTACTCAAGGCTGGACGTGTTGATTTTTTTGCTCCGGCTGACTATCGAATCGGCTCCACGCTTGAGCGACGCTTCATGCTGATTTTAGACATGATTATCGCCCGCTTGGCGTACGAGCGAGAACTCTTTGGAGCCAATAAACTTTGAATCTGTCTGTTGAAACCCTGAGGCACACATGCAATTCGACGCTGCACTCGCCGCACAAGAAACACTCCGACGAGCTGAAGCTGAACTCGGCTCCGACTGGGATACCGCCGTTGAGTTGGAAGACACCTTTTCCTCCAACGCTGGAACGACGGCGCGGGAGGCGTATGAGAGGTTGCTATCTCTCGCGGCTCGTCATCCCAAGGCCTATTCCTTTCAAGCTTTTTGCATCTACATCACCTGGCAACAGGTGACCGAGGAAACCATCGCCCATCATTTTAAGACCGGGATGAGACTATCCGAAGCTTATCTTGGCGCTCAGGATCAAAAAGACCAGCGGGATATCGACTACGTGACTGAGCTCTACGAATCGTTCCGGGCTGGGTTGGGGCTCGAAGAAGAAGACGAGATCCAAGTGGAGTTTCGAAAGGATACACCGAAGGGCGGGGACTAGGCCAAGATGGTGCTGAGTTATGAGTGATCGGAAGTTGGCAGCGGATGGCTGACGGCTGATGAAGGCGGCGGCTCAGAGTCGGCTTCGTCGAACCCGCAATGCGGACAGGGCATACAGACCGGTCCATCGCAACAATGGTAGATGTATTCGCGGCCGCATCGTCTGCAATTCGTCTGTGCCATGATTGAGTGTGTACGGTAGCAAACCTCCCCTCTCCTCACAAGAGCCGATTCATGTCTGAGGATCACAAACATCGGGCGAGGATTTTTCTCCACCGAGGCAATCTGGGCCAGGCCCGCGCGGCATGGGAAGCGGCGGTTGCCGACGATCGTGCGGCCCATAATCAACGCGAGCTGTCAGACTCCCTCGGAAATCTGGGCAACACCTGCGCCCTGATGCATGACCTCGCCACGGCAGAACAATGTTATCGCGAGGTGCTCGACATTCAACGGATAGAGCGAAACCAACACGCCATCGCCCATACCTTGGTGAACCTCGGCAATCTCCACATCGGCGCCGAGCATCCTGAGAAGGCCCGCCCCTACTATCTCGAAGCGTTGGATCTGCTGCGCGATCTGAAAGACGATCGCGCACTCGGCATTCTCCACAACAATCTGGCGTTGCAAGAGGCTCGTGAAGGACAGTGGGAGCAGGCGGTCGCGTCATTTAAACAGGCCCTCGACTATCACCGGGTCGTCGGGAACGAAGAAGGACTCGCAGTGACCTACAGCCAGCTCGGCAAGTGCTTTCTCGATCAGGGCGACCTGACCAGAGCCGAACGCTGCCTCAACAACGCCTCGGAACATTACATCAAGCTCGGCAATGAACCAGCCGAGGCGGCCGTGCTTCGCCTTCTCGCCACGGTCTACGAGACGCGCCAGGATCTTGTCTCAACTCGGCGGTGTCTCGAACGAGTGGTCTCCCTTGACCTGCGATATACGCTGCCTGAGTTTCAAGCCGACTCCGTTCATCTCGCCAAACTGAGCCCTTCCGGGTAACCGCTCCGCTCGCTGGCTCCCAGGTCTCTCCGTTCAGCTTCTCCTCTGTCCAGTGATCTTTCACTTTCCGACGGGCCGAAGTCTATGAATTTCTGGACAGAATGTAATCCTCTGCTACCTTTGGATGGTCATCTCTGTTGATCAAGTTTCACCTCTAATGAGCCGACAGGAGATTGACGTGAACTTCTCACACGGGTTGCAACGTTGTCCTTTCGCTTTGTGTTGATCGTTCTTATGAGTGCACTGGCTGTCAACGCACAGGCCGCTGAGGGTTCGCCCACGATCACTGTCGGCACCCAAGAAGTCGGCCTCACCGCCGGCTACATGCTCCCTCATCGGCTCACCGCCGATCACACGACCAAGCAACAAGGCCCCGCTCTCATGCCTTCGTGGATGATGACGCTGACGAACCCACTCGGCGACAGCCGGCTTCGCGGGCAAGTCTCCATTGGCGCAGAGATGGTCTACATCCAGTTCCGTGAGCCAATCCTGACGCACGGCGTCGGTTTCACGCCGAAAATCAAATACACGTTCGTCGCCCTGGATCGAATTCGTCCCTATGCGGAATTTGCCGGCGGACCGTTCTGGACTGATCTCGGCGGACGGATCCCTGAGGAATCAACTCAGTTCAACTTCGTCCTGACGGCGGGAGTCGGCGTGTCGTGGTTTATCACGCCGCAGACGTCGTTCAACGTCGGCTACCGCTTCCATCACATTTCAAATGCAGGAACGCGCTATCCAAATCTTGGGCTGAATGCGAGCCTGCCCTTCGGCGGGTTCTCATTCTATTTTTGAGGAGAAGGTCGCCATGATGCTTCATCTCTTCCGTTGGACACTGCTGGGGATGGTTGGAATAGCCACGACGACTCTGGGTTGTACCAGATGGATCGACGTCATTCCCTCCTCGACCGGCCAGCAGGAGTCGGCCGCACAGTCAATCCCCAGCGATGAGCGGGTGCCGTTGGTGATGGATACGTTCCGCATGCAACAGAATGGCGCACCGCAGAATCCCTCTTCGGAGGTGGAGCGCCGCATTCTAAACACCGTGCAAGAGACGCGTCTCTTCTCGACACTTATCCCCCTTGGAGGAAGCCCTTCTTCACCCGGCGAGAAAGTGGTGGTCGCCCGGATCACGTTTGATGAAACCATCGACCCTCATTCGGGAACATCCGCATGGAAAGGGTTTGTCATCGGAGCCTCTCTGTTTCTCCTTTCGCCGGTGATCGAGCTGGACTATGACTATGCCGCACAGGCCAGCCTCGAGCTTGAACGCTGGGATGGCCAGGTGAAACGCTATGCGGCTCGTTCAGCAGGCACTGTGCACTATAATTTGTTCGGCGCCACACCGATCATGATCGATGAACTCAAGGGGCAAGTGACAGAAGCCTGTCTGAACGAGCTGATGACCCAGCTCGTTCTGGACACCAACCTCTACATGGCCAGCAGCGCTCCTCTGCCGGACACAACCCTTCGCACAGTGACCGTGAAGGCCCGAAAACCAGAGGCCGCGCCGTCCGCCCTTCCCATCATCCCCGTCTCCACGGCGCCGGTACCCTAATAGATCCTCCCCACCCCACCGCCAGCTTCCTCCATCTGGCGATCCAGTACCTCCAGTGCTATAGTGGTTTTTCCACAACGAGGAGGCACGACTTGGACATTGACGCATTTCGCCAGATGGTGGCCAAAAATCCAAAGGGATTCCTTGGCCGCTATGGACTCGGCAATAAAATCCTTCAGGAGGGCGGACCTCTCGAAGAAGCGCTTGAGCACCTTCGTGTCGCAGTCCAACTCGATCCTGTCCACGTGGCCTCTCATTTGGCGCTCGGTCGCGTGCTCGTCGGGCTCGGAGAAAAAGATCAAGCCAAACCGGTCCTCGCGGCCGGTATCGATGCTGCGCTCTCAGGACGATCCAACGGTGGCAAGGACCTGGTGCCTGAGATGCAGCAGTTGCTGCGCACCCTCGAATGAACACGCCCGCACGACAAGGGAGTACCCCATGAATCTCGACGATGCCAGAAAACGGATCGATTTTGCATTGACACAATACGGGCAGCACGCCGCCCCCGCAATCGACCTGGTTATGAACGAAGTTCGGTCCGACATGGGTGCAGGCGCGTTCAATGAATTGGTCGAAGAGTTCGATCTCGAGCTCTTGTACAACATTGCCCCGATGGAATCCGACCACTCCACCAGTTGATCCAAGTAAAAAGGTACAAGAACTCCTTGCGCTCCCGCCCCCTCACCACCTGCAACCTCCTCCTTTTTGACTTTCCACTTCCGGCTTTTGCCTTCTCCCAAGCATGCCGCTGATCTGGGCTGCAATCTCAGCGCATGGGTTCGGCCACGCCGCGCAACTCGTGCCGGTGCTGAATGTGTTAGGCCGGCTCGTTCCCGATCTGCGCGTCCTCCTCCGAACCACCGTCCCTGCCTCGTTCTTCAAAGATCGCCTCGTGATTCCCTGGGAAGTGAGCGCCATACAACAAGACGTCGGCTGCATTCAGAATGGGCCCCTGGCAATCGATGTGGAGGCGACCTGGCTTGCACACAAACAGTTTCACGCAACGTGGGGTGACCGGATTCAGACCGAGGTCGAAGCGATGCGCGAGGCCCGTCCCGAAGTGATCGTTGCCGATACACCTTACTTGGCCGTGGCAGCGGGAGCTGAGGCTGCCATTCCCACCGTCGCCCTCGTCAGCTTGACCTGGGATCTCATTCTCTCGGAGTACCCCGCTCCACCACACATCGACAGACAGGTGCTCATACAGTCGATTCGCCAAGCCTACGCCCAGGCCGACCTCGCGCTGCGAATTACGCCCGCACCCAAGATGGAAATCTTTGAGCGTGCCATCGATATCGGGCCGATCGCCGAACCAGCCCTCCCCGTTCGCGAACAACTCTCTCAGCTTCTGGCGCTTGCTCCTGGAGAACGAACCGTGCTCGTCGGATTCGGCGGTATCCCGCTGGCCTCCCTCCCTTTTGCAGATCTGGAGCGACTCACAGGTTATCGTTTCCTCTTCGATGGCCCGACTCCTGCACACAGCACCCGATTCGTCTCCACCAAATCCCTGCCCTTTTCATTTAAGACGCTGCTGGCTTCCGTCGATGTCATCATGACGAAACCAGGCTACGGCACCCTGGTTGAAGCGGTCGGATTGCAAACACCCCTTGTCTATGTGCGGCGGTACAACTTTGCCGACGAGCCGGCTTTGATCGATTATCTCCACCGGTACGGCCGAGGCGTGGAAATGTCTATGGAGGAATTCACAGCAGGCCGGTGGGAGACCGCGCTCAGCAAGGTCGATGATCTCCCGATGCCCACGGCACCCCCGCCCCCAACAACAGGGGCAGAGGACGCGGCCACAATCCTGGCAACATTATTGTAGGGCACCTTGCCCCCTGCCGCTCACTCACGTGTGGTGATCCTCGGGCGCATTCGCGCGTCTCAAGAGTCTCTCGACCTGAGACGCCCATGGAGCCATTCTGCCCGGTATCAGGGACGTGCGTCGTGCGCCTTCGTATCGCCGATGATAGAGCGTTCCGTGACGTGGCGGGAGAACCCGTCCTGGTGAACGTCAATACAGGCACCTATTTGGGGAAGGATGGACATGGCCGGCCGCATGGCTGATGGAAGCTCTCGCCTCACAACAGGACTGAGAACGCTAACCTATTGGTTTTATTTTGAAACCTGGCTCACGTTTCGCACATCCTTTTGCCCGATCTGTCCGTAGAGTGCTATAGTTGTGGCGTGTTGCTGAGTCGTATCAGCCTGTACACATAACGCCGAATTGTATGGACGCTCCGCCACAACTCGCTGCATCAACGATCGATCCAAAGTTATTGGCCCGTGTGGTCAAGGGAGACCACCAGGCCTTTGGTCAGCTCTATGACCAATCGAGCTCCCTCTTGTACAGCATGGCGCTGCGCATCCTCGGCAACCGCGAGGAAGCAGCAGAACTGCTCCAGGAGGTCTATCTCGAAGTCTGGAGAAAAGTCGCTCGCTATGACGTGGGCCGCGGAACACCGATCGCTTGGCTCATTACACTCACCCGGAGTCGCGCCATCGACCGGTTACGTGCACGTGGCTCGCGCGCCCATCACCAGGTCAGCGAGTCGCTCGACGGTCCCTCGGCTAGCCAAGTCGCGGACAGAAACCCAGGGCCCGCTGAAGCGCATGCTGATCAAGAGTTACGCAGCCTGGTCGTCGGAGCGCTGGCAAGTTTGCCGCAAGCACAGCAACAGGCCATTGAATTGGCCTACTACCAAGGGTTATCCCATATGGAGATCGCCGCGCGGCTCAATCAGCCGTTGGGCACTGTGAAGACCCGTATCAAGCTCGGCATGTCCAAACTGCGTGAGTCGTTGCGACATTGTTGGGAACACGGTGACCGTTTATGACACATGAAGAATTGGAAGACGCCGTACCACTGTACGCCGTCGGGGCTTTAGAACGGGTCGAGCGGCAAGCGATGGAGGCCCATCTTCTCTCAGGCTGCGTGTCCTGTCACACCGCTCTCAAGGAATATCAATCCGTTGCAGTCGTCCTCCCCTTCGGACTGAACATCGCGACTCCCCCGCGTGTCTTGAAGGCAAAGATCATGGCGGCGCGAACACCGGCCGCTGTGGCGGCAGAGCCAACGGCTCAACAACCCGCAAAGTCGAGTCTCGAACCGGGTGAATGGATGAATCACCTCTTCCCGCCGGAGTCATCCTCCCGCGCCGGGTCATTCGGATGGGTCCTGGGTTTTGCCACAATAGCCGTGCTTGCGATCGGGAGCTATCTTGCCTGGAATTCCTATACGAGAATCACCGAGGACACGACGAAGCTGGCTCAATTGCAAGCGCAGGCCAATGCCACCAGTTCCAAGCTGGCCGCCCTGCAACAGCAGCTCAGCGAGCGTGAGAAGTCCCTGGCCCAGATACGAGATGCGCTTCAGCACCGTGCCTCGGACGTGGCGGAACTGAAAGATCAGCTGATTCAGCGGGAAACCGAACTGGAAGACGCGAAGATTCAGCTCGCCCAACGAGACGGCCGACGAACACGCACGCCGCAGGACGAACTGGCAGTTCTCCTGCGCACTCCGGATATCAAGGCAATCTCATTGGTTGGAACTGATATGGCCAAACAGGCAACCGGGGTGCTCTTGTACGATGCACGAACGCAGAAAGTCTGGCTCTACTCCGTGAATCTCCCCGAATGTCCGAACGGCACGACCTATCAGCTCTGGGCGATGCACGAGAAGCCCGTCAGCGTCGGCATGTTCCATATGGACAGTGGAGAAACAGCCCATCTGCTCGTCAAGTCCTTACCGAACTTTATGAGCGCAAAGAAATTTGCCGTCAGCCTCGAACCCCCCGGCGGACGTCCCCAACCAACGGGCCCGCTCTACCTGGCCAGCCATTCGTAGCCGCTATCTGAGTCCAGAGCGTCCTTATTACACTTCTCCGGTCTCGCCCCCTGTGCTAGCATGCCGCACGTTCAACACTTCAGCGCTCATAGGAGCAAGGTCGCATGCGGACGAACGATCAAGACCACCACTACATGCAACTGGCCCTCCAGCAGGCGGCTCTCGCTTCGGCGATTGGAGAAGTTCCGATCGGCGCGGTGCTCGTGCACAAAGGCGACGTGCTTGCGGCCGCTCATAACTACCGAGAGGTTTCGCAGGATCCGACGGCTCATGCGGAAATGATGGTCATTCGGAAGGCGGCGGAGCAGTTACACACGTGGCGACTCACCGAGACCACGCTCTATGTCACGCTGGAACCCTGCCCCATGTGCGCCGGAGCCATCGTGCAATCTCGCATCACACGACTCGTGTTCGGTGCGTGGGACCCCAAGGCCGGCGCCTGCGGGTCGATCTTCGATATTCCCGCCGAGCGCCGGCTTAACCATCGCGTAGAGATCGTCGGGGGCATGCTCGAACAGGAGAGCCAGGCGCTCTTGCAGGAGTTCTTCCGGCCACTGAGGCGCAAGACATCGGAGAGGGAAGAAAGCCGCACAAAGCCAGTCCAATAGCCCGTATTACTCACAGAAGTTCGTGACATACCTGATCCGGTCCTTCCCTCACCCTCCACCTCTCATACTCGTATTTACAGTATCCGATCATAAACCCGAAATGAGGTTCAATAATCAAACCATTAGAGCTTCTTCATGGTGGCTTCATAATCCGTTCATGCTCCGTTTTTACACTATGTTCATGACGACAAGAGGTCGCACGGGACAACATCCGAAACCGCCCTGTGACAGTTGAACGCAATCCATCCGTCGGATCAGGCGATCGGCGGATTCTTGCGGAAGGGGGAAGGTCATGATGCCGGTTACTGTGATTGAGGCCATGTTATACGGAGGAACCTTGATCTACTGTTTGATCGGAGTCTTGTACAGGGCATGGGAATGGTTGCGGGGAAATGATTCCTCAATGAGATGTGATCGGCTGCACTCCGGCAGGAGAAATCTCCTCTCAAGGCTTCAGGATGAAGACGCGCTCATCGGCGGCCGAGCTTCCTGAAGGCTCCATGCAGACCTCGGTTTTCTCCGCATGAGGCCCACCCGATCGAAACCTGACGCCTTGTGCGGCTTGCGAACACCCGGCGGCGATCTGATTGTTCCGTTCATCTCGCGCAAACAGTCATGTCTTCTTTACGGAAGAGGAGGAGAACGGATGGATCAGACAAGAGAATCGCGCCGCATGGAAATGTTCCCAGACATCCGACGGTATCACGACTGACTCGCCGTGGAGTGACCAGTGAGTCAAGAAGTGTCATAATAGCGCCGGTTCAGGAACCCATTCAGTCGATGCCGGATTGCTGTCCGTGCGGGCTGCTCAGCAGCTGGGAACAAGGAAGTCCATGCGAATACTGCTGGTTGAAGACGATCTGAACCTCGCTCAGTTCATCCGCAAAGGGTTGAAGGAAGAGCAGTATGCGGTGGACTTCGCGGCCGACGGCGAAGAAGGGTTGGCGTTGGCCTTGGGGAATCCGTACGATCTGTTGATTCTCGACATCATGTTGCCCAAGCTTGATGGCCTCACCCTCTGCCGCCGTGTTCGAGCCAAGGGAAATATGACTCCGGTGTTGCTGTTGACAGCGCGCAACACCGTGGAGGCCAAGGTGTCCGGTTTCGATACCGGCGCGGACCAATTTCTGCCGAAGCCTTTCGCCTTCGCGGAACTACTGGCTCGAATCCGGGCCTTGCTGCGCCGAGGAGGTCCGCAGCAATTGGTTCATCTGCAAGCAGCAGACTTGAGGCTGGATCCGGCTGCTCACCGCGTCTGGCGCGCCGGGCAAGAAATCCCACTGACTAACAAGGAGTATGCCCTGCTTGAGTTCCTTTTGCGAAACAAGAATCGGGTGTTGACGCGAACGGCGATCATCGAACATGTGTGGGACATCAGCTATGACCCCATGACGAACATCGTGGACGCCCATATTCGGGCCTTGCGAGCGAAGATTGACCGAGATTTTTCGCCCTCGTTGATCGCCACGGTCCGCGGCGCGGGGTATATGCTGGAGGAACCGGAACCAGCCGCATGAAATCCCTGCGCAGTTTAATCAGCCGGTCCACGCTCCTATTGATGGCAGGACTCCTCGTTTTCTCCGCCCTCGTGTATGTCGCGAGCGAGGCCTTGTTGCACCGTTTTGTGGATGGACGGCTGTTGGCGTTGACGGAAACGCTTGCCGAGATCGTAGAGCAGCACCCCAACGTCATCGAAAACAACGGCAAGGACGCCGCGCTTGCCGCCGAAATGAGCCGAAGCAACCAGGAACTACGCGACCTGCATGAGGTCACCCATTCGCTTCGGGTCTTCTCGCCTGATGGCCGGCTCATATGGAAAAGTCCCAATGCCGCAGCGCAGCACTCGGTTCCCCCTCACGTGCTCCAACGAGTCCCGCTCGAACGCATCATGTTCGAAACCGTGGAGTCAGCCGACGGCACGCCGGCCCGACATCTCTTCGTTTCTATCCCACAGGAGGGTCAAGCGCGGTACGTTCTGCAGGCGGAAACTTCGCTGCTCCTGTACCGGAAGACGCTGAACGGCCTTGTGGTCCTGCTGGCCCTTGGATCTGGGACTACCCTTTTTGTCGCCTGGGTCGGCAGTTTGTGGCTGGCTAAGAAAGTGCTGGCCCCGATCGAGGCCCTATGTACTGGCGCCGAAACAATGTCTGAAGCCGACCTCGGGAAACGATTAGCGTTGGATTCACCCTATCAGGAATTTCGACGACTCACCCAGGCGGTCAACTCCGTGTTGGATCGGTTCCAACGGAGCGGTGAAATTCAGCGGAGCTTTTGCGACATCGCCGCCCATGAAATGAAAACCCCCTTGACCATATTGCAGGGAAACCTGGATGTCGCGCTCCTGAAAGCGAGGACCGCTGAGGAATATCGCGAAGCGCTCATCAGCAATCTTGAGCAAGTGGGGCGGCTCATCTCCCTGACGCGTTCCCTGTTGACGCTCGCGAAGTTCACGAGCGGAAAGCCTCCCGTTCAGCTCGTGCCTCTCGCTCTGGAACCCATGATTCAAGATATAGTGGATGAACTGACCCTGCTGGCCGATGACCGCCAAATCACATTGTCGTTCGAATCCCAATCGGTTCCGCCCGTCCTCGGCGATGCACAGTGGCTCAAGCAAGCGCTGATCAATCTACTCGACAACGCGCTTCACTACACACCGTCCGGCGGAGCCGTGACTGTCCGCTTGCAGGCGGTCGCGGAAGGAGTTGCTGTGGCTGTCGAGGATACGGGCCATGGGATTGAGCCGGAACATCTTCCTCATCTCTTCGAGCGATTTTATCGGACCGATTGGGCGCGCGCGAAGGACGCCGGTGGCACCGGGCTTGGGTTGCCGATCGTCAAGGAAATCGCGGAGGCCCACGGCGGAGCCATTTCGGTCACAAGCCAAGTGGACAAGGGCTCGGTCTTTACCCTGCGTTTGCCGGTCCCAACTCGCCAGACGATTCCTGCCTAGCCCGCAAGAACTTCGGAATTCCCGGCTCTCTTTCATCTTCATCATTATTGCCCCGGAAACAGATTCAGATTGCAAGATGCGATCTCAGGCCACGGGTGTCTGCGCCCAAGACAATTCAGGATCATGAAGAATTCTTCATGATCCGTTCATGAACCGATCATGTGGCGGGGCTAGAGTACCGTCAACAGCTGAGAACCCTTGACGTTCTGAAGCCAACAGCGCGTGACGTCAAACCAACAACCGGGAGGCTGAATCATGGGACAGAACCTGGAGTCAAAAGAGGCAATGCAAGAGGGATCTGTGGCAGAAGGCGGGAATGGACATGCCGTTCGATTTCTTTCCTCGATCGAGCAGTTCCACACAAGATCCTGCGCTCGTTGCTCGGGCCTGCTCGTGAACGAGTGGTATTACGACTCGACGACCATCGGCGAACACAACGTCGAGATCCTCCGCTGCGTGCAATGCGGGCACCGTGTCGATCCCATGATTTTGCGGAACCAGATCCTGCCGACGATCGAAAACCAGCGCGTACGGGCAGGTGCGGCTTAAGAGCTCCACGAGGACAGCCGTGTTGAGTGAAGTCGGATGACCCGCAACAACGGATAAAAAACGAACAGGCAGGAACACCGTTCAAGGCGGATAGAATGAAGAATGGAGCCTGTGATCGATTGTACTGGCAGGCGGCGATATCCGTACCATGCCGTCGGCTAGAGAAAGAATCCCGCCGTGAATCTGAAAGGCCTTGTTCATCGGGAGCTCGGTGAGGGGCTGGCTGAAAAGGACTTGGCCTCTGCAGTCGGAGTCTCCGTACGGACGATCGCCAAGATTCTGGCCGGCGAGCTCCCGCCAGACCCGACAATCTTGGAACAATTTGCACGATATTTTCGCATGGATGTGGATTTCCTTCGGCCCGGCGAATCGGCACACCGTCCAGCCCTGGTCAACCTATCCGAAGACGACCGCCAGCCCGCTACCATCGAGCTGCGGAAAGTCCCCCTGCTCACCTGGCACCGGCTTGCCCAGATAGTCACAAGCAAAAACCTTTCTGATGTCGTCCACTCCGAAGCGTTGGTCGAGACGACGAACGTTTCGGGACCGCGCACCTTCGCCTTAACAACCAAAGACGACTCGATGGAGCCCCTGTTCAAGGAAGGGGAGATGATTTTTGTGAATCCCGATCTGGAATGGCGCCCCGGTGACTATGTCATTGTCAATAGCCGGGACGCCGTGCTCCTCCGGCAGGTCATACGGATTGGCAGCCGATGCGTGCTTCATCCACTGAACCGGAAATATGATAATCTTCCGTTGACAGAACAGGACGAGATCTGGGGAAAGGTCGTTCGGCTGAGAAAGAACCTCTGACCATCTCATGCATGTGTGCACGAGCATGATGACACGCAACAGTCTGTGAACGTAAGCATCAGAAGCTGGAGAACGTATGCGTGCATCTGAGGCATACCGGCCGGAGGATCGCATGCCGTAGGGTAGCGCGCGGCCATTGGCTGAAACTGGTTCCTATGGCCGGATGCCCGTCTCCCCGGTCAACACTCGGGACGCGAGGTTGCCCAAAGAGCCCTGCGGCCGAAGGCGTCAAGGCGCATCATTGGCAATTCGGCAATATGCCGAAGATTGAAGCTGTCACTCCCGGGGATGTCGATCAGATCGTGAAGTATGTGCGCTGGCTTCAACGCCGGGCAGGCATGCAATAGATCTTCTTTCTCCTCTCGTTTTCCACATGCAACGTTTCCAACCCCTCCCGCCTTTCGCGCCCATACCTCTCCTCTCGTGCTGCCCCATCTGCCGTGCAGAAGATTTTCGTGACTTTTCCCCCGCACGGTCGTATAGTCACACCGAAGGCGAAACTAGGGTTCCGATTGCCCTTACCGGCAGTGTCTGGTCCAAGAGTTTCCGGTCTCGCATGGCGAGGCTCCACGGAGGGATAAAAGCCCGGGAGATCATGTACTGGTGGTACATGGCCTTCTTGGAATTTAACCCGCTCGTAAGGAGACATTGCCATGCACTTCCATTCCATAGTTCTTTCCATACCGGATCAGTCTGATCTGCTGCCAAGTCAGAGAGGACTGTCATGCTAATCAAAGAAAGTCCGGAGACCGGACTTTCTGCTACCGCTACGAGTACCCCAGAAAAACTTCACCGAAGCTTGAGTCTCTGGAACAGCCTCACCCTCGGCTTCGCGATGGTGTCCCCGGTGGTGGGACTCTACGCCATCATGGGTGTGCAGACAGCCGTCACGGGAGGCGGCTGGTTTGTCGCCTTGGCCTTGTGTCTCGTCATGCAATTGTTGGTGGCGACCGTCTATGCCGAACTGGCGTCGCAGTTTCCGATCGCGGGGGGTGCTTACAAATGGGCTCACCACCTGGGCGGACCTGTCACGGGACAATTCGCCGGCGTCATCTACGTGACTTCCACCATTGCCATGCTGACCACCACCGCCTATACCGGTGGAATCTGGCTCTCTATTTTCTTCGGATCACCAAGCGGAAGTGGGCTCACGCTCGTGCTATGGGGCATCGTCTTCTTGGTGATCTGCACGTTGCTCAATTTGGCCCGTGTGAGTGTCTTCAAGGTCACTCTGTCGATGGGGGTATACGCCGAAATGGTGGGCTCTTTCGGCGTGGCGCTGCTCCTGTTTCTCTTTTTTCGCCAACATGACTTTTCCGAACTGTTCCGCCACCTGGGAACCGGGACCGCTCCCAGCCCGACTGCCGCGTTTTTGGCCGCGCTGGCCATCGCCGGATGGGCCTTCATCGGCTTTGATGCCTGTTCCACCATCGCTGAAGAAACCCTTGAACCCAAGCGAGTGGTGCCGCGAGCGGTTTTCTTTTCTCTCTGCATGGTGGGAAGCGTTGTCATGTTCAACTCCGCGGCACTGACACTAAGCTTCGACCGCACGACCCTGACGACGACGAGTGCCTCGTCCGATCCTGTCACACCCGTCATCGTCAACAGTTTCGGAGCCTGGGCCGAGAAACCGTTCTTGGCGATCGTCATGGTCTCGTTTCTCGCCTGCGGCGCCTCCGTCGTCAATTACGTGTCGCGCATCATCTATTCGATGGCTCGCGAAGGCAGTCTGCCGGGCACGCTCAGCCTGGTTACCGTAGACGGCACTCCAAAGCCGGCCATCCTGTTTACCGTGCTATGGGCTGCAGTCGGACTCTTGTTAGGGTTGAATGACCAGGCAGTCGCCACGATCATCGCCTTCGGCACCGGCGGGTTGTATGCGATGTTCACGATGACGACCGGTGTCGGACTCTACACCCGCCTCACGGGCCGCTGGAATCCGGCACTGGGTCGGCTGAGGCTGGGTGTCTGGGGATTGCTGATCAACGCGGTGGCCTTTCTCTGGTCGGTGTTTGAATTCGTCAATATTGCCTGGCCGCGTGCCTATGCGGTTTCACCCCATGCACCCTGGTGGCAGCTCTGGGCGGTGCCTTTGGTGTTGGGCAGCATTGTAGGTGTCACCACGCTGTATCTTCTGATCAATAAATCCGCAAGAACTCATTGATGCGTCTGGTGACGACACCAGACGTTGCATCAGAGAACACTCCGCGCTCATAGCGCTTACCGGCCTCTCTCCGTTGATGCATTTCAGGATTTTTTCCGGTTGGGCAGATGACCGGAGCGCACCTGGCAGGCCAGCACGTCGCAGATCACGCGAGTGGAGATCAAGCTGGTGATCTCGGCTGCATCATACGGCGGCGCGCACTCCACGATTTCCATTCCGGCTATAGGCTTGGTGTCTGCAATAATCTGAAGAAACTTTAGGACTTCGCGAGGCAAGAACCCGCCCGGTTCCGGCCAACCCGTTCCAGGGACGAACGCGGCGTCCAAACAATCCACATCGAAGCTCAACCAAACCGCATCGACACCGTCCCATGCCACCTCAAGGGCCTGTTTGGCGGCATTCTCAATCCCCATCTCCACGCAATCGGTGACGGTCAAGATGGTCGTCTGGCGTTCACGCCCGACTTTCACGCCGGGCCGCGGCGACTGCCAGCCGCCGATCCCGATCTGCACCAGGTTTTTCGCCGGCACGTTGGGAATGTTCGTCGCGTGAAACCAAGGCGTGGTGTGCATGCGCTCGTCGAGATCGGTATCCTGCGTATCGACATGCCGATCGAAGTGTATGATGCCGAGCTTGCCCCCATTGAGATTCTGGGCGACCCCGCGTACGGTCGCGAAGCCGAGGGAATGGTCGCCACCGAGCACCACGGGAAACGCCCCGCTCGCATAGACGTGGGAGACGGCCTTACTGACTTGATCAAATGTCTTCTCGATGTTGGCAGGAATGGTAAAGACATCGCCGAGATCGCACATGGAAATGGATTCCCGCAGATCCACACCGAGTTCGAAGCTATAGGATCCGTACAAAGCCGAGATCTTGCGAATGCCCTGAGGGCCGAACCGCGTGCCGGACCGATAGGTCGTGCCGCCATCGAACGGCGCCCCGAGAATCGCGACGTCGTACTGGCCACACTTGCGCACGTCTTCGATGTAGGGCGCTTTGACAAACGTATTGATCCCGGCGAAGTGCGGGAGTTCTCCTCGACTGAACGTGGGAATCCGGCGATCCTTGATGGAATCAGCACCAGGCAACCCGAATTCAAGACCCCTGGCGATTTCTTCCTCATACTTCGTGGTCGGCAGTAAGGCCTCGGCTTCGACAGCGTATTTCGCTTCCGGACCATATTGGTTATGCAGTGGAACATCGCCTTTGTATTTCGGCTTCTTCGCCATGACTTCACCTCCTTGCATCCACACATTAAAACAACGGCCTTCGGCCGGATAGCCGAAGGCCGTGTCAGCACACTCTCAATAACTCTGTTACCCGCCGAGGGTGTCGAGGGCCTCTTTGAGGCTGCGGCGAATGCAGGTGAAGATCGGCGTGTCGCGCAGCGTATACCGCGAGCCCTCCGTCTCCCGGAGCGCCATCACCAAGTCCAGAAAGTCCTCCGGCTTGTCGCTCTCGAACGCCACCACCCATTCCTGATCATCCAGCCCGAACGAGTACGTCGTGTTCAGCTTCACCGACGGAAACCGGTGCCCCACTTCAATGTGCTCGTCCATCATCCCCTGCCGCGCCGCTTTGGTCAGCAGGAACCACTCGCGGGTTTTCAGAAACGGATACACGAAAATATACTTGCCCTTCCCCGGCACGACGGTCAGCCGCTTGCCCTCTTGGCCCGCGTGCGTGTGGTGGTCCACATAGATGGACCGCTTCGTCATCGACAGATACGAGTACGGCGTCGTGAGGTACTGGCCCAGCCCTGAGGCCAGGATCTTCGTGCTCATGTCCTGGAACAGTTCCAAGTCGTAGCTGATGCGCCAGAGCATGAGGTCGCAGTCGCCGCGGATCCCGACGGTCGAGTAGGCGACGACGAGGACTTTGCCGGTATACTCTTCCACGGCCCGCAGGAACTCCTGCTTGCCCCTGGTCCGCTCATCCTCCGGCAGCCGCCGCCAGGCCGGATCGATCTTGTAGAACACAAAGTTCACATACTGGCGCTTGGGAGGCTGGGCTGCTGGCGTGGGGTCAGGGGTCGACATCGAAGCTCCTCCGTAGAACGGCTTCAAAAGGCGCGGCACATAAAGGTTGAGTTCTTTAGCACTTCATCTTCCGGCTTGTCAACGAGGCGTAGGATTCTGATAGAGTTGCTGCGTGACGCGAATTCAGATTTGGCTCAACCTCAGCGGATTAGGAGTGCTGATTGCTCTCCTAGGGTTCACCTATTGGCTGCACACCGGCCCACGCGCAGTCCCTGGGTTGATTACGCAGCTTCACGATGAGGATACGACGGAGCAAATTCTGGCAGCACAGTGGTTGGCGAAGCTGGGGCCTGATGCGAAGCCGGCCTTACCGTCACTTATCGACCTGGCCCTGCGCGGTCCCGATCAAGAGGTGAGCGCGGCAGCCGCGACGGCGATTCGTATGCTGAATCTCCAAGTCGCGCGCGATGTCGTGGCCGGTTATCTGCCGGCGTTGTGGGATGCCGACCCCGCCGTACGCCGCAAGGCCTGTGTGGTGTTGGGCAGCCTCGGCCCTGTGGCCAAACCGGCCGTGGCTTCGCTCATTACGATGCTGGACGATACCGATGAGTTGGTGCGCGAGCACGCCGTGGGCGCGCTCGGCACGATCGGCATCCCGCAGACGGAGATCGTCGCCGCGTTGACGAAAGCCCTGCGCGACTCGGCCTCAGTCGTTCGCTATCGGGCGGCGGCGCAGTTTGCCTTTCATATCCCCGTCACCGCCACTTCTCTTCCCACGCTCATGGAGCTGCGCAACGACCCGGACAAATCCGTCGCATCACTTGCCGAGGTGGCCTTTGAACACGCGCACCGGACCGACCGGCGAGATGTCAGCAATCTTGTCTCCCTCCTGGAACGTCCAGGGGAAAAAGACTATGCCCTCCAGCAACTCGCACTCTTGGGACCGGAGGCCGCCGATGCCGCGCCGGTGTTAATCCCGGTGCTCAAAGATCACCTTGCGTTGAACCGCTACCTCGCCGCCGAAGCGCTACGGGCCATTGGGCCGGCGGCAGAGGAAGCGGTCGCTGCCTTGATTGCGGCGCTTCATGACCCCGATCCGATCGTAGTCGAGAGCGCCGCTGAAGCGCTTGAAGCCATCGGAACCCCCGAGGCGCTCAAAGCCATCGCCACCCGGCGCAAGGGAACGGCGTCATGACCGACGAACCTTCGCCAACGAGACCGACCGGACTTATCTTCTCTCTTTATTGGGGCAGCATTCTCATAAACCTCACCTTCCCGTGGGGCCTCCTGGCGATCTTTGAGATCTCCGCCCACCGCCGCACGGCGGGTGAAGCGTTCGAACATCTGAGCCTGCATTTCTTTGCGCCGGGCTATCACTATTTTCTCGTCGGCGTGCTCAGTGCAGCTCCCTTCGCCGCCTGGGCTGTCTTTCTCCTGTTTCATCTTGGATGGAACGATCGGCTGGAATCCGCCCAGCGTTCGCGCCGAATGGCCGGGATGCTCGGCAGCCTGCTGCTCATGCTCGGTGTCAATTTCTGGGCGCACTTGAGTGCGCTCATGTATCCGGACGCCCAAGACGCGCTGGTCTACTTCTTTCTTCCCTACGTACTCATCGTCTTGATTCCGCTGGGCTATGGGATCGGGCGGGTTCTTTTGCGCTTTGCCAAGGTGATCCGACCAGATGACGGAGAACCGGCCTGAGAGGCCGGGCGCTCGGTGGTCGGTTGGTCAACAATTTCAGAGCCGGCCGATCTGACGATCTGATGAGCGGCGGAATGTTCAAGATTCATTATGACTCACGAGGGTTCGTGAAGAATGCGGGCGAAGAGGCTAGACACCTGCCCAGTCCTGAGTATAATGGCGTGACTCCATGTCTATACTCAAACTGTTTGTCCTTATGCTCGGCCTCGGACTTCCATCTTGGCTCCCAACACCTCTTTGGGCCTCGGCCGATTACGAGGAGAGCCTCAAACACTTGGCGGAAGACGTGATCGCGGAAGCCGTCAAAGCCAAGAAACAGCGCTTGGCCTTCCTGGACTTTATCGACTCCAAAGGAAACGCCACAGCTCTGGGACAGTTCCTCGCTGAGGAAGTCGGCACACAAATCCTCGTGGCGGGTGAATTGAACGTGGTGGAGCCGACGCTCGTCCGTTCGACGCTGAAAAAACTGCATCTGGCCCAGATCGACACGGCCCACGCCAAAGCCGTGCGGCGCGCGGCGAAAGCGATCCGCGCCGACGTGTTCATCAGCGGCTCGTATCTGGAAACCCTCGATGGCGTGCAAATCACTGCGAAGCTCGTCAGTCCGTTGAATGCGCAAATGGTCGGGGCGGTGCGCGGGACCCTGCCGAAGGCCGGCCCGCTGGGTGAGCTGATCAAGGACGCGAACAAACCGCCCGTAGTGAACGTTGAAAGCCCCAAGATACCGCCATTGCCTGCCGGCCTGGGTTTCCATCGGAACGAGTACTATGAACTGGTGGTGCAATCGATCGAGCAACAGGACGGTCACGCGAAGCTGGACGTCACGATGGAAAACCGCTCCTCACGCGATGTGAAAGTGCTGTGCCTCTTGCACGACACTGTGTTGAGGGATGATCATGGCGCCGCCTGGCACCAGGGAATCGAGGAGAATCGAGAAGGGCTGTGCACGCGAGGGCTCGAACTCTCTCCCCGCCAAAAGGAGCACGCTATCCTCACGTTCACCGCGCCGCCTGATGCATCGGCCTCACAGTTCACACTGCACTATCATGAAAAATCACCGCGACGAGACGCTGCGTTTACAATCGACGGACTGAAGGTCGAATCCGGCGCGGTCGTAGCCCCCATGAACCCCTAGCAGGCTGTTGACAAACCATGTCTGCGTATCGCGAATGTGTCACGACTGGAGATGGCTGACAGCATCATAAAAGCCCACAGGGTGTTCAAAAAGGCCGTCCGGCAAGGCCGCAGCGAGCGATGAGGCAGAAAGGCGTACTCTCTGCCGTACGTTGGGCCTCTGAGCGACGCGAGAACGCCGCTGGCGGACTTTTTCAACACCCTGCTAACCATGATGACGAATCCATGCCGAACACACTGAAGCAAGTCTTGACCATTGCCGGGTCCGATTCCGGCGGAGGCGCAGGAATTCAGGCCGACATCAAGGCCATGTCCGCGAACGGCGTCTTTGCCATGTCGGTGATCACGGCGATCACCGCTCAGAATACGGAAGAGGTCACGGACGTCTTTGAATTGCCGCCCGCGATCGTCGCCGCGCAACTTGACGCCGTGTTTGACGACTTCGACGTCGCGGCCGTGAAGACCGGCATGCTGTCTTCCGCCGTCATCGTCGAGATCGTCGCCAAGATGCTGAAACCCCAGAACGTTGCCAATCTGATCGTGGACCCTGTGATGATTTCAAAAAGCGGCCATCCGCTCTTGAAGCCGGACGCGATCGATGCCATGAAGAGCCAGCTCTTTCCGCTCGCCCTGCTCGTCACGCCGAACGTGCACGAGGCGCAGCAGCTCTCCGGCATTGAGATCACATCGCTGGCCGACGCGCGACGGGCGGCAAAAGTGATTTATGGCTTTGGGTGCACACATGTCCTGATCAAAGGCGGCCATCTGCTCACCGAGCGGGCCACCGACTTGCTTTATGACGGACGGTTTTTCAACGTCTTGAAGGGCGAGTTCATCGAGACACGGCACACTCACGGCACCGGCTGCACCTTCGCCTCTGCGTTGGCGGCGCACCTTGCGCGAGGCCGGCCGGTCCTCGACGCGGTGCAGGCCGCCAAGAGCTACGTGACAGAAGCGATTCGCCACGGTTTGGCGATTGGCCATGGACAAGGTCCCACAGACCATTTCTATTTCCTCGAACGCTAGCCTGGATCATTCATGAATACCGGCTTCGACAGCCGATCCACTCGCCCGATAGGGCCGTTCTCGTCCGGTCTCACCAGCAGCCTGTCAGGCTGCCAGCGTCGTCCTTGCTTGAGCGCATCCGCAGCGGGCTTGGGTCTCAGCCGTCTCGCAACGACATCCATGAGTCATCCCGGCTAAGAAGGACGTATGCTGCCACGGCGTTATCCTCCCGTTGCGTTTCTCCTCACCGGTTTCAGCTGGCTGATCCTCTCGTCGATCCTGGGCTTGGCGATCTTAGTCGGACTGGTCCGCGGCACCCCGCTGCCGTCATGGATACGGTTGGTGCACGTGCATGCCGCGCTGGTCGGAGGTGTGGCTCAGATGATTCTCGGCGGGTTTCTTTCGTTCATTCCACCGTTGCTGATGACCGGCCAGAAACAACAGGATTCCCATCCCGTGCTGTTTCTGACGATCAACGCAGGCGCAGCCGGCATGCTCGTGGGTTTCTGGCTGCACCAGTACATCGTCGTGGGCGCCGCCGGCTTCCTCGTGATCGGCGCTTTTCTCTGGATTACCCGCGATGCCTGGACACGAGCACGCCAGAGTCTTCATGTACCTCCGCTGGATCTCTGGTATTACGCTGTGGCCCTTCTCGCCCTTTTGGGCGGGCTGGCCTGCGGCGAGACCATGGCGTTCGGCCTCGCGCAGCAATCCTATGGCTATGTGCGGCTTTCCCATATTCATCTCACGCTGCTTGGCTTCGTCATCCTGGTGATCATCGGCGTGATGCACAATTTGCTGCCCACGGTGCTGAATACACCTCTGGCCAGCCCGAGGTTCGCCCGGATCGTGCTGATCCTGATGCCGCTGGGTGTGGCCGTCTTGATCGGCGGATTCATGAACTCGTCTGTCCCGATCGAAATGGCCGGCGGCGGAGTGCTCTTCATTGGAGGGATTCTCTACGCCGTCAATCTTTTCCAAACCTGGATGGCATCGGCCCATCACGGCAGTGCCGCCTCGGACCATCTTTTACTCGGCACCTTCTTCCTGCTGTTCACCATTATCCTGGGTGTGCTTGTGGGCGCGAACAATTTGTCGAATCCGCCGCTCATGCCGTATGGCACGCTGCACCTCATCGCCTACACCCACATGGCGCTTGTGGGATTCATCGTCAACACGATCATGGGCGCACTCTCCCATCTGATCCCCATCACGCTCGCCGTCAGCCGAGTTCCGAGCAGCAAGAAGCGCGGCCCCTATCTCGATCGGCTCACCACGATCATGGACCGCTGGCGGGCCATCCAAATCGGCGGGCTCAGCCTGGGTACGATGGGGCTTGCGTTCCTCGCCTCTCTCACCTGGAACGTCCCGCTTTCTTCAGCCTATATTCAGTTCACCATGTGGAGCTGTTTCGCCCTGCTGTTGGGAAGCCTGGTATTCTTCTGCTCAAAATTGGCCTACGTGCTTACGACGCAGCCATCGGAGTAACCTGGCGCTATCCTCATGAAAGCCGCCTTTCCATTTTACGATTCAGCCGGCCGCCGCATCGCAGCCGTGCTTGCGACCCCTTCGCGTACGACGGCACGCGTTGCCGTGCTCTGTCATGGATTTCTTTCCAGCAAAAACAGTACGACGAACACGTCCTTGACCCGCATGCTGACGGAGCGCGGCATTGCCACGTTTCGCTTCGACTTCTTTGGGCAGGGAGAGAGCCAGGGTCCTTTCGAGCAGATCACGAACACGCTGGCAGTGGGGCAAACCCTCGCCGCGCTCGACCTTGTCCGGCAGAAAGGGTATCGGCGAATTGGTTTGATGGGGTCCAGCTTCGGCGGGCTTGTGTCGATTCTGACCGCCGCGCAGCGAACAGATCTCGCCTGCCTTGCGTTGAAATGCCCCGTTGTCGATTTCGCGGAAGAGCTGCGGCTGGAGTTCGGGGACGAAGGCTTGGCTCAGTGGAAGGCGACGGACACCATCCCTAACATCATGGGCGGCCCGGACCGGATCGCACTTCGCTATGCGTTCTACGAGGACTGTCTCCGCCAGATTGCGTACGACCCCGCACGATCGATTACGGCCCCGACCGTCATCGTCCAGGGCGATCACGATGAACACGTCCCGCTTCATCAGAGCCGGAAGCTATACGACGCGCTCCGAGTCAGGAAACATCTGGAGATGGTGCCTGGCGCCGATCACCGATTCACGAAAAGCGAAGACTTCACGCGGATGACGAATGTGATTGCCGATTGGCTGACGGAACATCTGACATGAGTGCAGCAGAGGAACACCGGACGACACGGGGTTACCGCATCCCTCAGGATCTGGCACACCGAAAGCCGGTGTAGCTGTTACGGGTCTCCGGGGGAAGTTTGAATCGCCCATACGTCAGAAGATATTTCGGCAAATCGGACCACGATCCCCCGCGCACCACTTTGAATTGTCCCTGTTCAGGCCCCTGCGGATTGCGATCCGGCGACGTCTCGTAATAGTGTGTCGCGTACCAATCCTGCACCCATTCGTACACATTCCCCGCCATGTGATAGAGGCCGTAGGGACTCTTGCCCTGCTCGTACGATTGCACCGGCAGCAGGACCTGGCTGTAGCTGAACCGTGCCCCTAAGGCAAAGTTGGCCAACTCTTTCGTCGGCGCCCAATTCCCCCAGGGATACAACCGTGCATCCGTCCCCCTCGCCGCCTTTTCCCATTCCGCTTCAGTCGGCAACCGCTTTCCCTTCCAACGGCAATAGGCATCCGCATCCGACCAATCCACGCCGATCACAGGGCGATCGCCATGCTGCGAGAGATCTACGGTGTTCCATTGCCATGGGACCTGGCGAGCGGCGGCGTCAAGAAAGGCCGCGTACTGCCACGTCGTTACTTCGTGCAGATCCATTGAAAAGTCGCCGAGCCAGACCCGGTGCAGAGGACGTTCGTCCTCTAGCGCCTGCCCACCATCTGCCCCCATTGCAAACTCGCCCTCTGGAACCTCGACCGTTGGAGTTTCAACGGGTGCCGTCCGTTCGGCCGGTTTATGTTTTCGCAGGCGTTCGAGCTGTGCTTGGGCGAAGTCCGTACAGGCAAGCGTGCCGATCATGAACGGAACGAGAAAAGAGATTCCGAGCGAGAACCGCATGGCGCCGTAGCATACACAAGCACGCCTCACCACGCGAGGGTCCTGTACGGTCGGGGTTGAGAAGCGACGGGGACCCGTCGTTAATAGACAATTCCTCCCACCACCCAATGCCGATCGTCGATCACGTCGATCAACAGACGCGTCAGATTCATCTGCGCCAATTGCGTGCCGATCTCATCTTCCGTGAAGGCCGCGAGCAGCGAGTTATAGAAATCTCTTCTGAGAATGTCCGGCGCACCGGCCGCATACCGGTCGACGATGGCCTGTGCCTCGTCAGGCGACTCCGGCCTCAACAAGTCCATCACGAGCACCGGTGATCCCGGCTTCACGGCCCGCCGCAGCTTGTTCCAAAACTGCAGCGGGTTCGGCACATGATGCAACAAGCTGTTGGAGATGGCCGCATTGGCGAGGCGGGCGCCGGCAAGATCCTGAAAGCGTTCGCAACGGAATGTGATGCGATCGGACAAGCCGGCCTTCCGGACAGCGTCCTCGGCCAATCGCACCATCGGAGCCGATGCGTCGATACCGGTCAGCCGACAACCAGGCATCCCGCGGGCGAAGCGGATGGGAATATCGCCAGGGCCACAGCCCAGATCAAGGACATGCCCCTCGGAAAAATCGGGAAAGTATTCACAGAAGCGATCGACGAACCCTTGGTTCTCTTGTGAAAAATCCGCCGCAGCATAGGCCTGGACCTGCGCGTCGTCTTCCATCAATTCAGGCTCGAGCACACGATCCATCGGACTCCCCGAATAAGGCTGAGGTTGAGGCTAAGGCTGAGTAAAATTCCTCGATCTCAACCTTGACCGTAGCCTGCGTCTATCCTGACGACGTCGCCCGGCCGCACGATCCCTTCCCTGAGCACTTTCGCATAGACGCGGCTCCAGCCGGGGTTCAGTTTCTGGGAAATGCGCTGGAAGTCCCCATCCCGGAACCATGACGCATTCTGGGCACATGGCGCCGTGTAGCTCTTCACTTCAAGCCGGATGTCCGGCCCAACCAACAACACCACTCCGGGTCGAATGACATCCCACTCGACCCCAGCAAGTGTCAGATTTTCCCCCGTCAACCCCGCATCGATCAGATGCCCTTCGTCTTGCAGCCGTTCGAGCATTTCGAGCGAAAAAAGACAGACGGCGCGATCAGACCCGCCATGCACTTTGAGATTCCGCTGTCGGTCGCCTGACACACCCTTCTCCGTGACCCTCGCTTCGAGCACCGGCCGCTTCGGCACACCTCCGTCAGACACGCTGATCTGATGCACATGAGGATAGGGTGGTTGCCCGCTGTTCATCACCTCGCTGCCCCTTCACACGACTGGGCACATGCCAATTCAAAAGCGATCCAACCATCCTGCTCCCGACGATTGGCCGGATAGAGCCCCCGGCGCGAGTACTCCGCCACGATGTCGACCTCTTGATCGACGAGCACACCGGAACACAGCAACCTCGCGCCGGCCATTCCATACGCCGCCAGCTCATCAGCAAGCGCCAGCAAGGTCCGTCGATCAAGATTCGCCAGGACCACATCCGGCCGAATGCGTCCGGCCAGATCGTTCAATGTCCCGCACACTAATTCCAACTCCGTTCCAAAGCCGTTCTCTCTCACAGAGTCGCGTACGCACTCGACCGCCACAGGATCGTCGTCCACCGCAACGGCCGATGCGGCTCCGAGCCGGAGCGCGGCCATTGCCAAAATCCCGCTGCCTGTGCCGATATCCAATACGGCTTCACCCCCGCGAATGTCGTCTTGCAGCCATTCGAGCAGCATACGCGTCGTCGCATGATGGCCGGTCCCAAACGCCTGCTTGGGATCGAGGATGATCTCGATATCATTCGCGTGAAGGACCACCGGCTCCCAACTTGGCCGAATGAGCAGTCGCCCGATCCTCAGCGGCGTCACCGAGCGCGCCCATTGCTGATTCCAATCCTGATAGGGAAGGCGAGTGACCGACAGCGGGACCTGATCCCCGCCCGCGTGATTCAGGCGGGTGAGCAGGCTGCGAACAACCGCGAGCCGGTCTCCATTCCAGTGTTCTTCCGACCAGTACAGATGGATCGTTCCGGCGTCTTCCCACGCGCCTTGCACCGCGGGATCGTCGAGCATCCCCAGTAACTCTCCCGCATCGATCTCGGCGTGGATGCACACGTCTACCCAATCATTCGACATCTTCAACTCGTCGCTCGTGAAGCGTGAAGCGCAAACAAATGGATCTCAATGCCTTATCGATCTGACGAATTCTGAACAGTCAAGAGATCAGCACATTCCTCAATTTACTTTCGAGATACACTTCACAAACGACGCTTCACGAACCCAACGTTTGACGTTTAACGATCGATCCAAGTAAGGTCGCCTCTATCATGGGTCCATCACGATCATCGCGACTCGAAGGCTTGCTTGCACGCATCAACCACCGGCTTGCGCGAGGCGCGCAGGCAAGCGCGACGTTGACCCGCTGGCGCCTGGTGTTGTTTCTGATCGGCCTGCTCTGCACCGTCACGCTGTACAAACTCGAATGGTTCCATGGCGGCAACCTCGCGCTGGCCGGCTTTGTCGCCGGCTTCATCGCCGTGGCGGCGTATCATAACAGGCTCGAAAGCCGGATTCATCGGCTCCGGCATTGGAAAACGATCAAGGCCGTCCATCTGGCTCGTCTCCGATTGGATTGGGCCGCGATCCCGCCGCGGGCAGGCGATCCCCCGGAGTCCCATCTCTATTCGAACGATCTCGATCTCGTCGGCCTCCATTCACTCACACACCTGCTCGACACGACGGTCTCGGACCATGGCCGGGAACGGTTACGCGCATGGTTGCTGACCCAACCGCCCGCCCCGTCAACCTGGAAGGCACGTCAAGCGCTCATCAAAACGCTCACGCCGCGCTCGCTCTTTCGCGACCGCCTCGTACTCGAAGCGCAACTCGCGGGCGAGCAGGAAATCAATGGTCGACGCCTGGCGGCCGTTCTTCAACACCCGCTCGGACTTCCTCGGTTGAACCTCATCCTCCCCGTTCAGAGTCTCTTGGCGCTGTCGACCGCCGCGCTGGGAATCAGCGCGCTTCTCAGCTGGCTCCCCGGCTACTGGATGTTCTCGTTCGGCGCCTATGCGCTGATCTACTTGATGACCGATCAAGGAGAAGAGTTGCTCGAACATGCGGTGGGGCTCCATCACGAAATGGAGCGACTGGGAACGGTCTTGCACTATCTGGAGCGCCATGCGCGGGTGAAGACCTCAGCCCTGGCCGTCGCCTGCGCCCCGATGATGCAGAGCACCGCCAGACCTTCTCTCCATGTGAAACACGCCGCACGAGCTCTGCACGCCATCAGTATCAAAGCGCATCCGCTCGTCCATTTGGCTGTCAATGCGCTGTGCCCGTGGGACTTGTGGTTCACTCGGCGACTGATCCAGATTCAACACGCGATCAAAAGCCGCCTCCCGCTCTGGCTCGATTGTTTGGCAGAAGTCGAAGCGGCGTCTGCACTGGCCGCATTCGCGTACCTCCACCCCGACTACACGTGGCCGACTCCACTCGCTTCAATCACTGAGCAAAACGGCGCGAACGCATGCGTCCGTGCCAGCCGGCTCGGCCATCCGCTCTTGCCGGCCCGGACCCGCGTGGCAAACGATGTCCACTTGACTGGACTCGGCTTGATTCAGCTCATCACCGGTTCGAACATGTCCGGCAAGAGCACCTTCCTCCGAACGATCGGCATCAACCTCTGCCTGGCTCAAGCCGGAGGTCCGGTCTGCGCCAGCCAATTCGAATGGACGTGGAGCCGGCTCGCCTGCTGCATTCGCATTGACGATTCACTCGATGCCGGCCTGTCGTTTTTCTACGCCGAGGTGAAGCGGCTCAAAACGATTCTCGATGCGACCCAGGAACACACCGCGCCGCCTGTGCTCTTCCTGATCGACGAGATTTTCAAAGGCACCAACAATCGTGAACGCCTCATCGGGAGCCGCGCGTATATCGCTGAACTCGCGAGAGGAAACGGCCTGGGCCTGGTGACGACGCACGACCTCGAACTCACAGACCTCGACAAGACGATTCCGCATTTGACCAACGCGCATTTCCAGGAAACCGTCAGCGCCGGCGCGTTGGAATTCGATTACACCCTCCGTCCCGGCCCCTGCCCGACGACGAACGCGCTGAGAATTATGGAGTTGGAAGGATTGCCGGTTCCTCCGCCTGCCGCATTCCCGTAACCCATAGTTTGCTTTGACCTTTGCCCTCGCTTGCTCCATATTTGTGCGAGTGAGTCTCATGGATTTCTTGCGCACGCTCTGATGACCGTTGAATCGCGACATCCCCTCCGCGGCCTGCTCATCGCCCAGTTCTGCGGGGCGTTCAACGACAACGCGTGGAAGCTGATGGTCGCCCTGCTGGCGATTCGGCACGCGACCGCGCAGATGGCGCCTGGCCCTGAACTGGAAACCGCGGCACAGACGCAAACGGCGATCACGTTCGTGATTTTCACGTTGCCGCTGGTGCTCTTGTCTCTCGTCGGCGGAACGTTAGCCGATCGGCTGAGCAAGCGCACGGTCATTATCGCAATCAAAGTCGTCGAGGTGCTCCTCATGAGCGCCGGCACCGTCGCACTCTGGGTGAACCCCGCCGGCGGTATTGCCGCGTTGATCGTCTTGTGTGGGATGGGTGTGCACAGCGCGCTCTTTAGCCCGTCGAAATACGGCATTCTCCCCGAGTTGATTCCGCATGAACGTCTCGCCGCCGGCAACGGCCTGTTGGAGATGTGGACCTTTGCCGCCATTCTCACCGGGACCGCTGCCGGAGGGTTTCTCTTGCAAACCGCCGGGGAGCAGACCTGGCTGGCGCCGTTCATCTTGACCGCCTTGTCGGTCGTCGGTCTGGTGACAGCCTTTACCGTCCCCCGAGTCCCACCCGCACGCGCAACCGGCGGCGTGGGCGCCACGGTCCGCGGCGCCTGGGCCGCCATTCAGGCAGAGCGGATGCTGCGCATGGCCATCCCCGGAGAAATCTTTTTCTGGACCATCGCAAGCCTCTTCGCTCAAAACGTACTCGTCTATGCCAAAGCGGTCCTGCATCTCTCGGATGCCATGTCGGGACTGCCGCTCACACTGCTGTCAGTGGGCATTGGCCTCGGCGCCATGCTGGTCGGGCGGCTGTCTCAAAACCGGGTGGAGTATGGACTCATTCCATTGGGCGCCACAGGTGTATTCTTCTCACTGTCCTTGCTCGGCGTACTGACGCCGCCATTGCCCGGAACCTTTCTTGTGATGGGAGTCCTCGGAGTCTCCAGTGCCTTCATCTTCGTACCGCTGAACGCCATTCTTCAGTGGAAGGCGCCGCCCGATCGGCGCGGCGCCGTCATTTCGTTCTCCAACACGTGCGTCTTCACCGGGATCTTGCTGGGATCGCTCGCCGGCGGATCGCTCGCCAACGCCGGTCTCTCGACGAGCAGCATTTTCCTCGCCACTGCCGGAATGACTATCGGCGGCACACTCTGGGCACTCTGGCTCTTGCCCGATGCGTTTCTGCGGCTGGTGCTCGTCATCTTCACGAACACGCTCTACCGCCTCCGCCTCGTCGGCCAGCACCATGTTCCGCAATCCGGCGGCGCACTCCTCGTCCCGAACCATATGTCATTTGTCGACGGATTCTTGCTCATGGCCGCGGTCGATCGGCCTATTCGGTTCGTCGTGGATGCCGCCTATGCGACGCATCCGCTGTTCAAACGGTTGATGACAGTTATGAACGTCATCCCGATTTCTTCGGCAGGCGGCCCCCGCATGATTCTCCGAGCCCTGCGCAGCGCAGGGCGGGCCCTCGACGAGGGCGAGATCGTCTGCATCTTCCCTGAAGGACAGATCACCAGAACAGGGACACTGTTGCCATTTCGACGAGGATTCGAACGCATCGTGAAGGGGCGAGCCGTCCCGATCATTCCGGTACACCTCGATCGAATCTGGGGCAGCATCTTCAGCTTCACGAACGGCCGGTTGGTCAGCAAATGGCCCGAACGTGTCCCCTACCCAGTGACCGTCTCCTTCGGATCACCGCAACCATCTGATACACCGGCCTATGAACTGCGCCGTCTGGTGCGTGAGCTGGGGGTAGCGGCCTGGCATCTTCGAAAATCAGATCAGGAAACTCTGCACCGCCCCGTGGTGAGAACCTGGCGGCGAAACCCGTTTACGTTTGCCATGGCCGACAGCACTCGCACGCATGTTTCCGGCCTACAAGCGTTGATCGGCACGATCGCACTCGCCCGAGCACTCAGACCGCAGTGGGAAGGACAGCCGCATGTGGGCTTGCTCTTGCCGCCCAGCGTCGCCGGCGCGCTGGTGAATGTCGCGGCTACGCTGGCAGGGAAGACCAGCGTCAATCTGAATTACACGGTGGGACGGGCAGGACTTGAGTCGGCCATTACGCTGGCGTCGTTGCGAACGGTCGTAACGAGCCGGCGGTTCGTCGAAAAAGCCAAACTGGATATTCCGCAGGGCGTTACGGTGCTCTGGCTCGAAGACATCGCCACAACCATCAGTAGCGGTAAAAAGCTCGCCGCCATGCTCCTGGCCGTCTGTGCTCCGGTGCGCATGATCGAAATCGCCTGCGGCCAAACCCGCCGGACGACAATGGACGACCTGTCGACGATTATTTTCAGCAGCGGCAGCACAGGCGAGCCGAAGGGTGTGATGCTCTCCCACTTCAGCATCAATTCCAATGTCGAGGGCGCCGCTCAGGTCATCCACATCGGCAAGGCCGATCGCGCGCTCGGTATTCTCCCGTTCTTCCATTCCTTCGGATACATGCTGCTGTGGTTTTACACGCGATATAACACCGGGATTGTCTTTCACCCCTCGCCATTCGACGTCGGTGCGATCGGCGAACTCTGCAGCCGCTATCGAATATCCTTGATGGTCGTCACCCCGACCTTCCTGCAGCTCTATCAACGGCGCTGCACGCCGGAACAGTTCAGCGACCTGCGTGTGGTCATCACCGGCGCGGAAAAACTGCCGCTGCGCCTTCTTCAGGCCTTCCAGGACAAATTCGGCATCACACCTGTCGAAGGCTACGGCGTCACAGAATGCGCGCCGGTGGTCTCGGCCAACTGTCCGGATTTCCGCGCCTCCGGCTTCTCTCAGGTCGCATCACGCCGCGGCACCGTCGGGCAACCCTTTCCGGGCGTTTCCGTCCGCATCGTCGATCCAGACACCTGGGCGCTCCTCCCGCCCGGACAACCCGGCATGCTGCTGGTGAAAGGCCCCAATGTCATGAACGGGTATCTCGGGCGCGAAGATCTCACGGCCGATGCCATGCGCGACGAGTGGTACATCACCGGCGACATTGCGACCTTGGATGAGGATGGATTTCTGACCATCACCGACCGGCTCTCGCGCTTCTCAAAAATAGGCGGTGAAATGGTCCCGCATGGCCGCGTCGAAGAAGCGCTGCAGCAGGCCGCCGGAGCCGACCTGCAAGTCTTTGCCGTCACCGGCCTCCCCGACGAGAAGAAGGGCGAGCGCCTGGCCGTGCTGCACACCCTTGACGAAACCCGCATTCCCGACATCCTTGAGCAGCTGTCCGCCGATGGGCTTCCGAATCTTTTCATCCCGGCACGGAACCAGTTCGTGAAAGTCGAGGCCTTGCCGGTCCTTGGCACAGGGAAGCTCGATCTTCGCGGGATCAAGCGGGTTGCGTTGGAACGGCTTCAGTCTCGTGAAACGTGAGGCGCACCTCGTAAAGCGCATTTCGCAAGATCCATAGCAGAGACCAGAGAGTGAGGCGAACTGATGACTCTTTCCGAACAACGCTTCACGAACGGCGCCTCACGAGATACGGCTCAAAAATCACTCATCGACTGCCATGTACACCTGGCGGCGCTGCCTGATGGCGACAACGGCTGTTACATTTCGCCGAAGTTGCTCAAGAGCCCCCTGTTTCGCTTTCTTCTGTGGAAACATGAACTCTCGCCGGCTCATCCGCGCGAAACCAATCGAAAATACCTCGACCATCTCCTCACCGAGTTGCGGGCATCCCGGCATGTTCAGAAAGCCGTGCTCCTCGGCATGGACGGGTTCTACGACCAGACCGGCCTGCTGAATCACCAGCATACGGAATTTCTCATCAGCAATGATTACGTGTTGAACACCGCACGGGCATATCCTGACGTGTTTCTTGCCGGACCGTCGATCAACCCTCAACGAGAAGACGCGGTGGAGGAAATCCATCGCTGCGCCGAGGCTGGAGCCGTCCTCGTGAAAGTCCTCCCCAATGTCCAGCACTTCGACCCGTCCGATCCCAAGTACAAACCGTTCTATCGGGCGTTGGCGGAACGAAAGCTCCCCTTTCTCAGTCATGTCGGCTACGAACTCGCCTTGATCGGAAGAGACCAGTCCATGGGCGATCCTGACCGGCTCCGCACTGCACTCGACGAAGGGGTCACGGTCATTGCGGCCCATGCCTGCAGTTACGGTCTCATGATCTATGAAAAATTTCTCCCCGCGTTTCGCGATTTGGCAAAGCGCTATCCAAATTTTTACGCCGACATTTCCGCACTGACGCTGCCCAACCGGGTAAGAATGCTGCTCCATCTCAGGCGTCGCCAGGACCTTCATGATCGGCTCATTTTCGGGACCGACTATCCTCTTTCGGTGTTTCATCTGGCAGCCTGGGGCCGCGTGGGATTCGGCACGCTGGGGAGGATCATCCGCACGAAGAACCGCTTCGACCGGCAGGTCGCGGTATGCCGAGGGCTCGGACTCGGCTTTCGTTCCCTTGAAGACCTGCTTCCCTGCTCAACTTCGAAGACGACGCGCTAGAGCGCCATACAATGGACCGCGACCAGATACTCGCCGCTCTCCGTGAAAGGGTTCTCGCCTTCACGACGTCACGAGGATCGAGGAACCTGCGAAGGGTCGCACCCAACACGTGCTGGCGGTCCTCTGGGGCTCTGTTACAGCAGAGTCATGGCAGGACCTGGCGTTCTCGTTGAGAGTCACGCGCGGCGGAGATGGCCCGACATACTTTTCCCAATGCAAAAGGGCCGTTCTCCTTCTGGAGAACGGCCCTTTCAGATCACCAGGAAAGCGATCAGTGGGTCTATTGGCTCACGGAGATGCGATCCTTGATCAGGTCGAATGTTTCTTTGGGCACGACATTCTTGGCCACCAACTCACCCTTTACGCGATAGGGGCGATTGTTCACAATGCGGTCGGCCTCGTCCTGCTTCAACCCCAAAAACAGGACCATGTCGCTCGCCGAAACCTTGTTGATGTTCATCGCCGCGGAAGCGGCTGCCGGAGCCGACGGCGCGGCTACGGATGGAGCAGAAGACGGCGTCAACGCCGCCGTCGCAGCATGCGACCGATCTTTCAGCTCCTTTTGATAACGCGCCACCAGCGACTTCAGCGTTTCATTATGGCGCTTCACGTCTTGGAATTCCTGCCGCACATTGCGATTCTGAGCCGACAGTGCCTTGACCTTGTCTTCCAATTCCTTCGTCCGCCCTTCGAGCGTGCCTCGTTCCTTGTCGCGGCCATGCTCGATACGTTGGAGTTCGTCGCGAGCCGCCTGTGTCTCGTTGCCGAACTTCACGTTCAGCTCTTTCAAGGTGCGAACCTGTTGTTCCATGGCGCTCTTCTGCTGACGGGTCTTTTCCAACTCCATCCTGGCATTGTCACTCTCTGCCAATGCCTCTTGATACTTCTTGCTGGATACACACCCCGTCGTCAACACTGCGCCAACCAAAATTACCGCCATCCACTCGCGTTTCATGCGATCCTCCCTGGAGTCCCTGGTGAATGAACTTCGGTGAATGAGCTTCGCTCAGCCTGGACGATGACGCCCGATTCGTACTCCGGCGGTTGCGCGCGCCAAGATTTTCATATCATACTCTTAAATTGTGTGTATGCCAACGTCCGGTCTTTGTCAACACATTTGCACTTGTGCTTGCCTCCCCGGATGCCAGGTTGACTGCATCAATCAATCCGGCGCTTGACGGATCTTTGTCCCTCTGTGATGATCGCTCGGCAACCTTTCACGCTTGCAACCAACTCCTCATCGAAGACGCACATGAATGAGTGGGGCCCCGCGCTCGCCGTCGTTCTTGGTATCGTTGAAGGTCTGACGGAATTCCTCCCCGTCTCATCCACCGGGCATCTCATCCTGGTCGGCCATGCCCTTGGCTTCACCGGCGATGTGGCGGCGAACGCCGAGATCTCCATCCAGCTGGGCGCAATCCTGGCCGTTATCGTCTTCGAACGCGAAAAAATCAGACGGCTCGTGTCCGGCGCGTGGCACGAGCAGGCCGGACTTCAAACCTTCGTGCGAAACGGACGGCACCCCACATGGACCGCGTGCTTCAAGGCTTCCATGCAGGCTCATCCCAATCTGTGGTTCATGCTCGGCCTGGGGATCGCGTTCTTGCCCGCCGCCGCAGTCGGCCTGGCAATTCATGGCTGGATCACGTCCCACTTGTTCACTCCTCAAACGGTCGCCACCACATCCATTCTGGGCGGGATCATCATCCTCGTCGTTGAAGCGACCAAGCGAACGGGCCGGACGATGAGCCTCGACCAGGTGTCCGCCGCCAACGCATTCTGGATCGGCCTGGCCCAATGTGCATCTTTGATCCCCGGCATGTCCCGATCGGGCTCAACCATCGTCGGCGGCCTGCTGGCGGGCCTCGACCGAAAGGTGGCCACGGAATATTCGTTCTTCCTCGCCCTCCCCACCATTATCGCCGCCACCGTCTATGAAACCTTGAAGGCCAAAGCGACCTTTACCAATCAGGATTTTGTGGCGCTCGGCATCGGCATGGCCGTCTCATTCTTCGTGGCCTGGGCGGTGATCGCCGCGTTTCTGACCTACGTCCAGCGGCATACCTTGCGAGTCTTTGCCTACTACCGTATTATTCTCGGAATTGTCGTCCTCTTGGTCTTCCGCTGAAAGGAGTAGTTACAATGTCCTCAGATACGATTCACGTCTACGACACCTGGGTCACCGGCAAGAAAGGCCGAATTCACTTCGACGTGATGACGACAGATGAAACCACTGCCCTGAAACTCGCGAAGGAGTATTTAGCGGGTATCGGAGAACCGGACGTGCCGGTCACACTGAAGGAATGCCAGTTCTGCCACAGCGAGCCGCTCTTTATGTTCTCGTCGGAGCAGCAGAAGCAGGTGCGGGAAAAGGGCGGGTTTATCGTCCCCATGCCGGCCTAGCAACGTCTCGACGCCGCAGTTCGTCTCTCGCTGAAAGCTCGGAACGCCGCACGAGATCCGCTTCACGTCTTACGGGGTGGAGGAAGTCTCTGAGGCGACCGGAGGGTCCTCTTTCTTCTCAAAGGCGAAGTGAATGATCAGGAAAAACACGCCGACGGTGATTGCGGAATCCGCCACATTGAACGCCGGCCAATGGTAGCTCTCGACATAGACATCCAGAAAGTCGATCACTTCCCCATAACGAAGCCGATCGATCAAGTTTCCGATCGCTCCGCCAAGAATCCCTGAGACACTCAAGCGGCCCACCCAATCGCGCTCCGGCATCCGAACTAAGATCGTGCCCAGCAACCCGAGCGCAAAAATCGATGTGAGCCCGAAAAAGGCCATGCGGAACGCGTTGCTGCTGTTGGCCAGGAGGCCGAACGCCGCACCAGGATTCCGAATGTACGTGAGGCTAAAGAGGTTGGGAATGATGGAGATCGACTCATGCAGACGCATGGTTTGCATGATCTGAAGCTTGGTGAGCTGATCGAACAAGATGACGCCACCCGTCACCGACGCCAGCGCCAAATTGCGAAGGCCTGAGGCACTCAACAGATCGCCTCCAGGCAACGGTCGCAGAGGGTCGGATGCACGGCGTCCTTGCCCACGGCTTCGCGGTAATTCCAGCACCGTTCGCACTTTGTTCCAGAAGCCTTCACAATGTTTTGAACGGCAAACCCTGCGCTTGGTTCACTCAGGAACATGCCTTCCGTGGGAATTGTCTCCACAAACTCAAGCCCGACCTTGGACACGATGAAAAGAGCCGGCAGATCATTAGCCTTTAGAAGATCATAGGTAGCCTTCGTAGCAACAAGGCTGACCTCGGCTTCCAGTGGAGCTCCGATCATCTTCTCGCGGCGGCGCATCTCTAATCCACCCTGCACCACGGTCCTCACGTACAGTAATTTCTCCCACCGCTCAGCCAATTGAGTATCCTGCCATTTCGGATCCGGTTCAGAAAATGCCGCCAAGTGAACGCTCGGAGTACTTGATCTGTTGTGCACAACCTCCGGCAACATTCGCCATATTTCATCTGCCGTGAAGCTGAGAATCGGCGCCATAAGCTTGGCGAGCACAACAAGAACATCGTACAACACGGTTTGAGAGCTGCGACGAAGCGGAGAATCTTTGCGGAAGGTATAGAGCCGATCCTTGAGGATATCCAGATATACCGCACTCATGTATACGCCACAAAAATAGTCCAATTCATGAATAATCTGACGGAAGTCAAATTCCTCATAACCGCGCTGGACAGTGGTGACAAGGTTATGCAGTTTTAGAAGGGCCCACCGATCCAGGTCTGCCAGCTGTTCGAACGCTACGCGGTCGGTAGCCGGATCGAAGTCGTACAAATTACTCAGCATGAACCGGCATGTGTTTCTGAGTTTACGATAGACCTCAATAAGTTGACTCAAGATGGATGGGGAGATGCGCAGGTCTTCCCGATAATCCTGTGCCGAGACCCAGAGACGCAGGATTTCAGCGCCCGACTGTTTGATCACATCCTGCGGTGCGACCACATTGCCCGCCGACTTGGACATCTTCTTTCCTTGCCCATCGACAACGAACCCATGGGTCAGCACAGCCTTGTAGGGCGCGCGACGATCTGTCGTCACTCCGGCCAATAGCGCGCTGTGGAACCAGCCGCGGTGTTGATCGGAGCCTTCGAGATAGAGATCGGCCGGCCACCACTTCCTGGGTTTCAGCACGGCGGCATAGCTCACACCGGACTCGAACCAGACATCGAGGATATCCCGCTCTTTTTCAAACGCAGCCGCGCCGCACGTTGAGCACACGGTTCCTGCCGGAAGCAGTTCTGTGGCCGATCGCTCGAACCAGACATCCGCTCCCTTGGATTCCATGAGGCTCGCAATGTGATCGATGACCTTCGGATCTGCCGACACTGTGCGGCAGACTGTGCAGGTAAATCCAGGAATCGGCACGCCCCACACCCGCTGGCGCGAGAGGCACCAGTCTGGCCGGTTCTCGATCATGCCGTTGATCCGATCACGGCCATAGCCCGGTATCCACCGGACCCGTTCGATTTCCGCCAGCGCTTCCGTCCGAAGATCGTTCGTCTCCATGGACACGAACCACTGTTCGGTCGCACGGAAGATGACCGGGCTTTTGCAGCGCCAGCAGTGCGGATACGAGTGGCTCAACGATCCATGGCCCAACAAACGTCCATTGGCCTGGAGATATTCCACGATTTTTGGATTGGCCTTGAACACATGCTGGCCGGCAAACTCCTTCACGACGTCTGTAAACCGCCCACTGTTGTCGAGCGGCGCAAGAATCTCCAACCGCTCACCCGGCGAAGCCTTGGCATTGTGCTCAAGAACGAGAATGTAGTCTTCCATGCCGTGACCGGGTGCGATATGGACACAGCCGGTTCCCTGCTCGAGCGTCACAAAATCACCGAGTAGAATCGGCGATAAGCCGGTGGACAGCGGACGCTGCGTCTCCAGTCCCTCGAAGCCTTCTCCGCCTTTCTTCACCCCCACCACACGATAGCCTTCGAGTGTGCAGGCCTTCGCCACGCTCTCAAGGAGTTTCTCGGCCACGATCAACAATTCGTCGCCGACCCGGACGAAGGCATAGTCAAAATCGCGATGGAGACAGACGGCCTGATTGGCCGGGAGTGTCCAGGGCGTGGTGGTCCAGATCACGACAGACACCAGCTTGATTCCGTCAGGGAAGGAAACACCGGGGAACGTGGCGTTCAACACCGACGGCGATGTGACCACCGGAAACTTGACATAAATAGACGGCGACGTATGGTTGTCGTATTCGACTTCGGCTTCCGCCAGCGCGGTCTGGTCCTGTGTGCACCACAGCACCGGCTTCAGTCCCTTGTAGACGCCACCGCGCTCGACAAACTTCCCAAACTCGCGAACGATCGCGGCTTCATAGGCCGGAGTCATCGTGAGATACGGCTGCTCCCATTCTCCCAACACACCGAGCCGCTGAAATTCTTCCCGCTGAATCTTGACATACTTCTCTGCGTACTCCCGGCAGAGCTTGCGAATCACAGTGGCATCCAGGTCTTTTTTCTTGTCGCCCAGCTCCTTCATCACTTGATGTTCAATCGGGAGTCCATGGCAGTCCCACCCAGGCAGGTAGGGCGCATGAAAGCCTGCCATCGTCTTGGACTTCACAATGATGTCTTTGAGGATCTTGTTCAGCGCGTGACCGATATGGATGCGGCCGTTCGCGTAGGGAGGACCATCGTGCAAGACATACCGTGGCCGCCCCTTTCCAGCCTCCTGGATTTGCTCATAAAGCTTCTGCTGCGCCCACCAGGCAAGCATCTCCGGTTCCCGTTGCGGGAGATTTGCCTTCATGGGAAAATCGGTTTTCGGAAGATTGAGCGTCGCTTTGTAGTCCATAGAGGAGACGCGCCCTGCGATGCGAATGAATTGACGGGTGAATATACCGGAATGACAGGCGAGGTACTAGTCCTCAGCTTTCTTGCGGGATCGTCAAAAGCGTCTTCTGGCAAGGCCGCAGCGAGCGAGCATGCGAGGCGTACCCTTGCGGTACGTTGAGCGTGTGAGTGACGCAAGAACGAAGCCGAAGGCGCTTTTCACGATCCCGCTAACTCACGGCCATCATACGGTCAAGCGCAATCTTCGCCCAGCGCTTGTCGTCGTCCGGCACGACAATGCGGTTGACGACATGGCCGTCAGCAAGATTCTCCATAGCCCAACAGAGATGTACCCCGTCGATACGGAACATCGTGGCGCACTGGCACACGGTGGACGAGAGGAAGAACACTTTCTTATCCGTCAACTCGTGCTTGAGTCGATTGACCAAGTTGAGTTCAGTTCCCACCGCCCAGGTTGTGCCGGCGGGCGCGGCCGTGACGGTTCGAATGATGAACTCAGTCGATCCGATGAGGTCCGCCTTATTGACTACATCCTCGTGACACTCAGGATGGACAATGACCTTGCCTTCCGGATACTGCTTGCGGAAGTTGTCGACGTGCACCGGCTGGAACATCTGGTGCACGCTGCAGTGCCCCTTCCACAAGATCAGCGTGGCGTGTGTGATGGCGTCCTTGGTATTCCCGCCGTTGGGCTGATAGGGATCCCAGACGATCATCTTCTCACGAGGGATGCCCATCTTGTTCGCCGTATTGCGGCCTAAATGCTCGTCCGGGAAAAAAAGAATTTTCTCGCGCCGCGCCCAACACCACTCGATGACGGCCTTGGCATTCGAGGAGGTGCAGGTGATGCCGCCATGTTCGCCGCAAAAAGCCTTGAGTACCGCCGCGGAATTCACATATACCGCCGGCATCACGGTCTGTTCGACCGGGATCACGCGCTCCAAGGCTTCCCAGCATTGATCGACCTGCTCGATCGCCGCCATATCCGCCATCGAACAGCCGGCGGCCATGTCGGGAAGAATCACGGTTTGATTGGATCGGCTGAGGATGTCCGCCGTCTCGGCCATGAAATGCACGCCGCAGAAGACGATGTAGGGCCGTTCAGACCGTTCAGCGGCCAGTTTCGACAGCAAGAGGGAGTCGCCGCGAAAATCGGCGTGCTGGATCACTTCGTCTCGCTGATAATTGTGCCCGAGGATCATCACCCGTTCGCCAAGCAGCTGCTTGGCGGCGGCCGTCCGATGGAAGAGGTCCTCAGCAGACAGCGTCTGGTAATCGGTGATTGGCCTTGGCAACGTCGCGATGGTTTTCACAATTTCCTCAGACCACTTATGAAGGAACGTCATTCTACGATAGCCCCCCTGCACAATCAATGAAGCCCCCTACGCGAAGAAGTCCTCTCCGGCGGAGGTCTAATCGATCGTGGTGCGATAGGTCTAATAGCCGATTGACTTCGCTCCATCACGAAGCATACGATTATCCCACTCGCTAGGGGAGCCCTGAGGCTGAGAGTCCGAACGATCGGACGACCCTCACAACCTGACCTGGGTAATACCAGCGTAGGGAAGCCGGAATACAGCGGATGTTGTGAGGACTCAGCCGCACCTTGGCTCTTGTGGTGCGGCTTTTTTATTTTGAGAGAACGGCCGCTGTCAGTCATGAGGTTTCAGCGATCAGCATTCCGACTGGAATGAGATGCTGGCGGCTGAATGCTGAGGGCTGACGGCCCATTCCGTTAGAAAGGATCTCCTTATGGGCGATCAAACGACCACGAACGGATCGGTCACCGGAAAGGGACACGGTGTCCCGTCTTCCCCACTGACGACGACACCCTTTCCTGCCTCGCGCAAAATATATGTTGACGGCGCTCAACCAGGCGTCCGCGTGCCGATGCGAGAAATCAGTTTGACTCCGACGAAAGCGATGAACGGATCGGGCTCGATGAACAACACACCCGTCACCGTCTATGACACCTCAGGCCCTTATACCGACCCCACAGTGAGGATTGACGTTCGCACCGGCTTAGCCCCATTGCGGCGCCCGTGGGTGCTCGACCGGCAGGATGTCGAGGAACTCCCGGCGATTACATCCGCCTACGGCCGCATGCGCGCGGACGATCCCAAGCTGGCTGAACTCCGCTTCCAGCACATTCGCAAACCCTTGCGGGCTAAACCGGGCATGAACGTCACGCAGTTGCACTACGCACGGAACGGAACCATTACACCGGAAATGGAGTTTATCGCCATCCGCGAGAACCAATCACGCGACGTCGCCCGCGAACTGGCCTCGCGCAACGGCCATGGTGGTGGTATCGCGCAGCATCCCGGATTCGCCTGGGGCGCCAGCATCCCGTCAGTGATGACACCGGAGTTCGTGCGGGACGAAGTGGCTCGCGGCCGCGCGATTATCCCGTCGAACATCAACCACCCGGAAAGCGAACCGATGATCATCGGCCGCAACTTCCTCGTCAAGATTAATTCGAACATCGGCAATTCCGCCGTCGCCTCATCCATCGAAGAGGAAGTCGAGAAGATGATCTGGTCGATCCGCTGGGGCGCCGATACCGTGATGGACCTGTCAACCGGTAAGAACATTCATGAAACACGCGAGTGGATCATCCGCAATTCACCGGTGCCCATCGGCACGGTGCCGATCTATCAGGCCCTGGAGAAGGTCAACGGCAAAGCCGAAGACCTGACCTGGGAGCTCTTTCGCGATACGCTGATTGAACAGGCCGAGCAGGGCGTCGATTACTTCACCATCCACGCCGGCGTGCGCCTCGCCTATGTGCCCATGACCGCAAAGCGGATGACCGGCATCGTGTCGCGCGGCGGCTCGATTCACGCCAAGTGGTGCCTGGCCCATCATCAAGAAAACTTTGCCTACACTCACTTTGAAGAAATCTGCGAGATCATGAAGGCCTACGACGTCGCCTTCAGCCTGGGCGACGGCCTCCGCCCCGGCTCGATCGCCGACGCGAATGACGAGGCACAATTCGCCGAACTCGACACGCTGGGCGAACTGACCAAGATCGCCTGGAATCATGACGTGCAGGTCATGATCGAAGGTCCCGGCCACGTCCCCATGCATATGATCCAAGTCAACATGGAAAAGCAGCTGAAGGCCTGCCATGAAGCGCCGTTCTATACCCTCGGACCGCTGACCACCGATATCGCCCCCGGGTACGATCACATTACCTCCGGTATCGGCGCCGCGATGATCGGGTGGTACGGCTGCGCCATGCTCTGCTACGTCACCCCCAAAGAGCATTTGGGCTTGCCGGATCGCGACGACGTGAAAGCCGGTGTCATTACCTATAAGATTGCCGCCCATGCGGCGGATTTGGCGAAAGGCCACCCGGGCGCACAGATCCGCGACAACGCCCTGTCGAAAGCCCGGTTTGAATTCCGATGGGAAGATCAGTTCCATCTCTCGCTCGATCCGGACACCGCTCAAGAGTTCCATGACGCGACGCTCCCGGACAACGCCGCCAAGGTATCGCACTTCTGTTCGATGTGCGGCCCGCATTTCTGCTCCATGAAGATCACGCAAGATGTCCGAGACTATGCCGCACAGCTACAGGTGGACGAACAACAGGCCATCCAAATCGGGATGAAAGAAAAATCGGAGGAGTTTCGAAAAACTGGCTCAGAAATCTATCGATAGAGAGCGAGGATGCTCAAAACGGTCATCCAACAAGGCCCGAGGGGAATCGAAACCGGAAGCGTACCCTCCGGGGTACGTTGAGGATTTCGATGAGCCGAGAACGAAGTTGGGGGCCGTTTTCAGCATCCGTTGAACGGAGAACCGACCATGAGTAAGCCTCGACCAGCCCCGTTACGAGAACGTGATATCACCCGGCACATCGCTCGGGAATACTATAAAGAGTTCGATCAACTCATCGAGAGTGATGTGATCATCGTGGGTGCCGGGCCCTCCGGACTCATCTGCGCCCACGATCTCGCTGCCATGGGATTTCGCACGGTCATCGTCGAGCAGAGCCTCGCGCTGGGCGGCGGATTCTGGTCAGGCGGCTATCTCATGAACAAAGCCACCATCTGCGAACCGGCCAATGAGATCCTCGAAGAGCTTGGCGTGCCCTGCAAGAAAATCAAAGAGTGTGACGGCATGTACATGGTCGATCCTCCCCATGCGACGGGCGCCCTGATCGCCGCGGCTTACCGAGGTGGGGCCAAGATCATGAACCTGACGCGCGTGATGGACTTGATCTTGCGCAAAGACGGATTATTGGAAGGGGTGGTGGTCAACAGCACCACCGCGGAGATGGCCGGCCATGATATCATTCATGTCGACCCCATCGCGCTTGAGAGCAAGATCGTCGTGGACGCCACTGGGCATGACGCGGTCGTCGTTGCGTTGCTTCATAAACGAAACCTGTATAAGCAGGTCCCAGGCAACGGCGCCATGTGGGTCTCACGATCTGAGGAAGAAGTCATGGATCGGACCGGCGAGGTCTATCCCAATTGCTTCGTCATCGGACTGGCTGTAGCCGCCGTGTACGGCACGCCGAGAATGGGTCCGGCCTTCGGCTCGATGCTGCTTTCCGGACGCTACGGCGCGGAGTTGATTAAGAAGAAGCTGAAACAGGAATAGGGTACCCATAGCTCGTTGCCTCTGCTTCATTCTTGCGGCTACTCAAAAACGCCAGCCAGCAAGGCCGCAGGAAGCGAAAGCCCCGAGGCGTACCCTTGTGGTACGTTGAGGGGGGTGAGCGACCGAGAACGACGCTGGGGGCATTTTTCAGTAGCCGCACCATGGATGTACAAGATTTTCTCGTACAGGGCGAAGGCCACGAAGAGGACAAGCGCGAAGCGTGGACTCTTTTTCAGCAGGCCTATGAACGGCAGATGAAGGGCGAACTGGAAGAGGCCGTCAGCCTCTACAAGCAGTCGCTGGCCACCCATCCGACCGCTGAGGCTTACACGTTCTTGGGATGGACCTATAGCTTCATGGGCCGGCTCGACGAAGCCATTGAGGAATGCCACAAAGCCATCGCGCAGGATCCGGACTTCGGCAATCCGTACAACGACATCGGCGCGTATCTGATCGAAAAAGGCGAATTCGACGAAGCCATCACCTGGTTTCAGAAAGCGATGCACGCCAAGCGCTATGAAAGCCCGGCGTTCCCACACCTCAACCTCGGCCGCGTGTACGAGCGGAAGGGCCGTTGGACAGAGGCGATTGACTCGTACAAAAAAGCCCTTGCGCTCAATCCGAATTACGCGCTCGCCAAGAAAGCGCTGGGACGGCTCGTGAGTTCGCTGAACTAAGCATGTGTGTTTGGTTTGTCTCGTTTGTTTCGTTTCTTTTGTTTTACGAACAATCACAAAACTAACCAGATGGACCAAAGAAACCAGACAAACCAGAAAACCGTTCTCGTCGCCGTCACAGATATTTTCTTCTACACGAAGGTACGCGACGCCCTCTTGAACAAGGGCTATCAGATCGAAAAGGCCCGATTGCAGCAGGACATTGCCGACAAGGCCTCATCAACTAGCCCACGCGCTGTCATCCTCAATATGAACGATCCGATATTGGACGCGTTTCAAGCGCTGAACACGCTCAAAGCCGATCCGCGATTGAGTGCGATTCCCACACTGGCTTTTGCCAATCATGAAGAAGTCGACACCTGGAACCGCGCCAAAGCGCTCGGCATCACCAAGATCGTCTCCCGCAATGAGTTTTCCGCCCGGACGAAAGACCTTGTTGAAGAAGTGATAGCCCACGGCAGCCAGCCCTGAGCTGAACGCGATGGTTTCTTAGCCGAAAATCCATGAAACAATCCCGTCTCCACAACCAACATATGCAACTCGGCGCCTCATTCGAAGAGGTGACCGGATGGGAGATGCCGGTACATTACGGCGACGTAGTTGCGGAGCATCATGCCGTTCGCCAGGCGGTGGGGGTCGCGGATCTCTCACATCGTGGCAAGATCAGAGTCACCGGCGATGACCGTGTGAAATGGCTGCAAAGCGTCATCAGCAACGACATTCTTCCCCTTCAGCCTGGGCAAGGCCGCTACTCCAGCTTTTTGACGCACAAAGGGAAGATGCTCACCTACTTCCGCCTGTATATGCAGACCGATACCATCATGTTGGAAGACGCAGGCGAGATCGGTGAGACGACGTTTCAAGCCTTGCGTAAGTTCCTGCTCTACGGCACCAAAGCCAAGATGGAAAATTGCGCCGAGAGCTGGGGGCTGCTGTTGACCAGCGGGCCGAAGGCTGCTCATGTGATTCAATCCGCATTCGGCGTCGATGTCACCAACCTGAAGCCGGTGAACTGCGTCACCGCGCAGATCGGCGGAAATCAGGCCCTGGTGCTTCGCACAGAAGAAACGGGTGAGGTTGATATCGAGATCCTGCTCCCGGCCGATGGCCTGTCGACCGCATGGAGCAGTGTGATGGAGGCCGGTGCCAAGTTCGGCATCAAGGCGGTCGGCAACCACGCGCGAGAAGCCTTGCGTATGGAAGCCGGCATTCCCAAAGCCGGGCCGGATCTGAACGAAGAAATCGTCCCGCCTGAAGCGAATCTGGAAGAGAAAGCGTTCAGCCTCAGCAAGGGCTGCTATCCCGGCCAGGAAGTGGTCGCACGGATGGACACCTACGGCAACGTGCGCCGGCACCTCGTGGGACTCGTGATGAAGGATTCCACGGTGCCTGCAAAGGGGGCGAAGCTCTTTGCCGGCGATCGGGAAGTCGGCTGGATCAGCAGCGCCGTGCACTCGCCCCAGCTCGGGCACGTCATCGCCTTCGGTTTTCCGCTCCGGGACTTCAGCAAGCCCGGCACGGAACTGTCGGTGGAACTGCTCGGCAGCAAGCATCCGGCTACTGTTCATCCCCTGCCCTTTTACGTGAAGAAGTAACCGTCATATGAGACAACGCTGGATGACTTTGCTTGCACTGCTCGCCATGATGCCGTTGATCCTCGCTGCGGGACCGTTGGATGACGCCCTGCTCGCGGCAGCGGGTAAGGGGGATCTCGGCGAGGTTGCCAGAACCATCGAGAAGGGAGGTAACGTCAACGCGACGGACGAGGACGGTATCACTCCGCTCTACAGGGCAGCGGAAAAGGGAGATCAGGACATTGTTGCCCTCCTGATGAACAACGGTGCGGATGTGAAACAGGAGACAACCGACGGGGTGACCCCGTTCCACATCGCGGTCGAGAAGGGCCATCGAGCCGTGGTAGCGTTGCTCTTGGACAAGGGCGCAGACGTACACCACGTACGAACGGACAGCGGCGAACCCCCGCTCTTTACCGCTGCCCAGGAAGGACATCGTGACGTGGTGGCACTCCTATTGGATCGTGGTGCGAACATCGGGCAGGTGAGAGAGGCCAACCATGCAACTCCGCTCTTCATCGCAGCCGGCAAGGGCCACCGGGACATCGTGGCGTTACTGCTGGACAAAGGAGCGGACGTGACGCCGGTGACGACGAACGGATGGACCGCGCTCCATGTCGCCGCATTACAGGGGCATCAGGAGATCGTGGTGCTGTTGCTGAAACAGGGAGCCGACAAGACGGCGCAGGATGCTAAAGGGCAACGTCCGGTCGATCGTGCGCGCCAGAAAGGCCACACCGCGCTGATTTCGCTGCTGGAACCGTGATCACGTGGAGCGTGGTGGGTGCGACGACATCAGATCAACAATCGCCAGGTGCAGAATACGGACAGGATCTCCCAGGTTTTTCGTTTGTACAAACCCTCCCCAACATCGTTAGATGTCTTCACCACGGTCATGGGAAATCCATATGTCATTCAATGAGCAGGAAGACCGCGTCGCTACCACCCCGTACCAAGAGGCAGGTGAGCTTGCTGGAATCACCCGGCTAGTTGATGTGTTTTACGTCAATATGGATACGCTGCCTGAAGCCGCAACCATCAGAAAAATGCACCCGCAGGATTTAACCGAATCGCGCAAGAAGCTGACATATTTCCTGTGTGGCTGGCTCGGGGGCCCGAAGCTGTTTTCCCAGCACTATGGCCCGATCAGTATTCCGGGCTTTCACAAACAGTTTCCAATAGGGTACGAGGAGCGCGATGCCTGGCTCTTTTGCATGCAGCGAGCCATTGCCGTACAGCCATACAGTGACGCACTTAAAGAATATCTATTGGCTGCGCTCAGCGTCCCGGCAGAAAGAGTGAGACAAGTAAACGCAGGAGAGGTCTAGCCACTGCCTGCCGTATGCCCCACCTTCTTGCCTCGCCTCCCATTCTTGACGCCCCGTTAAATGGAGTGTTACAGCAGTAGGCCAATAGGCCGAGCGCCCAGACGAGAAGGCCTGGCCCCTTTGTTCATACTACGACCCGACCTACGCGTATCCTCAACATTTAATGACCGAGCCCAGTAAGCCAGACTCCGTCACCGACCAGCAGCAAGAACAATCCGATCAACCAAGCAGGAGGGTGTCCTGAAACATACCAGGTACGTTTCAAGGAGTTCCATCGTGCTCCTGGCATTCATTCTGATAGGGGCTTCCATCATGCTGTTTATGCCGCGGAGCACGCAACAGACGAGTGAGCGTGCGTGGATCACGGTTCAGGGTGCAACGATTGTGGGCCCCCTCATCCAACATAACGTTCCAAGAGCGACCATTCTGTTTCACAATAGTGGGCGCTCTCCCGCACTATCGACCAGAATACGTCTGATGATGACCGTATGGACGTCGAACAAGTTCCCGGACAGGCCTCCGCAACTGGCGAGTGATATGGAACGCGTCGGCGAAATTCGGCCAGGATCTGTTGTGTCCCAGGCCGTGTCCTTGAGAGTCCCCCTGACCGACGTGCAGGGCATACATTTGGAGCGGAAAGACTGGTTCATTGTGACGTTTGGGGTCGTGTCGTACCTTGATATTTTCGGCAATTCCCATGAGACGACACTGTGTCTGATCTGGCGAGATCCCTCCGGAGCAAGCATGAGTCCCTGCGAAAAATGGAATGAGGCAGATTAATGGGTCCACGCATTGCTCAGGGTGAAAAGGTTCCAGGAATCATGGTGCCTGCGAAGGGGGCGAAGCTCTTCGCCGGCGATCGGGAAGTCGGCTGGATCAGCAGCGCCGTGCGCTCGCCGTCACTCGGCCATACCATTGCCCTAGGTTTCCCACTCAGGGACTTCGCCTCACCTGGAACTACCCTGGCCGTTGAGATAGACGGACAACGGCACAAAGCCACCGTCCACACCCTGCCCTTCCACATGAAGGGGTAGCTGTTCACCCGCACTGAACCGTCTCCCTGCTCAGCGTATGGCTGCGACTTGTTAGCCGTATATCCTGCGGGCTGATCGCCGGAGAGACCGCAAGATTCGCAGCCTATCTCGGAGGGGCACGAGACAGAGCGATTGATACGTATACGACTTTGCACTAGACTTGCCCACCGCAGATTGCTGAGGCTGCCTTGCTATGCTGCATGGGCGCCTGCAGCACACTTAATGGTTAGGCCACTTCGTATGCCCTGGCGCGTTTCATTCGAGATTTGGGGCGAGGACTTCAGATTGAGTCGCGTTCCATTCCAGTTCACGGAGCAGCACGACCCAGGCGTGATTGGCACAATCACGCCAGTGGCCTAACCATGCGCTGCAGCGAACCCGGCCGTCGCGCTCCGGTTGCAATTCACGCGTCCCGTGGGCCGGGTCGCTGAGCTTGGGTCGTTTGGAGGCGCCGGCGAGTTCCCGCTTGCCCAGTGGTTCCGCACGTGTTACGTTGTACCACATGAAAGCCTCCACGGTTACCATTCGACTCGACGCCAAGGTTCAGCGCGAACTGGATCGGTTGAGCCGCCAACTCGGGCGGAGCCGCAGCGACATCGTGCGCGACGCCGTCCGCCGGCAGGTGGCCTTGCTTCGCTTTGATCGCTCGCGGCGGGCGCTCCTTCCACTCGCCGAAGCTCAGGGCATCCTCACCGACGAGGACGTGTTTCGCGTCGTGTCGTGAGGATCTTCCTCGACACGAATGTGCTCGTCAGCGCGTACACGGCCCGCGGCATCTGCGCCGATCTGATGCGCCACATCCTGGCCGAGCATGAGCTGCTGACCGGCGAAGTCAATCTGGTGGAGCTTCGCCGCGTGCTCAAGAATCGATTTCGCGCTTCGGCCGTGCAGATCGAGAATGTCGAAGCGGAACTCCGAGAACACACAATCGTCCCCAAACCGGCTCTTCCCGCACCGCTCGTGCTTCGGGATCCCGACGACGGCTGGGTGCTCGGGCCGGCGATCGCGGGCGGCGCCGACCTCCTTGTCACCGGTGACGATGACCTGTTGGCCGTTGCCGAAGATGCGCCACTCCCCATCGTGAATCCACGCGGGTGCTGGGAGCGCCTCCGGGCGTAATCGGCTGCGCCGTATAACCAGCGCGTTAGTGGGGTCGGGTCTTGCAATCACGCATCGGCGGCGTAAAAGCGCCGCCTGGCCCGCCCGGTTGAGACAAATTTAAGGGGACATTCTTCTTTTTTAAGAAGATAACTAACCGTGGCGCTATCGAACGATGACAACTTTGAACTCAATCAGTTGAATGTCCCCTTTTTCAGTCCCTTTCCGGATTCCGCGCCGCCGAGACCGCCCGCGCGAACGCCAGCAGGCTCTTCCGCTCGTCGTCTTCCAGTGCTAGCAAGAGGTGCGCTTCCTCCCCGTGCATGAGACGCAGACTCAAGAATGGTTCTTCACGGCGCTTTTCTTTGTTGTCCCACATCGCGTCGATCACTTGGACTTTATCCAACTGGCCGACCGAGACCACGTCGTACCGGAAATACGAATCGCCGATGACGATGTCGAATACCACGTTGCCGGACGTCAACAGCATCAGATTGAACCGTCCTTGATCTTCATACCCTTCCGGCAAGAACTTATTGACATGGCACAGCGCGACTTTACGGTCGCCGAGGGCCGCGCGAAACTTCTCCTTGAGCATTTGATAATCGATCTGCAGCGCTTTTTCATCCGGTCCCGTGGCCGCCACGGCCGCCGCTTCCGCTTTCGAGAAAATTTCATCGGCTGACATCAACCCTGGCATGACGTGTTCCCCCTCTGTGTCGTTGAATCCGTCGTGATTGAGTAAAACTGCTTCCGCCACGTTCCGTGACTTGATGATCCGCACTATCGCACCATCGACCGGTAAGGAAGCCGTACCGTACCCGGCAACCCAGCCAAGATGCAAGGGGTCTCCAGCGGCACCTGATGCCTATCGGGCTGTCAGACGGTGCGAAAACCGCGTCTTGCCGGCATCGTCCATGACGGTCAGTTCGAGCGCGGTCTTCGTAATCCGGGCGAGACCGAAGTTGTGGTAACCCTCCTCATTGATCAGCCTGGTTGGATGCAGCCCTTCGCTGGCCGGCGTGAGCCGGCCCGGACGCGCGGAGAGTGGTCCTGCCACAAACTCGTGGAAGTCAATGACCCCATCTTGGTTCGGATCGTAGGCATTGGCTTGTACCCAATGCACATCGGCCGCGATGAAGACGACGTTTGTCATTTTGTGATCAAGAATGGCATCGACGATCACCTGCCGTTCGCGCTCAAAGCCGGTACCGTCCGGCCCTCCCGCCCAGCCGTCGTTTCCAGGAACCCTGGCTCCCCCACCCTTTGGAATCGACAGAGGAACGGAGGTCGCGATGACTTTCCATGTCGCCGTCGACGCGCTGAGTCCATCGAGCAGCCATTTCAATTGCGCTGGACCCAGCATCGTCTTGGCAGGCCCATCCCGATCGGCGTTGCGACTCCGGTATTGCCGGGTATCCAGAATAAAGAGTTCCAGGTCGGCACCATATCGAACGGCTCGATACAGACGGTTCGGATCATTCTCCGGAGAAGCGATCGGCCAATACTCGCGCAACGCCTGGCGGCCCGCCGGCATCTGGTCCTCAAATGGGCCGGCAAAGTTGTTTCGAACCTCGTGGTCATCCCACACGGCATAGACCGGTACCATCTCCAGAAATCGGCGAAGGGACTCGGCGCCGCGCTGATAGCGGTGGCGCGCGCGATACTCCGCCAGCGTGGCCGCTTTGAAATCGGCGCCCGGTTCATTCGGAGGCGCGGGACAGGCGTTGTCGCCGTAAATCGTATCGCCCAGGAACAAGAAGAAGTCGGGGTTCTGTCGCCGCATGACATCAAAGATCGGATAGCCGCCAGGCCCCTGACGGCATCGCCCTTGGCCTCCGAGATCTCCGCTCCAGGCAAAGATGACCGGCGCAGACGCCTTCGCATCCGGCAGCGTGGTGAACTCGCCCTTCGCGGCAAGCTTGGTCTCGATATGATTCTTGCCCTCCCCTACTCGTCCGACTAAGACGTGATAGCGATAGCGAGCCGCGGGAACCAGCCCCTCAAGCGGTATGGACACCGTATAATCGGTCTCTGCCATGGTCGCCAGCCACGCCGTTCTCGATACCGGTGCAATCACTGTCGCCATCTTCGATGCCGTTTCCCACACCGAGGGTGGTGCCCACTCTACCTGCACCATAGCCGGCCCATCGGTGCGCAGCCAGAGCAGCGCACCATGCGACGTCACATCGCCTACAGTGATCCCTTGGGGTAAGAAATCCTCCGCGAGAACAACCGATTCACGAAAGGGACTGCCCAGTGGAAGCCCCTCCCGTGACGCCGACGTACAGCTGAGCGGGACCAGTGCCAGGATGAACGAGAAGACAAGCCGAGAGGCATATTGCATGGGCAGTCCTTACCCAATAGGAGTGAAGCAGGTCAAGCTGTGAATGAGATGAGGGCCCTTGAAAATCAGACGAGCCGAGCTACATACTGAATGCCATCACACGAGGATTGAGATGCACGATATACATTGCTGCGTTCCGAATTGCCAAGCAAAACCCTACGCCCCTGCCGGAACCCAGTCCGTGTGTAAGGATCATTTCATTAATTTCCTGACATGGCGCCGCCGCCGAGGCCCGCAGATGTTCCTGAAGTATGCCGCCATGACCATGCCGGAGCGCGACACCATCGCCGCCGAGTGGGTGAAAACCATCCGCGTCGATGAAGTCCCCTCCAACGCACCGAAGACCTGATCGCGAGAGACTCCACTTTCAGATGGTGGCCGATGTATTTGATCAAATCCGTGGGAAGCACGCAATAGCATTGATCTTCAGGCCGGCCAAATCACTCCCGGCCAACCCAATAGATCGGTCGGCGCTTCAGGTTCATGACCGCAAGCACCCGCACTCTATCTGGTTTGATGGAATAGAGAAGCGCGTAGGGAAACCGGGAAACGAGTCGGCGGCAGATCGTCTCGGTGATCAGCGGGCCGCCCTCAGGGAAATTCACGAGAGCGTGACTGCAACGCTCAACCTCGTCAAGAAACGCAGCTCCGAGCCCTGGACTTTCTGATTCATAATACTGCGCGGCTTCGTTCAACTCGCGGCGGGCCAATCGATGATAGGAGACTGTCTCCATTCACTTCAGCTTGGCCCGTGCTTCACGAAACACATCCGTCGCGGAATCACCGGCGTCCGGATGGGCATCCATATCCGCATCTCGACGCTGAGCTTCCTCGGCCCAGAGTCGGGCATTTTCCTCTTCGGAAAGATTTTCCAAACTCTCCAAGAGTTTCCCTGCCAAACGCGCTCGCGCCTTTGGGTCGAGCTTCAATGCCTCAGCTTCAAGTTCCTTAATACTCATGGGCGCATTCTACACCAAGCCGGATTCTTGAACCAGCCGATAGCACAACCATTTCCACTGAATGGGTAAAGACCATCCGCGTTGACGAAGTCCCTTCCAACGCACCGAAGACTTGACCAGAAACTGTTCCTGACGCCGTTTCCACTCTCTATAGCGACAGGCCGTACTGGTAAAACTCTTCGTCTCGTTTCCACCCCAAAGCCTCGTAGAGCCTTCGAGCCGAAATATTTGTGATCGCTGTCGACAGTTCCAGACGAACCGCTCCAGCTGCACGACCGGTCTCGGCAGCGGCTTTCAGCAGCACTGTGCCGACGCCGCGACCCCGGGCAGCGGGCGCGACAAACAGGTCGTTGAGCAGATAGATTGGGGCAGCGAGAATCGACGAAAAGCCCGGGAACAACTGAACGAAACCGATCGCAGCGCCGTCAGAACCTTCGGCGATCAATACAACCGACTCGCCACGAGACAGGCGATCAGCCAAGAACTGCCGAGCAGTGGCCAGGTCCGACGTCTTGCCGTAGAACTGGCGATATCCGTCAAACAACGGAACCAGCTGATCGAGATCGTTCAAGGTTGCTCGGCGTACGGTGTCAGTCATGTTGCAATGAAACGGTTCCTGCCATCTTGTTGCTGTCCAAAGGCAACTGAGGTTGAGCGGTTGTAACGGAGAAGAAACCTCTAGCTTTCATTCTCCCGTCAGCTGTGATTCCAAGTCCACCCAGCCAGCTCGTGAAAGATCCAAAATTGTGACAGAGCTTGCCTCCTGCCCGCTCGGAAGTTTAATGGATGGAATCTTAAGATGAAGCACCTCATCAATGCGCGAAACGAATGAGATATCGCACTGGCCATAATATCCAGTTGAGTTGATGGCAAACACTCTCCCTGATCTTCCCACTACTGGACCCCCGCTTGCTCCGCCATGTATTACCATGCTCGTCCGATAACAAGGGCCAGGTAGTAGGACTCGATCTCTCCCATCGGATAGGTATTCCATTAGCTGACCGTCATAGAAAGCAGCCTTAAAATTTAGAACCTGTGAATAATTGTCCTGGCCTATTTCGGTTTTTGGATACGCGTATGTCGCTACTGTTCCTCCAATAGATGGGCCAGTAGTGCTTAGCGTCAAAGCCGCGTTCGGTTCATTGTCGAGTGTAGGCTCTACTAAACCAATCGCAACATCAGCAATGTTATGTGAGGAACACCACAAGATGTGCCGAAGCTGGAACTGGTTGTTGGGAAGAAATTGGACGATACAGATGGGATATTTTTGATCTCCGCTCTCTTCGAAACAGTCCAGCAGAACATGTTTGGCCGAAGCAAATAGCCCGCAGCTACTAACAAAGAACCCCGTCCCGATTAGCTGGAAAGTTCCACCCAAGACTTGCTTTAGGATTGGAAATATTACCTGATGCCCTTTCGTATCATTTCCATTAAGATCGATAAATCCATGATGACCGACAGTAGCTTCGCCTTGACCCACGTCCCTATTGATCCTTTCAGTCATCTTGTAGATTTTGTTCGACAGGATTTGTGTTAAACATGGTCGTTAATTAGGGCGTTTCCCCCCCTCTCCCAAGGTCATGGGCTGAATGGCTCCCCTACTGCGCCCGTCGGACGAGCACAGTTTTATCGTGCGCGTTCCGGGAGCACAGGGGAACCATCAGCCCATGACCGCACTCCCATGATGATGAATCATCAGCCACTCATCGCCGATGCGTTCGAAGAGGTTCGTCGCAAGAACCTTTGCGTGCTGCGGTTCGTCGGATTGCTGGCTGGTAATATTTTCCACACAGATGACCCAGGCCATGTCGCCCGCGACCTGCACCATCACTTCGGTGAGCTCGAACTTCATGGAGAACGTGTTGTTGAAGATCAACACCCAGGAATCGCGTACGGCCGGCCAATCGGAGCGGATCGTCCAGCCGGGGTGGATGCAGGTGACATATTCTTGATGCGCCCAGACCCGGTCCATCTTCGCGATATCCAGATTTTCGAAGGCTTCATAGAACGCCTGGTTCGCTTTCGTCACGGCTTCGATGCGCTGTTTCAGCATGCACAGTCCTCCCTGGCGGGGCCATCATACTGCAATCACCAAGAACAGAGCGAGTAGAGAATAGGGAGGCTAACTGTGGGCGAGATTTGCCGTTTGCCGGTTGACCACCCAGACACCGGCCAAAATGAGGCCGATGCCGATGATTTCGGTCAGGCCGACCGATTCTTTCAGAATGAGCGCGGACAGCCCGACGGCCGCGACCGGCGTGAGATTTCCCAGAACCGAAGCGCGTGAGGGCCCAACCCCTTTCACACCGAACAACCAGGCTTGTTGCGCGACGGCGGTGGCAAAAACGACGAGATAGCCGAGTGCGAGCCAGTCGGACGTCGTCACCGACGCGGCACCCGCATCCATTACCTTCCGGTCGGTCCAGAGAAGCGGAATCTGCAAGACTGTCGCGACCAACAGCGTAGTCCAATTGACGGTCAGTGTTGAGACCCGTTCCATAATTGTGCGGCTGCCGATGCTGTACAGAGCCCAACTCACCACGCCCAGAAACACAAGCGTGCCGCCCAGCAGCGGCTGTTCGCCGGCTGCTTGAAACCCTGCCACGGATACCAGTCCGACACCGGCAAAGGAGAGCAGCCCCCCTGCCCAGACCGCGCGCAGCGGGACGTCCCGAATCAACATTGCCGAGAGCAGCGCGGTCACAACGGGACTCGATCCGATAATGACGCCGCCCACGGCTCCACTGACGTACTTGAGGCCCATGAGGATAAGCAGATGATTGCCCAACACGCCAAGCCCGAGCAGACCCAGCATGCGGACATCCGCCTTGTTCAGCTTGAGCGAACCGCCTTCCTGCCACCACCAGGTTGCGAGGAGGATCGCCAAGCCGCCGATGTCGCGCAGGACCGACGCTTCGACAACAGAAAATGACCCGAGGGCCATCTTCTGCGCCACAATCGAGCCACCCCAGAGGACTGCTGCAAGAACCACTGAGCCGTAGGCCAGCGTCGTGGATGGATGCGTCATGCCCATTGGGATACCGTCGTTTCTTCCTGCCGTCAAGGTGTATTCTGTGAGCAACCCCTGCTACTTGACTGCATGTACATTTGTAAGTAACCTTCGTCCCATACAGGAGGCCGATGAAAAGGAGGATGCCTTGATGTGCCGAACCCAATGTTTCCGAGGATCCCTGTCTATCCTGCTGACTTCGCTGCTACTCTTGAGCGGCTGTACCAAAGCTCTGGTCCACGATGACGTGAAACAGGCGCACACCGGAGCCCATTGCGCAGGTTCCGAAGGTGTCGACGACTCCTCGATAGCCGTACTGCCCGTCCCACTGGTCGCGTTCTTCGTGCCCCACGTGAATCTCCACGATATCAAGGCTGATGATTATCTAAAGCGCTGCGGCGATCCTGGCAAATTGATCAATCGACACGTGACGGTCAACCGCACCGGCTGCATCCCGGCCGGGCTCACTCGCATTATCACTCTCGGCATCTGGCAATGGTGCCCGGCGAGTGTGTCGTGGGAAGCGGACGTGAAAACCTAGGTTGAGGCTGAGGTTAAGGCTCAGCAGAGAGGCACGTGCCGATGATGCCGTTCCTCCTCAACCTTAACCTCGACCTCAGCCTGTCCTTTTCCTCACCATTAATATTCCGCATGATTATATACTTTACACAAGGTAGAGGATTTGCTACTCTCTACGCATGGTTACTTCTTTCCTGCAATCTGCTTTAGCTGACTCTTCAGTTTCTTCGGGAACACCCGATCTGCAATCTCTTCGTTCGTCAATTCCCGCACTGGTTTTTTCTTTTTCGGCACAGGAGGCCTCCTATGGCACACGCTAAGATGGAATCCAATCTGAACATGATGCAAATGATGGAGCGATTCGGCACCGAAGAAAAATGTCGGGCCATCCTTGAAGAACTCCGCTGGCCCGGTGGAGTCCGGTGCCCACGGTGTAATAGCGTAAAAATCTCTCGTATTCATGACCGCGATCAATTTGATTGTGATATATGCCGCTATCAGTTCTCAGTAACATCGGGCACCATTTGGCATGATACACACTTGCCGCTCCGCAAGTGGTTCATCGCCATCTATTTGACGGTCGAATCCAAGAAAGGCTTTTCGGCCAATCAAATGAAGCGAGTGCTTGGTGTCTCTTACAAAACGGCCTGGTTCCTCTGTCATCGCATCCGTGCAGCCATGACCGAACTTGACCCCACGCCACTCAAGGGCACTGTCGAAGTGGATGAAACTTTCATCGGTGGACGTTTGCGCGGTAAAGGGTTGGGCAGGGGAGCCTACTTGCAAAATAAGGGCATCGTCATAGGTGTCATTCAGCGAGGTGGAAAGGTCCGCTTGCAAGTGATTGACCGGACAGATAGGAAGACCTTGCATCGGTTTATCAAGGATCATACTGCCCCCGATACCGAGGTCATTATCACCGATGATTGGAAAGCCTACCGTGGGATCGGAGACCATGATACGAAGCATCATGTCGTCAATCATAGTGCCAAAGAGTATGTCCGTGGAAACATACACACGAACGGGATTGAGAACGTCTGGAGCCTGCTGAAGCGCTCCGTCACTGGCACCTATCACAAGCTCTCGGTCAAGCATCTCGACGCCTATCTGGATGAATTAGAATGGCGGTTCAACAATCGGGAGAATCCATATTTGTTTCGGGACACACTTATCAAATTGTTAGCGGCTAGACACCTGGAGTATCAAGAGTTGGTTTCCTAAGCCAATCCAGAACGGCATATCGTTCATCAAACACACATACCCTTCCGAAATTGTGTCCGCTCCGCCATGGTATCTGGATATAGATTTTGTGCTCTTGGTGCCGATTCTTAGTCCGCAAGCACAACGCTGCGATATATTCAGATCCTTCGCTTAAAAAGTGTTGGGTTTGATTGTCGCGTGACCCCCAGTAAGCATTTTCTCCTGGTTCAACAGGAATTACAGCCAATATATAAGTACGCTGTTCATCAACATTTACATTTGTTTCTTTTACAAGCGTATGGGTGAATAAGAAGCGCGGTTCTCTGCCTATTTCATATACCTTTAAAAATAAATCGGCTTTTTCAAGAAAGCGCGCAAATGTGAGTCTCACGCTTATATTCAAATAAGTACGATTATCTCTGTGCTCACTGGCATTGTAGTGTCCTTCAACATCAAAGCATCGCTGCCAATGGTCCCAATGGGACTTAATAAATGAGTTCGGGTTTTTCCAATCTCTGAATATTTCACCAATCATAAAGGCAACCAGACATAGCGCAATCCAATCCCATGGAATAGCTTTCGTCCAATCGGGGAGCCATGCAGCAATTCTGTATTCGCATATCCGAAATATAATGGAGGTAATAAATCCGAACCCTGGCAATGAATAATGTGCCGGGAATCTTCTGATCCATGACATGGCGCACCCCCAATTTTAAGGTGCGTCATGCTACACCTACGCCCTGTATCAAGTAAATAATCGTGATATTCCGTCGCGAATGGTCACCAGCACAGCAACCACGGAAGGATCACCGGACACGGTGCGATTCAGTTCCTGAATCGCCGCAGTCTGTTCGTCCGGCGGTGGCTGTTTCAGCACTTCGCCGTTCCAGAGCACATTGTCGATCAAGATCACGCCGTGCGGAGAAAGCAAGTCGAGCGCGCGTCGGTAGTAATTCACATAATTCGTTTTGTCCGCGTCGATAAAAATCACGTCAAATGGACCGGTCAGCGCTCGCATCGTGTCCAGCGCCAGCCCCATGCGTATTTCAATCTTCCTCCCGCAGGACGCCTGAGCGATATACCGTTGCGCCAGCGTGGCACACGCCTCATCGATTTCGCAGGTGATCACGACTCCATCGTCCGGTATCGCTTCCGCAAAGCAAAGGGCGCTGTAGCCCGTAAACATCCCGATTTCGAGCACCCGCTTGGCTCCGACAAGCTGGGCCATCATCTTCAGAAAAGCGCCCTCCAAGGGGCCCACCAACATCTGCGCATCGTTCATGGTCCGCTGAGTCTCTTCTCGAAGTGCCCGACAGACCGCTGATTCCGGCATGGAATAGGCCTGGGCATAGGCTTCGATGTCTGGAGGCAGAAGCGATTTCATCATGGATTCTTTCGATGGTTTGAAAAACACAGGCGCTGTTGCGTAGACTGATAAGAAACGTCCAGCGCCTGTGCGCCGAATCCTAGCATAGCCGAGAGGAGACCAGGTTTGAAAACCATTGCCACCCTAGCCCCCCTCACCACCAAACTCTTGGAGATTCAACGCATCAATAGCGCCGCCTCGGTGTTGTCCTGGGATCAGGAAACCTACATGCCGGCCGGCGGAGGGGAGGCGCGGGCGGAGCAACTCGCCGTACTCCAGGGATTGGCCCACCAGAAACTGGTGTCCCCGGACATCGAGAATCTCTTGTCTCAGTGGGTCGATCCCGCCACAGGCCAGGCGTTCGAGCAGCCGGGGGAGGTGTGGGACGAACCATCTCGATCGCTCTTGCGAGAGGTGTGGCGAGACTTCAGCCGAGCCAAGAAGCTGCCGTCTGACTTTGTGATCAAATTGAGTCGCGAATGCTCGCTCGCCCAACAGGTCTGGGCAGAGGCCAAAGAACAAGACACGTTTGCTATGTTTCTCCCGAATCTCCGTACGGTACTGTCGCTCAAACGCGAAGAAGCCCGGTATCTCGGCTACAAGGATTCGCCCTACAATGCGCTTCTGGACGTCTATGAGCCGGGTTCCACGATCGCCGCTCTCCGGCCCGTTTTCGCCCAGATCAAGGCCCGCCTTGTCCCGCTGCTTAAAAGGATTACCCAGAGCACGGTACGGATCGACGACAGCATCCTTCGCTATTCGTACGACCAGGCCAGGCAATTGGAGTTCGGACGGTTGGTGCTGATCGCCATGGGCTATGATTTTGAACGCGGCCGGCTGGATCTTTCGGCCCATCCCTTCACCACCTCATTTCACCCGACCGATGTGCGCGTGACCACTCGCGTGCATGAGCACGAATTACAGTCCTGCCTCTTCAGTTGCATCCACGAAGGCGGCCACGGGCTCTACGATCAGGGGCTCGATCAGCGGTATTTCGGCACTCCGCTGGGTGATTCGGTCTCGCTCGGCATTCATGAAAGCCAGTCTCGCCTCTGGGAAAATTGCGTCGGACGCTCTCGCGCGTTTTGGCGTTTCTTTTATCCGGTTCTCCAGCAGACCTTTCACCATCAGCTGCGCAGCGTGGACGTCGAGCAATTTTATGCCGCCATCAACTGTGTGAAGCCGTCGTTCATCCGCGTGGAGGCCGACGAGCTCACCTACAATCTCCATATTATGCTGCGGTTTGAGATTGAGCAGGACCTCGTAGAAGGCAAGACCCAGCCTGAAGACCTGCCTGCCATTTGGAACCAGAAGATGGAAGAGTATCTGGGAATTACCCCCAAGTCTGATGCAGAGGGCGTGCTGCAGGACGTGCACTGGTCATTCGGGGCCTTCGGCTACTTCCCCACATACACCTTGGGGAACCTCTATTCCGTACAATTTTTTGAGCAAGCCAAACTTGAAATCCCCCACCTGGAGGATGAAATCGCGGCCGGCCAGTTGACGGTATTGCGCCGGTGGCTGGGACAGAAGATCCACCGCTGGGGCCGCATGTTTACGCCGGACCATCTCGCGCAACGCGTGACGGGCGCCCGTGTGAGTCCTGAACCGTTTCTGGCCTACGTGGAAAAGAAATACGGCGAGATCTACCAGCTCTGAACGCTTGGCGCCGCTTGGCTGTCATAGCCCATCGCGGTATTCAGCTTTGCCAGAATTGCGGGTGCAAACGCGAACTCGGCCTGCACCTCGATCCGATGAGGAACGAGGAGCGTGGTGTGGAAGACGATATCCCGAATGGGAATCTTGAATTCCGGTTGTTGCGGAGTGCTCAATTCCACGGCCTCGACGGAATTGGTGATCGTACCGCTGTCCTGCGGTCCATAGACGGTGACAACGGCGTCGATGATCTCTTTGACCTTTTCATTGGTCTCCACCCCCTCGATCCCCTTCAGCAGCAACGGAATCACCTCTTCTCTCGCCTGATCAGATAGCGTGAAATTCTCGATCCGTTCTTTCCGGCGAAGAGATGTGAGGTCGTTATCGAGATCTTTGCTGAACGCCCCATAGGCGAACCGGAAAAACTCGAAGTGCAACCCCTTGAATCCTTTACCAAACGTTTGGAGCTCGCAGAGAAAACACAGCTGCTGCAGCTTGACATCGCTCAACAGACCGTGCGGCTCTGCCAGGTGCAGGACGTACAGCAACAGCGTTCGATCAACGGTAATCTGGCTCGGTTTTCTCATTCTCTTCCCGGCAATTCAGGCGTAGACCGCACTATAGACAGCCTCTAGGATTGTCGTCAAACCTGCTCATGACCGTACCTTCTGCCTATACCCCCTTGACCATATGCATGGTTTGGTCTTTAATGGCCTTCCCTTACAGGAGGCTGCACCGATCCCTATGCGTAAACATGCGAAAGAGATGGAGGTGCTGAAAGAACACCTCGGAAAGCACCAGCTGAAATTCACGCGCCAGCGTGAACTGATCCTCGATGCCTTTCTCAAGCAGGAACATATCACGGCAGAAGAGATGTACCACCAGCTTGCTCGAAAAGATCCGCATTTGGGTTTGGCAACGATTTACCGTACGCTCAATCTCTTTTGCGAAGCCGGGCTGGCCCAGGCCCGACATTTCGGCACCCAGACCCAGTATGACAATATTTCCCACAAGGGACACCACGACCACCTCATTTGCACCGATTGCGGAAAGATTGTGGAGTTCGAAAACTGCGATATTGAGCGCCTCCAGGAAGAGGTCGCTACCCGCAACGGCTTCACCATCAAGACCCACCGTCTCGAACTTTACGGCCTCTGTTCTCGCTGCCGTCATTGACCCCCGGCGGTTATTTTGATATCATTTTTGAGACGATTTATCAATTTCAATTGCCTCGAAGAGGATCCGCCCATGCACAGCTTCCCTCGGCACCCCACTCGATTGCCTCGGTTCACGCCACCACTTATGTGGATGGGCCTGTCCTTAGGGTGCCTTCTTGCCCTCACATGGCTACTCGCGCCGACACAGGTTTCGGCTACAGACAAGCTGACCATCTATTCAGGACGTGCCGAGCGGCTAATCAAGCCGGTCCTTGATGCCTTCACCGCCAAAACCGGCATTCAAATCGACTTGCTCTCCTCCGGTACCACCGAGTTGCTCAACCGGCTGAAGGCGGAGGGGGACCGCAGCCCGGCCGATCTTTTGATAACCAACGATGCCGGCAGTTTGGAACTGGCCCGCACGGCAGGCCTCCTTCACCCGTTGAATATGCGGGAAATTGACCGGGCCATCCCTTCTCAGTTCCGTGCCTCAGATAATAGCTGGATCGGCTTATCCGGCCGTTTTTGGATCATCGCCTACAACACGACAATGGCGAAGCCTGATCAGATCAAGTCCTTGCTCGACCTGGCTGACCATAAATGGAAAGACAAGATTGCCATCCCGAACTCCGGCAGTGAGTACTTGCAGGCGGGCGTCTCAGTGGTCCGCGCGAGCCTCGGTGACGATCGCACCAAAAAGTTTCTCCAGGGTCTTCGAGACAACGCCGGAACACAGGTCTACCAGAAGAGCTCTCAAATCGTCGATGCCGTCGCCAAGGGCCAAGTCGCCCTGGGCATCGTAAACCACTATTACGTCTACCGACATCTCGTCACGCAACCAACGGCCCCGCTTGCCGTGTTCATGCCGGATCAGCATGAAGGAGGGATGGGCACGATCATGAACGTGGCGGGCATTGGGATCCTCAAACACACCCCCCGTCTCGACAGCGCCAAGCTGCTCGTCGAGTTCCTCGTAGCCCAGGCCGGCCAGAAGATGTTCGCCGATCTCGACAAGGAGTACCCGCTTCATCCGGAGGTCAAGGCCGATCCCGCGCTCATCGAGCGGAAGAGTTTTCGTGCGGCCTTGGTCCCTCTGACCAAGCTCGCCGAGCTGCGCGAACCCACGCTTCTGCTCATTGAGCAAGTAGGGCTCCGGTAACACACGAGCCTACTTGTGACCACCTTACGTCAACACATCGCTTCACCCCTGCAGCTGGTCGCTCTGGCCAGTGCCGCACTGATCCTCTTGCCGCTTGGCTATGTGACCACCCTAGCCTTGTCCGCGGATCCAGCTGTGTGGCAACGCCTTTGGGCCACGCGCATTCCTGAGCTGCTGATCAATACCGTTTCCTTGGCAGGTGCCGTGGCGGTTCTCACGCTTTTGCTTGGAGTATCAACCGCCTGGATGGTGACGCGATTCGACTTCCGCGGGCGTTGGCTCTGGGAAATCGCCCTGGTGCTGCCGCTGGCCATGCCGACGTATGTGTTGGCTTATGTCTACAACTATCTCTTGGGATTCGGTGGACCGGTGGAACATCTCTGGCAGACGGTTGCAGGACCTCACGCCAGAATCTTCTCTCCTCAAAGCTTCTGGGGTGCAACCCTCGTGATGGCGCTCGATACCTTTCCTTTTGTCTATCTCCTCACCCGTAGTGCACTCTTGAGTTTGAACCTGTCGTTTGAGGAAGTGGCCCGAACGTGTGGGGCCTCTCATTTGCAGACGATGTGGCGCGTGACCTTGCCGCTGCTGCGCCCATCCATCGTCGCGGGTGTGGCGCTCGTCATCTTGTACGTCGTCTCCGATTTCGGCGCCGTCTCCCTGTTGCGCTACCAAACCCTGACCTATGCGGTGTTTCAGCAAATGACAGGACGGTCCGACAACCAGGCTGCAAGCATCCTGAGCATCTTGCTGGTGGTCCTCGCGCTCGTGTTCTTGTTGGCCGAGCGATGGTTTCGCCACAAGAGCCGGTTCTACCAAACGACAGGCCGCTACCGAGCGCCGCAACGAGTCCGATGTGGATGGCTTAAAACCGCTGGATTCACTGCATATCTTGCCGCCATCGTGGGCGCGGCCTTCGGCATCCCCGCCTATCTGCTCACTCAGTGGAGCCTCTCCTCGGAGGCCCAGGCGATTCTTGATGCCCGCTTCTTCGGTTTTATGTGGAACAGTGCGTCGCTATCGGCCCTTGCCGCCACCGCCGGAGTCCTGGTCGGCCTCCCGCTGGCGTATCTCGCGAGCCGGAAACCGACATGGCTCAACGTCGGCTGCTTGCAGGCCGCCTATGCCGGGTATGTACTTCCGGGACCCGTGGCGGCGCTTGCCGTGTTGGTCCTCTTCCTCAAAGTGATGCCGTTCTTTTATGGCACCGCGATCGTGTTGATCGTCGCCTACGTATTGCACTTTCTTCCTGCCGGACTCCAATCACTCGAACCAGCGCTGCAGCAAATCACGCCTAATCTTGAAGAAGCGGCCCGCACGCTGGGACTCGGCGTTCAGGAAACCTGGCGCCGCGTGACGCTGCCGCTGATTCGCAATGGATTTATCGTCGCCTGGGTCCTGATCTTTCTGCAGACGATGAAGGAACTCCCTGCCACATTACTCCTGCGACCGGTGGGATTTGACACGCTGGCGATCCGTGTATGGCTGGAAGCGAGTGAAGAATACTATCAACTGGCAGCGCCGTCCGCGCTGCTGATTGTGCTCGTGGGCTTGCCGGCGCTGGGGCTGCTGCTCTCCCGCGATCAGCGAGCGGCATAGGAACGACGATGGCCACAGAATCACGCATGACCCACGTGGAAGCCGACCGGTTCCACGGTCAGGTCAATCTCTACACGCCCGTGTCTTCAATCTTGGAGCTTCGCGCGGTGTCCTGCGCCTACGATCCGCACCGGCCGGCTATCCGTAATGTTTCGTTTTCGGTACGGGAAGGGGAAATCCTCTGTCTGCTCGGGCCATCAGGCTGCGGCAAGACGACTATTCTACGGGCGATCGCGGGCTTTGAGCCAGTGCGATCCGGAGAGATTTTTCTCTCAGGTCGGCGTGTCTCCTCATCTTCCGAAACAATCCCGACTGAAGAACGGCGTGTCGGTATGGTCTTCCAAGAATACGCGCTGTTCCCCCATCTGCGTGTTGCCGACAACATTGCCTTCGGGCTTCGCCGCCTCTCACGGACTGAGCGCAAGTGCCAGGTCCAAGAGATGCTGCGACTCACCGGCCTGGAAGGCTTCGAGCGGCGCTACCCGCATGAATTGTCCGGCGGGCAGCAGCAGCGTGTGGCACTCTCACGGGCATTGGTGCAGAATCCGGTCGTGCTCTTGCTGGATGAACCGTTCAGCAATCTGGACCCTGATATGGCCGGCCGCATGCGGCAAGAACTCCATGCGCTGTTGCGCCGGATGAAAACGACGACCATCTTGGTCACACACGATCACGACGAAGCCTTCGCCATGGCCGACCGGATCGCCGTGCTGAACCAGGGGGTGCTTGAGCAGATGGATTCGCCGGAGCGGATCTACCATGTCCCCTCGACTCCGTTCGTCGCCGACTTCGTCGGCCAAGCGGATTTCATTCCCGGAACCGTCTCGAACGGCGCGGTGCAGACAGAGCTCGGCGAGTTCCCCAATTCGCTCGGGTGCAGCGAAGGTGAGCGCGTCGTAGTCATGATCAGACCAGACGATATTCACCTGGTCCCGATGGGAGAGGCTGTATCTCGAGTGGTGTCCCGCCAGTTCAGAGGGTCCGAGAATCAGTATGCAGTCTGCTTGCCTTCGGGACAAATCGTACATAGTCGCGAAGGATCGACGACGGCGTTTCCTCCGGGTACCCTTGTCAGTGTGAGCGTCATCGCGACCCATACGGTGATCTTTCGCCAGCCGACAATGCCGTAGGCACAACTCTCCTGCACCGCTATGGCCCTAAGTTTTATATTGACAGCGGATTCCCGGCTTTGTTATTTTCAACCTCAAGAAGTTGAGAATTATTTTCAAATTCAAATTAACTGTATGGCAGTGGAACCATGGACTCACTGAAACATGCCGTCGACTTTGGAGTGATCGGGCTCTTGCTGGCGCTGAGCGTTTGGTGTGTGGCCGTCGCCGTCGAACGGTGGTTGTTTTACCGCCGGGTGGATCTGAAACAATTTCCCAACCAGCAAGTGTTTGAAATTGCGCTGACGAGACGACTCGTCGTCATCGGCACGGTCGCAGCCAATGCGCCATACATCGGCTTGCTGGGGACGGTCCTGGGAATCATGCTCACCTTTCATACGATGGGGACGTCCGGGCAAATGGCGGTCAGCACGATTATGGTCGGGTTGAGTCTCGCGCTCAAAGCCACGGCCGTGGGGTTGCTGGTGGCGATACCGTGTGTCGTCATGAACAATATCTTGCGCCGGCGTGTGACGGAACTCTTGACCTTGTACAAGGTACGGCATGGAACGTGAGTTGAATCAGATCAACGTCATTCCGCTGGTCGACGTCATGCTGGTCTTGCTGGTCATCGTCTTGACCACGGCGACGTTCATTACGACCGGGCACATCCCCGTCGATCTCGCGAAAGCGAAAGAAGCCGGAGACCGGAAAGACGTGCCGCTCATCATCACCCTCTCGGCCGACGGTGCACTGTTTCTCAATGACCAGGCCGTGTCGCAAGAAGGATTAAAGATGCAGCTGACGATCCACCCGCGCGAGTCGTTGGTCCTGGTCCGCGCTGATCGAGTGACGGTGCTTGAGCGCTTCGTCAGCGTGGTGGACGACGTACGAGGGCTTGGATTTCACCAGGTCAGCCTGGAAGTGGTGCGGTCATGACGATGGGTGCTTTCGCTCAACTGGGGCAGTCCACCCATAGGCCTCACGGATGGCTCGTTTCATGCCTGCTCCATGGCATGGCATTCTCCGCATCGATACTGCTTTTTACAGAGTTGAAGCCTCCCTTGCAGGCTGAGCCGTTCCGCTGGGAAATCGCGCTGGCACAAGTGACACCACAGGCAACTCCTCCCGCCATGGCCGAACCTCCGGCGCCCGCGCCGTCGCAGCCGGAACCGGTCATCCAGCCGGATTCCCCTTCTCCTGTCAAGCCGGTGGAGGCGAGTCCGGTCACGCGGCACCTGCAGACCGTCCAAAAGGTTGAACCGGTTCAACAGGTGGTTCGCCAGCAGGAAGTGGTTCAGCCCAGAACGAATCCCATTGTGGAAAGTGTGACACTCAACGCGGAGCCTATTCATCAAAATACTCAACTGATTCAAGCAACCGAAGCTGTTCAGACCCCATCAGTGGAGGCTGAAGCTGCGCCAACTCCTATCAGCCCGATTGTAGAAACCGAGTCGAGCACCGTGACCGCCGGGACTGCTCCTGAAAGTCCGGATCCTGTCGTGACTCATGAGGCGATCGTGACACGATCAACACCGGAAACCAGCCCACACGCGAACACGGAGACGGCCTCAGCTGAATCGGTTGTTCCGATCCAGCAAGTCGCACACGCTGCAATCGGCCAGCCTCAGAAGACTGAACTGCCGGCGCCCGTCGCCTTTTCGACCAAGGCCGACTATACCTGGCTGACCGAAGAATTATTGTCGCGTCTTCAAGGATCCAAGCGATATCCCTACGCCGCCCGCATGAATCGATGGGAAGGAAAAGTGATTGTCAGGGCGGTGATTCGCGACGACGGGCAGGTGGTAAGCCTTCAGATTGCGCAGAGTTCCGGCCACGCGGTGCTCGATGACAACGCCATGGAACTCATCCGACAGGTCTCCCCCATCCAATTGAAGTACCCCTTGGGGAAGAACCAGATTGCGCTCCTGGTGCCCGTCGGATACTCGCTGCATTAACGGAGAGAGGCCTATGTGGGTGATCGAGACAACGGAAGGTCGGCGGTGAGAAATTTCGGGGCCAGCTACATTTTTATTCCCTTCGTACTGGCCGTCACTGGTCTGGTATCGCAGCCTGTCCTGGCAGAGACGAAACACGACCGGCAATTTCAAGCGATCATGACCGACACGCAGGGGATCGAAAGCGAAATTAAGAACGTCATTTTTTACTGGGAGGAAAAAATCAGCGAGACCGCTTTTGTGCCGCATGAGCTCCGGCATCTCCCGGTCAAGAGCGGGAACTCCACCGTCAGCGTCAAATTCGAATCCATTAGGCAAGTAGACCTCGCGCCTGATGCCGACAAGGGTTTGCCGGCAGTCACCATCACATTAACCAACGGCAAGTCGAAGGACTTCACGCTGGCCATCGACGGCAAGTTCAAGGGAGAGTCGGACTTTGGGGAAGTCGAGTTGCCCGCACCCGGATTGCGAAAAGTAGTCTTCAAGTAGAGGATAGTAAGATGTGCCGTAACAGTCAGGGCCATGTTCGTAAAGCCATCTTCACCAGTCGGCTCTCAGCCATCCGCCCCGTCATTTTCCATCACTCATCGTTCTAGCTAAAGGGAGGTCTCTAATGCGTCTTGGTTTGCCAATATTGATAATGAGAACGGTTCTTGTAATCATAGCTTTGTTCGCCTTGCCAGCAACGCTGATCGGCATCTGGCAACCGGTATTTGCTGCAGAGATCGTCGATGCACCTACTCCGGTCGAAGCCGTCACGTCGAAGGACATTGAGGAGACAACCCTCAAAGCTCCGCTCACTGAAGTCACCGGGTCGATCGTAGGATCGAAAGAAAACATCAAGAAAATTTCCGGCACCGCAGCTTACATCGATACAGAGGAAATTCGTACGCAGAGCTACGACGATGTGAATCGCGTCTTGCGGAAGGTCCCCGGTGTCTATGTACGGGAAGAAGACGGATTCGGTCTATTCCCCAACATCAGTCTCCGGGGCGTCGACCCAGGGCGGTCCAGCAAGGTGACCATCATGGAAGATGGAATCCTCATGGCGCCGGCGCCCTATAGTGCTCCCGCAGCCTACTACTCACCGACGACGGGCCGGATGAGCGCCATCGAAGTCATCAAAGGCTCTAGCCAAATACGGTATGGACCCCACACGACCGGCGGCGTCATCAACTATCTTTCGACCCCGATTCCAAACGCCTCCGAAGCCTACCTGAAAGCAGGCTTCGGTCGTTTCGACGAAATTCGCACTCATGCCTATTTTGGCAACACGCTTCAGACCTCGTTCGGCAAATTCGGCTACCTGATCGAAAACTGGCACCGCTCTACTGACGGTTTCAAGACCATCGACACCAACCCGCCAGATTTCCGTAACGGCGATAAAACCGGGTTCACCAAAATCGAGCCCATGATCAAGTTGATGTTCGAACCCAACAGTCGTTTCTACCAGCGATTCGAATTCAGATTTGGATACACCGATCTGGATGCGAATGAGACATATTTGGGCCTCACAACACAAGACTTCCGCGCAGACCCGTTTCGCCGCTACGCGGCCAGTCGATTCGACAATATCGTCACCGAACAGTATCGCACTCATCTTCGTCATGTCATACAGTTGGCAGATGAAACCCTCTTGACGACGACGGCCTATGGCAACGTGTTCAACCGGAACTGGGCCAAAACGGACTCATGCCTCGGAGCTGTCACCAACCTCTCTCAATGTATTGAGAGCAACACGGATCTCCTGAGTGGCAATGCCGCAGGCTCCTGGCGGTTACGCAACAACAATCGGAAGTATTATTCGATGGGAGTCGAAACCGCCATAGATCACACGTTCCGTACCGGTGTCGTGAAGCATAACATCGTGGCGGGCGCCCGGTATCACTACGATCAAATGCGCCGGTTCCAGAACGATGAGACCTTTTCACAACTTGCGAATGGTGCGATCGACGGTGTGACGATCGGCGTTCCAGGCAGCCAGGACAGCCGCCGAGAAGGCACTAGAGCCACTGCCCTTCACATCCGTGATTACATCACGATCGGACACCTGACGGTCAGCCCCGGGTTGCGGTATGAACACCTCTTGTTCTCGCTGGACCGGCTGGGCCCGCAGACGGTCCCGGAAACTTCCAGGACTGCTAACATGGACATGTGGTCCGGTGGCGTCGGGTTGAATTACGATCTTACAAACGACCTCAGTCTGTTCGGCGGTGTCTGGCGCGGCGTCTCAAACCCGGAACCCGGAGCATACATTACCCAGAATCTCAAGGAGGAAAGCACGCTTGGCTTCGAAGCAGGCGTACGCTACAAGAATCCGCGTCTGGCCTTCGGAACCGAACTGGCCTTCTTTCACACGGACTTCCACAATCTCCTCGTCCGTGACAACATCGGCGGCGGCAGCCCCGTTTCGGAAAACGTCGGGAAGATCCGCAACCAAGGAATCGAGTATCAAGTTCAATACGATCCCGGCACGCACCTCCAACTGCCATTCAAGAATCCATGGTACTTCAACATTACCTATAGCCACGCGCGAATCCGGACGGCGACCACCTCAAACAATCAGGAGTCCCTTTTCGCCGGGGCTGTATCTGGAGCCGAGGTTCCCTATGTTCCGACAGTCCAATTCAATCTCGGGACTGGCATCGTGTACGAGAAGTGGAATCTCAACCTAGACACATATTATTCGGATCCGACCTTCACGACAGCCAACAACAGCGATCTGCAGATCAACCCGATCAACAACACCCCCAATGCGCGATTCGGGCGAACGGATGAGTTTTTTCTCGTAGATATCTCTGGCGGATACCAATACAGCAAGAATGTGCGCCTGTTCGCCAACTTCTATAACGTGACGAATGCTGAATACATCGTCTCCCGCCACCCCCACGGCCCACGGCCTGGGGCACCGTTTATGATGTTCGGGGGCGTGGAGGTGACGCTCTTCTGATTGCGAGCCGACGAAGAAAGCATGCGTCGGTCGATCAGTGAGTTCTTCACTTGTAATTGAAAGTGGTCCTCTGGACAGCCGGTAGCGAGGCTGTTCGGAGGACCCCAGGCGGTGAACATGAGAAACCAACTCGATTCAACAACAGAGCTTGATTGCGCTTCGGAAGAGCTTCGATGTCACTGCGGACAGCTCATGGCTCGACTGACCGATCAAGGGATCGAGCTCAAGTGCAAACGTTGCCGACGGTTGCTGATCATCCCTTTCTTCAGCATAGAGGGTTGGGGGTTGCAGCGTAAGCATCGCAACTGATCAGCTTCACAAAACAGCGGCCAGAGGTTTGACACCCAGAGCCCAGGATCACGTTGATGGTCCTGGGCTTTGTATTTTCGTGGAGGAGATGACATGCACGTCGATACCTCGAATCGGATCGACCCAGCGATCTTGAAAATCCAAGGCTTGCTCCAGAAGATCGACCGCATTCGGCTTCCGACAGCCTCACGCCGCGATGTCGAAAGCATTCTGGTTCGTCAGGTCAGCAACGAGATCGATCGCGCCCTCCCCTGTCAAGTCGGCCACGGTCAACAGACCACTGCCATATCCCTCATGATCGGACAGGCAGCGGCCCTGGATGCCGATGAGTTGCACCAGCTCAAACTGGCCGCCTTGCTTCACGACATCGGGCTCTTGATGCTTCCAGCTCGGCTCAGAGGCAGCAGAGGATCGCTCGAACCGGAGTCCTACGTCGCCATTCAGAATCATTCCCGGCTTGGAGCAACGCTGTTGGAACCGTTCACTTTCTTGAGAGAGGCGGCAATCCTTATCGCCCATCACCACGAGCGATGGGACGGATCGGGATATCCCTACGGTGTCAGAGGAGAATTTATCCCGCTGGGAGCCAGAATCCTGGCGATTGCCGATGCGTTCGATGCGATCCACATCCCCGATGTCTCCAACCATGTCGCGCGGAACAGGATCGCGCTCAGAATTCTGCGGGTCTCATCGGGCACTCAATTCGACCCGGTTATCGTGGCGACATTGGCGGACTGTCTGACGAGCAGAGAAACCGACGGTTACGTTTGGCAGAGTGATGAATGACCAGCCGGTGTCTCTCACACCGGCATCGGAGTGGGAGTAGTGCCCTCCCACTTCGCGGGCGGGGGCTGTCTCTTCCTCCGGAGGCCCCCCGCCGCATCTTAATTGAATCACGGGTCCACTGATCGAAACACTGATCAGACGGACTAGGCCAAAGGATATCAAGTCCAGAGCCCATGGTTGTTCCACAGCCGTGGGCTCTTTGTTTTGATGGCAGGGGAAAGCCGTCAGGAAAGTACCGTGTAGAGCCGGTCAACACGAAACCCAGGAAGATCCCGTGATCTGTCGCCGTTGTAAGAAGCCGAAGCACTATCCAAGTCTCACCCCCTGGTGCCGGAAGTGTCGCTTTACGATTCATCATCAACGCGGTCAAGCACGAGGACGGGAGAAGTCGATCTGGACGCGGCGACTCCAAGCACGGCTGAGGGACCTCCTATGAGCCGCAAGGAGACCATATGCCATTGATATCATCGATAGGAACGGGAAGGCCGGCGACTTCGCCTTAGCGATCACAGGAAGCTTCAAGGGCAGTTCGGAGTTCGGCGACATTGCCATTCCGGTCCGAGAAGTTCGGCAGCTTGTTCTTAAAAAGAGGAGCACCCACCCGTGGAAATTGAGCACCAGAGCCGACCCAATGACCGGGACGTACGTTGCACTTGCGGGCAATTGATCGCGCGCTGGACTCACACCGGAGTGGAAATCAAATGTAAGCGCTGCCGACGTTTAATCGTGATCCCGTTCAAGACGATCGTCGGCAACAGACCGCCGGGTCAAGTTTGATCGACACATGTTTGAGATCGCAGGCCGCACCAGGCGGCACCGAATGGCCAGAGGACGGCAGTCCGGAGCCCAGGGCGGGACACCCGCCCGGGGAGCTCTGTTTTCTGACGAGCCAGGGAGAAATCGACGCAAAGAACATGAATCAACCTCTGTGCAACAACACGCCGGATCAATGAACAGGTCGACGAATTCCACGATTCATCCCGATCGGCTTCGCGATCTCACGGCCGAGCTCCGCCGCTATGCGCCGCGATGGGCCGATCGACTCTCAAGCGCAAAAACGGAACGCGAACTTCTGGAAGTGGTCTGCAAACTTTTCAATTTGTCCTTCGCTCTTACGCCTGACCATGACCCATCGCTCGATCAAGAAGATCTTCCCGGACAAATCACGCTCTTTATCAACAGGAACCTTCATAAGGGACTGACCCTCAAGACATTGGCGCAGTTTCTGGGCTACTCGGAGAAGTACTGTTCCGATCTATTTCAATCGAGAATGGGAGAATCGTTTTCCTGCTACCTCAAACGTCGACGAACCGACACCGCGGTTTCGCTGCTGGCCACCACCGACAAGTCGATCGCGGAAATCGCCGCTGTGCTTGGATTCAGCGACCAATTCGCCTTCAGCCACTTCTTCAAACGGTCGACCGGTCGATCTCCCCGTGAGTTTCGGACCGAATGCGGTCAGCGCCGCCCAGTCCAGATCAGCGTCCCGTCCTCTCGGAGGAATCGATGACCAACGCGCCTATCAGGGACGCAGATGTCTCAGTCCTGACACTCCCTCGGGAAGATCCGCCGCCGCCTCGACAGGGCCGGCCATGGTTCAAGTGGCTTGCCGGAATCACAGTGATCCTCGCCTGCATCGCAGCGCTCAACTGGCTCTATCCCTATCTGTCCCCATTGCCGGAAGTGAACACAGGCCCTGTTCGCGTCGTTGGAGGTCAGACATCCAGATCTCCGCTCACCGCGAGCGGCTACGTCGTCGCACAACGCCAAGCCTCGGTGGCTTCCAAAGGAACCGGCCGTCTCGAATATCTCGGCGTCACTGTCGGAAGCCAGGTCGCTGTGGGAGAGGTCATTGCGCGAGTACAGCAAGACGACGTCCAGGCCGTTCAACACCAGGCTCGTGCACGCCTGGAGGTTGCCAAAGCGGCTCTGACGAACGCGCAAGCGGAACTGCGGGACGCTCAACTGGCTCATGCTCGCGCCAAAGCCTTACTGCCAAACCAATTCGTCTCGCAAGCCGAGTTCGACACGGCCGCCACGCGGCTGCGAAGAGCAGAGGCCGCCGTGCGATCATCCTCGGCCGCCATCACGGCCGCGGAAGCGGACGTGCAAACCACCGACGTGATGTTGGAAAACACGCTGATTCGGGCTCCATTCGATGGAACGGTCCTCAAGAAGTTCGCCGAGATCGGTGAAGTCGTCGCTCCCATGGCCGGCTCAGCCGGCTCACGTGGAGCCGTCGTCCTGATCGCGGACATGACATCGCTCGCCGTCGAGGCCGAAATCTCGGAATCCTCAATCACACAGATCAAACAAGGACAATCGGCCGAGATTACTTTGGACGCCATTCATGACAAGCATTACGCCGGGACGGTTGACCAGATCGTGCCGACGGCGGATCGATCCAAAGGCACGGTACTTGCCAAAGTCCGCTTCGACGAGCGTGATGATCGTGTGTTGCCGGAAATGAGCGCCAAGGTTTCTTTCAAACCGGCCGTTCAGCCAGTCCCTTCAGCACACTCACGGCTCTTTGTCCCCTCGTCAGCGCTTGTCCAGAAACACGACCGACTCGTGCTCTACCAACTTGATGGTGAAACCGTACAGGAAGTCCCGGTCGAGGTCATGTCCAATAGCGGGGGAGAGAGCGAGGTGCGCGGAGCATTAACGGCCTCTGCTCGGGTGATTCTTGCACCGCCGGCATCACTCAAAACCGGTATGCGAGTCCGTTCCCGCGAGTCACAGTGAGAGGAGCCCCGGCGATGAGTCAGCCTGTCGTTCAGTTTCACCGTGTACACAAATCCTATTTCCGAGAACAGCAAGAAGTGCCCGTGCTTCGAGATTTCAGCTTGTCGGTCCCAAAAGGGCAGTTCCTCGCGATCATGGGACCGTCAGGATCGGGCAAGACGACGATCCTGAATCTGGTCGCCGGCTTGGACCGTCCGACCCAGGGAACCATCCACGCGGCCGGTCTTGAAGTCTCCCAGCAAGGGGAGGCGGATCTGGCTCGGTGGAGAGCCCGGCATATCGGTTTTGTGTTCCAGTTCTACAATCTTATTCCGGTGCTGACCGCAGCGGAAAATGTAGAACTGCCTCTCCTTCTGAGCACGCTGGCGAAGCGAGAACGGTTCAAGCATGTCCAAGCGGCGCTTGGCCTCGTCGGACTGAGCGATCGGATCCATCATTATCCCCGTCAGCTGTCGGGGGGCCAGGAACAGCGCGTCGGTATCGCCCGCGCCATCGTCAGCGATCCCACAATCTTATTGGCGGATGAACCGACCGGCAATCTCGATCGAAGCGCGGCTGAGGCCGTCATGGCGCTCCTCACACGCCTTCATCAGGAACTCAACAAGACCATCCTCATGGTGACGCACGATCCGCGTGCCGCAGACTACGCACAAGAGATTCTTCATTTCGACAAAGGTACGGTCAACTAGCCCATGACGATGGGGACCTTGATCGTTCGCAATATCCGGCGGCATCCTCTTCGCGTTATCCTGACGGCATTCGGCATCGCCACCGTCATCCTCGCCTTCAATCTCATTGTCACGACCGTCCGTGCATGGTACGCAGGCGTCGAAGCCTCCGTCCCAAACCGACTGATCTCTCGCCATGCCGCTTCGCTGTCCATTCACCTTCCGCTGGCCTATCGGGATCGTATCGCTGCGCTCGACGGCGTGACCGGCGTCACCTACGCCAATTGGTTCGGCGGAGTCTATCGAGATGCCAAGGGCTTCTTTCCTCAGTTTGCAGTCGAACCCAGTTCGTTTCTCGATCTGCATGCCGAGCTGTCGGTGACCGAAGACGAACGCCAAGCTTTTTTCAGCGATCGTCGCGGCTGTTTGATCGGTCGCCGGCTGGCGGCACTGTACGGCTGGAACGTGGGCGATGTGATCGCTCTCAAAGGCACACTCTACCCTGGAGACTGGGAGTTCGTCGTGCGCGGCATCTATCGCGGCGCCGATGCGGCTACGGACGAAACCTGGATGCTGCTGCGGTGGGATTACATGAACGAACGCCGCCAACAAATGGACCCGGATCGGGCCGGCACGGTCGGCTGGTACGTCATCCGCATCGCCGACCCTTCGCTTGCCGGACGCGTGACCGGATCGGTGGATGCGGAGTTCGCCAATTCCACCGCAGAGACCAGAACGGAAACCGAGCAAGCGTTCCAGATGGGCTTTGTCGCCATGTCCGGAGCCATTATCAGCGCGCTGAAGCTGCTGGCGATTGTGCTCAACGGCGTCACACTGCTGGTACTCGCCAATACCCTCGTGATGGCCGTGCGAGAGCGCACCAAAGAATTGGCCGTGCTGCGGGCACTTGGCTTTCGACCGAGCCACCTGACGGCCATGGTGGCGGGCGAAGCGCTGCTTATCGCAGGATTGGGAGCGGCCCTCGGCATTGCGCTCACAATCCCGGCCTCTCGCATCTACGGTGCCCTCGTCGCCGCCAAGCTGGGAAATTTTTTCCAGCATCTGACCTTGTACTCGAGCACATTGTTGCTGAGCGTCTCGGTCACGCTTTGCATTGCCGTTTGCGCGGCGGCATTTCCCATCACGGCAATCTTGCGCGACAAAATCGCAGAGGGATTGCGTCACACCGGATAGAATCCTGACCGATGCAGCTCCTCTTGGCCTACAGCTTTCGAAACGTCTGGGTACGCAGCAGTACGACGGCGCTCACCATCGCCGGACTCGCCCTGGTCAGTCTGATTTTCCTGGCGGTCCTCATGCTGGGCAACGGATTGAACCGGGCGCTCATCGAAAGCGGTTCACCGGATAACGTCCTGCTGTTGCGCAAGGGTGCGACCACAGAGATCGCGAGCGGGATCTACCGCGATCAATCGCACGTCGTGCGCACGCTTGCGGGGATCGCACCAACCTCCGGCGGAAAACCGCTGGCGATTCCTGAATTGGTCGTCTTGATCAGCCTTGCGAAGAGCGGGGCCGATACACCTGCGAATGTGGTCGTCCGAGGAACGCAGCCTGAAGCCTTTGTGCTGCGACCACAAGTTCGCCTGATACAGGGACGCGCCTGGGAGCAGGGCACGGCAGAAGTCGTCATCGGCGCGCAAATCGCCAAGCGCTTTCTCCCTGGAGGTATCGGCTCTCATCTGCGCGTGGGGAAACGTGATTGGCTCGTCGTCGGCATTGCGGAGGCGCAGGGGACAGCGTTCGAGTCCGAGATCTGGGGAGACGCAGACCAACTCATGGCCACCTACGGGCGGGACTCTTACTCTTCACTGACACTGCGCCTTTCCGACTCCTCTGCATTTCAGCGCATTGAGGAATCAATCGCGGCAGATGCCCGCCTCCTCCTGCATGTGAAGCGGGAACGCGACTACTACCGCGAAAAGTCCGTCACGATGGCCACATTCATCCGTTTGCTGGGCTTTACCTTCACCTTCATCTTCGCTCTGGGAGCCATACTCGGAGGCACCATGACGATGTACGGAGCGGTTGCTTCACGGACTCGCGAAATCGGCATGCTCCGCGCATTGGGATTCCCACGGCGGCAAATCCTCGCCCTGTTCCTGGTCGAGGCATTACTGCTCGGAGCGCTGGCCGGCGCGCTCGCGATCGGGGGAGGCACGGTCTTGCAGCTTGTCACCATCTCGACAATGAACTTCAGCACGTTCTCAGAACTCGCTTTTCGCCTGACACTGACTCCTCTATCCGCTCTGGGCACAATGGGATTTGCGCTTCTCATTAGCTTGCTGGGAGGAGTGCCTCCCGCTATCCGTGCAGCCCGGCACACAATTACACACAGCATTGCGTACGCTCGATAAATAATTTCCGACCTGCATCCCTGACACCCCTTCGATTTCCTCGGTCTCAGCACCTGGCAAATGGACATGTCGATCCGGCCAATGAACATTCTCTCTGTCGCCACGCGTCGTGTATATGATTGTGAGAATTGATATCAATTAATTGTCTATTGGTTATTGCAACAGGTTCAGCGCTTCGGACGACAGTCATCATGAAGATCACCGCCCCATCGTCAGAAGGATTGCTTTGCCACCCCGGGCGCACGCCCGGCGTGCGTCCGGGACCTCTGCGCAGGGTATTGGTGGACACCCGATGGAACTGAAGAACATGTTGAATCTTTCCCGGTCTCTCCGGAAGCGGTGTTCCACATGGCCGAGCTTGTCACAATGGTAGACGTCACACAGAGAACATACGCCGCCCTTACTTCATCGGTGCGGCCCCCTGTCCAAGTCGAAGCGCCGCGTATTCCGCTCCCCGGCTATCTTCTGCTTCTGTCGGAGGATGTGCGGTTTGCACAGGATCTGGCGACCCGCTTCGTCCGCTATGGCTATACGATGGAATCCGTGCCCGGCACCGCAGAAGCCGGAACGATGGCGGGTCGACAAGCACCTGCCTTGATCCTGGTGGATCGGCGTCTGCCGGGGTGGCAGACGTTACGACAGTCCTCCCTGTTCCAGACTGTTCCGATGATGACCATTGTGCCTGCCGGGTTGGGCCTGACCGATGAAACCTGCATCGACGACCTCGACCACGGGATGGATAGCACCCATGTCTACGACGAGAACGCTCGCTTGCTGGTGGCAAAAGTGCGCGCGTTGCTCCGGCGATCGGCATGGTTGGGCAAGGTTCCTACGGTCATTCGCGCGGGACAAGTCGAACTCGATGTCGATCGGTGCGAAGTGCGAGTCGCCGGGCAGGCCAACCATCTTCCTCCGGTGCAGTTCAAGTTACTCAAGCGCTTGATGGAATTCCCCGGCGCCGTGCTCCGCCGGCAAGAGTTGCTTGACCATATCTGGGGTGCGGGCTACGCCGTTGAAGCCCACACCCTCAACGTGCATATTTTCTGGCTCCGCCGCCTGCTGGAGCGCGATCAGGCCCGCCGCCACACCATCGCGACGATTCGAGGCGTGGGCGTCAAGTTTATGGTCAACCAGGCGTCCGATAAAACGGCCAGGACCTGCGGTGCGTGGACGAGCAAGCCGACTATCAGGCGATCCCGCACACCCCAACGCCGTGCCAACCGCCGTCTGCGAGTCGTGCAACCTGTTGCCGCACGCGCAGCGGTCTGATTGAGCAGGAATGATGCCCCCCACCTCCTCCCCAGATCCGTCTGCCTGTAGGTGTCTGCACGCAGACAGGGACGTGCGGCTACCATATCCGGCTCCTACCATGGATGATGATGACAACGGCAAGCCGGGTCAGGGGGCACAGGTGGCACACAGGGGCAGGCGACACCAGTGCACAAGGTGCCGAGTCCTGCGCGCCCACGAGACACGAGTCCGTCACGGCCTTGATCGACCCGATCGAGTGACTCCTCCCTCCGGCTATCAGGAGAGAGGCCGGCGCAGTTCGCGGCCTCCTCTGCCGGCGTCACACGCGACCTGGCAAAGAAACATGCCGACCCGGTCAATGAACATTCTCTCTGTCACCATGCGTCACGTATATGATTGTGAGAATTGATATCAATGTATTGGCTATCGGTCACTGCAACAGGTTCAGCGCCCCGGATGCCAGTCATCATGAAGATCGCCGCCGCATCGTCAGATCGTTGCTCGCTCAGGGCATGGACCATTTCATTCTGCATCCATGCTGTTGCCCTGGTCTGCACCGTCGGTCTTCTCCGCCACTCGCCCGCGCACGTCCAGCCTCCTCCGCTCCGCCTCGATTTCCTATTGGTTGAGCCGGAGGCCCCTCCTGCCTCCACGCCGGGACAGTTCACAGAAAACGAATCGTTTGTTCCTGAATTGGTCGAGCCGGAGCCTCTTCCTGCCTCCATGCCGACCCACCCATCGGTGATGGAGCGGCCACCGGTCACCCCAACGCCGACTGCCCAACACCTCGACACTCGCCCTATGACCGCACCCGCACGACAGGAGATCGCCCAGCCGATGACGAATGCTCACGCATCAGCTCTGGACGCGCCAAAGCCGGTCACGCAATCGCAGCCAGTCCCGGCGGCTGTGAGCGAGGGGGCCCGCCCATCGGTTTCGGCTCGGGTTGACACGCAGAGCCCCCTCATCCCGCCCCATGCCCCGCAAGGACAGACTGCGGCTGACACCATTGATCTCATCGGTCCTCCGTCAGCGCATCCCTCCGCTCCGCCATCCACGCTCCAGGCCTCCAGCCCTGATCAGGCGGATGCAGAGGACCAGCTTTCTCCCCCATCGGTGCAGCCCACCGCCCATACGGCCGATTCAGGAGTCTCCCCGGCACAAGAGACTCCTGGTCCCATCGACGCACCGGTCACAACCGCCGTCGTGAACCATCCATCTACTAGTGCACGAACGTTTCCATCGCGGCCGGACTATAGCTGGTTGACCGACGCGCTGCGGCGGCGTGTCGAAAGCCTGAAAACCTATCCGCGTCTTGCCCGCACGCAGGGTTGGGAGGGGCGCGTGGTCGTCAGGGCCACGATCAAGGACGACGGCAGCTTGCTGGATGCACAGGTGGTCGAAAGTTCCGGATATGAAACCCTCGATGACGATGCGATCCGATTGATGCAGCGAACCTGCCCGATTCGCCTTCAGCACGAAATCGGGCGACCGCATGTGGTGGTGATGGTGCCCATTCAGTACCGACTCAAACCCTGACGAAAGAGAGGTGTCCATGATGCGGCTATGGTTACTGTTCACAACGCTGGTGTTCTTTGCAGGCTGGATTCCAACTGCTGATGCAGCGCCGGCAACAGTCGGGTTCCTCGTCGTCGCTCCCGACCGCGGCTTTCTCGGCAATCAGGAAGTCCGATCGCTCGTGGATGAATTCAAGCAATCCTATCCGGCTGCGCTCGGCTTAGTCGGGCGAGACTACACCGGGGTGGAGGACGAATATGCCGCATACCTGACTCGTGCGGCTCAGGAACTGAAGCGAGCCGGTGTCACCGAGATCGTGGCGATCCCCCTGTTTCTGTCGGAGGCGGACCCGCTGCTCAAACGAGTCGTCCCGCTGATGCCTGCTTACACAGGCGGCCTTCCCGTGCGATGGGCACCGGCCATGGGACACGACTATCTCATCGGCCAGATCGTGCTCGATCGCGTCGAAGCCTTGAGCCAGCACCCAGAGTCCGAACGTCTGATTCTGGTCGGGGTCGGCGCTACGGACGACGGCACCGCCGCCGCGCTCAAAACCGACGTCGAAAAGCTCCTCCGATACGTCACGCGCTACAAGTCGTTCCGCGAAACCAACGTGATCGTCTATTACGATCGGGAAGCCGATCAGGCGGAAAAGAAAAACAAGGACATCAGCACACACCTGTTGGCGCAGGCGGCGAAGCACGGACGGACCTTGCTTGTACCCGCTTTCATCGGACCAAAGTTTGATCATTCCATGTCGCTCACCAGTTGGCTGGACGCTCAGTTCAAGAACACCCATGTCGTCTATAAGCCCGACGAGTTGCTGCCGCACCCCAATGCGCTGCTATGGCTGAAGAAAACAGCAAACAAGGAGGCTCCGGTCGCAGCCGGAGAAATCGGCGTCGTCATCATGCCTCACGGATCAACACAGCCGTGGAACGATGCCGTGGAAACGACGATCCAGCCGCTCATGGGGAAATACTCCATCGAAATGGCTTACGGCATGGGCGATCCCCACATCATTCAGGATGCCGTGTCTCGACTCGAACAACGAGGTATCAGACGCATCGTTTTTGTCCGAATGTACGCATTGGATAATCACATGAAAGCGCTCACTGATTACATTCTCGGTCTGAGCGCGCATTCCCCGGCCAACCCTCACGGCAGCGGGCACGGTTCAGGAGCCAGTGCTCCCCCGCAAGTCCGTACCGCCACGCTCTTCTCGACGTTTGGCGGTTATGAACAGAACCCCGAGATCGCTGTCGTGCTGCACAAACGGATTGCCGAACTGAGCAAGGATCCGGCGAATGAAACGGTGTTGTTGCTCGCACATGGAGAAGGAACCGAAGAGGGCAACGACAAGTGGCTTTCGGTGATGAATCAGAACATCGAGCGGCTTCGTCAGGATCCACACTGTGCCAAGCTGAAGGCGATTAAGGCTCTGACCGTGAGAGAAGACTGGCCGAAAGAGCGAGAGAAAGCCGTCGCCGCTGTCCGGGCCACAATTGATGAAGCCAGTAAGCAGGGACGAGTGTTGGTGATTGCAAATCGACTGTATGGATCAGGGCCCTACAAAAAAATGCTCGCAGGTTTGAATTTTGAACTGAACGAAAAAGGGCTCGTCGATCCTGTCCTGACCCGCTGGCTGGAGGACGGACTGACACGCATGACGGCTGAGCTGATCCCGTCAAAGAGCGAACAATCTGCGTACGCCCATCCCTAGCTGGTCCTCCTGCTGTTCGAGGTGGGCGAAGGATGAATAGAGAAGATGTCAGCACACGTCCATAACGCAGACGTCAAGTCGCACCTCTCCGCATTGTACGACGAGCTCATGACACATGACGGCTTCGCGGAGATGCGGGTGGAGATCCGTCTCCTCAAGCGCGGACAGAAGGAGGTCATCCTCCATTGCGGCAAGCAATATCGCTTCGTGATCGACTGCCCTGGCGTCCCCGGGCAATAAAGATAAGGAGGACACGATGGCATAAAGACATACCTGTTCACGACGGACATGGCAGGCGGCGTGGGACCGCTGCTTTCTGTTGAACAGATGCCGGCTTTTCTCTGACCTCTGCGGGTGAGGCGGTGAGGGCTAACCAGTGAAAGGGGTAATGGCAATGAATCGTAGGAAATCAACATTCACAGGCTGCCTCTTCGGCCTAAGTCTCGTGCTGGCCGCCGGCCAGTCGGCGCATGCCTTGCAGACCGTTTGGGATAATACCTTCACGCCATCGGACTGGACGCGAGGAAGCACGCCTGGCAGTCTGTACGCCGAGTGGAACGTATTCAACGACGACATACCAGGAGGGGCTATTCAGGACACCAGTCCGGAGGTCGCCAACTTCGGCGGCGGCTCCTACCAAGTGGCGGAACTGACCGGTACCGCGTTCCTCACCGGCGGCAACATCTACAGCTTCGCCGCGCCAACAGCGTTCGCATTCACTGTCGGCAATGTGGCTGGTGGACCGCGTGACGTCTTTCTGCGCATCGCATCGCTGGGCAACTTCGACACCACACTCAATCAAGCCTTCACCAACTTCCAATTGAACGGCCTTAGCGGCGTGTATACACAGCTGTTCAGCGAAGTCGGCGACTTCGGCGGGCAGGCAAGTGTTGAGGTGGAGGCCCTGGTGTCCTGGCTGGGCGTGCCAGAGGCCGCATCGTTCCTGCTGACGTGGAATGCCATCGGCTCCAGTGTGAGCCTGGACCAGCTCTCCCTCGATGTGGGTCCGGTGGCCCCGGTGCCCTTGCCCGCCGCAGCCTACTTGATGGCTTCGGGGCTTGTCGGCATAGCGACAATGGCTCGGCGTGTGCAGCGCGCCTGAGATTCGAGGACGAGTCCGCATCGGCGTGGCCCCCTTCCTTAGGGGGCCACGCGTAGGCGTGTATGCGGAATGAGCTGCAAACGCTGGGGCGGTGCCATATTACTCGTCGCACTGCTGCCGGTATGGCCGATACATGGAGGGGCGGGCTGGGCGGCGGACTTGCGTCCGCTGCCCAGCCCGCTGCTTTCTGGTCCGGAAGGTATGAGCATCGCCGCGAACAGCACGACAGCAGAGCCACCGGGCGGTGTGAGACAACCGCGCGCTGCGGAGAAAAGCAAAACAGCGGCAGGGAATCAACCGATCAATATGCCGGAAATTGAGCAAGGGGATACGCTGGTGGTAGCGGAGGTAGAGGTGACGGGAAGGCCCGAGGCCATCGAAATCGATCCGGTGCGCTCCCGTACGACAGTGACTGCCAAGGAGCTGGAGCGCCGGCAGGCGGACAACGTCTTCAATGTGCTGCAGGACATTCCCGGCGTCTCGATCAATGGCGGGCCGCTCGCCAGCGGCATGAAATTCAACATCCGCGGCTTCAGCGACACCGAAGACGTGCTGATCAAGCTTGACGGCGCCATGCGCAATTTCGAGAAGTACCGCTTCGGCAGCGGCGTGTTTATCGAGCCGGAGTTGCTGAAAGCCATCGAGGTGACGCGCGGGCCCGCGGGCGCGCTGCAAGGCTCCGGTGCCATCGGCGGCGTGGTGGAGATGCGGACGAAGGACGCCGTCGACCTCCTGCGACCCGGAGAACGCGCAGGCGCGCGCATTAAGGCAGGGATGTCCAGCAACAATCTGGAAAAGGTCGTATCGTCGAGTGCCTATGGCATGGCGTTCAACTCGCTCGACCTGCTCGCCAACTTCACGTGGCGTGACTCTGACAACATCAGAACGGCGAGCGGCAAGGAGTTGAAGAACACCACGGCGAACCGCATGAGCGTAATGGGAAAGGCCACGTACCGCCCCCGGGCTGGTGCTGGCATCACCTTCGGAGAGACGTACTTCCAGGAAGACACATTGCAGCCCTTTGACGCCACCATAGGGATACCGGGCGTGTTCGGCTTCGTGCGGCGCGCCGTGACCGACAGCACGTCCACCGCCAACTTCGAATACACACCCGTCGCGAAAACCCTTGTGCCCTGGATTAATCTTAGAGGGACGGTCGGGTACACCGGCACCAGCGTCACCGATTCCGACAGGCAGAGTGCGCGCGGCGTGCCTATCCCCAATTCGCCCACGAATTTCTTCGACTATCGGATCATGACGCTCGATGTTACGAACACCTCTGAGTTGAGTCTCGGCCCCGTGCGCAATGCACTCACCTACGGCGTCCAGTACAACCGCAACAGCCGCGAGGCCAAGACCAACCAGTTCAACCCCACCACCACGAGCATGCGGGAAACAGTGGACAACCTCGCTCAGCCGTCAGGCACCAGGTCCTACCTGGCATACATGCTCCAGAGTCGGATCGATATTGGCCACGTGAGCCTCACCGGCAGTGTGCGTCATGACACCTACAAGGTTGAAGTAGACGCACAACAGACTCGTGATCTGTTGCGGGCCGAAGGCCGCAGCCCGCTGATCGAGTTCGCGAGAACCATGCCCAGCGCCGGCATTGCCTGGAACATGCTGGGCGGTCCGCTGACCTTGTTCTACAACTATGCTGAGGCGTTCCGGCCACCACTCGTCGATGAATATTTCACGCAAGGTGCATTCAGCCGCTGCGGTCTCTTCTTCTTCGGTGCGCTCGCCCCGGATTCCGGGGTCTGCGGCAATCTCTATAGGCCTACGTCCTCGCGCAACCATGAGTTCGGCCTGTCACTGAACTATCCCGGCCTGTTCACGAGCGGCGACGCTCTCACGGCGAAGGTGGTGTATTACCGCAACCGCGTTGCAAACACCCTCCAGTCGCTCTCGGCGCGCGCGGCGAGCGGAGAGCTCTGCAGTTTCGCGGGGAACAACCGCATATGCACGAACGTCACGCAAGATGGCAAGGAGCATCGGCAAGGGATAGAGTTCGAGCTTGGGTTTCGGACTGAACGCTGGTTCAGCAACCTGAGCATTGCCGGCGTGCGCGGCAAGCAGGTGTGCGACGGCGAGCGTGATCTGTTCGACATCCCCGGCGATACGCTGGTCTTCACGCTGGGGCGCAGCGATCTCGGCAACCGGCTCGAATACGGGTATCGCCTGCGCGCCGTCGATCACCGCCTGGTGATAACCGGTGCCGCTGAGCAAATCGTCACACCCTGCAACACCGGCCTCGTCATCGGGAGGCAGGCTGGTTATGTCTTGCACAACCTGTTCGCGGCCTACCAGCCGACTAAATGGCTGAGTCTGAACCTGGCCGTCGACAATTTCACCAACACCCGATACTTCCTCAACAACGGCTTCGGTGGCGGCATCGGCCAGGAGGCGCCGGGTTACAACGTGCGATTTTTCGCGACATTGGTGCTCTGATTCATATGTGGCAGCAGACAGTACAGAGAGCGGGTTCAACCCGACAACAGAGGACTCGGACCAAGACCAGCACAATCGTGACCGACAACTGTCGGCCGCGAGTCTGTGACTGCGGGCGCGGCGCCAGAACTTGGCCTATCTGAAAAGATGCGAGGATCGAATGAAAAATAGGAACCACTCTTCACACCGGATCGAAGTGCGGCGTTGGGTCAGTGGCCTCTGCGTGGCGTGGGTGCTCATCTTGCTCAGCGTCACGAGAAGTGAGGCGAACGCTTCTGGAATGTTCCCGATCGGCGATGGAACTGGCCCCATCATCTCCGCTATCAAGACAAGCGCTTGGGGCATCGGCGATCGCTTTTTCGAAGAGACCAAGAAACAACATACCAGGCCCTTGCTTCCTGGAAGGCCGAGCGATATCGTGCGCGCGTTGACGGCTCCGCACCATGAAATAGCTGCGGATGCCAGGAGATCTTCGCTATAGATCGACCAGGACACCGCCCGTTTCAACTTCAACCTGCTTCTTCAAGGTTTTTCGCGTTACGGCCCGGTACAGCTGCACGCCGGCGCGGTCGATCTAGGAAGCAGGTCATCGGTGGCGCCGGTTTCTTTTCCTCCTTCTTCAGGGCTTCTCTTCGTGACGGCGTTGGTTGGGATGCTAGGGGCCGTTTTCCCGGGAGATTCACCTCTCAAGAACGCCCAGGATACAAACGAGTTTGAACCGCATCGGCCATGCTCAACACCATTAGTTGTCTTGCTCTCACCCGACGTTATTTTGCCAGAGATCTTGAAGAGCATTTGCATCGCGCGGGCTATGCTGTCCGAATCGCAACCGCTGTGAGCGAGATATTCGCCGTTACGAACCCGGCGGCGCGCTTGTTGGTTTCGGCGAGCACGCATTGGACGTTCACGTCCACGCCCTTCGGCAGCCGCATGCGGATGACGATGTAATCGGTGACTGACCCTGCGTAAGAGGGAACGCGTCCTTTGGCAAGCCAGATCCCCATTCATCCATGTTCTTATTAAAAGCGCAAACCGGCTGAAACAACGGAGGAGAAATGTACCGTCAGCACGCTTCTCTTGAACGACCTCCTTCAGGAGGCTGTGTCTACGCACTCTGATCCTTCAGGGGTGTAGCGACGGTTGAGGGAACCACCGCACGAAAGTGCTTGCGAGTGGCAGTGATAGCAGCAGATCGTGAAAGTCGACAACTACGGAGTGCAAAGATGGAACATGTCGTGCACGGAGAAGGTCAATCGAAGCTGGTGTTCTGTGGCTGCAGGCGATTTCACTTTACGTATGGTCCCTTGACTCTGCATTTCGACCCGGATGAGTTTTTGCGGTTCACCAAATCGGTCGAACGATTGTCTGTCCTTGCCAGACAGACCCCGCAGACTGAATCGACCATGACCAAGCGCGCCCCCAATACAGATCGCTGCCATTGAGCGGGATACCGAATGAGGGATGATCGGAACGGTATCGACGCTTACTTCTTGATCTGTTCGGAAAGATACCGGTCCAGCCCGACCTGCTCAATCGTCCGCAGTTGAGTTTCGAACCAATCGACGTGCTCTTCTGAGTCCACCACCATCTCTTCCAACAAGTGGCGCGTGGTGAAATCGCCGACTTTGGCGCCATGGGCAATCGCCTTACGGAGCAACTCGACGTCGTCACGTTCAAAATCGCGATCGTGTGTGAACAAGACCTTTACATCGCGTCCGCGTTTCACCGCATCGAGATGCTCGACGTCAGGTGTTCCTTCCAAATACAGAATGTGATCAATCAGAGCAGAGGAATGGCCCACTTCGTCCAGTGAAAGATGGCTGAAATGTTCGTGGAGCTGCCCGTAGCCCCAGTTCTTGCACACGGCGGCATGCAGCAGGTACTGATGCACCGCCGTGAGTTCCGCCTTCAGGACCTGATTCAAGAACTCGACGACGCCTTCTTTGGCTTTCATGACCCACTCCTCTCACACATTAGAAATAGAAAATGGAACTCGGCCGCCCTTCGTGTGACTAGCCTTCTTTCTTGATTTGCTCGGCGAGATAATTTTCCAGCCCCACCTGTTTGATCGTTTCCACTTGCGTTTCGATCCAGTCGATGTGCGCATCGACATCCTTCGCCATATCTTCGAGCATATGACGCGTGGTGAAGTCGGCCACCTTGATGCAGTGCACGACTCCCTCGCTCAGCAATGTCAGCATCTCCTGCTCGGCTTTCAGGTCCAATTTGAGCTGTTCGGCAACCGTCTCACCGACCTGCACGGTATTCATACGCTGCACATTTGGCACGCCTTCCAAATAGAGAATGTGGCCGATCAGCTCATCGGCATCTTTCATCTCGTCGATGCTGCGCTCACGGATCTTATGATGGAGCCGTTCATATCCCCAGTTCTCGCACATCTTGGCGTGGACGAAATACTGATTGATGGCGGTGAGATCCGCCGTCAGGATCTTATTGAGGATATTGACGACGCCCTCTTTTGCTTTCATAGTTGTTGGCCTCCTCGCGAATTATAGCGCCTGTGACCGCGTGTCCGATCAGTATCGTATCCCCATTATCATCACGCCTGGGCTCCTCGTCAACTTGACGAGCGAAGCCTTCTCGATCCTGTCTCTCAGTTTCGATGAAATAAGTTCTCAATCTCGCAAGACAAGAATAGACAACGCGCTGCGCGACAGAAAGACACGATGCCCTATTCCGGGGACGAGAGGTGATACGTGTGCCACTGTTTTTGAAAGAGCTTGCCGGAAGCGCGGGCGCTGAAAATTTAGTCTGTGGTCACTGCACTGCACAGGGATGCACACCGGCCGCGAGGTGCCGAACGAGGCTAGTCTGAAATATTTGGGCACTTGAATGCCTGGGCAGCTGAGCTTTCCCTCACAATTCGCCGACTCTCCGCACATCTGGTGCAGAGAATACGTGCAGCCACGCTGACTGAACGCATGGCCAAGAATTTTCCTCCGCCGGCAAATCCACGTGCCTGCCGATCGGTGTTCGTCTTGCGGACCATCAGCTCATTCCCTTGTCGCAGAAGGCTTGAAAGAGTCGCCTGCAGGATGGTAAATGTGTACCATCTGGTTGAACAGTCCCGAGTGGACAGGTGACCTGTGCAGGGTGGTGATGCCGGTCTAACCAAAGGACGGCTCGATTTACGAGCCAAATTTGGCTAAAACTGATCGACCTGAATTGAAGGACTTACGACGAAGGATGCAGCGATGATCAGGCAACTACTCCGAGCAGGCTCTACCATTCTCATTCTTGTTGCTGCACTTTCCCCCAACACCGCGGCTGCGCATGGAAGCGTGGCACTTGAAGACGACATCTGCGTCCGCCGGGTCGGGGGAAACATGGTGCACTTCAACGCCTACCAGCCACAATATGAGCCGAAGGCGCACTACTGCACGGAAATTCCCGGGGAAGGGGACACCTTCCTGGTCGTGGACCTCGTCGATCCGGGCCTGCGCACGATGCCGGTGGGCGTGCGGATCGTGCGAGGACTCAACGAGACCGCCGAAGAGCAGACGGTGGCCTACTGGCCGCCGGTTTCTCACCCGGATGGCGTCGTCAAGGGCGAAGCCAAGCTGGAAAAGGGTCTCTATAAGTTAATCATTACGGCGGAAGGGCTGAGTCCTTCCTATTACCAGTTGCGGGTGCAGATGATCGACTACTCAAAGCTCGCACGAAAAATGACGGGCCCGCTGATGGTACTGCTGGTGCTTGCCGTCGTGGTGTACGAACTCAAGAAATCGAAGCGAGTGCGGAGTTGGTGGTCATCCGTCCGTTCCTAGGGAGTCAGGGGAGATTCGCCGGCGATACAAGTGCGCGCGCATTTAGTTCACTACTCCAGAGAGAGGATTTTTATGAAGTCTTTGAAGTGCCTGAAACTTATGTGTTGGTGCGTGGTATTTGCGGTCTGTGTTCCATTCGCCTCAGAGGCCCAGGCTCATGGGGGACTGGCAATGGCAGAGGACATGTGCAAACTCACGGTCGGCCCGTACATGATGCACTTCAGCGGCTATCAACCTGAACACACCTACTCTGAGCAGTTCTGTGAAGATATCCCGAAGACCGGCCACACGGTGGTGGTGCTCGATTATATCGAGAAGGAACTCCGCGAGTTGCCCCTCGAGGTGCGGATCATCAAGGATACAGGGTCAGAGCAGGATCTTCAGGCCGTCACGGTTTTTCACAAGCCGCCCCAAGTCTACCCCAGCGGTTCGGTCGATTTCGAATATACCTTCGACAAACCCGGGAAATTCGTTGGCTTGGTCACCGTGAGCGACAAGGAACAATATATCTCGCGATTTCCGTTCTCGGTTGGGGAATCGAAGGCCCTCTGGCGCGCCTTATCCTCGATCTACATGGTCCCAATCGCAGCAGTTCTCGCTGTCGGGTTGATTGTCTTCTTCACTTTTGGTCGTCGCGATTCCTCGAGTGTCGCCGTTCGCTAGGCAGCCGGCAGTCCGGTTGCTGGAGAGTACTCGCCGTGACCACCGAGCCAACGCCACAACCGAACGCAGCAGTTGGAGAAGAGGAGAAAGTCAATGGCCGTTCCACACTCACGCGCATCAATAACGGACGCGATGATGATGACGGGTTTGCTTGTCGCGCCAGGTGCTGGCGCGGCTCTGGTTCAACGAGAGAATCGAACGCTCCAAAGGATACTGACGATGTCTTACCAATTTCCAAAACTGGTTTGCGCGTACTTCTTCGTGTTGCTGGCAATCGGGATACCGCTCTCCGCGGAGGCCCAACACGGAGGGCACGAATTGGAAAAGGACCTCTGTTTTCTGGGGAGCGGGACCTACCGCATGTACTTCAACAGCTATCAGCCCGATACTTCACAAGATACGCAATTCTGCCAGGTGCTTCCGGCCACCGGCCGTACGGTGGTGGTGTTTGATTTCTTTGAGCGGGAACTTCGCTTCTTGCCGATCGAGGTGCGGATCATCAAGGATATGGGCTCGGAACAGGATCTTCAGGCCATCACTGTCTTTCACATACCACCCACGCTCTACCCGAGCGGCTCGATCGATTTTACTTACAATTTTGATACGCCCGGCAAGTTCGTCTGCCTTGTCACGGTGAGCGACAAGGAACAACATCTCGCGCGATTCCCCTTTTCAGTTGCTGAACCGAGCACCATTTCGCACACCATGCACTACGCCATGATCATTGCTTCGCTCGCGGGGATTGCCATTATTTCCGTGATCTTCATTTTTATGCGCGGGCGCCGCAAACCCTCGGAAATTACTGTTTCGTAGACCGCCGTCGGTCCGGTCGCTGGAGAGCACTGCGCTTACACAACAGCCAATGGCCCACTGCAGTGTTCGAGCGAACGCTGTTGATGAAGAGGAGGTCCGATGGAGCAAAGAACGGTTCGCCTGTTCACGCGCGTCACGGTAGGCGCTGTGGTGGCAATGGTGATGAGCTTGCCTGTCGCCTCAGCACTGGCGCATTCAATGCTCGTCAAGGCAGAGCCGCCGCGTCGGGCGATTCTCGTCAAGCCGCCGACGCAGGTACGGCTCTGGTTCAACGAGGAAATTGAAGGCGATTACGCCTCGCTTGTCGTCCTCGATGCTGACAAGCATCCCGTGACCGAGGTCAAGCCTCAGCTGGCTCCGGATGATCCAAAATCCATCGTCTTACCATTACCGGACCTCGCGTCCGGGAAGTACTCCGTGAAATTCCGAGTGCTCTCGGTGGACGGCCATGTGGTGGAGTCGTCCTTTGACTTCACGGTGAAGGGCAAAGTACAACAGAAATGATCGAGGTCATCGGCGCGCTGTTCCGCTGGTTGCAGCTTGCGTCCAACATGATCTTGATCGGCAGCTGCGTCTTTCTTGCGATTGCCTGGCGCGAGAGAGCGACCTTCAATAACCCATCGTTTGCTCGCCTCGAACGGTCGTTGCCGTGGTTCTCGGTCACCTTGCTGCTAGGGTTGCTGGGCTTGCTGGCTACGACGACGGCGCAGGCGACTGGCATTGCCGAAAATGCTTGGCGCCCAGGAGCCTGGCTAGACCTCTTACAAAAGACTCGTATTGGACTGATCTGGATGGTGCGGGCGACCTTAGCGCTCCTCCTCTGCGGGGCAGCGTTCTCCCTCCGAATTTCGTCTAAGGCTCAATGGCGATACCTGCTGTGCGCCACGATCGCCGCATTGACACTGACTGCGGGATCCTTCTCGAGCCATTCGGCAGCCGAAGAACAGGCTGTGGCCACGATCCTTCCGTATGCGCTGCACCTCGTTCTGGCGAGTGTGTGGTTCGGCGCTCTGCCGGCCTTTCTCGCACTTCTGTTCGCCACCACGAAGAAACTGTCACCTGAGGAAACGGATCGGTCCGGTGTGCAGACCTTGAAGCGTTTCTCGGCGATGGCCCTGCCCGTGATGGTCGCCGTTATCGCAACCGGCCTTATCGTCACAGATCGCATGGTAGGCACCAGCTACGCCGCATTGTTCGCGACGAGCTACGGCTGGCTACTCAATACCAAGCTTGCGCTACTTGCAGTCATTCTCGCGATCGCTGCGCGCGCGCACTTCGCCTGGATCCCGTCCCTTGTCCAGGATACGAACTTGGCTGAGGTCGGCAGACAAGGACTTCGAAGGGGGGTCACCATCGAATTCGTGCTCGCGTCGGTGCTTGTGTTAGTGGCGACAGTGCTGGCCAACGCCGTGCCGGCAAAGCATGCCGTGATTGAAGATTGGCCCTATCCATTCCGCTTCTCCATCGACGCCACTTGGGGTGAGTGGAGTGTGATGATCCGCATGTGGATCGGAGTCACGCTCCTTGTCCTGGCAGGTGGGGCCGCCGCAGTCGGTCGGACCAAGCGGTGGGAAACGAAGTGGTGCATTGCTGTCCCGTCCTCGCTGGCAGCCTGTGCGCTGGTCTTGGCGCTGCCACCCCTTGCCGTTCAGGCTTATCCGGAAACCTACAGCAAGACACCGGTCCCGTTCGATGCTATTTCCATTGCCAACGGTATAACCCTGTACAACGCGAACTGCGTGCCCTGCCACGGCCCCCAAGCCAAGGGTAACGGTGTTCTGGCAAAGACCTTCACGAAGCCGCCGGTAGACCTGCTCACGGAGCCGCACACCGCCATGCATACCGCCGGCGACTTTTTCCATTGGCTGACATACGGCATTCCCGGTACAGGCATGCCGGCATGGGCCAACAAACTTTCGGAAGAGGATCGCTGGGATGTCGTGAACTTTCTTCACGCCTTGTCCCGCGGTTACCAAGCACGCCTCATCAGCCCCCGCGTCCTCCCCGATCAACCCTACATGGCGCCGCAAAACTTCTCCTTTTCCGCGCATGACGGTTCGAGCGGCACGTTGAAGGACTTCCGCCTACAAAAGGCGGTGCTGCTGGTCCTGTTTTCGTGGCCGGAGTCTCGCGCACGGCTGGATCAGTTGCGGACAGCTTACGACACGATCAGCAGTGGGAATACAGTGGTGCTGGCGGTGCCCGTGAATGACCCTAATCCGCAAGATATGGCAACGATCACGGCAACCATGCCTTTCCCGGTGGTAACGCAGGGAGCGACGGAGATTGCGCGCAGCTATGCCCTGTTCCGTAGAACTCTCGCCAACCCTGATCTGCTCGGTGAAGGGACCTCACCGAAACACATGGAGTTCCTATTAGACCGCTACGGCTATTTGCGGGCACGCTGGATTCCTGAGGCGGACGGGGCCGGTTGGACAGATATCGGCGCACTGATACGACAGGTCGCTCAACTCAATAGGGAAAAGGAAATCTTGCCGCCGCCGGACGACCATGTACACTGAGCGTCATATGGAAGCCAGCGGGTACGGTTCAGACGGAAAGCACCCGATTTACTTGCCGTATTAAGAGTTTTGAGAATGAAAGAACCGGAGCAATCAACGGCCACGGCTCTTCATCTTGACATCCAATGTATGCTGGAGTATACGTGCGCGGCTATGGAGGACGACAGGCCCTCACCCGCCACCACATCTGCTCTTGGATGTGGACTAAACCGTGATATTTTGCTTGACTCACAACAAAGCTTTATCGGATACTCTTCGACGTGCAAATGTCATCGGCGGGCACTCTTGGCGAGCACTTTTCACTAAGAAACAGAGTCGCGGTGGTTCACAATTTCTCTAACCGAAGGAGGTAAGGAATATGGCTGCGTCGTATGGAACTGGAGGAAGCAGTGACAGTTCGGGCCGCGGGTATGACATCTCCCAGTGGTACAATTCGACCCCGTTTAAGATCGGATGGTTTTCGATGCTGGGAATCGGCGTCTTTTGGGTGCTGTACCAACGCGCGTTCGGGTACTCGCACGGCTTGGACTCGATGACCCCCGAATTCGAATCCGTCTGGATGGGGCTGTGGCGGTTTAACATCGTCGCCAACGCCCTGTTCTTTGCCATCACCATCGGGTGGCTGTGGACCACGC
>Ga0326597_10000158_pt1 | contig 124768 bp, 110 predicted proteins | sample RVTome_12_FD_203789 | JGI IMG/M metagenome (GOLD analysis project Ga0326597, IMG submission 203789) | Soil microbial communities from uranium-contaminated site in the Upper Colorado River Basin, Wyoming, United States - RVT100D185 | ecosystem: Environmental > Terrestrial > Soil > Contaminated... | reverse complement strand
TCGAAGATGTGTCGCCTGCGGCAGTCGAGGACGAACGTCTGGCGCTGCAGGAATTCCGCAAACGCCTCGATGGCATTCGCACCAAGGGCGGGGTCGCCTCCGGCGACCTGAATGTCGAACTCTTCGAGCGCGAGATCGATCTCGCATTGGAGGACATGCGCTGGAAACGGCACCTGATGCCCGTGTCGCAGCAAAACGGTGTGCACATTTCCTTTCCGGAGCTGATCACCTTCCACCCATTCGAAACACCGGCCGACTGCGAAAACTTCATCCGTCGGCTGCGCGCGTTTCCGGCCCTCGTCGATCAGACGATCGCCAACATGCGGTCCGGCATGGCCGAAGGATTGGTGCCGGCGCGCGTGATCATGGAGAAAACCGTGCCGCAGATCGAAGCGCAGATCGTCGATGACCCCAACGACAGCCCGCTGGCCGGTGCACTCGCAGAGATCGATTCGTCGATTGTCGCCGATGACAGACAGGGTATCGCCGACGACATCCTGGCGGCCATCAACGATGACGTCGTCCCCGCGTATCGCAAGCTCGGCGCATTCGTGCGCGATGAGTACCTGCCTGCCTGCCGCGATTCGGTCGGCTGCCATGCATTGCCGGACGGTCGCGAACGGTATGCGTACTTCGCGCGCCGATACACAACGACGAATCTGACGCCCAATGAGATCTTCGAGATCGGACAGCGGGAAGTCGCCTCGATTCGTAGGCAGATGGAGGCGATCAAGGACTCGACCGGATTCCGTGGATCGCTTCCGGAGTTCATTGCCCATCTGAAATCCGACCCGACGATGTTTTTCGAGGACAAGGACTCGCTGGTCTCCGGATTCAAGTCGATCCTCGCAGAGATGGACGGCAAACTCCCCGAACTCTTCGGCCGACTGCCGAAAGCCCCCTACGACTTTCGCGAGATCGAAGAGTTCCGCGCGGCATCCGCGCCGGCCGCCTACTACTACAGCGCGCCGGAGGATCGTTCGCGCCCGGGGTACTTCTACATCAACACGTATCAGCCGCGCACACGCCCGAAGTACACGATGCAGGCGCTCGCCTTCCATGAGGCGGTGCCGGGCCACCATCTGCAAATCGCTATCCAACAGGAATTGGAAGACTTGCCGAAATTCCGCAAGCAGGGCGGATACACGGCGTTTGTCGAGGGATGGGGACTCTATTCGGAGCGATTGCCCAAGGAAGTCGGTTTCTATGGCGACTGGTACTCGGAGTTTGGACGTCTGACCTTCGAAGCATGGCGCGCGGTTCGTCTGGTGGTCGACGTCGGTATCCACGACAAGGGGTGGTCGCGCGAGCAGGCGATCGCGTTTTGTCGCGCCAATACCGCGCTGACGGATCATGACATCGAGTCGGAAATCGAACGCTACATCGCCTGGCCGGGACAGGCGCTGGCGTACAAGATCGGCCAGTTAAAGATTCTCGAGCTACGACAGAGGGCCAGGGACACGCTCGGTGCGCGATTCGACATTCGCACGTTCCACGATGAGTTGCTCAGCGATGGCGCATTGCCGTTGGATCTGCTGGAGGCAAAGATGAGTCGCTGGCTGCAGCGCCAGGTTGAAAGCACGTAGTGCCGCACCAGGCGTCCACGGAAGAGACGACCGGGGCGGCCGCGACGGCCGCCCTTTCTCATTCGCCCGCGCAGCCCGCCGGTGTCTCGACGCTGGTGGGCGTGATTTTTGTCCTGGCGGCGATCACATCCTGGGGCGCGAATTTCCCGTACACGAAAATCGTCCTGGCCAAGCTCTCATCGCCGGTCTTTCTGGTTTTGCGCTTTGGCATAGGGGCGATCACGCTGACGCTGTTATCGTTTGCGACACGACGCACCCAACGCCCTGCGCGCAAGGACTGGGGCATCATCCTCGGCGCGGCCCTTGTCGGAATCGTTCTGCATCAATGGACACAATTGACCGGGCTGCGCTTCACCTCGGCCACGAACACCGGTTGGATACTGACGCTCATTCCGCCCGTCACGGGTCTGATGGCATGGAGCTTTTTGCGCGAGCGCGTCACAAAGCGTCAACTGACCGGGCTGGCGATTGCGCTGATCGGCGTGACGCTCTTCATAGCGAGGGGACAATGGCAATCATTGTCGATGATCGGCAACCGGGGCGATCTGCTGGTGTTTCTCTCGGTGTTCACGTGGTCGGGATACACGGTCATGACGCGCGCGCGGCTGTCGCACTATGACCCGCTGCCGCTGACGGCGCTTCACATGACCCTGGGCTTTGTCGCGTTTTTGGCCGTGGGGGCCGGGAATCTGCCCGAACAAATCGGTCGGTTGACGATGCGCGAGTGGGTCATCGTCGCCGCCATTGGCCTCGTCCCCTCGGGGCTGGCGTATTACTGGTGGAATGCGGGATTGGCCCGATTGGGATCGTTGAACACGAGCATGTTCATCTTCATCGAAGCAGTGGTTGCCTCGGCGGCCGGATGGGTCCTCTTGGGCGAACAGTTCACGCGTTCGATGGCGATCTGGGCGATTGTGATTTTTGTCGGAGTGGCGATCGCGCAGACGCAACGGACAGGATTATCCCCGTCTGCCCGGAATGACCGTGCCGCGTGATGGGACGCGCGTCACTTCAGCAACAACACCTTTCGCACGACGTGATCGTCACCGACACTGATGCGAACGAAGTAAACACCCGACGGCGCCGGGGCGCCGTGAGAGTCCGCGCCCTGCCACGTCAGGTGCTGCGTGCCCGAACCCTGGTAGCCGTCGACCAGCGTTGCCACAAACCGTCCGAGCACATCATAGACTTCGGCCGAAACGGACCCCGGGGCGCTCAATTCGTATGGGACTGTCATCGCCGCGTTGAAGGGATTGGGTCTTCCCTCGCCAACGCGGATGCGGGCGCGCTTGTCTCTTGTTTCCTCATGGGGAGCGGCAATCGCAGGAACTGGGCCGCTGAAGAGAATTACGCAGTCGGAGCCCTCAACAGGCAGGCCCCCCTTGGTCGTTCCCGTCAACGGCAATGAGCGTTGCTCACCATCGTCAAAGTCGCCGATGGCCGCAAACAACGCGCTGCGTTCGAATCCTAAGATCAGGTCGGTGTCGCCGTCAGAGAGTGTGTCGCCACAGGGGCAGCGCCCGGCTTCAGCGGGGACCGGACCACCACGATCGTCGAGAACGACGGACTGCGCACCGACACCGGCCAGCAGCAGTGACGCAAAGTTCAGCTCTGTTACGTCGAAACCCGGCCTGCCCCACACCGCAGCGCGTACGAGGTCGGGCCCGTATGCAATCGACGTGGAACGCGGTGCTATGATCCCTGCATCGGGATGCTGATTGAGATGATTCGGACAGTCTCCAGGCAGCAGGTCCAAATCGGCCCGCGCAGGAACCGAGAACCCGAAGACATACAAAGCCCGTGCCAGACGCGCACTTTCCTTAAGGTCGGCGACGGATGCGATCCCGTCCGCCCCTTGGCCGACCAACACCGCATAGTCGATGCGCTGTTGATCTCCCGGCGCCATGTCGAATGGTCCGACCGTCACCATCATGCGCCGATCTGAGGGGTTGGTGTCGATCCAGCCGGTGCCCGCTACCGGATCGCCGCTGTAGATAAACGGCGTTTCCTCGCCGGCAAACGGATCGTACTGCGGCTCGCCGTTGCGGTTGTATCCCTGCATCAGGTCGACGGCGACAACATCGCTGTGCGGGTCCTGACCGTTGCGGTACGTGTTGAGAGCCGCCAACGGCGGACCATCGAGAATCTGGATGCCGACAGCAGGCGGCGACGCCCCATAGACAGCATCGTCGCCGTCGTTGTAAGTGTATCCCATCGCCAGTTCACTGTCGCAGCCGAACAAGTCATCGGCGCCGTTGCCGATATCGGCATCCGCCCAGAGTGTCGCATGCGTCCGGATCAACGTGCTGTCTCCCTTGTTGATCAGAATCAGTCGTCCAAAAATCATGCGCCCGATGCGTCCGGCGCGGCCAAACCCCCAGACCGTCGACTGTACCTCCAGGCCCAGCATTCGTGTCGGGCCGCTGCCGGTACCGCTGCTGCGGCGCGACGGATCGGTGTCATTGAACACCGACCAAAGAGTCTGATCGCCCAATATCAGCGGCGCTAGATGCCCGTCGCCGTCGAGCACCGGAAAACTGTCTGCGTCGACGAGCATCGGCGCGCCATCGTGAGACGGCCACTCGGCATAGTCGGGATTGTTCCCGTGCGTGTCGCCGCGATTGATCTTGTAGACGCGAAAGCTGTCGTTGTCCGTCAGAAACGTACCATTCTGCATCGGTCCCGGCGCGTAGTCGAATCCGTAATCGGCGGCCGAGACGACCACGCTTTTCCCGACCAACGCCTCGAGCCACAATCCGCCGGCAAACATGACCGGCATCGCGGTTCCACGCGGGAAGAACATCCCATACCCCCCGGCGCCGAACACGCCGGTCGGGTCGAATCCAAACGATCCGACATTCGAGACGGCCATCAGGAGTTCGTTCGCGTCGAAGGCGGTCGACAGATCGGCCGTCTTCGGATGCGGCGATCGTGTGTCCGAATCGGGCGCAGCGGCGCCGGCGATCACAGGCATTATGACCGCAGCCGCAAGGCCCAGACAGAACAATCGTGGAGGCGTCATGATTTCTCGCGTTCCCGCGCGAGGGAAATCGGACCGCAGTTATTCGCACCCGGTCGGGTACGGATTACAGTCGCAAGGATTGCAGAACGCCGCCGTGCCGTTACGGAAGGCGACATCGACGAGTTGCGTGACATCATGCACCGTGACCACGCCGTCACAGTTGACATCGGCACGCCCGCCCGGATCGTGCGGACACTCAGGATCGAGGATTGTCGTGCCGTTGCGGAAGGCGACATCGACCGCCAACGCCACATCAAAAACATCGGTCACACCGTTCGGGTAAGGATCGCCGTGACGCACGCAGCCGATCTGATCGGGATCGTAGAAGTAGGGACAGACGTCCTGAAAGTCGAACACCCCGTCCCCATCGGAATCGGTCGCCGCCGTAAACGTCACCGTACCGTCGGACCAATCGCCGACCGTGGTGCCGCCGTCGGTGCACGCGCCGTAGACATAATATGTCCCGGCAGGAAACTCCGCGGAATTGACGACATGGAACCCCTGTGCACCGGGAACGAAGATTCCGTTTTCCAGCATCACTTCATTGCCGTCGAGCGTGGCGGCGGCGTTGACATACACCGTCACCCAGGTCGAATCCGCTTCGCTGTCGATGACGGTCCAGGTCGCGGTATACGTTTCGAAGCCGTGAATCCGTTCGACGTCCCCGGTGGGCGGATCGATCATCGTGATTACCGGCGGCGTATTGGACGGCGGATCGACGGTCAGCGAATACAACGGGTTGGTGGCGCCGTTGAATCCGTAGGCACGGATGATGTACCACCCCTCGGCGCGGCCGTTCATCGAGATCGTCTCGCTGTTGGTCACCCCGGTGGATTGCGACAGGACCTGGCCGGCGGCATTCAGCAACTGCATGTCCAAATCACCCATCGCGTGCTGGAAGTTGATGCGCACGAAGTCGGATCCGGTCCCGGTGTGATTGGAATAGAACTGAAAGTAATCGTCGTTGCCCGGCTCGTGGATCGACAAGTCATAAACCGTGATCTGCGGATCGCACGGTCCGAGGTTGGGGCTGTTCGGCTGTCCCGGCGGCCGGGCCGCCAGCGATCCGACATTGTCATTGGGTTCATAGGAGTCGGGCAAGAGCCCATTCGTTCCAATGACCACTTTGATGCGCGCGATGTTGTTGGTCTCGTCGGACTCAACGACGCTGTTGTCGGGGTCGACCTCCGATTCGAGCCAATACACGCCTTCGGGGATGTCAGTGATGTCGATGTTTTGATTGGCGAGTGTTTTGGTGTAGACGTCAATCCAGCCGACGGAGATTCCCTGCACGAGATTGTCGCAGGTGAAGAACTCGCCGGCGGGATTGTAATTGGGCAGCGTGTTGTCGTAGACCGACAAATCCGCGAGGCAGAAGCTGGTCTTCTCGCTTTCGCCTAGCACGTCGCCGACACCATTGCCCGGAAGCACGACCCGCAGGCGATAGGCGCTCCATCCCTCGAAATGCGTGTGGCTGTGTCCCGGATGATAGACGAAGACTCCGGCCAGCGTGTCGTAGTAGCTGCCGTCGCTGCGGAAAATACGCTGATTGACCGTGATGCCCTCGACGGTCGGCGGCCAGACCCCGCGCAACATGAGCTTCCCCGCGCCGATGTTGGCGGTGCCGTTGTTGAGGCGCAGGTGCGTCCGACCAGGGATGATGTTGGTGGAGATGTCGTTGTTGTAGAGGTCCGATTCGCGCACGATGATATCGGGCAACAAATCGACGACCTGAGCTTCAGAATCGGAAGGGGTCAGCCCCACGGCCAAGGCCAGCGTCATGACCCGACGAACAATCCTTATGGCGTGCGACCGTCTGCGATGCATCTTAGGAACCCGACAATGCTGTCTCTGAATTGGAAAAGGAAACGTACGCCCCGATCTCTTCACACCATGCCAAGATAACAATTTTGCGTCCTTTGACAATGATCGGCATCGCGATGGGGCAGACGCGCCGAACCAATCCGATTCTTCCGATCCCAAAGCTGATGCCCCCAAACGGGTTACTCTGGAGGCGTCAACGGCCTACGGAGCGGATCGGGACTGTCAAAAGCTCACAGGCAACCACTGGCAGTGACCATCGCCATTGATCCGTTCGCGTATCTGTGATACTGTGCACGTGCCCGACCGCATCGGATCCAGACACATGGTGCACCCCAAACACCGACTTGTCCGGCTCGCCGTCAATCACCCTCGCATGGTGATCGGCGTTGCGGTCGTCATCACGATCCTGCTGGCCATCCCGATTCCCTTTGCCGTCATCGACACCGATCCGGAAAACATGCTGGCCGCCGATGAGCCGGTGCGCCTGGCACATCATCGGATCAAGGAGGAATTCGACCTCTCCGACTTTCTCGTGTTGGGCTTTGTCGACGACAAGGAGCTGCTGACACCGGTATTTAACGACAAACTGGCAGCTCTGGTGACGGTCATCGAGGAGATGGAGGGCGTCGTGGTCGGCGATGTCTGGGCGCCATCGACGCTGGACGACATTTACCGAACGCCCGACAGTATGCTGGTCGTCGGCCCTTTGATGCAGGATCGCCAGGGTTGGGGCTCCCACCAGCCGTCGCCGGCCGAGAAGATCCGGCAAAACCCGATCCTTCGGGGCAAAGTCGCCTCCGACGACGGTCTGGCGGCCGCGGTCTATATCCCGCTGGAGTCGAAATCGTACGCGCACGATGTCGCCGAACACATCCATGAATGGATCACGGCAGACAGCGGATTTCCCGCATTCCATCTCGCCGGTCTGCCGGTCGCCGAGGAAACGTTCGGCAAACAGATGTTTCGCCAAATGGGCATCGCCGCTCCGGCCGCCGGTCTGCTGATCTTCCTGCTGATGCTGGTTTTCTTCCGCCGCCTCTCGGTCGTGGCCGCCCCGATGATCGTCGCCATGATGACGGTCATCTGGACGATGGGGCTGTTGGTCGCCGCCGGATTCACCCTGCACATCATGAGTTCGATGATCCCGATTTTTCTGATGCCGATCGCGGTGCTCGATTCGATTCACCTCCTCTCGGAATTCCACGACCGCTACCAAAGATCCACGGGCGCCGGCGATGCCATTACCGGGACGATGAATGAATTGTATTCACCGATGTTGCTGACCTCTTTGACCACCTTTGTGGGATTTGTCTCGCTGGTCAGCGCGCCGATCCCGCCGGTGCGCGTCTTCGGCGTTTTCGTCGCGCTGGGTGTGGCGATTGCGTTCGTACTGACAGTCACATTCAACACGGCCTATGCAATTCTGCTGCCGTCGCGCACGCTGACCAACTTCGGCCGCCAGGACGAAGGCGGATCCCTCCTGGGACGAGTGCTCCCGCGCGTGGGGCGGCTGGCGATGCGCGCGCGCCATGCGGTGCTGATCGGTTCGGCCGCACTGATCGCGCTCGCCTTCATAGGCATCACCCGCATTGAAATTAACGACAACCCGACCAAGTGGTTTAAGCCGTCGCATCCGATCCGGATCGCCGACGATCAACTGGGCCGGCACCTGGCAGGACCGTATCTGGCGTACCTGGAATTCGACGCGACCGACACCCCCGCAGGGACCGTCAAGGATGCGGCCGTGCTGCGGCAGATGGAGGGACTGCAGCGGCGACTGGACCAGATGCCGCAGGTCGGCAGCACGACCGGGATCACCGATATCGTCAAGAAAGTCCGCTACGAATTGAAAAACGGCGATTCCGCTTATTACGCGATCCCCGACGGCTCCGATGAAATCGCGCAAGAGCTGTTTCTCTACGAAGCCGCCGGGGGCGATCCCGGCGATCTCTTCAAGTTCATCACCCCCGATGGCGCCAAGGCGGCGCTCTGGGTGCAGATGCGCGACGGCGACAATCGCTCGGTGCGGGCGGTGGTCGACGCGGCCGCTCAGTTCAACGCGCAATCCCCGCCTCCTGCCGGGCTCGATTTTGCCTGGGGCGGACTCAGCTATGTCAACGTGATCTGGCAGGAGAAGATGGTCTCCGGCATGCGCAACGCGCTGCTGGGCTCGTTCGCCGTTGTGCTGATCATGATGATCCTGTTGTTGCGCTCCGTATCGCTCGGTCTGATCTCGATGGTGCCGTTGTCGCTGACCATTACGGTTGTCTACGGTGCGATCGGCTGGATCGGCAAGCCGTACGACATGCCGATCGCGATCCTTTCGTCGCTGACATTGGGGCTCTCGATCGACTTTGCGATCCACTTTCTCAAACGCGGGCAGGATTTGTTTGCGCAAAACGGTTCTCTGCGCGCCACGCTCGAAGCCCTGTTCGAAGAACCGGCGCGCGCCATCGCGCGCAATATCTTCGTTATCGCTTTGGGATTTGTCCCGCTGCTGTTTTCCGACCTGGTGCCGTATGTCACTGTCGGTACGTTTTTTCTGCTGATCATGTTCCTGTCGGGTTTTGCCACGTTTCTGATTCTTCCGGCGTTGATGATGTTGCGCCGACGGCGCGGCTTCGCCTCCTGGGGACAATCCGTCGAATCGGCCGGCCGACCGGCAGCGGCCTCCGATCCGGTCATCGAGGAGGTCTCATCATGAGATACCGGATTCTCACTTTACTCGCGCTGCTTCTGCTGAATGCACCGGCATACGCTGTCGATGCCGACTCGCTGATGGCGCAGTCGCACCAGGCATATTATTACGCCGCCGATGGCGGTCAGGCGCGTGTCACCATGACGTTGACCGACAAGAAGGGGAACACGCGCATTCGCGAGTTTTGGATGCTGCGCCGCGATGTTGCCGATATGGGCGATCAGCGCTACTATACATACTTTCTCCAGCCCGCCGATGTCCGCCGCACCGCCTTTCTCGTGCACAAGAACGCCGCAGGCAATGACGACCGGTGGCTGTATGTCCCGGCGCTCGACCTGGTCAAACGCATCGCCGCCGATGACCGGCGCACGTCGTTTGTCGGATCGGAATTCACTTATGAGGACGTCTCCGGGCGATTGCCGACATTGGACGCTCACACGTTGATCGGCGCCGACACACTGATGGGACATCACGCGCGAAAGATCAAGGCCGTGCCGAAGGATCCCGGCACGGCGGACTACGCCTATCGAATTGTCTGGGTCGATGACTCGACGATGCTGCCATTGCAGGAGGAATACTTCGACGGCAGGGACGCGCTGACACGGCGCTTCACGGTCGGCAAGATCGAGACGATCGACGGCTTCCCCACTGCGACCGAACGCACGATGGAGGATCTCAAAAACGGACGCAAGACGATGATCTCGTTTGACAATATCAGCTATACGACGATCCTGAAAGCCGACGACTTCAGTGAGCGGCTGTTGAAGAACCCACCAGCCGAGTATACGCGATAGTAGATGCGACCGACCATCGGCATCATTGTATCCTCTGCTGTGATGTGCACAACAGCGCCGATTGTGATGGCGCAGCCTCAGTTGGGAGGATTCGTCGAGACGATTCAGGCGGTTCGAGTCGAATTCAATCGGGCACTGGACCCAAGCCGCGACTTTCTCGATTGGGATCATCCGCGCAGTGAAATTAGAAGCCAGCTTTCTATGCGCGATTCCCGCGAGCGCTCAGACATCTTCGTTCGCATTGACGTTATCGGCGACAATACCCAGAATTCTTCGTTTGTGACCAGCGTCGACTTGCGCGAAGCTTTCATTCTACTCCGTGCGGCTCGTTGGCTCGATATCAAAGCAGGGCAGCAGGTCGCGACTTGGGGTACCGGCGATCTCGTATTCGCCAACGACCTATTCCCCAAGGACTGGGTTGCGTTCTTCGTCGGCCTGGATTACTCCTACCTTAAGCGACCGCAGAGTCTGCTGAGAATAAGCATCTACAGCGGCCGCACGACCTTCGAGTGGGCCGTATCGCCACGCTTCACGCAGGACAGAATCGAAGACCCGGACCGAATCTCACTGTATGACCCTCTTGCGCAGACGACTGTGGAGAGTGGCGTCAGCCGCTTTGTCACAGGACATGCGGAAACAGCAGCCCGGTTCGCGGGCCGTATTGGTGATTCCGAATGGGCACTGTACGGTTACTGGGGCCACTGGCCGGTGCCGGTCGGGGTCCAGTTTGATCAGGACAGCGCCTGGCTATACCATCCCGAACTCGCTGCATGGGGTGCCAGTATTCGTCTTCCACTGGGTTCGTTTCTCAGCCATGCCGAGTTTGCGTATTACCACTCGCTCGATGATCCACACGGGAACCATCCCTGGATCGCCAATTCCGAGCTTCGTGCCTTTGCCGGTACTGAGAAGAGTTTAGGGCGCGAATGGACTGCGGGCACCCAGTACTTCGTCATCTGGACGACGCCGGATAACCTGGCCGAGACAGATTCTCCCGGTGACGCGCCACGATTCGACGAGTTGCGCTCGACCGCTACCGTGCGGATCACCAAGTGGGCGATGCACCAAACGTTGATGCTCTCCGTGTTCGCATTCTGGGGAATCACCGACCAGGATTATCATGCGCGCCCACTCGTGACCTATCTGTTCAGTGACGCGGTCAGCGTATCAGTCGGCGCATCGATTATCGGCGGTGACGAGATTTACACGACGTTCGGACAGTACCAGGGCAACTCGAATGCCTTTGCCCGATTGCGCTTCAGTTTTTAAGGCTTGCCCTATCGTGAGTCTGGGAGGAAACACAGATGTCATTGGAACGGGTCATCCGCGCCATCGCCGGCACGTTCGTGCTGGCCAGTCTCGCCCTCGGCTGGTTTGTCAGCCCCTACTTTTTCCTGTTCACGGCCTTCGTCGGCGCCAACCTGCTGCAATCGGCATTTACCAAATGGTGCCTGATGGAGGACATCCTCAGGAAGACCGTCTTTACCGAACGACAAGGCGGCAACATCCCGGCCTGATGGGCGATACGACCGGATGTGATCGGCGTGCGGCAGACTGAGCCGCCGGGTTTAGCCGCGTGACGTGGTGACGGATGCGGGCCGACCGCCGTTGTCGGAGTGCAGGGCCGCGTGGATGGCGTTGGCCAGAGCGGGCAGCCGGACCGGTTTGGGCAAAAACTGACGCACGCCGAGATTGATCGCATCTTCGACGCGATCCCCGGACGCGTAACCCGACAGAACAATCGCCTTTTGTTGCGGATGTGTCCGACAGATGCGTGCATAAGTCTCGGCCCCGTCGATCCCGTCCATGATCATGTCCAAAATCAACAGATCGAATGACTGCCGGGCGGCCAGATCGACGGCTTCTTCGCCGCAGGTCGCCAGGGTGACGGTATAGCCGAGGCGCTCCAGCGCCGTGTGTGCGAGCCGGCGCTGCAAAGGATCGTCATCGGCGACGAGAATGTGTTCATTATGTCCATGCGGGATTTCGTCGGGGTCGTCGGCCGCCACATCGAGCGTGCGCTCCACGGGAAGATAGAGACGGAAGGTCGTGCCGACATGCGGCGTAGATTCGACATCGATGTATCCATCGTGATCATGGACGACCGAATGGACGACTGCCAGTCCCAATCCGCTGCCCCGCCGCTTGTCGCTTGACTTGGTCGTAAAAAACGGATCGAAGATCTTGTTGGTGATCCCCGGATCGATTCCGCCGCCGGTGTCCCCGACCGACCAGAGGACATACTCACCGGCGGGAATCAACTCATACCGCTGGACATCAGTGTCGAGATAGACCAATTCGGTTTTGAGCGTGAGTGTGCCGTCGTTACCCATCGCTTCATGCGCGTTTTGAATCAGATTGGCGATGACACGGGCCAGTTGTGCACGCCCGCCGCGCGCCGGCAACAGATCGCTTCCGAGTCGACAGTCGACCGTGATCGATTCGGGTATCTCCAGTGTCCGCAACGTCCGCTCGGTCAGGGCGTTCATGTCAACCGCTTCGATGTTGTAATGTCCGCGCCGCGAGAGGGTCAACAACTGCTGGTTGATCTCCGCCATTTGCGTGGCGGCGTCTTCGATGTCGCCCAACATGCGCGCGACGGGGCTGTCCGGCTCGATCTGCATGCGGATCAATTCCGGATAGGCCAGGACCGGCCCTAACAAATTGTTGAAATCGTGCGCGATTTGCCCGGCCAGTTGGCCCGCCGCCTCCAGACGACGCGCCCGGGACAGTTGCATCTCGGCCTCTTTGCGTTCGGTGACATCTTCGGAAATACCGGCCAGACGGTAGACACGACCCGACTCATCGTGAATGGGAAATGCGCGATCGTGAATCCACCGCTCGGTGCCGTCGGGGAGCCGGAGTCGGTATTCGATGTCGTAGTTGCCCGATTCCGCATCACGGACAAACGCCCGATACGCGCGGTCACGGTCATCGGGGTGTATGCTGTCGGCCCAACTGCGCGAGTCATCGTAGAGACTTTGGCAGGTCCGCCCCCAGACACGCTCATACGCCGGGCTGACATAGACGACGCGATTGTTCGACCAATCCGTGAGCCAGAAAACCTCGTCGATCGTCTCCGACATCTGGCGAAAGCGCTCTTCGCTGTCGCGCAGCGCACGCTGCGCGCGCATCGTGTCGGTGACGTCGGTGGCGCTGACCGTCAGCGCCACGACCCGTTCGCCCTGCCGGATCGGTCCGACCCGGCATGCGAAGTAGCGGACTCCCTCGCCGCCCGGTGTGTATGAACATTCATAAAAGTCGGGCTGGCCCGAATTCAGCACGCGCTGGTAACAGGCACGGGCGATCTCCGCATTGCGGTCATCGAGAAAGTCGGTAATCCTGCTCCCGATGACCTCCGACACCAACAGATCGGACACGGTACGATTGATGAAGACGATGCGAAACTCCGGATCAATGATGATCACGTAGTCTGCGGAGTTCTCGGCAATGCTGCGCCACTTCTGTTCGGAGTCGCTGAGCGCCTCGCGCGCGTGCTGGTGACGAATGGCGATCCCGGCCAGATGGCGGGCTGTCTCCAGCAGGCGTCGCTGAAACGCCGTTGGCTTTGCCGTGTGCGTGAACGTGATTCCGAACGTGGCGACGACCGATTGCGACTCGGAGAGAATCGGAATCGACCAGCACGCACGGATACCCAGTGCCTCGGCCTCCGCGCGCAGATCGTGCCAACGATCGTCGGTGCGGATGTCCTCGACAAAGACAGCCGTGCCGGTGTAAGCGGCCGCGCCGCACGAGCCGGACGCGGGTCCGGGGGTCAATGAGGCGAGCGCTGCGGTCATGGGCGGCGGCAGACTCGGACCGGCGTAGAGCTTAAGGTTTCGATCCTCCGGGTCCAACAACATGACCGAGCACAACGCACCCGGCATGACCCGCTCCACGTGGCGACACAGCGCGTTCAGGACATCAGCAAGCGATCCACTCATGGCAATGCGTTCAAGGATGCGCTGCTGCAGCTCGGAGAGCTGCTCGCTCTGTTTGCGCTCGGTGGCATCGACGGCGATCCCGACGGTACCGGTGATGCGGCCCTGATCGTTGCGCAACGGCTCGACGTGGGACTGGAAGATTCGCTCGTGCCAACCGATTTCCGCCGAGACGGATTCGCCGGTGAGCGCACGTCGGTGTGTTTCCAGCGCCTGTGAGACGGCTTCCGGCGCGCTGAACATACCGGCCACGCTCTGTCCGACAATCGACGTTGGGTCCAGCTTCAGTGTCCGCAGGGCCGCCCCGGTCACCGTCATCAGGTTTAACTGCCGATCGGTCGTCCAGAGGACGGCAGGAATTTGTTCGGTCGAAAGCCGAAGGCGGACCTCCCGTTCGCGCAACTCATCCTCGCTGCGCTTGCGTTCGAGCGCGTTGGCGATGATTTCGCCGACGATCCGTAGTAAGGCAATGTCATCCTCACCCCAATGTTTCTCGGTGCGCACCGAGTCGAATCCGACGAAGCCCACCAGCGTGTGGCGGCAGACCATCGGCACGCAGATCAGCGATTGGATGCCCCCCGATTCGAAAATAGCGCGCTCCGAGGAAGCGGCGGCGGGCAGATCGCGGACGCGCGGCACGTGCATCACGTCAAACGCGCGCATCCGTTCCATGCCCCACGGCAGGCTGGTCGCCGGCAGCCGCTGCAGTTCGTGCATCTGCGGCGGAATGCCGGGCGCGCACCATTCGTGCGTGTTGGTCATCGTCGACGCATCGCCCGAGAAGGAAAATACATAGGCGCGATCGACACCCGCGATCTCGCCGACCGCGCGCAGCGCATTGTTGATCCCCTCGTCCATCTGGCCAATCGGCATGTTGATGAATCGCGCCGAAATCATGGCGATCAGATTCAGCAGGCCGCGGTGGTGCCGCGATGCGGCCTCGTGCAGTTGCCGCTCCAACTCAGCCGACGCACGTTCGGCGAACAGCGTCAGCAGGGATCGTGCGGCTTCGCCGTCGCGGATGGGACGATGATCCGCTGCCGCCAGCAGCCCGATCGTGCGTCCGTCGGTCCCGATCAGCGGCACTGCCAGTAAGCTGTCCGCCTCCAGTTCCTGCATGAGCCGGCCGGAAGCCTGGCGTGACTTCAGTGACTGTGGATAGAATGCGACGGTGCGCCGCAGGATCGGTTCCAGCAATGTCCCACGCAGTTCGAAATCGAAGTTGTCACGAGACTGACCGTCGTGATAGACCGCCAGTGTCTGGGCGTACGAGAGTGAATCGTCCCGCATCCGCGCGACGACGACCGATGACACGCCCAGTGCGGATGCCAGCGAACGGACCAGCAAGCTGAAAAACTCTTCGCTGCTGGCTGCATTCGACGTACCGGCGATGACCCCCAGAACCCGTTCGTTCTGGTGCAAGACATTCCCGCTGGTTGCCGAATTGCTATCAGGCAAATGCGAATGATCGCACGCGCCGGACGCAGCTCCCTCACCCGTCGTAGCGCGTCGATCGGTCTCCTGATTTTCGAACATTAACCGAGGCATGGACGCTGTTCCGCACGCAGAGACGAACACGCGACGGCGAATACCCCGCCGTCGTTGATGCTCCCTTCAAGGATCGAATGAGCCCCTTTGTCCGCCCACACACTGCGAGGCTCCTTCATAGTTTTCGGCACCAACTTGGTGTGGTATTAACGGTTGGCGTCCGGTTGGGCCGCGCCCGTAACGCGTGCGGACGAATGACCTCTCGCAACCTACTTCATCCCGCAGGAATCCCGATTCCGATGGTCCCCTGACGATTTGCGAGCGACCGCCGCCAAGGCCCAGGCACTTATCGCTCGATGTAACCCGTTGTGCGGCATTCAGGTCGACTGATTCTGCAAGCGCCCAAGTCGCGGACGGACAGATTGTGGGGAATAATCCCAAGCTTCGTATGTTATTGCATTGAAGGTCGACCCTCCCCGACCGGCGGCAAGCTACGTTCGATTCCAGCGTGCACAGAGTTGACGTGAGGTCCAAGAGGCATCCGACGAAATGCGGGTTAGCGCTCAGGCGACTGCCGGCGGCAGCGAGTGCTCTGTTGGCGCTGGTAGCCCTCTTCTTGTTCCAGACCTGCGGGGGTGATGGAGCAATCGGGCCGGGACAGGGGACTGAACCCGCAAGCAATCTCTATATCCTCGACATTGCGTCGGGGTTTTCCCTGGCGGACGTCAGCGACTCAACCTGCCTGATCACAAGAACTGCGGAAGCGTCGGTCTTGTCCGCCGGCGACATCATTGCCAGCGGATCGGGATTGGGATTTCTCCGACGGATCACCGCGATCTCCGATACCGGGGGCGCGTGGTTTTGCGCGACGGAGCCGGCGTCGCTGACCGATGCGATCCGCAACGGCTCGTATCACGCGGCGCTCGCACTTCCCGTGTTTTCGGGCACCGATGAACTGCCGACAGAAATCGTTTCCGCCCGGCTTCTTGATCTTCATCCGGACATTCTGATGACGTCAGCAGGGCTGGATTTGACCGGTCTGAGCCCGCTGGGCGACGACAAGAGCACGCAGAGTGACCTGCGTCTGGTCGCGGGCGGCATACGCTTCGACCCGTCGCTCGACATTGCGGCGACGATCGACGACGGAACACTCAATGAGCTTTTGGCGTTGGCCGGAGGCAAAATCACCTTCTGGGCCGATGTCGTATGGGCGGCTGCAGGAGCGCACGAGCAAAGCGGAGAAATCCCATTAGCGGCGTTCGAGCATGTGTTGTCGCACCGTGTCGGGCCATTGCCCGTGGTATCGGTCGCAACGACGCGTCTGTTCCTGGAATACTCGGTGGCCGCCGTAAAACCCGACTCCGTGCGTTTTGGCCTGAGCACCAGCGCGACGCCGCTGGTCGGTGCCCGCACACGAAACGACAACTGGATCGAGGTGTGGAACCCGGTCCGGACGGTCGACGCGCACCCATTTATCTGGTACGAACGCGGCGGCCTCTCATGCCGTCTGGCGGTGCGGGCGGAGATGCAGGTCGCCTACTATGACCAGCCGCCCAGTCTGATCATGGACCTGACACCAACGACGTCGTTCAGCGGCACGATCGATGAGGGCGTACGATGGCGCTGGCGCTACGAAGGCGGCGTGCACGGCGGTGTCAATCTGGACGCGACCGCGCTGTCGCCGTCGATACCGGCGTTTGCAGCGGACTTTCAAGATGCGGAGGCGCAGATCGCCGCAGATTCCGGGCGTGTGATCGATACATGGCAGCGCTCGTTCGGCGGATCGGGACAGGATTGGGCCGAACAAGTCGTGCCGACTCCCGACGGCGGATACGTGATCGTCGGATCGACCGACTCGAAGGGTAACGGCAAGACCGATATCTACCTGATGAAGCTGAGCGCCGACGGCCAGATGGAGTGGGATCGCACAATCGGGGGCGCCGACGACGATTACGGATACTCGGTGGCGTCGGCCTCCGACGGCGGCTACATGGTCACCGGCGAAACACAGTCGTACGGAGGCGCCACGCAACTGGTCTACGTCGAACGCGTCGATGCGTTCGGGCAGAGGGTGTGGTACGGCTGGTGGGGCTGGCATGGGTCAGGACGCCGCGTCATTGCCACGCAGGACGGCGGCTGGATGATCACCGGCCTGGGGCGTCTGAAACTTCCGCAGACGCTGGGCTTGTACCTGTTAAAGCTCGACGACACCGGCTATCGCCAATGGGACACGTCGTACACGGACGTAACGATGGGCCACTCGGTCGTGCAGCTGTCCAACGGCGATTATGCCGTCACCGGATACGTCGATGCGCCCTATACCTACTCCGACCTGATGTTGCAGCGATTCGACTCACGCGGCCATCGGCTCTGGAGCCGGCGCTTCGGGGGAAACCGTCTTGAGGTCGGGGAGGATATCGTGACCACAAACGACGGTGATCTCGTGTTCGCCGGACACAGTCAGGTGCTGTATCAAAACAATACGATCGATTTTCTCTATCGCACGACCGGCGATGGCATCCTGCGTTGGTCGGGGTTTTCCGGAAACAGCGGAACATACTCCCACAAAACGGCACAGGCGGTTGCCATCGTTCCCGGCGAAGAATTTGTCATGGCGGGCTGGCAGAAGCTGGAAAGCAGTCTGGATCGCGATATTCACCTGGTGAAAGTCGACTACTTCGGCAAGCGGCTATGGGATGTTGCCCTCGGGGGACCCAACGACGACGAAGCCGCATCCGTGGCCGCGACGCTTGACGGCGGGTTGATAGTCGCCGGCAAGACCAAAACATCGTTGGGCGATCAGGACATTTATATCATCAAAGCCGACGACCGCGGCCAGGTCGGCGGCCCGATCACCGGTCCATAATCTCCCTGCCATCTCAAGCTCGCTCATCAACCAACGATCCTCAGACGCACGCGGTTGTTGCCGGAGGGAATGCCGCTTGTGTGCTTGCGCCCGAAAACGCATCGTGGCCGTGCGGGATGCTGATGACCAAGGCGAAACTCGACCAACTGCTCGAATCGAGCGATTCGGTTTACGCCGCCGGTTATTCCTCGCGCGGTCCCGATGATGCGCGCCTGGGTGACGTGATCGTCCTCGATACGCCGGATGCGGCTGCGTTGCGCGCGGACGAAGTTGTCGTGATCGGCTTTCCGCAGGATGAAGGGGTACGTCGCAACTTCGGACGTCCCGGCGCCGCCGCCGGACCCGATGCGATCCGTTCGCACTTTGCGCGCTTGGTCGCACCCCACGAAATCGGCACGATACGGGACTGGGGGAATGTCCGTTGCAACGATGACCTCGAAGCAACGCAGGCGGCCCTTGGCGCGGTTGTATCAGCCGTGCTCCGGGCCGAGGCATTTCCGCTGATCATCGGCGGCGGGCACGAAACCGCCTTCGGGCATTTCTTAGGTTACGCGGAGCTCAAGCGGCGCTGCGGTGTCGTCAATCTCGATGCGCATCTCGATGTCCGTCCGTTGCGCAACGGCAAGGCACACAGCGGCTCACCATTTCGCCAGATGGCCGAGAGTAAAGATTTTGCCCTGACACCCGGCGGCTACTTGTGCATCGGGGTTCAAGAACAGTCCAACAATGCGGCGGCGTTCGAGTTTATCAGGACCAGGCAGTTTCAATGGTTGAGTACAGGCGATGCGATGACCCGTGACATCGGCAGCGCCATTGATGCCTTCGCAGGCGCTCTCAGGCGGGCCGGCGCTTCGTTGATGATGTCGGTCGATCTGGATTGTGTCCGTCAGTCCGATTCGCCCGGTGTCTCGGCGCCCTCTCCGGTTGGCTTCACATCAGAGCGAATCATCGAATTGGCGCATCGGGTCATGCAGCATCCGGTTGCCAGTGTCGATATCTCCGAATGCAACCCAGCACTCGACCGCGACGGACAGACTGCGCGCCTGGCCGCACTGATCGCATACGAAATCATCCGATCCCGAAGTGAGAGCGGCAGGAGCAGACGTGGGTAGGCCGAACGATGCTCCGGTCGACTATCCGCTCGACGGCACGCTCGATCTGCACCAGTTTGCACGCGCAGAAATCGACTCAGTCGTACGCGAGTATATCGACGCGTGCCGTGCAAATGGTGTGTATCAACTGCGGATTGTTCACGGAAAAGGCAAGGGTGCCATTCGGAGTGTCGTACACGCGATCCTGGAGAAGCACCCGGCGGTCAGCAGATACCGTCATGAACACGCCAGCGGCGGCTCATGGGGCGCAACCATAGTCGACCTGAGACGTATGGAATGATATGCTGACCTTCATCATCTGGCTCTTCCTGCTGTTTCTGTGCTGGCCGATCGCGATTCTGGCCATCGTGCTGTACCCGATCGTCTGGCTGCTCATGCTGCCCTTTCGATTGATCGGCATCACGGTCGATGCGGTCTTTCAGTTGCTTCACACGCTGATCACCCTGCCGGCGCGGGTGCTGAGCCGTATCGGACACGGCCGGTAACGAACCATCATCGCTTTTGGGGAGAATCGTCAATGCCGAAGGACAATTCGACATCCCTGGACAACTCCGAATTCACTCTGACCGAAGTCGTGTTCCCGTATCAGGTCAATCACCTCGGCAGTCTATTTGGCGGGCACGCGCTGCAGTGGATGGATCAGGCCGCGTGGATTTGCGCGACACGATTCTCGCGCAAGACGGTCGTGACCATCGCTTCCGACCGGGTCGAGTTCAAAAAGCCGGTCCGCGAAGGGACGATCGTGCAGTTGAAGTCGCGTGTTCTGAAGGTCGGCAACACCTCCGTGACGGTCGGTGTCGAGATGCACGCCGAACATCCCCTTTCCGGCGAACGCTTTCTGGCGACCAGGGGCCAGTTTATCATGGTCGCCGTCGACGCCGACGGCCGTCCCACTGCGATTCGATCGTAAGCGTCCGCTGTTCGTGAGGTGCGACGGGCCTTGAGGCCCATGCAGTATCCGAGATGCGCGCAACTGCGATCCACGCTCAGAATACGGCGACAGACGGAGTCGTGAGGAATTCCAGGAACGCGCGCGACTCCGGCAGACTCGAGAGCATCCCCAGCGGGCTGTGCCCCGCGCCCTGATGAATGTGGAACACAAACTCCGGTGAGTTGCGTCCCAGCTTGACCATTGCCTGAATCAGCCGCTCCGTCTCGTCAACCGGGACGACGTCGTCGGCTGTGCCGTGATGCAGCATCAATCGCGGCAAGTCGGCCGCAAAGTGCAATGGCGAGCGTCTCAGCAGCCCCAGCCGTACATCCGCGACCGACAAGACCCCATCCGCCAATGGCGCAATCAACTGTTCGTTGAGCGACTGCACCCCCGGCAAGTCGCGCGGCTGCCCTTCCAGCGCCTCGATCACCAGGTCCTCGACGAATGGTCCCAGAAAATCGGTCGGACCGTAGTAGGAAACCACGGCGTCGATCTGCGGATTGCGAATCGCCATCAGCATGCCGACTGTGGCGCCACGGCTGAAACCCAGGACCCCGACACGCATTGGATCGGCCGCGTCGAACAACTCGGTCGCAGCGTGCACGAGCGCGAGTGCGTCGTCGACATCGCGATCCCACGGGCTGGCCTCGCCCTCCGATTGGTAATCGACATCGTCATAGCGGAGTCGTTCGCCGCGAAACGACGGCACCACAAACACGAATTGCTCCTGCAGATCATCGAGTGTCAGCGGCAGGTACTGCAGCAGGAAATCCAGATCGATCCCATTGTCGCCCTCGTGGGCATAGACGAGCATCGGCAGCGAATGCGGCGCGGCGCCCTCCGGCACGATCACCGCACCGTAGTGGAGAACATCGTCGACGCGGTGCGATACGATGTGAATCTGGAGCGTCCCTTGCCCGGCTGCCAGCGTGTTCCCCGCCACGATGGCGGCATCGACAGCCGACACATCGCGTTTGGCCCACTCCGCTTTGACCGCCTTCTTCTCGGACACGGTCGGGGCCGCGAAGAGCTCATCCAGATCGACGCCGGCAATGATGCGACCCGGACCACTGGGGGCATCCGACCCGCCGCACCCCAGCAGCATGGACATAAGCCATGCCGCCGCCGTGATGCGGATTCCCGAAAATCGCCTGTCACCCAATCCAGCCATGCTGTCCTGATAGATAAGATACGCGGTTTGCCCCCTCCTGTCACAAAGGACTGATTGATGTCAATAGTTTGAGCATGCGGCTCCTGAGCGGGGTGCGACTCCATCCCGACCGCCTGTCAAAATCTCGCGGACGGCATGATGTTTCCGTTGCGTTTCAACCGACGAGAGGTCATGGTATCGACGCTGATCAGCCAGCCACCGATGATAACTGCCCGAGGTTTCGCATGAACCCCAGCGCCCATTCAGACCGCCGACGAACCACAGCGTTAGCCGTCGTGCTGGTCGGCGTGCTGTGCGCCGCCACCGCGCAGGCGACCATCTTCTCCGGTCGGGTCGGGATCTCCAGCTACCTGTGGGAACGCAGCGAGACGGACACGACCGACACACGCCACCTCCAAAACACCGGCACACTCAGTCTCCAGTTGGCCCGTATCGGCGGGCGCGATCTGATGGTGACCACGTCGGTGCGCGGCCGCTATGACGCGCGCAATCGCGGCGACAATGTCGATGATTACCGGCTGTACAATCTGAACTTCCGCTGGCGTGACATCGGGGACGCCGTCGATCTGTCCGGTGGCCGCCACCGCATCAACTGGCCGACCGGAACAGTTCTCTTAGATGGCGGTTCAGCCGCAATCCATCCGTTCCGGCAGTTGACGCTCGAGGGATTCGTGGGAACCCACGCCCCCGAAGACGGGGTCGTCGACCAGACGGCCTGGGACGAGGGCCGCACGTACGGCGGGCAACTTCGGTATACGACAGGGGCGCTCGGCATCATCGCGGTGGCGTTTTCCGAATTGCACCGCGCCCGAGTTTACGAAGACATCGAGGTCGACGATCTGGCGGCGCGGCGGGTCGGGATCGATTGGCGGCGCACGATCCAACGATTTGGATCGCTGTATGGAAATCTCGTCTACGACGAACCGACGCGTCGCATCGGACGCGGCCATCTGTCGCTGCGTTGGCGCACCTCGCCGACGGTGTCGGTCCACGGACAGTTCCGGTATCGCCGCCCCAACATCGCCTATAACTCGATTATGTGGGTATTCAGCGATGCGGACTACTACGAGGGACGCATCCGATTCAATGTCCGTCTCAATAGCCACTGGACAGCCAACGCCGGTGGGGCGCTGGTCGATCTGGGGGACGATGACGCCCGCCGGTTCGATCTGGGTTTATCCCATCGTTACGGTTCGGCGATGCTGCATATTAAGGCCGGCGCATCGGGAAACACCCTCGGTCTCAGCGGGGAAACTCTGATTCCGCTCTCACCGAAATGGCTGTTGCGGGCGGGGACGAATTACGCAAGCTACGAACTCTACGAGGACCAGAATGAATCCAACTGGGCGGTGGCAACATGGGCCGGGGTCCGCTGGAGTGTCGCGCCCACGGCCAATGTCGATCTGGAAGCCCAACTCCTGTCCGAAAATATTACGACGCAGTCGGACTTTGCCGGTGATGAGTCGGATTTCCGCGTGATCGCGCGAGTGAGTTGGTGGTTCTTCAATCGTCTGGGGAATGGATCATAAGATGCCTGCGACACGCCACGAAAGCCGTCTGCGCCGTCTCGTCGTGACCGTCTCGCTGATCGTGTTTGTCGGCGCGGTTGCCCATGTGCTGATCGGTTCGCGGCCCAGCGAGGCGGCGATCCCCTTCCCTCATCGCGTTCATGTGGTCGACGCGGAGATCGCCTGCGCCGATTGCCATGAAGCCGCCACTGGCTCGACAACCTCGGCGGACAACCTGCTGCCATCGCGTGAACTCTGTCTGGGCTGCCACGAGGAACCCGACATCGACCGCTATGGCTACACCGAACGGGCGATCGAGCGTGAACTGATCTTCTCCCATGCGCTCCACAGCTCAACTGTCGGCCTGGACTGCAGTCACTGTCACGAGGGCATCGACGAGGCGACGACATCGCCGTTCCGGCTGCCGGCGATGGACGGCTGTGTCGCGTGCCACGCGGAACGGCAGATGAACGATGACTGCAGTGTCTGCCACTCACAAGTCGAATGGCGTCGTCCCGAGGACCACGTCGCCGACTGGGTATTGGATCATGTCGATGTGGCGCGGTCCGACGCCCGGTCGTGCGAACAATGCCACACCCAGACCTATTGCCAGGAGTGCCATGACGGCGCCGCACTGGGTTTCGCAGTCGTCGGTGATGAAGATGCCCCCAGAGACCGCATCGGGCCATTGGCCGGTGCGGCGGGAGGTCTCGATCCCCTGATTCTCCAGCGCGCACACGGGTTGAATTACCGCTTTACTCACGGCAGCGATGTCCGCGCGAAGACCTCCGACTGTGCCATCTGCCATGAGACCGAATCGTTTTGTGTCGCCTGCCATGATCCCGCCCATGACGGCGGACGGTTCCGTCCGGTCTGGCACGAAGTCGCCGACTTCCGCTTTGCGGCGCATGCCGATATCGCCCGCAACGACATCGAGTTGTGTGCGGGATGCCATGACCAAAGCGGCGCCGAATCAACCTGCCTGACCTGCCATCGCAATGCTGTTTCCCCGCACCCTGACGGCTTCATGCAGGACGTCAAGGGTTCGTGGCATGACGATGACAACGCGGTCTGTTTTGTCTGCCACGACCCGTCCAGCCGTGAGACCGGAATCGGCTTTTGTACGCGCTGCCATGGCCCACGTTAGTTCAGCACAGTTGAAGTAGTCACAACTGTATTAAGACTGTTCCGGTCATATTAAGCTTGCCGGCGGCAACTCTCACATCCGCGGCATATGTGTCGTCTCATTGTGACAAAACGTGTTCTAATTCCCTTGACCATGTCGCATCGCCGTCGATACATAAGCGGCACACTTCGCGAAGAGAAAGCTTCGCCAAGTCGACCATATCGGAGGCGCTTGCTATGAAGAGACTGCTGAACTGGACACTGCCCTTGGCGTTTATGGCGACAATTGCTGTGCTCGTCGGATGCGAAGGCGATGAGGGACCGGCCGGTCCACCGGGAACCGCCTCGTGCATGAACTGTCACACCGATGACTACAACATGGCCAATTACATATTGGCGGTCCAAACCGAATACTCGGCATCGCAGCACAGAAACGCGGCATCCTTCGTCCGTCGCGGCTCCGAATCAAGCCCCACGTGCGGACATTGCCACACGACCGAGGGATATCAACATTTCGTCGCCACCGGCGAGGAGATCGATGTCGAGACATCCTCGCCCATCGGCTGTTTCGCCTGCCACGCGCCGCACACCAACGAAGACTTCAGTCTGCGTAAACAGGGCCCGACCGATATGTGGGTCGGTGGCCAGTACGACAAGCAGGAGAGCAACACCTGCGCGATGTGCCACCAGGCGCGGCCCGCCGTGCCGGCGATCACGGATGTGGCCACGGCGATCACATCGTCGCGCTGGGGACCACACCACGGTCCGCAATCGAACATCTTGGCCGGCATCGGGGCGTATGAATTCGACGGTCCGTATTCGAAAAACCACGGCCATAACAACATTGCCAATGGCTGTGTCAACTGCCACATGGCCGAGGTCGCCCAGGATGCGCTGGCCGGAGGACACACCTTCGCGATCAACTACGAAGCCAGCGGCGGTATTCGGGTCAATGGCAAAGGATGCGTGGCCTGCCACGGCGACCAGACCGATGCGTCGCTGACCGGGTTTGTCGATGACGCCCAGGAAGAGTTTGAAGAAGGACTGCACGCATTGCGCGATGCGCTGATCGCCCTGGGATGGGTTCAGGCCAATGGCGAACTGGTCAATCCCGGAAACATTCCGGCGACAGAGGAGGCGCGGGGCGCGGTCTGGAATTTCCTGCTGTTGGACCACGACTTGAGCGTGAGCGTCCACAATCCCGCCTTTGCCAATGCGGTATTGGAAGCCACGATGGATTGGGTGGATACCCAGCGACGGATCGCCGGGCTGTAGTTTCCGGCTTGAGTGAGTCGTCCAACGGGCCGTCCCGCGTCGTGCAGGACGGCCCGTTTCGCTGTGAGAACGTTGACAGAGCGCTTGAGATGGCGGCTAAGGAAACAGGGCGAGTTTGGTGCCAACAAGCAGCAGGAACACGGCCACGACATACCGAAATGCCCACGGAGATACGTGCTCGACGAACGCCTTGGCCAATCGCGCTCCGACCAGTGAGGTTGGAACCATCATGATGAGAGCCGCGACCAGATCTGAGGGCAGCGACGCGCCACCTTGCAGATATCCCGTCAATCGAATGGTATCGATGGCCAGCGCGATCACCGCGCGGTGGCCAGGTAGACGGCCCCAGGCAGTTCAAAGGCCAGCAGAAACGCGCCGCGAACCGCACCGCCGACGCCAAAGAGTCCGGCGGTGAAACCGGAGAGGGCCCCGCCAACGAGCGCCGCTGCGTTGCCCGCATGAATCCGCAGCGCCCCCCGTCACAGCAAGAAGGCCGCGTAGAGAGCCAGCGCGATGCCCAGGATACGAAGCACATTTCCCGAAGGAATGCTCAATGCGGCGCGAGCGCCTATATAGCTGGTGACGATCCCGGGGATGCCGAAGAGAACGATCAACCGCCATTGCAGACCGGCGCGAAAGAGAACGACCCGCCAGATGTCGCCGAACCAGTGGACGACCCCGACCATCAGCAGGGTCTCCGGCAACGGCAGGAAGAGCACCATTGCCGGAACCATGATGGTGGAAGTGCCGAAACCGGTCAGCGTGCCAACGACCGATGCGATCAGAGTCAGCACAGCGAGTGCGGCGATTTCCATGTTCTCTCCAAAATCAATGCGGCTTGCAACGCCGTCAAGATGTACGAATCGAAATGGTGAACGGGCATCCGGGCATCGACCCCCAAACCGGAGCATCACTCGAAGCAAGTGCCCTTGACCATAAGACAATCGGTCGGCTGATTGTCGGACAGCGCGAGCCACAGCAGCCGGAGGAGCATCATCAAGCCGAAATCCCTCATCAGCAATCCGATCAGCTTTGCCGGGGTGTTGGTTGCGGCATGCTGCCTTCTCATCATCGCATTCATCCTCGTCGCCGACTGGATGGGCTTCGAGTGGAATCCCTATGTCGGCGTGGTGGCTCTGCTGGTGCTCCCCGCCATCGCCACGTTCGGATTTCTGCTCATTCCGGCCGGCAAGGCGTGGGAACGGCGCCGCCGCGCGAAGTCCGGCGCCGCCGCATCGAATCTGATTCGGGTGGAAATCGATTTAGACTCGGTACGCACCCGACGCCGACTGCTGGTCTATGCCGCGACTGCGACTCTGGTAATCAGCTTCATGATGGCTACCGCCTACAAGAGTCTGGTGTTCATGGACACGACGACCTTCTGCGGTGAAGTCTGTCACACGGTAATGCAGCCGGAGTTGACGTCGTATCGCCACGGCCCCCACGCGCGCGTGGCCTGCGTCGAGTGCCACATCGGCGAGGGCGCCGACTGGTTCGTCAAATCCAAGCTCTCCGGCGTGCGCCAGGTCTTTGCCGTGGCGCTCAAGACCTACAGCACGCCGATCCCCGTGCCCGTCCACAACCTGCGTCCGGCGCGTGAAACCTGCGAACATTGCCACTGGCCGGAGAAGTTCCACGGTTCCAAACTGGTGGTCAAAACGCGCTATCAGGAGGATGAGGCCAACACGTCGGTGAAAAACGTTCTTCTGATGAAAATCGGCGGCGGCAACATCGCCACCGGCGAAGTCGAGGGAATCCACTGGCACACCAGCTTCCAGCATTCGATCGAGTATGTCGCGCTCGATGAGCAACGCGATACGATTCCCTATGTGCGGATGATCGGCCCGGATGGAACAGCCACCGAGTATGTCTCGGACGATTCCCGCCTGACCGCCGACGAATTGCGCGCCATGCCCCGTCGCGTTATGGACTGCATGGACTGCCACAACCGTCCGTCGCATGTGTTCGACGATCCGGCCTTCGCGGTCGATGAGGCGATGGTGTCTTTGGAGATCGACCCCGCCTTGCCATACATCAAGAGGCAGGCGGTTGAACTGCTGACAACGGAATACGCGACGCGCGACGAGGCCGCGCGGCAAATACCGTCGCGCCTGCAAACGTTTTACCGTGAACAGTACCCCGACATTGAGCAGGAAAAGAGCGAGGCCGTCAACCGCGCCGGAACGGCGATCGCCGACATTTACCTGCGCAATGTCTTCCCGGCCATGAAGGTCACGTGGGGCACTTATACGACCCACATCGGACACACCCGCTCGGACGGCTGTTTCCGTTGTCACGATGAAGCACACAGCGCCCCGGATGGACGGACTATTTCGGGCGATTGCTCAACATGTCACGATTTGCTCGCCTACGAAGAAGAGAATCCGATACCGACTCTGGAGGAACTGCCGCGCCGTTAGGAGTCTCGCATGCCGGATGATCTCGCCACCAGGTATCGGCTGACGAACGGAACCGGGCATCGCGGTTGCAGTGCCGCAGCGCGCATCCTCCTGTCGCTGTTTTGCCTCGTGGTTTTCGCGGCGCGACATGTCAGTGCCGACAACAGCAGTTGCTTGGAGTGCCATTCCGTACAAGACATGTTCGAAGATTTTGGGACCCGTGCCGAGTCGCTCGTTGTCACCGAAGAAACCCTCAGTCAATCGACCCATCGCGGATTCGATTGTGTGTCCTGCCACAGCGATCTTGAGGGGGTCGACGATTTCCCCCATGCCGACCAGCTAAAGCCGGTCGACTGCGGCCAGTGCCATTCGACGGAGTCCGAGCTGTACAAGTGGCACGGTCGGCTCGCGGTCGGCATCGGCGAGGATATTCCGATGTGCGCCGACTGCCACGGCACGCATGACATCCGTCATTCCTCGGAACGCGAGTCCGGAGTCAATCCCCTCAATCTTCCGGCGACCTGCGGGCGCTGTCACGAAGATATCGACCTGGTGCGCAAGCACGAGATCCTGCTGGCGCATCCGGTGGAATTGTTCGAAAACAGCGTCCACGGCCGCGCGTCGCTGGGCGGGGTCCATCTCGCCGCCACCTGCAACGACTGCCATTCGACCAACGGCACCGCGCACATCATCCTGTCGCCGGGAAATCCGCAATCGTCCGTCAACCACTTCAATATCCCGGGCACCTGCGGCCGTTGCCACAGCAACATCGCGCAGGACTACCTGGAAGGAATTCACGGGCAACTGGCGATGCGCGGGCAAACCGCCTCGCCGGTGTGCACCAACTGCCACGGCGAACACGGTATCCTGCGCGCCACCGACCCGCGCTCACCGGTCAGCCCGACCCGTGTCGCCGAAGCCACCTGTTCACCCTGCCACGAGTCGGCGCGGCTCAATGAAAAATACGGCATCCCGACCGGACGGCTGAAGACCTGGGTCGACAGCTATCACGGTCTCAAAAGCCGCGCGGGCGATCTGACGGTCGCCAACTGCGCCTCCTGCCATGGGGCGCACCGCATCCTGCCGTCGTCGGACTCGACCTCGTCGGTCCACGCCGCCAACCTGCAACATACGTGCGGCACGTGCCATCCCGGGATTACGACGGCGGTGGCGCAGCGGCCGATCCACGGCCCTCCCGGGGTCAGCGGCACGCCGGCCGCGCTCATCGTGCGGCAGATCTACATCTACGCCATCGTGATCATCATCGGCGCCATGGTGACACACTGGCTGATCGATCTGCGCAAACAGATCGTGCTCACGATGCGCCGCCGTCCGCGCGTCCGGCGCATGACTCTGGGCGAGGTCTGGCAGCACACCTTCCTCATGGTGACATTCATCGTGCTGGTGATCTCCGGTTTCGCCTTGCGGTTCTCCGAATCGTGGTGGGTCAAATTCCTGTTCGGCTGGGAAGGCGGTTTTCCGCTGCGCGGCATCATTCACCGCGTGTCGGCGGTGTTGTTCATTATCTCGGCCATCTGGCATATCTTCTACCTGGGAACACACCGCGGCCGCCGGTTCCTGGCCGACATCTTCCCGCGCCGCCACGATTTGAATCAGTTCGGCGGGATGATCGCTTACAACCTCGACTTGCGCCCCGAGCGCCCGCGCTTCGGCCGCTTCAGCTACGTCGAAAAGGCCGAGTACTGGGCGCTGGTGTGGGGGACTGTCGTGATGATCATCAGCGGCTTCTTTATGTGGGCCGAAAACCTGGCCGTCCGCTGGTTTCCCAAGGGATTTCTCGATGTCATGCTCGTGGTCCACTACTACGAAGCGTGGCTGGCGACGCTGGCGGTGTTCATCTGGCACTTGTACTCCACCGTCTTCAGCCCCGGCGTCTATCCGATGAACCCCTCCTGGCTGACCGGTCACATCCCGCTGGAGATGTACCGGCACGAACATCCCGATGACCCGGCGCTGCACACCGTGACCGGGACACCCATTACGGACTCGGATTCGGGGGACCCGGCACACCCTGATCAGCCAAAAGAAGGCGGACCGCCGGGCACGGCTTGAACGGCGGCACGGCCAGACAACTCCGCCGCACTCCTGTCGATTCACGGGAATCTGTTGATTGGTCGGTTCACTGAAGTCCGGGGATCCGTTCCCCCGGCGGGACATCGTACGCGTTGCGCTCGTCGTCGTGGCAACTGCTGCAGGTCGGCACTACATCGAATCGTCGTTCCGAGTGGCAGCCCTCGCAGTCGAATTCGCCGTGGAGCTCATCGAGCCGCAGGCCGGTGACTGCGTGCGCAAACGACTCCTGCGTCCAGTCACCGTGACAGCCGGTACACGCGCGATCCAACTGTGTGATGCGCTGCCCGGATGCGTGACAAGAGCTGCACTCCAGTGATGCATGGAAACGGTTCAGCGGCCAGCCGGTGGACGCGTGCGTAAACGGCGGGCGCTGCGCGTTGTCATGGCACTTGGCGCAGGCATCCTGACGGTGGCAATCGTTGCAGACCGCGTGAACCTGTTCGGGCGTCTTTGCGACCACCTGAGCCGGTTTGAGAACATCGTGACAATTGCTGCAGCTTTCTTTCTGATGGCAGTCGACGCAGCGCAGCCCGAACAAGTCGATGTGTTCCTGATGGAAAAACGTAACGACCGGTGCGGGCTGGTACGGAGTCTCGTAAACTTTGATGTCGGGTGCTGCGATACGCGGATGCGCGGATCCCAGCATCCCGGATAGACCGTTGTCTGTCGGCGCGATCGCACCCGAGCGCGGTGCATGGCAGGCCGTGCACTTGGTATCGTGCGTCCACTCACGGTGGCAGGCGATGCACTGGCGGTGGTACGCGCCCTTCAATGACGGCATCCGCAAATTGTCTTCGGTACGCGACGCCTCGTGGCATTCGCTGCACGGCGGAATCCGTCCCGGGGGGCTGTAGTGATGGCAGGTGGCGCAATCGCCGCCCATCCCCGACATGTTCGCATGGGCTAGGTGGTTGAATTGCACCGGTTCGTACAGATCGACCAACTTATCGAGCAGAATCGATGCCGGCCCTTCGGCGGCATCGTGCGGGGCGGTGCTCTGCACCGCCTCTATGCGCGGGCAAGAGATCAGACACGGCGAATCGGACGTCGGGTAGTCGCACGTGTGACACTGGCGGCAATCCAATTTGGAGAGCGGCTGACGGTGCGCGACGCTGGTCTGTGCCGCAGACCATGCCGCCATCAATAACACGGCAAACACAACAATCGGAACAAATCGCCTCATCACCCATCCTGCGAAATGGCCGCTTCAGAGACGGTCTCAACCGGCTGCTTCGCCTCCACTGGTTCCGCCACGCCGGCAGGATACGCGGCGATCACCGGGAACGTCATCACGAACCAGCGATACACCAGGATCAGGCCGCTGGCCAGCCCAATCGTGACACCGATCTCCATCCAGGATGGGAAGTACGTGCGCGTCGGATACAACGGCTCGTACGCCACCAGAAACACATTGATGCGGTTGATGACCACGCCCCCCACGACCATGAGCGCCGCGGAAAACAACGCCGGCAGTGATTGTCGCCAACGCTCCTGCACAAGGATGGCCATCGGGAAGAGCACGCCCACGGTCATTTCGATGAGGAAGGCGACGCTGTGAGTGGAGAGATCGGTCACGTATCCCCAGACGCCACGGATGGTCAGGTCGACAATTCGCACCACAAGATAAACACCCAGCAGCACCGGGACATATCCCGCAATCGACGACAGGATTCTGCGCTCGGGTTTCAGGCGGAATGATCGAGCCGCCGCGATCGATTCGACGATGACCATCGGAAACCCGACCGCGATCGCCGACAGCAGAAAAAGCAGTGGCGAGATCGGCGTGTGCCAGATCGGGTGCATCTTGGTCTCGGCGATGACCATTAAGGTGCCCAGTGACGACTGATGCAGGCACGACAGGACGACGCCAGCAATGATGAAAACCGAGATGAAGCGCCGCAGATTGGCCCCGGCCACCTCCATCACCGCTTCGAAGAATCGGTTTAGAAACTGCAATGGACGGGGCAGACGGACACGGCCGCTGAAGCGCTCCACCACGGTGGGCAAAAACTCGATGTAGAGCACGGCGAGATAAATCATCACACAAATGCCGACTTCAAAGAGCACGGAATTGCCCTGCCACATGCCCGGGAGCATCGGATGCCAGACGTTATAGTAACGCCCCAAGTCGGCCAGCAGGCCGACGACGACGAATGTGTAGCCGAGCATCGCCGTCAGCAGCGCGGGGCGAACGATGTCGTGATACTCCTCTTTGTGAAAAATGTCGGCCAATGCGGCGGTCGTAAAGCCGCCAGCGGCCAGTGCCACTCCGGAGGCGACATCGACGGCAATCCAGATTCCCCAAGGGTACTGATTGTCGAGATTTGTTGCCGCTCCTAATCCAAAGAGAAGGCGGTAGAGGTACAGCAATGCGCCGACCCCTGTCAGGATGCCGAGAATCGTCGTGCCCCATGTCCAGAATCGGACGGTGACGCGGCGCGCATGATTATTCGGGGCCAACATCGTCCTCTGCGGTGGGCTCAGACTTTCCGTTGCGACGCGTCGAGTACATGACCAGCCCCAGCAACGCGTACAGCGCCAACGGCGGTACAAACGACCGGAAGATTCCGTGCTGGATCGATTCGGTCAGCGGCGGAATCGGTTTGCTTCCCAGTTCGGGAAGCCCGGTCGAGGCGACGTCCGACGCGAGCAGGTAGAGCCAAGCGGTACCGCCGACCTCGTGCTCACCATAGATGTGATCGATGTACTTTCCGGGATTGTGACGAATCCGTGCCCTTGCAACTTCGATCAAATCCTCGCGACGACCGAAGGTCAGCGCTTCATTGGGGCAGATGGCCACGCACGCCGGCTGTTCGCCGCGCGCCAGGCGTTCGTGACAGAAGGTGCACTTGCGCACCTCCGGCGTCAGCGCGTTGTGGTATTCGTAGGCCGGAATCTGAAACGGGCACGCCACCATGCAGTAGCGGCAACCGATGCACTTCCAGGCGTCGTACACGACCGGCCCCTGCGGGTCTTTGGTCAGCGCGCCGACGATGCACGAGGAGACACAGGCCGGCTGGTTGCAGTGCATACACTGCATCTTGATCGTGTGCGGGCGCTGATCGGAGCCACGGTATTCATTGACGACCGTGTAGCGTTTGTCGTCGGGGCGTCGATCCTCAGCGAATACGCTCTTGTCGTCGTAGTTGGCGAGGAGGTCATTGAGCAGCTTGTGTTCCTGTTCGCAGGCCCACTCGCACTTGCGGCACCCGATGCAGACCACGGTATCGACCAGCACGCCCCAAGCGACGTCGCAATCGGCAGCGGCATGTCGTTCGGCATTGGCGTCGCGACCGACCGCAACAGCCGCGGCCGTGGCACCCAGCGTGGTCAGAAATCGGCGTCTGTCAAGTCCCATGGCAACTCTCCGTCGGCATCTGTACCCCGGTTGCCTGCGTCTGATCTCAATGTCGGCAACCCGGCATCCATACTACGACGGCGGCGATTGGGCGGATGTCAAAACAGACGCTTTTTGTCCGAGACCTTATGAGCATGCGCGGCGTTTGATAGCGGAATCGCTGCAATGAAGTGGGGTTGCGCAGTGATCCCCAATCCCTTATAGGACCAAAACAGGGGCAATTTAGCAATCCTGGCTTTCTCGCGGAGTTCTCTACGTGTATTATTGGTAGACAACGCTCGCCGCGGGCGATCGTTGCACTCTGGGAGGAGTTAATGAAACGTACAACGGAAGGGCTGCGCTCGGGACGGGGAATGGTCGTGCTGTCGGTGGTGGCGTTTTTGGCGGCGGCGGCATTCACAGCCGATTGGGGCAGCGGTCTCAATGCGCAGGAAGGCGAAAAGAAACCCGCCGCTGAAATGAAGGTTCCGGGAAAGTCCGACACACTGTTGTGGGCCGAGAAAAATTTCCATTACGTCGGCGACAAAAGTTGCAAGCTGTGCCACAAGGCGGAGTACGATTCCTGGGGGCTGACAGTTCACGCCAAGGCGTGGGACGTCCTCAAACCGGAAGAACAGAAGAATGCTGAATGTGTCGAATGCCACTCGATCGGCAAATCGAAATCCGATTCGCTCCTCGTGGGAGTAGGATGTGAATCGTGCCACGGCCCGGGATCGGAATATAAAGCAATGAAAGTCATGAAGGACCCAAAACTCGCGGCCGCCGCCGGACTCTTGCCGATCACGGAGGCCACCTGCGTGCGCTGTCACAATCAGCGCAGCCCCTTCTACAAGAAATTCGTCTTTGCGGAAGCGTTGAAGACCGGCGTGCACGAGCATCCCAAGAAGCCCGAAACGAAGTAGGGTTCCGACTTGTATGGAAACGGAATCCGGGTCGGTATCGAAAGACGCCGACCTCGTTTCGTTAAGCACATCGCAGACGGATCCGATGATTGTGCGCTGCAGCTGCCTGATGCGCAGCCGTGCCGCGTATTCTGCTTGACGCCGGGTGCATCGTGATTGAATGCTCCATGGTCAGGCGCGCCGAAGCCGGCTTCCGGATTCACGCGGCGCGATCGGGTCGCAAGGCGGGCCGGGGATGAGCATCGGGGACCAGTTGCACGAGACCAGACAATCGTTTTCCCGTCGCGGGTTTCTCAACACGCTCCTGGGATCGAGCATCGCGGGATTGCTGGGCGCCGTCGTGTATCCGCTGGCACGGTTCATCGTACCGCCGCAGCAGCCGGAGGCCGCCACATCCCAGGTCGTGGCCGCCCGTGTCGGTGATTTGCTGCCCAACAGCGGCAAGATCTTCCTCTTCGGCAAGGACCCGGCGCTCCTGGTCTTGACGAACGCCGGAGAGTACCGCGCGTTTTCGGCAACCTGTACCCATCTGGACTGCACGGTGCAGTATCGTGACGACCTCAAGCATATCTGGTGTGCGTGTCACAACGGGCACTATGACCTGAACGGAAACAACATTGCCGGCCCGCCGCCGCGACCGTTGGCCCTCTACGATGTCGCCGTCCGCGACGATCACATCATCGTGACCCGGACATGAACGCGAACGTTTCCAAACAGGGAGTTTGGAATTGGCTGGACGAGCGGCTGGGGTTGCACGTCGTTTCTGATCTTCTCGCACATAAGCGTGTCCCGGTTCACAGACACACCGTCTGGTATTACCTCGGCGGGATGACGCTGTTTTGCTTTTTAATTCAGGTCGGCACCGGAATCCTCCTGTTGCTCTACTACCGACCGACTGCAGAGGCCGCCTTCGAGTCGGTGGAATTCATTATGACCGAGGTCCCCTTCGGGTGGCTGGTGCGTTCGATCCATTCCTGGGCCGCCAACCTGATGATCTTCTTCGCATTTGTGCATCTGTTCTCGGTCTTTTTGTTGCGCGCCTATCGCCGTCCACGCGAACTGACATGGATCAGCGGAGCCCTGCTGTTGTTCCTTTCCCTGGCCTTCGGATTCTCCGGATATCTGCTCCCCTGGAATCAACTCGCGTACTTTGCCACCAAGGTCGGCACGGACATTCTCGGCGAGATCCCGTTAGTGGGAGACTGGTTGCTCCAGATTGCCCGTGGCGGAGACGATGTCACCGGGGCGACGTTGACGCGGTTCTTTGGGGTCCATGTCGCAGTGTTGCCCATGATGGCCACGTTTTTCCTGATCGTGCATCTCGTACTGGTGCAGAAGCACGGCATGAGTGTTCCGATCTCCCAGAAACGAAAAGACTGCCCACAAATGCCGTTTGTGCCCAGCTTTGCCTTACGCGATCTGGTCGGTTGGACGCTGGCGTTGGGATTACTGGTGACGCTGGCATCGGTGTTCCCTTGGGAACTGGGAGTCAAGGCTGACCCGCTCGCTCCGGCACCGGCGGGAATCCGCCCCGAGTGGTTCTTCATGTTCATGTTTCAAACGCTCAAGTACATTCCGGGAAAGGTGTTCTTCATCGACGGAGAGCTGCTGGGCATCCTGATCTTTGCGGTGGGCGGCGCGGCGATGGTTTTGGTGCCGTTCCTCGACCGCAAGGCGCGCCACGAGCAACGCAACCTATTGTTCACCGTGATCGGCTGGGGTGTCATCGTGTATATCGTTGCTTTCACGATTCTTGGGTATCTTTCATGAACATTATGCAGGGGTTTGGCAGCCGGGTTTATTTCATCGCGCTGATCGGCGTGATGGTGGTCCTGTGGGGTCGGACAGTGACGGCGCAAACGGGAAACTCCTGCGTTGATTGCCATGCGGGCCTGACGATCGAACGGCTGCGCACGCCGGCTGCATCGTTTACAGAGGACATCCATTACCAGAAGGAGTTCTCGTGCCAGGATTGTCACGGCGGCGACCCGTCCACCGGACACGATGCCGAACGCGCCCACGATCGTGCGAAGGGATTTCGCGGCGCGCCACGGCCAAGCGAGATTCCGGCTTTGTGCGCGGGCTGTCATTCCGACGTCGAGCTGATGAAACGATTCAACCCAAAGCTGCGCGTCGATCAAATGCTGGAATATCGCTCGAGCCACCATGGAAAGGCGCTGGCCGAGGGGGACGACCACGTGGCGACCTGCACGTCGTGCCACGGCATCCATGGCATCCGGCCCATCGGCGATTCCCGCTCACCGGTCTACAGAACAAACGTGTCCACAACGTGCGGTGAATGCCACGGAAACGATGCCCACATGCGTCCGTATGGAATCCCGACCGATCAGGCGCAGCAGTATCGCTCCTCCGTTCACGGTGTGAAGCTTCTGGACGAGGGCGACCTGGCGGCGCCGACCTGCAACAACTGTCATGGGAATCATGGCGCAACGCCCCCGGGATTGTCTTCGATCTCTCAGGTCTGCGGCGAGTGCCATGCCAACAACCGTGACTTCTTCAACGCGAGTCCGCATAAGGCGGCATTCGCCGAATTGGGACTCGCCGACTGCATCATCTGTCATGGACATCATGACATTCAGTTTTCCACCGATGCAATGCTGGGGGTCGGCGAGGATGCCCTGTGCATCACCTGCCATGCCGAGGGTGATAACGGGTATATAGCGGCGGCCACGATGGCTTCGGCACTGGACACGCTGAAACTCACTCTGGCCGAAGCGCACACCAAAATTCAGCGGGCCCAACGAGGCGGCGTGAAAGTCGCAGGCGGAAGGTTCGACCTCCACGATGCCGATGCCGCCCTCATCAAGGCGCGCACCGCTGTGCATCACTTCAACGTCGAAAAGTTTCGCGCCATCATCGACGAGGGGCTTGCTTCGGCCCGGATCGTCATCGACCAGGGCGATCGTGCATTAAACGACCTGCGCATGCGGCGCGTCGGTCTCGCATTCACGATCCCTCTGATCTTGCTGGTCGCGGTACTCCTCACGCTGAAGATCCGTCAAATCGAGCGCTCCCGGATTCACCGGTAACATCCGCACGGATCAAGTACAGCAAACCCCACTTCGCAGTCCGGTCCCCGATGTCACAGATGGTGATGCAACAGATGTTGATCGCCACGCCCGGCCGTCAGCGCGATGGTCAGAATCAGTACCAGCACCAAAACCGTCACGATGACCGGGAGAACCCAGTCACGCGATGATGTGCTGACCACGGTACCCGGTGTCTCGGGTTGGGCGTTGTCCTCCTCCACGACGGGATTGGGAGCAACGACCGGCGGCGTACGGATCGTCACCAGGGGCAGATAGATCCACCCGTCCCCGTACGTCGGGTGGTGAATCTTGACCCAATTCCGGGTCTTGGCGATGACCGGAAACTCCTGACCCTGGACGGCCTGGCCCAACAAATCCGAGTCGGTCCTCGGTCCCAGACGGACGTTGACCGTCGGCCGTTCGACGACTGCGGTTTCCCGGGCCACGGTGACCTGCGCGATGGCGGATGTCCCGCCGATGATTGCGCCGGATATGACGATCAGGGCAACGATGAGCGCGTAACGCTTCATAGCTCATCACCTCCTTATGGATGCTGATGTCTGACGAAGCAACGCGAGTGCCCCGCGTGTCTCGGCGCTGTCAAAACAACTCGGTGCCGCACAAGCACATCAAACCGCTCAAAGACGCATGGCGGCAAAATCACGAGCTCCGGCGTGTCCGTTGGCCAGATTTAGACAGCCGGCTGTGTGATTTTAGACATCAGCGGCCAATCACATCTGATTACTGAACGAATGGAGAAAACACCGCCTGCGTATCGCGTTCCCCGGCAATGTCATAATTGACCCATTCCGAAATCGTTTCGATCGGCAACGTCTTTGCTCTGAACCCGCGCGTGCGAGCAAACACGGAGGCTGCCATGATCGAATGTCCCACTTGCCGATATCGACTGACTGATACCGAACGGCTGCTGTGCTCCATTCCCGGCGGCCACTACTGTCCGCGCTGCTGGACCAAAATCTCAGACGCAGTCCACGGCGAACATCACGTGACCGCGGGCAAAGATCCGCCGCAAACGACGGAAGATAGACCCGATGAGGATTCAAATCCGATGAGGGGATTCCCGTGGATATAGATCGAGAACCGAAAACTGACGCAAGGAGATATCAATGAAACGCAAAGATCGCATTCGCATCGTCCGCGACCTCTGGCAAACCAGGCGCGACATGAGACTTGAAGAAATCGCCCGCGTCTGCCAGGTCTCATTGCGGACGACGTACCGCGATGTCCATACGCTGATCGAACAAGGCGGCCAACATCATCACACAACCGCCATCGCTCAGTGACGTCGCGTCCGGGGAGACGACCGTGAACCAAAACACCAACAGTATCCCGCGCGTCGAGATCGAATCGGAACTGTGCAAGGGGTGCGATTTCTGCGTCACTTCATGCCCCGAAGAATGCCTGTTCATGTCGGAGTTGATTAATGCGCGCGGGTACCGTTTCGCCGGGTACACCGGACGCGACTGCACGGGCTGCGGGATCTGTTTTTACAATTGCCCGGAACCGGGGGCCATCACGGTCTACAAGAAACACGCGTCTGCGGCGGCATCATAAACCGTGGCTCGGAGGTCCGTGTGGGGAGAGTACTCGTTAAAGGAAACGAAGCGGTGATGAAGGGCGCCATCCTGGCCGGTTGCCGTTCGTTCTTCGGATATCCGATCACGCCCGCCTCCGAGATCGCCGAGACCGCGGCGCTCTTCATGCCGCAGGTCGGCGGCACATTCCTTCAGGCCGAAAGCGAGATCGCGGCGATCAACATGTGCTACGGGGCATCCGGCGCGGGCGAACGCACGATGACGGCTTCCTCTTCGCCGGGGATCAGTCTCAAGCAGGAGGGGATCAGCTACGCGGCCGGCGCCGAGCTGCCGATCGTGATCATCGACGTCATGCGCGGCGGGCCGGGGCTGGGCAACATCGCCCCCGAGCAGGGCGATTACAATCAGATGGTCAAAGGTGGCGGCCACGGCAATTATCGCCTGATCGTGCTCGCCCCCAATTGCGCTCAGGAGATGTGTGATCTGACCATGCTCGCCTTCGAGCTGGCCGACCGTTATCGCGATCCCGCGTGCATCCTCGTCGACGGATTCGTCGGTCAAATGATGGAGCCCGTCGAGTTTCCACCTCCGGTGACGGAGATTCCGGAGCGCGCATGGGCGGTCGACGGCACGGCAGCGACGCAGAACAACCTGATCAATTCGATCTATCTCAGCCCCGACGAACTGGAAGCGCATGTGCGCAAACTCGAGGGGAAGTACGAACGCCTCCGTCGCGACGAAGTCCGATACGAGGAATACCGTGTCGCCGACGCCGAGTATGTCGCGGTCGCCTATGGAATCGTATCACGCCTGCTGGAATCCGCCGTCGACCTCGCCCGTGCGGAAGGGATCAAAGTCGGCCTGCTGCGCCCAATCACGCTGTATCCGTTTCCGACCGATCGCCTCAATGCCCTGGCCGATCAGGTCGAGGGCATGCTGGTCGCGGAATTGTCGACGGGGCAGATGATCGACGACGTCCGGCTGGCGGTCAACGGCAAAGTCCCGGTCGCCTTCCATGGCCGTTGTGGCGGCAATGTTCCCGCCGCCGAGGAACTGCTGGCAGCGATCAGGAAGATGGCGCGCGCGCGCTGCACCGTAGAGGTGGAAAGATGAAAGATGTCCTCGCCAAGCCGGCATCATTCTATGAGCGCTTCGAGCGCAAGCCCGGTGTCGAGTCGGAGGCGACACACTACTGCCCCGGCTGCGGACATGGCAATTTGCACAAGTTTATCGCCGAGGCGCTCGACGACCTCGGCGTGCGTGAGCGCACGATCTTCATCTCGCCGGTCGGCTGCGCCGTGTTCGGCTATTACTATTTCCGCTGCGGCAACATCCAGGCGGCGCACGGGCGGGCCCCGGCGGTCGCCACCGCGGTCAAACGCGCGCATCCCGATTCCATCGTCATCTGCTATCAGGGGGACGGCGATCTGGCTTCGATCGGCGGCAACAATATCCTGCAGGCAGCCAATCGCGGCGAGAACTTCACCGTGATCTTCGTCAACAACGCCATCTACGGCATGACCGGCGGCCAGATGGCGCCGACCACGCTCATCGGCCAGAAGACGACGACCAGCCCGACCGGGCGCGATTCCGCCACAACCGGCTATCCGCTGCGCATGGCCGAACTGCTCGCGATGCTGGATGCACCGGTTTACATCGAGCGCTGCCATTTGGACGAGAGCAAGCATGTGCTGAAAACGCGCGCCGCCATCCGCCGCGCCCTGCAGACGCAGATCGACAACAAGGGATTCTCGATGGTCGAGGCGGTCTCGCCCTGCCCGACCGGCTGGGGCATGGATCCGGTAGAATCGCGTCAGTGGATCACCGACGCCATGGCCAAGGTGTTTCCCGCGCAGGTCTTCTGTGACCGGCGTAAGGAGACGCCTTCACGTACCCACCAACGCATCACCGTTCCGCTGCATGATTATCGTTCCATTCTTGGCGTCGACGGCGACGGCATCGCATCGAACGGTGACGGCATCCGCGCCGAGACGCATCGTATGATCCTCGCCGGGTTTGGCGGACAAGGCGTGCTGTCGTTGGGCATGATCCTGGCCAAGACCGGCATGCTGCGCGGACATCGGGTGTCGTGGCTGCCATCGTACGGTCCGGAGATGCGCGGCGGCACGGCCAATTGCCATGTCGTGTTGTCCAACGAACGCATCGGTTCGCCATTGGTATCGACGCCGACCATGGTCGTGGCGTTCAACGAGCCGTCGCTGCAGAAGTTCGGTCCGATGGTGGCGCCCGGAGGAACGGTCGTATACGACGATTCGTTCGTCACCAAACGCTGGGAGCACAAGGGAATCGAGATTCATCGCATTCCCTTCGCCCGCATGGCCAACAATCTGGGATCGTCCAAATCGATGAACATGGTCGCCTTCGGCGCGATCAACGCGATATTGCGGCTGTTTCCCGAGGAGTTGGTGGCCTCACAGATCGAGCGGTTGGGCAGGGCGGAATGGCGCGAGATCAATCGCAAGGCCTATGGTGCCGGTGCGGCGGCGGTGTCGACCCTGCCGCATTGCGGATAGAGTTGCCGATGGAGACAACGGTGATCAGCGAGCAACCAGCACGATCCGCGCACGAGCCCGGAAATGCACCGGCGCATCAGCCGGCATGGCGCGCCGTCTACAACCGCAAGTGTGTGTCGGCCGATCACGCCCTGACGTTGCTGGAGTCGGGGATGCGCGTCTACATCCATCCCGGCTGCGCTGAACCCGAACCATTGGTCGAAGCAATGATGCGCCGCGGCGCGCACGTGCGCGACATTGAAGTCGTCCATCTGCTGACGCTCGGCACCGCACCCTACATGGAGCCGGAATGGGCCGCCCATTTCCGCCATCGCTCGCTGTTTACCGGCAAGAATGCCCGCGCGGCCGTCAATGAAGGCCGCGCCGATTATGTCCCGGTATTCCTTTCGGAGATTCCCGCGCTGATTCGCAGCGGCGATCTGCCGATCGATATCGCGCTCATCCAGGTCTCACCGCCCGACGAGCACGGATACTGCAGTCTGGGAGTGGGTGTGGAATGCACGCTGTCCGCCGCGCAGAGCGCCCGGTATGTGATCGCGCAGATCAACGACTGCATGCCGCGCGTGCACGGCGACAATTTCATCCATGTCAGCCGCCTGACGTATTGCGTCGAGGAATCACGGCCGTTGATCGAGCTGCCGCGCGTCCGAATGAGCGATCTGCACGATCGCATCGGCGGCCACGTGGCCGCGCTAATCCGGGACGGCGATACGTTGCAATTGGGCATCGGCGGCATTCCCGACGCGGTGCTCCAACATCTGGGCGACCGTCGTGATCTGGGTGTCCACACGGAAATGTTTTCCGACGGCATCGTCGAATTGGTCGAGGCAGGCGTGATCACCGGCACCCGCAAGTCGCTGCATCCCGGAAAGATGGTCGCCAGCTTCGTGCTCGGGTCGCAACAGCTCTTCGAATTCATCGACGACAACCCCGTCGTCGAGTTCCATCCCTCCGATTACGTCAACGACCCGTTTATCATCGCGCAACACGAAAACATGGTGTCGATTAACTCGGCCATTCAGGTCGATTTGACCGGGCAGGTCTGCTCCGACAGCATGGGATACAATATCTACTCCGGCATCGGCGGGCAGGTCGACTTCATTCGCGGCGCCGCGCGCTCGCAAGGGGGGCGTCCGGTGCTGGCCCTGCCGTCGACGGCGCGCAGGGACACGATCTCGCGCATCGTGCCGGTGTTGGATGAAGGAGCGGGAGTCGTCACTTCGCGCGGCGACGTACATTGGGTCGTCACCGAATTCGGCGCGGCGCAGTTGCACGGTCAGTCGATCCGTGAACGGGCGCAGGCGCTCATCGGGATTGCGCATCCGAAGTTCCGTGACCAACTCAGCCGGCAGGCGCGCCAACGCCATCTATAAAGTCGCCCGGCGCCGTGACGACGTCCTCTCCGTCACGCGGGCGCAGACTCGGGACGCCATGATGCGACATTTCAAAACGATCGATGGAAACGAGGCCGCCGCGCACGTCGCCTACCGCCTCAACGAAGTCGTCTGCATCTACCCGATCACCCCCTCGTCACCCATGGGTGAATTGTCGGATGCCTGGTCGGCCGCCGATACGCCCAACCTCTGGGGACTGCCGCCCACGATCATGGAGATGCAAAGCGAGGCAGGCGCGGCCGGGGCGGTCCACGGCGCGCTGCAAACCGGGGCGCTGACGACGACGTTCACCTCGTCGCAGGGTCTGCTGCTGATGATTCCCAACATGTTCAAAATCGCCGGCGAACTGACGGCGGCGGTCTTTCATGTTGCGGCGCGCTCGGTGGCGACGCACGCCCTGTCGATCTTCGGCGATCACTCTGATGTGATGGCCGCGCGCACCACCGGGTTTGCCTTTATGCCCTCGGCGTCGGTGCAGGAGGCGCACGACTTCGCGCTCATCGCGCAGGCCGCAACATTGGCCACACGCGTCCCGTTTGTGCACTTCTTCGACGGTTTCCGCACCTCGCACGAAATCCAGAAGATCGAGGTTCTGGACGATGAGACGCTGCGTACAATGATCGACGAAGAGCTCGTGCTGGCCCATCGTGCCCGCGGGCTCTCCCCCGATCATCCGGTCGTGCGGGGCACGGCACAGAACCCCGATGTCTTCTTCCAGGCCCGCGAGTCGGTCAATCGCTTCTACGACGCCTGTCCACAGATCGTGCAACGCACGATGGATCGGTTTGCGACGCTGACCGGGCGCTGCTACAAGTTGTTCGACTACTTTGGCGATCCCGACGCCGAACGGGTGATCGTGATCATGGGATCGGGGGCGGAAACCGTGCGTGAGACCGTCGCCTGGCTGACGGCCAATGGCGAATCGGTCGGACTGCTCGTGCCGCGACTGTATCGTCCCTTTGACGCCAAAGCGTTTATTGAAGCGCTGCCAACGACCGTGCAGGCGATCGCGGTCCTGGACCGCACCAAGGAACCCGGCGCGCTCGGCGAACCACTCTACCTCGATGCCGTCACCGCGTTGCGCGAACAGGAAACCCGCAACGGCTCGCGCTTCATCGAACCGCCTGTCGTCATCGGTGGACGCTACGGTCTCTCGTCGAAAGAATTCACACCGGCGATGGTCAAGGGCGTTTACGACGAACTGGCCAAAGACGAGCCGAAGAACCATTTCACTGTCGGGATCACCGATGATGTCACGCATCTGAGTCTGGAATACGATCCGGCATTCGCGACCGAACCCGCTGACCGGTTCCGGAGTGTCTTTTTCGGGCTGGGTTCCGACGGCACCGTCGGCGCGAACAAGAACTCGATCAAGATCATCGGCGAGGGAACTGACTATTACGCCCAGGGATATTTTGTCTACGATTCCAAGAAAGCCGGCTCGGTCACGGTTTCGCACTTGCGCTTCGGCACCGAACCGATTCGTTCGGCCTATCTCGTCGAGCAGGCGCAATTCGTCGGCTGCCATCAGTTCGGCCTGCTAAACAAGTTCGATGTTGTGCGCTATGCCGCACCCAATGGTACGCTTCTGCTGAATAGCCCGTATGGGCCCGATGAAATCTGGCACTGTCTGTCACGGCCGACGCAGGAGGCGATTATAGACAGGACGTTGCGACTGTTCACGATCGATGCCTACGCGGTTGCGCGTGATGCCGGGATGGGCGGGCGCATCAATGCGGTCATGCAGACTTGTTTCTTCGCGATTTCCGGCATCTTCCCGCGCGATGAGGCGATTGCCCGCATCAAGGATGCCATCGCCGACACCTACGGAGGCAAGGGCGATGAAATCGTCCGGATGAACTACGCTGCCGTCGACGCAACACTGGATCGTCTGCACGAAGTGAAGGTTCCCAGCGAGGCCACCAGTACCGGGGAGCCCGCGGCGGTTGTCCCCGACCACGCGCCCGATTTCATCCGTAACATCACGGCGCCGATGATCGCCGGACGCGGTGATTCGCTGCCGGTCAGCGCGCTCCCATGCGACGGGACCTTTCCCATGGGCACGACGCAATGGGAAAAGCGCAATATCGCGCAGGAGATTCCGGTTTGGGAGCCCGACATCTGCATCGCCTGTGGCAAATGCGCCATGGTTTGCCCCCACGCGGTGATCCGCATCAAAGTTTATGAGCCATCGCACCTCGATCTTGCGCCGCCGACGTTCAAGTCGTTCGACGCCAAGGATCGAGAATGGCAGGGGTTCAAGTACACGATCCAGGTTGCGCCCGAAGATTGCACCGGCTGCGCGCTCTGCGTCGATGTTTGTCCCGCCAAGGACAAAACCCAGACACGCCGTAGGGCGCTCAACATGGAGCCGGTGGCGCTGCTGCGCGATGCCGAAAAAGCCAATTGGGATTTCTTCCTGACACTGCCGGAGTTGGACCGCTCACGGGTCAAGCACGGAAACATACGGCAGTCGCAGGTGTTAGAGCCGCTCTTTGAGTTCTCTGGCGCGTGTGCCGGGTGCGGCGAGACTCCGTACATCAAGCTGGTCACGCAGTTGTTCGGCGACCGCGCCCTGATCGCCAACGCCACGGGATGCTCGTCGATCTACGGCGGCAATCTGCCCACGACACCGTACACGACCAACACCGACGGTCGCGGCCCGGCATGGTCGAACTCGCTGTTTGAAGACAATGCCGAATTCGGGCTGGGGTTCCGTCTGACGATCGACCGCCAACGCCAATGGGCGCGTCTGCTGCTGAAGCAACTCGCCGCCGATGTCGGTACGCAGCTTGCCGACGAAATCCTCAACGCCGTGCAGACCGACGAAGCGGGGATCTTCGAGCAGCGCGCGCGTGTCGAAACGCTCAAGAACATATTGGCCCAACGCGATACCGATTCTGCGCGCCGCCTGACGAGCGTCGCCGACATGCTCGTGAAGAAATCGGTCTGGATTATCGGCGGCGACGGCTGGGCATACGACATCGGATTCGGCGGGCTCGATCATGTGCTCGCCGGCGGCCGCGACGTCAATATCCTCGTGCTGGATACCGAGGTGTACTCCAACACCGGCGGCCAGATGTCGAAGGCGACACCGCGTGCTGCGGTCGCCAAATTCGCGGCCGCGGGCAAACCGGCCCGCAAGAAAGACCTCGCGCTGATGGCCGCCGGCTACGGCAGTGTCTATGTCGCGCGCGTGGCGATGGGCGCCAAAGACGAGCACACGCTGCGCGCCTTCCTCGAAGCCGAATCGTACCCGGGCCCGTCGCTGATCATCGCCTACAGCCATTGCATCGCGCACGGCATCAATATGACCAGGGGATTGCACAGCCAGAAGGCGGCGGTCGATTGCGGGCTCTGGCCGCTGTTCCGTTACGATCCCCGACGCGCGGAATCCGGAGAAAATCCATTCCAACTGGATTCACGTGCGCCGAGCATTCGCGTCAAAGATTACATGCTGATGGAAAACCGCTTCAAAATGCTGACCAAGAGCCATCCCGCATTGTCGGCCGAGCTGTGGAAAGCCGCGCAGCACGACGCCGACACGCTGCGACAGACATACGAGCGCCTGGCGGCCAATGGAGCGGGGGATACGGTGACCAAAAAAACCGATCCGGCCGTCGCAACAACGTAACCCCGGGGAGCGCCCGATGGACCTGTCGACCACCTACATGGGATTGAAGCTGTCCAGTCCACTGGTTGTCTCTGCTTCGCCGCTGTCGGAATCGGTCGACAACATCCGCCACATGGAAGATGCGGGCGCGGCGGCCGTCGTGTTGTTTTCGCTGTTCGAAGAGCAGCTCTCGCATGAGCGGCTCGAACTGTTCCATCATCTGACATTCGGGTCGGAGAGCTACGCCGAGGCGACAAGCTATTTTCCGGAAGTGCCCGAGTACACGCTCGGCCCGGAGGAATACTTAAAGCACATCACCCGCGCCAAGCGGGCGGTCGACATTCCGATCATCGCCAGTCTGAATGGTTTCTCGTTGGGCGGCTGGACCGACTTCGCGCGCCGCATGCAGGAGGCGGGCGCCGATGCGGTCGAGCTGAACATCTATCACATCCCGACCGATCCCACGGTGGCCGCCGAACTGGTCGAAAGCGGCGTGATCGAGATCCTCGAAGCGGTCAAATCGCAGGTCGCCATTCCGGTGGCAGTCAAGCTCAGCCCCTACTATACCGCAATGGCGCATCTGGCGGCACGACTCGATCGCGCCGGAGCCAACGGCTTGGTGCTGTTTAATCGCTTCTACCAGCCGGACATCGATCTGGACCGGCTCGAAGTGACCCCCAATGTCCTGTTGTCTCAGCCCCAGGCGCTGCGTCTGCCGTTGCGCTGGATCGCCATACTCTACGGTCGCATATCGGCGTCGCTGGCGGCAACCAGCGGCATCCATGATGCACCCGATGTCTTGAAAATGCTCATGGCGGGCGCCGATGTGACAATGATGTGCGCGACCTTGATCCGCAATGGCATCGGGCACCTCACGACGGTCAGAAACGACCTCCTTCGCTGGATGGAAGACAACGAGTACGCCTCCGTCGAACAGATGAAGGGCAGCATGAGTCAGCAGCACGTGCACGATCCGGCCACCTTCGAACGAGCCCAGTACATGCGCGCCCTGCAGACCATCCCGGTGTGGCAATAGGATTCTCCACATGTGAGTCTGTCGCCATCGTCCGACACTCCTATATTATCCCGGTTCAGCGCGATCCCGAATCCAGGAAAAATGACGGGATCGATCGCTTCCCTGCGATGAATGTCCTGCGCCTACTGTGGAGTCGTTTCGTCCTCTTTGAACGGGGCCTGACACCCCTTCAGATCTGCATCGTTTATGTCGTACTCGGAAGTGCCTGGATACTGTTCTCCGATCGGGCACTGTTGGCCCTGGTCCCCGAGCCGTCTCTCTGGGCGCGCCTCTCCACTTACAAAGGATTCTTTTTCATCCTGATTTCTGCGGGCTTGCTTTATGGGCTGATCGGCCGCCTGACCTATCAGCTCAGGCAATCAGAAGTCTCACTGGCGGAACGAGTACGTCAACTCAGCTGCCTCTATGAAATCTCCAATGCCGCGCAGGTGCCAAACCGGTCGCTCGACGAGACTCTCACGCAAATCGCCGACCACCTGCCCACGGCGTTTCCCAAACCGAAGCAGGTGTGCGCGCGCATTACCGTCGATGGTCGTGAATATGGCAATACCGCCTCAGCGGACTGTCACTGGAGACAGTCGGCGGGTGTCACGGTGAGAACGCAGGCGCGCGGCACGGTCGAAATCGGCGGCGCCGATGAGCCCACGTCTCTTCACCCGCAGGCGCGCCAGCATGTGGATCGCGGATTGATCGAAGCCGTGGCGCGGGAGATTGCCTCGGTGGTCGAACGCCACGATGTGCGTCTGTCCGAACGGCGATTGCACGAGCAACTGGCACACGCCGACCGTTTAGCGTCCATCGGAATGATGGCGGCGTCGATCGCCCATGAGGTCAACAACCCATTGACGACGATGAAAGCGCTGATTCACGCACTGCGCGACGAACGCCCCACGGATGATCCGCGACGCAATGACTACACGATCGTATTGGATGAAATCGACAAGCTCAAGACGCTGATCCTGCGCTTCATGCAGTTTGCGCGTCCCGGCCAACTCCGGCTGGCACCAATGAACTTGGCCGACACCCTCGGACGCATCGCCGATCTGATCGGTCCCCAGGCGCAAACGAAGAATCTGACCATCGAACGCCACTTTGATCCGGGCTGCGGACAAGTGCGGGCCGATGGCACTCAGATCGGGCAGGTGATACTCAATATCCTGCTGAACGCCATCGACGAAACCCCCGACGATGGAACGATCCGATTGACCGCCGACGCACCGGGCCGCGACACCGTGCGCGTCTCCATCTGGAACTCGGGAGTCGCATTGCCGGCGGATTTGCGCGAGCAGATATTCGAGCCGTTCTTTACGACAAAGGCCGCGGGTACGGGCTTGGGGCTCTCCATTGCCCGTATTATCGTGGAGAAGCACGGCGGCAGTATTCGGGCCGAGGGGCACACGAGCGGGGGTACGAGTTTTTATATCACGTTGCCGAAGTCTCCCGGGGAATCGATCGATGCCGACAATTCTGGTCGTTGACGACGACGCCAATCTGCGCTTCGCATTCGGTCGGATACTCGACCCCAGGAAGTATCGTATTGACGAAGCCGAATCCGGCGAAGAGGCGCTCAGAAAACTCAAGGAGCGCTCGTACTCGGCGGTCTTTCTTGATCTGCGGATGCCGGGACGCTCCGGGCTCGATGTCCTCCCCGCCATTCGCACGCTCAATCCCAAAGTGCCGGTCATCATGATGACCGCCTACGGCGGCACCGAGGACGCCATCGAGGCGGTCAAACGCGGTGCGTACGATTTCATCCTCAAACCCTTCGATGTTGAGGAGATTCGCCGTTTGGCCGAGCAGGCCGACACCGCCTATCGGCTGATGACCCGCGCAGTTCGGATGGAAGTCCAGGATGCTGAACTGCCCGAGGAAGCCGACACGCTGGTCGGCCGCTCGCGACCGATGCAGGAAGTCTACAAGCAGATCGGTCGCGTCGCGTCATCCGACGCGAGCGTCCTGATTATCGGCGCGTCCGGCACGGGTAAGGAACTTGTGGCGCGGGCGATCTACCACCATTCCAAACGCGCCGACAAACTCTTCCTGGCGGTCAACTGCGCCGCCATCCCGGAGGGGCTGTTGGAAAGCGAGCTGTTCGGCCATGAACGGGGCGCGTTCACGTCGGCCGAACAACGACGCCTCGGCAAGTTCGAACGAGCGCACGGCGGCACTTTGTTTCTCGATGAGATCGGCGACATGAGCCCGGTGACACAATCGAAGATTCTGCGCGTGCTGCAGGATGGTGTCATCGAGCGCGTCGGCGGCAGCGAACCGATCACCGTCGATGTGCGGATTGTCGCGGCCACACACCGCGACCTGCCCGACATGGTCGCCAAGGGGACGTTCCGCGCAGACCTCTACTTCCGACTCAATGTCTTTACGATCAATCTGCCGTCGCTCAACGACCGGCGCGATGACATTCCGCAGTTGGTGCGCTATTGCGTGCGCCGCAGCAGCGCCCGGCAGAACAAGTCGATCGAACATGTCCCGCAGGAAACGGTCGCCCGGTTGATGGCGCACGATTGGCGCGGCAATGTGCGTGAGCTGGAAAACGTCATCGATCGCGCGGTCATCGTCACAGCCGGCACGACATTACTGCCCGAATCGATCTCGTTTCAGGAGACAGCACCCCACCCGGTCGATAGCGCCGCAAACGAATTGACAAACGAACATCTGTTGGATCTCGTCTTTGAACGTCTGGTGGCGGCGTACGACGACGGCCATGGCCCGTCCATTCTGACGACTGTGGAGCATGAAATGCTGATCCGCGCACTAAAGTACCTTGATGGAAATCAGGCGCAGGCCGCATCTGTGCTGGGCATGTCGCGTCAGACTCTCCGTAACCGTCTCTCATCGCGCGACGCAGGCAGCGGTAGGAACAATGCGGATACGGAGTGACGACTCCGATTCGACGCAAAGAGACAGAGGGTGACCATGAGTAAGAATGTCGTTCAGAAGATCATCAGTTCGCACCTGGTCGACGGTACGATCGCCGCCGGTGCGCCGATCGCCATCCGTATCGATCAGACCCTGACACAGGACGCGACCGGCACGATGGCCTACCTGCAGTTTGAGGCGCTGGGGTTGGAGCGCGTTCGAACCAAAAAGTCGGTGTCGTATGTCGATCACAACATGCTGCAGACCGGTTTTGAAAACGCCGACGACCATCGGTATCTGCAGTCGGTTGCCGCAAAGTTCGGGATCGACTTCTCGCGACCCGGCAACGGCATCTGCCACCAGGTGCATCTGGAGCGCTACGGCGTTCCCGGCATGACGCTATTGGGGTCCGACTCGCACACGCCGACCAACGGCGGGCTGGGGATGCTCGCCATCGGCGCTGGCGGGCTCGATGTCGCGGTCGCCATGGCGGGCGGCGCATTCCATTTCACGATGCCGCAGGTGGTGCGCGTCAACCTGCTCGGAAAACTCAATCCGTGGGTGGCCGCCAAGGACATCATTTTGGAGATCCTGCGGCAGCGGACGGTCAAGGGCGGTATCGGGAAAATTTTCGAATACACCGGCGAGGGCGTGGCGACGCTCTCTGTGCCGGAACGCGCCACCATCACCAACATGGGGGCGGAGCTGGGGGCAACGACGTCGATCTTTCCATCGGACGAACAGACAAAACGATACCTCGCGTTTCAAGAGCGGCCGTCCGACTGGTTTGCGCTGGCGGCCGATCCCGACGCGGAATATGACGAGGTGCTGACCATCGACCTGTCGGCGCTGGCACCGATGATCGCCCAGCCGCACTCGCCCGACAAGGTCGTCGCCGTGCGCGATGTCGCCGGACTGAAGGTCGATCAGGTCTGCGTCGGTTCCTGTACCAATTCATCGCTGTACGATTTGTTGGTCACGGCATCCATACTGAAGGGCCGTCATGTGCACCCGAACGTCAGCATGACCGTAACCCCGGGATCGCGACAGGTGTTCACCGCCATCGCTCAGACCGGCGGATTAACCGATATGATCGCCGCCGGGGCGCGCATCCTCGAATCGGCCTGCGGACCTTGTATCGGCATGGGCCAGGCGCCGCCGTCGGGAGGCGTCTCGATCCGCAGTTTCAATCGCAACTTTGAGGGACGCGCCGGGACCAAAGACGCCAATGTCTATCTCGCTTCGCCGCAAGTCTGCGCCGTCTGTGCGCTGACCGGCGAGATCACCGATCCGCGCGAGTGGGGAGTGGAGCCGACCGTCGCCCTTCCCGGATCGATTCCCATCGATGATGCGCTGATCGAGAAACCGCCGGCCAACGGCGATCATGTGCAAATCGTCCGCGGGCCGAACATCAAGCCGTTGCCGCAGATGAAACCGCTGCCGGAGTCGATTGCGGCCGAGGTCTTGCTGAAAGTCGGCGACAACATCACGACCGATCACATCATGCCGGCGGGCGCAAAAGTGCTGCCGCTGCGATCCAACATTCCCGCGATATCCGAATTTGTATTCGTGCGTATCGATCCGGAGTTTCCGAAACGGGCCCAGGAAAAAGGCGGCGGAATTATCATCGGCGGCGACAATTACGGGCAGGGTTCCTCGCGCGAACACGCCGCATTGGCGCCGGCCTATCTCGGAGTGCGGGCGGTCATCGCCCGTTCGTTCGCACGAATCCATCACGCCAATCTGATCAATTTCGGTATCCCGCCGCTGGTGTTCGCCGATCCGGCCGACTACGACGGAATGCAGCAGGGCGACATGCTCGAGCTGCGCGACCTGCGCAAATCGCTCCGCACAGGACAGCCGGTCGATGCCGTCAATCGGACACGCGCCGGACAGTTTAAGCTCCGGTACCAACTGACAGGATTCAATATCGAAGTCTTGATGGCCGGTGGATTGTTGAATTACACACGGCAAGGTGCGTCGCGCACTGCAACGACTACGACGTGACGCCGTTTGCAAGTCAATCCACGGCCGGAAACGATGGCGAATTTCGATCCGCCGACGCTACCGTCTCGGGCAACGTTGTCGTACGGAACTCAATGCGAGGGATAAAATAGGTGCTGTCGACGCTCGAAGACGCACTACGATTGATGAAGGAACGAATCAGCGTGTCGTGTTCGCGCCCGGGGCCGGGATCGCTCTCGTAGACCCAGACGGTGACCGCCGTGTCGGGTGTCTCATCCCAGTCCCAGATTCCGAAATTCAGATACGCCATGCACTGGTCGTCTGTCCATTCGAAGCGCGGCAATGTGCGCGCCGGTCCGGGAAGGTTTCTCAGATGACGCAACTCTCTGCCGTCATCGCCGCATATGCGAACGTGCAGATTGCCAACCGGCCCATACTTCCACGGGATCGGTCCCATCCAGCCCCAGTTCGATCCGGAACCATCGGGGTTCTTTCCCTCGCCGTTGTCGTATACGTGCACGAAGTCGATCACGAGAATGTTGTCGCCCTCAGTGATGACATTGTGAAAGCGACGCGTGCCCGCATCGCACATGCCGGCCGCCTCCGCATGCGGCGGTCGATTGTCCGGAGGAACCATGCAGTCGCATCCGTGGCCATACCACGGTGCTGATCTCCCGGCGCACCCTGCGAGCGCAAGCAGGAGTGAATTTACAAGCAGCCGGGAAGGTCTCATACCGATACGGCCTTATACCATCCGCACCGCAAATTGGATCACCCGGTCGATCCGTGCAACCGAAGCTATGCGGGATTATCAGCGACGATTGGTAGCGCTACGGGGATTCGAACCCCGGTTTGATGGCTGAGAACCACCCGTCCTAACCCCTAGACGATAGCGCCACCGCAGCAAGACTCAGCCGCTTCGACGCCCAGAATGGCAAATCGAGGTTGGACGGTCAAGCGGTTTGCCCGGACCACCCGCTCCGTTGAAAAGCGGGTTTCTTGTTATAAAATCGGATTGTCAGAACGCCTTGCGCAGAATCGCGATCTGACCGGCATGGTAGAGATTGTGCTGGATCGCCCCGTGCAATTGCACATAGATCGTCGACTTGCTGCCTGCGGGAATCTGGTCAAGCTGCATGTCAGTCATACTCATGACATGATCCAGCAGCGCGCGGTGCGCTATGCTCAGTTCCTCCTGTGCGCGTGTCCAGGACGAGGCGTTTACCGCCGACACCGCCGGCCAGTCTCGATCGTCGGGGACATCGACCGTGGCGCCGGCGATCCGCTCATGGACGACATCAATCCAGGTCCGCATGTGCAAGACAATCTCCCAGACAGAGTGTCCGTTCGTGATCGGCGCAGCCGCCGCTTGCTTGGGAGCGATCCCCTCCAGTACCTGTGTCACCGACGGCCCGTGCCAGGCACCGCCCTCGAATGCGCGTCTCATCTGATCGGCGATTCGTTCGATCTCAGTCATGGCACTCTCCTCCGGGCATGCGCACGTCACTACGCCCACGGTCGGGACAGGGGACAGGACATTCGGTGCAGGCAGCACGACGTGCCCACCCGCGCGGCATGTTGGTTTAATGATCGGTTTTCATGTCCAATCCGCCACTGGAAATGGCCGCGTGTGTGCAGATGCGCAATGTTGCCCATGCCGCGGCCACGGCGCCGACCGTCCCATACACCAGCATGAGCATCACATCCGTATCCGACAGACCCTGCAGCGAGGCGATAAACGGCCGATCGACGATGATCCGGCGAATCCCTTCCAACCAATAGGTCCAGGGCAGCACGCGGCTGATCGAGTTGACCCAGCCCGGCAGGATATCGAACGAGAACACCGCACCACTCACAAGAAACAGCACGCCGCCCACACCGTCGGGAATGGAGAGACCATGAAACGCGGTCGTCAAGGTAATCGACGCCAACAGCACACCCAGCGCCAATGTCGCGATGCCGCCCAGAAACAAAAGCAGCAGCAGATGAGGTACTTCGGCGGGAGTGATCGACAAGGGCATGCCCATGATCAGAATGCCGAACGTGAGCGTTACGACGACCGCGGTCATTAATGCGATCACCTGGGATAATCCACGCGCTGCCATGTACCAACCGAAACCGATCGGCGCCAGATAGACATAGCGTATCATTTGAAACCGTTCGCGGTCGAAGAACACGATCGTGCCCGTATTCTCCAACGACAGCAGCACCATGAAGAAAAACGCCTGCCCGATGAACAGTTGCGCCATCGACGGGTCATTGGCGGGCTTTCCGGTGACGACCGTGAACATCACGATCAATATCCCCGCGCCGAACAACGGGCGCACCACCTGATAGATCATGAAGACAAACGGGTCGGTCCAGTTTGCCTCAATGGCCCAGCCCAGTTTGACCGCCGCCCAGATCGCCGCCCGGCGCGCCCGCAGTCTGGTCATGCGCTCGGGCAGCGCGACAGCGGTCGTTTGGCTTGACGCGATCATCTCGCTACGCTCCTTCCCTTCCACACGCGACCAATCACATGAATCCCGATGTCGTTACTGCCCCTTCAACGTCAGCCGCCCGGTGCGCTTGCCCAACTCCTCCATGTATCGCAGACCCTTGAGCGCGGCCCAGTTCAGCGCAAACGCCAAGACCACCAACAGCGCCAGTTCCGCGTTTACTGAGAGCAGCGGATTGACCGGCGACCCCGAGAAGATCAACTGACGGATCGCGTCGAGACCCAGCGTCAATGGAATGACCGACGCCGCCGTTGCCACGGCGCCGCCCAGCGACCGCACCGGAAAGTAGAATCCGGTGACAAAGTAGATCGGCTCCTGAAACAGATTCACCGTGTGCCAGACTTGCCGTCCGAAGAGCATAAACAACGACGACGCCAGCATTCCCAAACCGTAGACGGCCGCCATGGTGACCATGAATACGGCAATCAGGAGAAACCAATTGCTCACGGAAAACTGCACGCCAAACACCAGCGTTCCGATGGTCAGCACGGCAGCGGCGCGGGTAGCGGTCAACAGCAGCCCGCCGATGGCCATACCCAACAGGATGGACATGCGCGCCACCGGTGCGATCAGGTACAACTCGAGGTTGCCCATCTCCTTTTCCCAGTGAAACTGCGCCGCCATCGCCCACAAAATGTTCTGCCAGAAGGCCAGCATCGCACCGGAGACAACCACGAATCCGATGTAGGTTTCCGGTGCGCCCATTCCGCGATAGACCAGAGCAAAGCCGAACGCAGCCAACAGCGGAAACAGCACGTCGAATATCAGCCACGACGGTTCGCGGTTGGCGCCGACCACTCGCACGTAGGCGCGTCCCCAGATCGCGCGCAAATTGGTTTGAAGTCGTCCGCTCATGAGGGCAGACCCTCCGACTCCTCGCTGCCGTTGGACAGTCCATGTCCGACGAGATTCAGGAACGCGTCCTCCAGCGTCGGCTCCAGTCGTGACACCACCAGCGATTGCACGCCGCGTTCGCGCAGGCGGTCCGTGACCGTCGTGATGCCGTGCTCGTCCTGCAGAATCACACGGATATGGGTGCGCCCGCGGTCGCCCCGATGTTCCAGCGCCACCGATCTGATCACCGGCAACCCGTCGAGCGGATTGTGGCCGTCGGAAAGCAGCGGTGTCTCGATGCGATACAGGCAATCGGGTGCGAAATCGCGCTTGAGATTGTCCGGTGTGTCGCAGGCCAGCACCCGGCCATGATCGATGATGGCGATACGGTCGCAGAGCGCATCGGCTTCCGCCATGTAGTGCGTCGTCAGGATGATCGTGCGTTCGGCGTGATCGGCCATCCAGCCCTTCACGAATGTGCGCACCTCGCGCGCCACGCCGACATCCAGCCCCAGCGTCGGTTCATCCAAAAACAGGATCTTGGGGTCGGTCACAAACCCCCGGATGATGTTCATCTTTTGGCGCATCCCGGTCGACAGTTTGGAGATCTTCGTGTTGGCGTCGTCGCGCAAACCCAATGTGTCCATCATTCGGTCGGCGCGTTCGCGGACGACGCGTCCCGGGACACCGTAGAATTGCGCGAACATCCAGATTGTCTCGCGCACGGTGAGGATCCCGAATCCGGAATGCTCGCCGCCGGAGACCATGTTAATCACGCGGCGCACCCGTTCCGGGTCCTGACCGACGTCGACGCCGTCGACACAGGCGCGCCCCGAACTCGGCAAAAGCAGCGTGGAGAGAATCTTCAACAGCGTCGTCTTCCCCGCGCCGTTGGGGCCCAGAAGGCCGAACAGCTCGCCCCGATTGACGGTCAGGCTGACCCCATCGAGCGCGACCTTGTCGGCGGCGCCATTGCGTTCCGTGTTGCGGCGACGCCACAGTCGCTTGACGCGCGACCCCTTGAAAACGCGCCGCAAGTCCTCAGTCTCGATGGCCCAGCTCATCTCGATTCCTCAATTCGGATAGAAGTCCAAAAGAAAACCGCCGCCCGTCTGTTGATGGGCGGCGGTGGAAGTTTCCACGAATATGGAAATACCTACACTACGGCCCAACCTTCCCGACAGCGCCCGCGCCGGCGGTCGCTTGTCCGCCCGCATTCAAGGACGCGAGCGTCGGGAGCATGTTTTCGCGGTTATTGATCATTCGACTGTTGGGCCTCCCATCGGACTCATGGGACGATTGGCCATGTATAAATCGTGGCGCCCGCGCTGTCAAGCCGGAAAATCGCCCCGGACGGGACGATCCGGCAACAGCCCCATCGCGGCGAAACCCGGACCGAAGCGGTCGCTGTGCAATCCCTTGCAGTCTCAGAATTGAACATCTGGCGGCAATCGTCCGCAACCCGCTAAAGCCGTTTGCTCACCCGGACGATAAACCTGGTGGGCGCAGGCCCGCAACGTCACTTCACCGACGACGTTTCGATCGCTCTCGGCGATGAGAACACTCCGGCACTATGCACATTCGCCGCATTCAGTACGCTCGCGTGCCCAAGATACGCATGCTCAACCACAACTTCCGCGACGACCGCAATCATCTGGTCGTGACGATGGACGTGGAGGGGTACGATCCGCCGCAGACCAACGGCTTTCTCACGATCTATCGGGCGCTGGCGCGCCTGTTTCCGACGCTGTCGGATCACTCCTGTTGCGAAGAATGGGAGAACACGCCGTTGTATCTGCAGGAAACCCAGGGCGTCTCGATGAAATGGGTCGGCGAAGTGGCCGATGTCGCCCATCTGGTGGAGCATGTAATCGTCGATCTGCAGTGCGCGGTCACGTCGATGTCGCGCTGCTCGGGCGTCACCTGCGGACACCGCGATCCCGAGAATCGCTTCGACCTGTTCGTCGAGTGCGACGACCCGTACGTGGGAGCGTTTTCAGCGCACTTCGCGACGTTTCTGGTCGCGTCGATGTTCGCCAAGCCGCGCCTGTCGCCGCATTACCGCGACATCGTGCAGGCGGCGCACTGGGCGCACACGCAGCCCGGCCGGATCGACCGCGCGGAGTTGGCCGCGGCGCTCGCGATGTGTCCGATCCGCGCGCAGTGGGCGATCAGTGCGCTGGAACGGTTCGAATTCTTCAACGGCAACAGCAGAGGTCACGATGAACTCCGTCGCTAAGAACACCGAGACATCACAGACGGTCGCCGAGCGGAAAGACCGTCACGTCGTCGCGCGCATTCCGGCGGCCGACACGATGCCCGTGCCGATCATCCTCGGCGAACCGGACTACCGGCTCTTCCTGTGCTGCCGGGGACCGGAGACCGGCAAGAATGAGCAGAACGAGCAAAACTGAAAACCAGGCAGTCAGGTCATAACGGCTGTACCGTCGTACAAACACACAATCACCCAGAGGAGGAGGTGACAACATGGGCAAATTCACGTACAACGATTTCCGTTGGCTCGAGAAGACGCCGACCTCGCCGAAGCAGTTGCACGAGGGCGTCTGCAACCTGGTGTTCTCATCGGTGAACACGAAGTGCAAGGTCGAGGGCTGTAACGTGGAGACGGGCGAGTATCGCATCGTGCTGCAAGGCACGCTGGATATGGACAATAACCAGGCCATCTCGTTTGGTCACGGTTTCGGTCCCGGCTTCTAAGAGTATCAGCACCGTCAGTGTCAACCAACACCACCACCGGTCTGTCGCGGTGACGGAGCAGGCCGGTCAAGGGAGGATTCACAATGCCGTACAACTGGACAATCAAGGACGTCTACACGGTCGAGAAGAGCCCGACGTCCCCTTCGCGTCTGCAGTGGAAGATTTCCGAGATCATGTTCAACTCTTCGGCCTGCCGTTGCAAGGTCGAGTCGGTCAACCCGACGACGGGTGAGTATCGCATCGTGCTGCAGGGCACCCTGGACACCGTTGAAGGCAACATTCCCAATTTCAACGGCTAAACAAGCTCTGGATTTCCGATGTCAACGGGGAGACGTCACGCAGGTGGGGTCTCCCCGAATTTCACAACAGCGAACGCCATGGACAGTGAGGATGTAATGGCCACCAGACGCAAGAGTTCACGTACCGCCAAGTCCCGGACTCGTCGGACCGGACACAGTGCCGATTCGGCCAGTCACGCCTTTGGCGGCAACGGCACGACGCGCCGCGCGGTCCGTCGCGGCAGCAAGGGCAAGACGGCCCGTCGCCGCACACGCACCGTCGTGCGGCAAAACAAGCCGTTTGCCGTGAAGGTCAACGGCAAGAAGACGGCGGTCGCTTCGGCTTGGTTTTTCGGCGGCTGAACAAACCCCGTCTCGTCGATTGCACGTCTTTCGCCACCCACAGGACGTGGGCGGTTTTAACGTCCGAATGCCGATTCGGTCGTGTCGTGTCAGGTCTGCCCGCTCTCCGTATCGATTGCCTCTCTGCTCGCGGTTGTCACATACTGTTCTTTGCCGAGCATGTCGGGTTGCCGTACCGGCCCGGCCGGCATGGTGTGCTGAGTGATGACAGTCGACCATCCGACACAACACTGGCTGCCGCGCGCGTTGGCATCATTGCGTCGGGATGAGACGCTGCTGACGGCGCTCGTCATCGGCCCCGACGAACATCCGCGCCTGGGTGAACGGCTGATTGTCGAGGTTTGTCCGTCGCGCATCCCATACGGGCCGCTGTCTGATGCCGCCGCGGCGCTCGATGATTCGTTCGACAGGGTTATCGGCGAGGTCTCCGCGATGATTGTTGAAGCCCGATTGCCGGGTGATCACGCGCATGCGGCGCGTCTGCTGGTCAGCCGCATCGGGCCACACGACACCGCATGGATTTTCGGCGCCGGGCACATCGCGCAGGCATTGGCGCCGCTCCTGACGGGGCTGGGATTTCGCATCCATGTCTGCGACGATCGTGCCGAATTCGCGACCGCCGAGCGCTTTCCCGACGCGTCGCAACGGTTGGTCGATTCATTTCCCCGGATGGCTCGCGCCTGTGCGTCATCGCAGCGACCGTGGGTCGTTTTGGTCACGCGCGGGCATTTGCACGACGAGCAAATCTTGCGCGCACTGCGACACTCCGATTGCGCCTACCTGGGCATGATCGGCTCGAAACGGCGTGTGCGTTCGGTCATGGACCGCTTGAAGGGTGAAGGCGCGGCCGCGGAGTTCATGAATCGTATTCATGCTCCCATCGGTGTGCCGATCGGCGCCGATTCGCCGCAGGAAATCGCGGTCTCCATCGCCGCCGAGATGATCGCAGTCCGGCGCGGCGTTGACGCGGGGCAGCGGCTGTCTCCCGGCGCGACCGCCGACACCTCGGGAATCTCAGAGTTGTGGTCCCGTGTCGCCGAAGTGATCACAACGGGTCGGCCCGCCGTGTTGGCGACGATCGTCGAGCGCAAGGGCTCGACCCCACGCGGGCTGGGCGCGCAGATGGCGGTATTCGCGGACGGCGCCATCGCCGGCACGATCGGCGGCGGTTGCGGAGAGGAAGAGGTGCGGACAGCCGCCCGTCGGTTGCTCGTTGCCGATCAACCTGCGTCACTCCTGACCATCGATTTGACCGGCGATCCCCGTGCCGAAAGCGCCGACATCTGCGGCGGACGCTACGCGGTGGTGCTGGAACGACTTCCATAGAAACTTCGTTGATTTATTGTCATCTCCCACAGGGCGGGCCTGCCGTTTTCGATTGCGTCCGCCGCGCCCAGCGGACACATTCCAGCTAACAGAAGGCTTTGTCCCTTGGTCCTCACCACCGGGGGAGAGGGTTGATGATTTCCGGTCTGATTTGCGCGGCCGGGCTCGGCAAACGGCTCGGCGCACCCAAACCATTACTGCCGCACGAACACGCGACGATGCTCCAGATCGTCTTGGATCGCTATCGTCCAGCCGATCTGAAGGAGATTATCGTTGTGTTGGGTCATGATGCACGCCGTATCGTCGGTGAAATTCGCCTCGATGGGCTGAAAGTGGTTATTAACAGCCGTCCGAGCCAGGGATTGTCCAGTTCGATTCAGCGGGGACTCGCCTATCTCTCGCCGGGCGTTCGCGGCGTGATGATCGGAATGGGCGATATGCCGCTGGTGGCGACCGCGACCATCAATACGCTGATCGACGAGTTTCGAACGGCGCAAAAGGGAATCGTCGCGCCGAAGTACAAGAAACAACGCGGTCACCCGGTGATCATCGATTTGAAGTATCTGGATGAACTGTTGGCGCTGCGCGGCGATGTCGGCGCCAAATCGATCCTGGCGGCGCACGACGATGATGTGCATGATGTCCCCATCGACTCCGATGAAGTCGTCACCGACGTCGATACATCAGAGCAATGGGAGCACGTGCGCATCCGTCTGCCGCTGCCGCCCCCGGTCGAAGCCGACGAGATCTCATCGGATGAGTAGAGGCCGATCGAACGACGCCCCCTCGACACACTCCATCCCCCGTTCCGAATTATGAACACGTTTCGCCAAAGGTCCTCTATTGAGGATCGCGCCCTCATCCGTGGCGGCGGCGAGATGGGATCGGGCGTCGCGTGGCGCCTGCACCGTTGCGGTTTCGATGTCTTAATCACCGAAATCGAGCACCCCACCGCGATACGCCGCTGGGTCTGCTTCGCCGAGGCGGTGTATGACGGCCATCAGAAGATCGAAGGCGTCACCGCCGTCCGAGTTCGCACGATGTCGGAGTGTCAGGCAGCTTGGGAGCGCAACGAAATCGCGGTGATGGTCTCGCCGGACCCGTCACGTCTGCGGGAATTCAAAGCCGACGTTCTCATCGACGCGGTCCTGGCCAAGCGCAACACCGGCGTCGAAATCGGCATGGCCCGGCGCGTGATCGGCTTGGGGCCGGGATTCGTCGCCGGAGACGATGTCGATTGCGTGATCGAGACCAACCGCGGCCCAAACCTGGGGCGGGTCATCTGGCAGGGGCAGGCCGAACGCAACACCGGCGTTCCCGGTGAACTGGCCGGCGAGACGATCAAACGGGTCCTGCGCGCCCCCGGAACGGGCGTGATGGAAACGATCCTGTCAATTGGTGATGAAGTCAACGTCGGCGATCTGGTCGCCCGCATCGGCGACGTTGAGGTCTGCGCCAAACTCGACGGTATCGTGCGCGGACTGATGCGTTCCGGGCTGCCGGTCACTCCCGGCGTCAAGATCGGCGACATCGACCCGCGCAACAATCTGTCCCTCTGCGGCCGCATCTCCGATAAGGCGCTCGCCATCGGCGGTGGCGTGCTGGAGGCGATCTTTTCCAAACCTCCGTCAACTGATTCATAGGCAGTGTCCACCGGCTCAGTGGCGGCGGCGGTGTGGTCCTGACGGTGCCTCATCCGTCGGGGTCACATAAGCCACCTTGATGGGGCCACGTCAACTCCAGCGAGATCGCGTACCTTCGTATTGATGCACTTCAGAGTATCGATCGTTCCTTAAGCAAGCCCTGCCGTCGATCCCGTTTGGGGGACCAAAGGCTTGTCCGCCTCCGGCGGACGGTCATGGCAACTCGGCCGGGGGGGAATTCTTTCCACTCCCGCGGGTATTAGACGTATCTGTGACGCATGCGTGTGGGGGGAAGCCATGCGCTGGAGGCCACGATTGACGCATTCGCACGAAGCCGCATTGGCCGTTCTGATCCTCGTGCTGGCGGTTGCTTGTTCGGAGGAGCGCGCCGCTGATTCCGATGCCGACATCATTCCCCCGGCTGCCATCGTAGATCTGCGTGTGGCAATGGCAACAGACGAATCGATCGAGCTGATCTGGTCACCCTCGGGAGATGACTCATTGACTGGATTCTGCCCATATTATGAAATAGGTTACTCTGTTGATCCTATCAATGAGTCCTCATGGCCGACCACTGATAAAGTGCATGTCCAGATACTGGCATCGGCAGTGACTGACACCGTCACTGAGATCGTATCGGGATTGGCCCCAGCGAGGAGCTACTACTTCGGAATTAAGGGAATCGATGACGCGGGAAACCATTCTGCACTTTCCAACATCGTGAGTGCCAAGACGCAAACTCTTGATATTTCTGCTGACGAGTTCCAATTTGCACCTGGAACGGAGTGGTGTTACGAGGTCTCAGTTATTGTTCCCGACGCACCCGACCTCAATTGTATCGATACCATGACGATTTCAGTTCTCTCAGTGTCAACGAGTGCACTGAAAGAGCAGGTCGCCAGATGGAAGGTATCCTACAGCAGGTGTCCGCCACGTCCATACGGAAATGAAGATATTTCGACGGTATCGCACTTTGCCGACTCCTGCACGTTCGTTTCCGATCGTTTCGGTGATTGGTGGAATCCCCCAATTGTTCGCCGCTTGCTTTTTCCCCTGAAATCCGGACTGAGTTGGCGTGTCCCGTATGGCCCTCAAGGCATGTTTCGCGACACCAACGTAGTGTCTGAAGGCGGAGTTGTCTATTTGCATGGCGTTGGGCTTGATTCTGTGTTCAGCCTGAAAGTGTACTATCGTGCGGATATATTCAATGAGGTAGTATCTCGAGACTATTGGTTTACCCCTGATGTCGGACTTGTGAGAATGAATGCGATGCATTCGGTGTTTGGGGGCTATTCAATGACCGAGTGGAGGCTGATAAGATTCCATTCCCCTGGCATATAGATGCGGCGGCACTTGTCAGTCACCCCGCGCCTGTTGGCATTGCTGTCCTGTATCAGCCCAACTTGGGCGGATTCGTGTGATACGGACAGCACGGATTCGGATCGTCCGGCTCTGGGTAGCTCTGGTTGACGACCTGGCGGTGTGGCCCTGACGGGGCTTTATCCGTCAGGGTTCACATAAGCCACCTTGATGGGCCCGCGTTAAGCCCATCGAGTTCGCGTACATTCGAATTGATGCACTTCAGAGTAGCGAGCGTTCCTCAGGCAAGCCCTGATGTCGATCCCGTTTGGGGGACCAAAGGCTTGTCCGCCTCCGGCGGATGGTCAGGGCCACGCACCCGATTCAGGGGATTGGGCCTATTTCCACGTAATACGGAAAGTGTTCATAATCGTCTAATATCAGGTTTACTACTTCGCGTTTCCGCACATCAATTACGAGGACCGGGCCGGTAGAGTACTGCGTGTTACCCGCGGCGACGTACGCCTTCTCCCCGTCAGGGGTGAACACCATTTCCTGTGCGGACAGCGGTGCGCCATGATCCAGATATCCATAGAGCGATATGCTATCCCAGACAGCGCCCGTCAGCGGGTCGTGGACATAAACGTATCCGGTAATCAGCGGCCAGAGAACGTTGCCACGATCAGCGCGCCAAAGTTCGCACACATCGGGCGTGAAACGTAGATACCCAAATGATGTCAGAATTCGCCGCGACCAAACGAGTCCTTCGTCTTGCAGATTGTAGCAAAATGCGTATGAGGCCTCGGATGATCCACCTAAGCCGTACAACAATGCCTTGCCTGGCTGGATAGCTAATGAGTTCACTTGGAATTGCCCTCCCGGAAACGCGTCTGAAAGATTCCATTGCCCCCATACAGTGCGGTTGCGGTAATCCCAAGCCATGACCTCCCAGCGATCCACGGATGTCCCGCCAAATCGAAGGATTGTATAGGCCAACCCCAATTCCTCATCCAGCACGGGACGCGTCATCGTCGGTGATTCGTTCAAGGTCAGTGAATCCGAGTGCAGGAGTACAAAACCGGGGTATGAGATGCAGTCGATTCTACGCGGATAGAATGCGAGAATGAGGTTGTCGCTGCCGACAAACACCAGTTGTGAAGCGCAGCCAGGCAGTTCGCCGATGGACAACAGTGAATTCGCATCCAATATATCGGGACAGGTAAATGCCGAGCGCCGCAACAGGTACTTTCCATCGGGGGAAACCACCGAACGCGTCAAGGAATTGGCAGAGACTCCGCTGCTATCGATGAGTGAGTCCGTCTCAGTCTCTGCAACAAAGATGCGGCCATTGAAAGATCCGTCGCTGATATAGAGCCGATACTTTTGCGGGGCAGGCTCGAGTCCCCGCTCCGATACGCAGGCGAGCCAAAACGCCAGCGCCGCCAATAAAGCGAACGCGGCCCATCGCGAGCCCCGGCCCTTGGGTCCCTGAAGGCGGTTCATTTGCACTCCGATCTGCGTGGCAATCTATCACGCCCAGATCCTATGTCAAGCGAATCGCGCGCGAATCTGACAGATCGCTCATCGCCGCAATACCACCGAGTCGTCCCGATATTCCCGCCATATTGAAATCGCGGCTCGGCCGCAGCGAGCGACACGCACCGGGCAACAGCGAGCCTTCCCCTCGGCAATTTGTCCCATCTCAGACCAACCCGGATGGATTTGGCGTTTTAAAGTTGATGGATTGCGCCGGGCCTCCGAGCGAAACTGAGGAGCGGAAGACGATGTATGGACCCGGATCAGCAGGCGGGGTCGGCTCATGCGGAACGAATGGGCCGCGACCGTTAGCGGCTATTCACGCCGCGCCAGTAGCTGGGAATTCTGCGGGAAAGGAAGCTGACGGGCAACGAGCGGGGTTGGCGCGATAGTCGATGCCGTTCATTTTGCGACGACCAGCAATCCACGTCGATCTTTCGGAACCGGCCCGGGTCTTTGCCGCCGTCGCCTGGTCTGGCATTGAAGAAGCGGCCCTAATCTGCCAGCCCGATCTTCTCCAAAAACTTCGGCCAGCGCGGGTCGCTGTGCAGATTGGTGAAGACGTCGTGCAGTCGAATCGAATGGATCCCGGAATCGTGCAGCGTGAACGCGCGTTCCAGCCATTCGAACGCCCGGTCGTTTTCGCCGCGAAATGCGTACACCATCGCGAACTGAAATGCCCACTGATCGCCCTCTTTGAGCAACTCCCCAAGCGCGGCCTCCGACTTGGCCGGCTCACCGCGCGCGTGATGGATGATGGCCAGGCTGCAACATCGATATCCCGGCTTCTTCTCTTTCATGGCCTCAACCATCGCATCATCGAGTCGCCCCTGCTGCATGTCGATCCCAGCAAGGATGGCATGTACGCTGGTCAGACCCGGGCTGAGCTCGAGCGCTCTCCGATACGATTCGCGCGCCGCATCGAGCTGTCCGCACCACCACTGGATGCGGCCAAGGTACTTGTGCGCGATCGGATCGAGGGGATCGAGCTCGACCGCACGCCGGGCCAGCCGCGATGCCTCTTCGGCTCGGTCCCGAGTCGCCGCGATCGTCGCCAGTCCGGTCGACATGCGGCTGTCCCCCGGCGCCAGCGAGATGGCGCGGCGAAACTCCTGCTCGGCCTGGTCCCACGCGAACTCAAAACTCATGTAAATCCAGCCCATCATTTCGTGCGCATCCGCGAGGTTGTCGTCGATCGCCAGCGCCCTCAATGCCGCTTCCCGGGCAAGGGCATGGCCTTCGGCCACATCTCTGAAACCGTACCCGGCGCCGATCGCATACACCCGAGACAGCCCGGCCCAGGCCCGTGCGTCATCTGAGTTGATCGCCAGCGCCCGACGGAACAACTCTTCCGCCCGGAAGGCGGCCTCTTCGGTAAACCGCTGCGCGAAATACATTCCCTGCAGATACAGATTGTAACTTTCGACATTGACCTGCTTTGCCGGCGTCGCCATCCCCAGCAACGTGACATTCATGGCTGTCGAGACCGATTTGGCGATATCGTCCTGCACCGCGAAAATGTCGTCGAGCATGCGGTCGTATGTCTCCGACCACAGATGAAATCCATCGGTGACATTGACCAACTGCGCCGTGATGCGCACACGACTGCCCGCTCGGCGCACACTTCCTTCCAACAGCGTCTCGACGCCCAGTTTGTGTCCGATCTCGCGTAAATCTTCGCGTTTACCCTTGAATGCGAACGATGACGTGCGGCCTGTGACTTTCAACCCCGGATTCTTGGCCAGCACATTGAGCAATTCCTCGGAAAGTCCATCGGAGAAATACTCGTTTTCCGGGTCGGCGCTCATGTTGGTGAACGGCAGCACCGCGATCGACGGTTTTGCGGTGCTGGCTGCCGTCTCCGGTTCGATTGCGGTCTGCGCGCGGAATCGCTGCAACTCTTTGGCCAGCTCGGTGCAGTTTGCAAACCGCTTGGACGGTTTCTTTTCGAGACAGCGAAGGACCAGTTTCTCCAATCCCGACGGAATCTCCTTGCGGGATTCGCGCATCGGGCGCGGCTGCTCGTTGAGAATGCTGTAGAGCAAACCCGCCTCGTGATCGGCGTCGAATGGCAGCCGTTCGGTCAGCATCTGATACATCACCACTCCCAGCGAGTAGATATCGGATGCCGCTGTGGCGTCCTGTCCCTGCGCCATCTCCGGCGGCGCATAGGCGAGCGTCCCGACGGTGCTGCCGGTTTGCGTGAGCCGGGCCGCGCCGCGCAAACTGGCGATGCCGAAGTCGAGCACGCGCACACGGCCGCGCTCGTCGACCATGATGTTCCCCGGCTTCAAGTCGCGATGGATGACACCGGCGTCGTGCGCATGCTGGATGCCATCGGCCATCTGCAACGCCAGGCCGATCAACTCATCGATGGTCCGATGTGTCGATGTGCAGTACTGCTTCAGTGTGGAGCCGCGCACATAGGCCATTATGATGAACGGCTTCCCCTCGAACTCTTCGATCCCGTAGATCGTGACGACGTTGGGATGATCGAGTTTTGAAGCCGCCCTGGCCTCGCGCATCAGCCGCTGCTGCGCCTCGGCGACATTCCACAGCGACGACGGCAGGAACTTGAGCGCCACCTTGCGATCGAGCTTCGTGTCGTCGGCGAGATACACCTCACCCATCCCCCCCGCGCCGAGACTTTCGACGATTCTGTAATGTGAGATGGTCTGCCCGATCATGCGTCAACGGCCCTCATTCGGCCACAGCGCGGCCAAGATAGGCGGGGCAGGGGTCGTATACAATCCGCTTGTCGTTGAATAAGTGTCGGCGCCCCACCACTGCCGTCGGAGCGGTATGGTCTTGCAATCGTGCCAGTATGACGAATGCTCTTACGGCTTCGGGCACTGGTTGCCCGCCAGGCAGGGGTTGCAACCGGGGCCGCCGTTGCGGAAGGCGATGTCGACGAATTTCACGACGTCGAAGACATTGACGATGCAGTCGCAGTTGAGATCCAGACGGCTGAAGTGCGGGCAGCAGTCGTCCGTGTAGACATTCGGCGCGTTGCGGAATGCGACATCGACCGCGATGACCACGTCGAACACGTTGGTGACTCCGTCGGCTTTCGGGTCACCGTGGCGCAGGCAGTTGCAGAACTCGCCGTCGCGGCGGTAGAAGTTGACGCCGCCGTCGTTTTCCCCGATGAACAAGTCCCGGTCGTAGTCGCCGTCAATGTCGGCGAACGCCGCCGCCAGCCGCCAGCCCATTGTCGAACCGGGCAGCGAATCGGGCTGCAGCACGAGCGTGAATGAATCGGGGACTGCTCCCTCGGCCGCTGTGTTGCGCCACCAGGCCAGGCCGAACTCCTCGGCGCCGACCAACAGATCGCGCACGCCGTCGCAATCCCAGTCGATGATCGCCGGGAGCGTGAACGCGCGAAACGCGCGCGGAAGCAGCGTCGAAGTGATCTTCGTCAGCGACGGATTGCCGATGCTGCCGGTGTTTTCGTAGTACAGCAGATTGGCGAAGCCGTTGAAATCCCATTCGCCGATGACCAAATCGACCAATCCGTCGCGATTCCAGTCAACCGGGCGCGGCGTCGCCAGAAAATCGACCTGGATGCCCGCCAGTTGGTTGGAGACCAGCACCGGATTGAAGTTGGTCGTTGAGCCGGTGTTCCGCCAGTATTCCACCCGCCCATGGGCGGCGCCGATCAACAAATCGAGATCATCGTCGTTGTCGAAGTCAACGAGTGCGGGCGCCGAGGAAACACCGACATCGATCCCCATGTAGAAGTCGCTGGTCCGCTCGAAGACCGGATCGGTCCGGGTGCCGATGTTCTCGTAGTGACGCAGCCGCCCGTCGGCCGCGCCGATCAGCATGTCGATATCGCCGTCACCGTCGAGATCGCCGAACGCCGGGACCGCTTCGCTGCGCTCATCGATGCACTTGATAATGTTGGAATCGATGATCGCCAGATCGGGCGAACCGGGGAGACCGTCGTTGCGCAGGTACAACAGATTGTCGATGTCATTGGCGCCGCCCGCGCCAAGCACCATGTCCAAGTCACCGTCGTTGTCCAGATCGCCGAATGCCGTATGGTTGAAACCGAACGTATTCAGGGGCAGATACGCCTCGGAAAGCTCGGTGAGATCCGACGTATCGACCGTGCCGAGATTGGCGAAGTAGTAGAGGTTCGTGTTGTTGATGTCGCCATAGAACAAATCCAGGTCATCGTCATCGTCCAGATCGGCAAAGCTCAGCGCCGAAAACCCGTGCTGCGGATTGTCCGGTGTCTTCAGCCCGCCGGGGAAGGCCAGCACGCTGTCGTAAAACGTCGAGCCGAGCACGAACGATGGATTAGCGGAGTCGCCGTCGTTGCGGTATTGCTCCAGTTGTCCACTGACATTTCCGTAGAAAAAATCGTAGTCGTTGTCATTGTCCAAATCGGCGAAATCGCCGGTATTGTTGAACGCCGTGGGGAATCCGCCGAAGGTCGTGCTGATCAGAGTGAAGACGATATTCTCACCGACCGAATCGTTGCGCCAATAGGCCGTCTGCCCGTTGCGCGCATCGCAGAACAAATCGAGGTCGCCGTCGGCATCGATGTCGCAGAACCGGTGCCACGTGCCGACATCCAGCCCGCCGAAGCGGTCCGACCCAACACTCCAGAGCGGCTGCGACACGGTCCCGACGTTACGGAAATAGCCGAGGATCCCCTTCGATTCACCGACAAACAGATCGAGCAATCCGTCGCCGTCGAAATCCACCAGCGAGGGTTTGGGGCTGTTGATGCCGCCCCAGTACGGAAAGGGGATCGTGTCGCCGTCGCGGATCACCGGCCACGGGGTGATCTCGCGCGTGAACTGGCCATGCGCCGGAATCGCCGCAAACAGCATGACCGACAAAACTGCACCCTGTATGAGTTTTCGCATCACGGCCGGTAACAACAAGTGGGGCAGTGCCAATTTACCTGCGATGGCACCTTTTGTCAATTGACCGCTTCCGGCGGCCCACACATAGTAGCATCGGACAAAGCGGGGCACCGCATCACCGTGACTCAGTATCGTATCCGGACACGCTGAACCCGCCCTCGGGTGACCCCGTGAAACGGTCCCTTGAGATCCGGTCTCTCTCAGTTGCGGATCGCGTCCGTCAGCGAGGTTTTGACAAACGCTGAACATCTTCTGACGTTGATTGAAGATTCGCCGCATTTGTGACAGCCATGGACTATCCTATCTTCGATCCCGGTCCGATCGGACCATCCACTCTGATCGCCGTCATTGCGATCTTGCACGTGGTGATCGCACAATTCGCAGTGGGCGCGGGCATTGCGACTCCCTGGCTGGAGGCACGGGCGCATCGTCGCGGCGATAGGGTCCTCGCCGGTTTTCTGCTGCGTTACGCGCGATTCCTGATTCTGCTGTCGTTTGTCGCCGGTGCGGTGACCGGAGTCGGCATTTGGTTCGTCATCGGATTGATCGCACCCGAGACGACCGCGCTGCTCCTGCGGCAGTTCGTCTGGGGCTGGGCGACCGAGTGGGTCTTCTTTTTGGTCGAGATCATTTCCGGGTACGTGTACTACTTCTACTGGGACCGTCTTCCGACCAGGACCCATATCAAAATCGGTTGGGTCTATGCCGTGGCCGCCTGGGGATCGCTTTTCATCATCAACGGCATCCTCACATTCATGCTGACACCGGGAGATTGGCTGACCACCGGATCGTTCTGGGACGGCTGGCTTAACCCGACCTTTTGGCCCTCGCTGGTGCTGCGTACGATCTCGTCTCTGGCCCTGGCGGGATTGTTCGTCGCCATTGTCGCCAACATCGACCGCACACTCGACCGCGAACAGAAACGTCATGTCATCAATGAGGGCTCAATCTTCCTGGTGCCGCTGGCGTTGATGATCCCGGTCAGCGTTTGGTTTTTCGCACAGTCCCCGCACCAGGCGGGCGGTTTGGTCATGGGCGGCGCGGTGGCCATGTCGCTGTTTTTTGCATTCGGAATCGCTGCGTCGACATTGATCGGGCTGTACGCATACTTCGGACTGATTCGCAACAAACGGTATGTCAGTCTGGAGACGGCGCTCCTGCTGGCGGGAATCGCCCTCGTCGCAACCGGCGCCATGGAGTACGTGCGTGAAGGAATTCGCAAACCGTATGTGGTCTACGATTACCTGTACGCCAATGGTTTGACGCGCGCGCAACTGGAACGCTTCGATCGCGAAGGATTCTTCAGCGAGCCGATGGTCGCCGCTGACGGATTTGAACCGTCAACAGCTACAAGCATCGAACGCGGACGGGTCATCTATAAAATACAATGCCAGCGCTGCCATGCCGTCGATGGATACAATGCCATCCGTCCGCTGATCGACCCGTGGACCATCGAAATGATCCGTGACAACACGCGGCAACTGCATCGCCTCAAACCGTTCATGCCCCCGTTCGGCGGCACCGACTCTGATCTGGAGGATCTCGTCAGCTACCTGGCATCACTGCGGTCCGAGCAGTGGCGGCAATTGGATCGGACAGGACCGGCGGAGGACTCGCAATGAACCCGAATGCCCTGCCCGCGCCGCCGGCGCTGTTTGTGACGCTGCTGGGCGCGACATTCGTGTTGCATCTGGCAGCGCTGGGATTGCTGGTCGCGGCGATCTGGACTCGGTTCGGCGCGGAATGGAGCGAAGCGGGCAGCTATGCGATCGAACCGATCCACCGCGCGGGTATCGTTGGGTTTTCGATGGTGATCACACTCGGTGTCCCGCCGCTGCTGTTCGTGCAGGTGTTGTACGGCAAATACTTCTACGGCTCCTCCATCGGCATCGGGTATCCGTGGCTGGCGATCGTCGGGTATCTGATGATCGGATTCTACTCGCTGTATCTGTCACGTTGGTGTTGGGATCGCCACAACGGTCCCTCGGCAGGCGGAAAGCTGTTCTTGATCCTGACGGTCGCATCGATGATTCTCATCGGGTGGACCTATTCCTGGAATCATCTGCGTTCGTTGTCGACCACGCCGTGGGAATGCTCGGTCACCGCCGCCCAAGTGATGAGCCGTTTGACCGGCTATCTCGGCGCGATCCTGACTGCATCCGCCGCATGCCGTGTCTGGTTTGGACGCGGGTGGCGCACCGCCGTGCCGATACAAACCGGCGCGGCCATCGCCTTCATTGCGGGCGGTGTCCTGGCACTGTATTGGGCGATGACATCGGCCCATGCGACGGGTTCATGGGGATGGGCCGGGCGGCTTTTGCAGTTGGCCGGAGCGCTGGTCTCGATCGGCGCCGGTGTCATCGGTTTGGTGAACCGGGGAATGCTGCTGCGTCTGTTGGCACTGTTGTCGGGGTTCGCTGTTTTATCGGGGATGTCGCTGCAGCGTGAGTCATACCGGCTTTTGGCGATCGGCATCGAGTACGATCCCGCCTTGCGGCCGGTCGATCCCCAGTGGAGCCCGTTGGCGATGTTTTTGCTGGCCGTCGTGATCGGAATCGGCGTCTTGGCGTGGCTGCTGCGGCTCGTACGTCAGGCGCAATCGCAAAGTACCCTGTGACCGTCATAACTGTCCGCATGCCCGCCACGACATCCCTCGATCGCTTCCGCACAGTAGCCGGCGCCGTCGAAACATCAATCCTCATCACCGCATCGAAGTTCATCGCGCGCCTGAGCCCGGCATCCGGCATCGACGATCACGAAGCGGCGCTGAAGACCGCACGCAGCCGTTTCCCCGATGCCTCGCATCACTGCTGGGCATACCGATTGGGCCGACCCGATGTTCTGATTGATCGATCGTCCGACGCCGGAGAACCCAATGGCACCGCCGGACGTCCCATTCTGGATGCGCTTCGCAGCGCACAGTTGGAAAACGTCTCCTGTATTGTGACGCGCTATTTCGGCGGCACCAAACTCGGGACCGGCGGCCTGGTCCGCGCCTATGGCGATGCCGCGCGCGCAGCCATTGCTGAAGCGAGCATCGTCGAACGCACAATCGTGCGTGAGATCAGCTTATCGTTTGAGCACTCCGCCACCGGCGCGGTCTACCGCGTGCTGGAAGAGTTGGGGCTGCACCTGCGTCCCGGTCAGTATGACGAACGCGCCCACGGCACCGTGCTCGTGCCCCTGTCACTGTTGCGCACGCTGATCGACCGGCTGGAAGCATCGGCGAGGGGGATGCACAAGATCATAACAGGAAAACTGGAGCTAATCTGACATCACGGCAACGCAGAAGTACGGGCGCGGTCTCCGCACCCCGCCGTGCGGGCGAGTATCTCCATGCAAAGGCGTCCTAAACGGGCTCACATGCACGGATTGCAAAACACCATCGCCGGGTTGCCCGCACGGAACGAGACGTCGACTAAAGCAACCACATCAAAGACGTTTATCACGTCGTCGCAGGTGACATCAGCCCGATCGTACGGGCAGGTGACTTCGCGCGGCGCGGGCTGACCGCTGCGGAATGCGTAATCGACACACGCCACAACATCGAAAACGTTGTAGACGCCGTCACGGGTGATGTCGCCGTGCGGGTCGCCCGGGCTGCCGCAGTCGCACTCTTCGTGCGTGTCGAAGTACACATCGCCGCTATCGTCATCGTCGACTCCGAAACGGAAGTTGTAATCAAAGCTCGTGATCTCATACTGCCCAGGCACAGGATTGGGGATACGCAGTTTGACGTAACGGACGGTGAATGCCGTGTCGGGATCGAAGACAACCGGGATCGGAACACTGCCCAAGCCCATCTGCGACGGCAGAGCGTTTGCATCCTCGGCGATTGTGAGCGTGTGTATCTGGACGTTTTGCGCTGACCACCAGACTTCCCAGGCAGGCGGAATCGCGCCGTCTTTCCAGTCGATGGTCACGCCTCCTACGGGATATGGGTAGTCGGCCAGCAAATCGACGTCGATTTCGACATGACTGCCCACCGGGTGCATACCCGCGGGGATGGTCCACGACTGGCCCTCGCCGATGGGAATGGACGCTCCGCCCAGTGTTACCAGCGTCGAATTCGTCGAGATTGATTTCTGCGCCGATGTTGTGGCAAAGTACGCGGCAAACTTCCCCATGCCGGTCGAGTCCTCGTCTTCATCCTGATCAGGCAGTACCAGATTGCCAAAGTACGGACCGATCCGTGTAATGATCCGGTCGTCGTCGCAATAGGGATTGCCGTCGTCGTCCAGGTCGATCCCCCAGCCGCGAATCTTGTAGACGTACGAGTTCTTGAGCGAGACATCTCCCAGTGTCGTGTATTGGAGGATGTCCCGGTACCATGTCGTGCGGACATGCGCCCAATCGGCGTCGGAACCGTACACATCGGGGCCGCTGTCGTAGGCGATGTTGCCGTCGATGACACAGACATCGATCTGTCGCACGACGCCGTTGAGGTAATGCACAATGATCGAGTCGATCAGTTGGCTGTGGCCTATGCCGTCGGTCTCAATCCACTCGCCGGTGAGCGTGTCATAGCTGTCGAGAACCTGGTATGCGCCGGGGCAGGGACCATTGACGCCGGGGATGAAATTTTCGTAATCGAGACGGCTGCCCCACGCCCAGCGACCGTGGCTGCCGTCGGGTTCCAGCAAGTCGCCGAAAATCATCTCGATCTGGTACCACTCCCGCAGTTCCTGGATGCCCCAAACGTATTTGCTCGGATGCATTTCCGACACGTACCCGTCGTTGCGCGGCACGTCGACCACATTGTGCCAGTACCCGATGACTTCGGTGCACCACGAGCTACGGGGATACCGGTCGATGAAGTCGGGGTCGTAGTGGGCCGCATGATGCGCGGCATCGGGACTTGTCAGATATAGCTGCATCTGCCAGTACGGTTGGCCGCCATGTTCGATGCACGACGTGGTCGTGCCCAGTGTGCGTTCCGCGACATCGGGCACATTGGGCAGAAAGGGCCCGAACAGCGGCCACTCGCCGCCGGAGACATAGCACGGGCACTCATGCATGTCAGGAACAAAATCACCGCCGATACAGTCGCTTGGCGTCGACGTGGGTCGCAATACAAACGCAACCACCGCCATGCTCAGGAGCAAGCTTGGAGCGCGCATTGGAACTGCCTCCTACTGTGGAACTGTCGAGGACGCCGCTGCGAGATGGCGGGCGCCGGTGCGGGCGGCGTGGTGATGCCAAACGATCTTAATTATAGTCTAACGAATCGACTAATCGTTGGCAAGCTATAGCAACCTCATTGCAGATAAACAGCTTTCAGTACCGCCTGTAGGGGCACGGCGCGCCGTGCCCCTACAGATTGTGTGAGGCGCACTCTATAAGCACGGATTGCAGAACGCGAGCGCCGGATCTCCGGCGCGGAACGCCACGTCGACAAACTTCACCACGTCGAAGACATTGGTGACGCCATTGCAGTCGACATCGGTACGCTCCCGCGGACATCCTGCATCCGTGACCGGCGTTCCGGCGCGAAATGCGACATCGACCGCGACGACGACATCAAAAACGTTGACCACCCCGTCACAGACCGGGTTGGGGGCCGGATCGGCAAAGCACGGCAGACAGTCGCACGAGCCGCTGCCGGCTGCACCGTACCAGAATCCGATTCCCGCTTGGTAGTTCTCCGACATCGCGCTGCCAATGGCCGATTGTCCGATCGATGACGACAGTTTATAGCTTGGCGACATCGTATTAATCGCGCCGCCGCCGTTGATCGACTGCCAGGGGATGTCGTAGTTGGCATTCGCCTCGTGAACTGTTGCGGGCGGAGCCGTTTGATTCGACGGCGTCACACTCTCCGGCGCAACCGCCGCATCATTCGCAGGCTGTTCGACAGCGGATGTGGTCGAAGTTGCGGTGCTCTGATCCACGGTGGACTCCTGCTTGGGCGTCGCCGCCAGAAGCAAGAGTGACAAAGCCGGAATCAAACTCCCGACTGCGATCGAGATCGGTTTTGAGTTTTTCATCGGGTGTCTCCCATCGACGAAACCTCGTGTCCATCTGCCAACCGTGCCTCCAATGCTTCGATGCGCTTCTGTTGTTCCTTCAGCCTTTCAATTTCCGCACGTTGAGATTCAAGCTGACGCCTGAGTTCCTGATTCAGCGCGTAGAGCGCTTGGATTGACGCAAGCGCCACACCATCGGCATCAACCGAAGTGATGTGTCGGTCGTCCTCTCCAACTTCGAAGGCAGCGTAGAAATCTTGAGCCATGGGCCCGATGTGCCTGATCTCGGCATCTTGGCTAATGTATCTCCAAGTTGACATTGGCATGGCGGCGACTTTCTCAAGAATGGATGCGACATCAACAGATTCTATATCGGCCTTAAGATTTCTGTCAGAGAGAGACGACCAAGACCCTCCACCTGAAGCAACTTGAACTCCGGTAGATGGCGTACAACCGCTTACTCCCGTGACAAAGCGAACCCCTCCTGTCGCTCGAGCAGCGAATTCGTTACTAGCTATGGATTGGAAAAAGCAATTCAGGGAATCAGCCCATAGGAATGTTCCTCCGTGAGAGGCAAGTACTTCCGTGTTCCGTCCAGCTGCCAAGGAATGGGGAGCGCGAATGAGGTTACCATCCCCGCCCGGAACGGTCGAGTATCGGGCGTTTGCGTAGATATGGTTGGAGCCTCCTCCTATCGCCGCTGCGTCTGCCCCAGCATCGATCTGATTACCGAAGCCGCCCGCGATCGTGGCACCTGTCACGCCGGGATCAATGTCATTCTGATCGCCGCCGCCTATGACAGATAGTTCTCCCTCATTGACGCAGTGAGATCCGCCGGCAACTACTGACGCGATTGCGATTGCTTGGTTGTTCCAGCCGCCGCCTACACTGGCGTACTGTCCAACCGCCCGATTGCCGTTTCCACCACTGACGGTGGCGGATGATCCGATTGATAGATTGGAGCGTCCTCCCCCGATCGTTGAATAACCGCCGGAGGCCGAGTTTGAGTCGGTCGCTGTGAATCCACCGCCCCCACCAACAGTAGAGTAGTCACCCCGGGCCCTGTTATGCATACCACCACCGATTGTCGACCACTGTCCACTCGCGGTGTCCGATTCTCCGCCACCAATCGTGCTGTAATTGCCGATTGCGGCGTTGAAGGTCCCACCTCCCACTGTCGCAATCGTGCCATCTGCCTTATTGACACGTCCACCACTTATCACGGCAAGTTCACCACTCGCAACATTGCCAAACCCGCCGCCGACGGTCGCGTGGTTATTACCGGCAATATTCCGTTGGCCGCCTCCGACAGCAGTGTACTGACCATGTGCGGAGTTTGAATCCGAGGGTGTACCCCCTCCGCCACCACTGATGACAGAGTAATCCCCACGGGCATTATTGTTTCCTCCCGCGACAAATGCGCCGCTACCTGTATTTGCATGCCCGCTTCCAATGGTGGCTTTCGCAGTGGCCCTGATTTCGCCATCCACATCAAGATTGCTGGCGATCGAGACATCGCCCGTGATGGCTCCGCCGGTGGAGCCGTCCACCGTCGCCACGCGATGCGCGTACGGGACTGTGACGAACCGAATCCGTGGGATCATCTCACCGTCACCTTCGACATCGATCCCCAGCCAGCGGTCGCTTGCGGAGAAAATCGACTCATCGAGTGCCACACTGGTTCCTAACAGGACATTGAAGAGTCCCAGCGCGTCGGATGTGATATTCTGGGTTTCCTCCCAGACGGGCAAACCGCCCGCCGGGGTCGGGTAGATGCGAAAAGTGACCGAAAAGGTCCCGGTCTGTGGATCGCCGTCGCCGTCCTTGAGAATGCCTTGATAGTTGATGAGCGACGGGACAGCGGCTTCGACGACGCCAGTCGTCGCGACCAGAATGGCCATCGACACCAACACCGCGTACGACACAAATCGCACTGTGTGTTTCATAGAATTGCCTCCGCGCTGAAAACGATTCAGCAGTAATGTTTTGTTGGTCCAGATCGCGAGAATCAGGCTCTGGACGGGCCGTGGGATGACGATGAAAAGTTACACAGGAGAGTCGGGTAACGCAAGGGGCTAACCCACGCATAGTCGGTCAATCCGGCACAGAAGCGCCGCACGCTCTCACTGATCCAGTCTGGAAAACCGGCCGTCTATCCCTTTCAAGGGGGAGAATGAGCTGCGGAAGCCATTGCTGCGCACAGGAATGCGCTACCGGGAGACTAATTCATCATTCGAAGGATCTTGTAGTAAGCATCGCGGGCGGGACGGTATTTCGGATTCAGTTCCAAGGCGCGGCGGTATTCGGAAAACGCTTTGTCGAAGGCGTATTTCTTTTCGAAGGCGCGCCCGAGATTGAAGTGAGCGAAATAGCGCGGGTCATAGCGCCGTGACTTGACCGCGCGACGCAGGTAGGGGATCGCTTCATCGATCTCCCCCTTCTCCAGCAGATACGCGCCGATGTCGTTGTAGGGATTGCCGTAGTCGGGATCCAGCGAGATCGCGATTTTGCAAAACTCGATCGCCTGATCGAAGTCGCCCAACAGCGCCAGCGACCAGCCAAGGTAGGTGTACGCCTCGGCGGTGGGATACATCTTGATCGACCGGCGAAAGTAGTGCGCCGCGTCGCGATTGAACTCCATCTCCAAAAAATCCAGGCCCATCGCGAAGTACTTCTCGGCAAACTGCATGCGCTTGCGCCGCGTCATCGACATCCGTGGCTCCCTCAGTATCCGGCCTAAAACTGTCGCCGGTACAAGTAAAGATATTCCCAGACCGGGAGGTATGCAATCAGCAGCGCCTTGGTGATGAAGAGATGAATACCGGCAGCGATTCGGCGGGCGCGACAGTGCTGCGCCTAACGATCGGGCCCAAATGTCAGAAGGAGTTCCCCCCTCACCTGGGAACTCCTTCCACCCCACTTCGTCAGCGCCCCTTCACCGCTTTTGCTGACGACTCTGTCTCCAGAGTCTGACTTGGGTACTAACAATCGACGTGCCAATCGGCCCGACCCGGCGAAGAACATGTAATCTGTTGTCTTGTTGAGGATTGCGAGGAACGGTCATCCGTTGAGGAATCACCTGAAAGCGCGCCGAACGCAGTCTTTGCGTCGAAGGTCTGGCTGCTGCGAATCGAGAGCGGTAACCCGTTGTTAATAGTCGTGCCCGCCCGGCGCACAAGCTGCGACGCAGAAACGCAGCTTCGCACAAAGTCAGGTCGATTAGACCACTCGACTGTTTGCCAAGACGCTTGTAACCGTGCGATCAACCGCGTATTGTCGATGGGATTCCGATTGAGGAGTGAAAATGACACCTGACGTGATGATTTGCGAAGGAGCGCGGACTCCATTCGGGGAGTTTTGCCGCTCGCTGAAGGATGTCTCCGCCATCGATTTGGGCGCGCACGCCGCCAAAGCGGCGATGGCCAAGTCCAATGTCAAACCCGAGACCGTGGACCATGTCATCATGGGCAACGCCACTCAGACATCCGGCGATGCGTTGTATGGCGCGCGTCATGTCGGCCTCAAGTCCGGCGTGCCGATCACTACGCCGGGGCTGACGGTCAATCGCATTTGCGGGTCGGGCTTGCAGGCGATTGTCTCGGCAGCGCAACTGATCCAACTCGGCGATGCGCAGATCGTGCTCGCCGGCGGCATGGAAAACATGTCGCAGACCCCGCATGTCATCCGTGGCGCGCGCTGGGGCATCCCCTTGGGACAAGCGCCGATGGAAGACCAGCTCTGGACGGCGCTGACCGATCCCTTCTGCGGATTGAACATGGCGCAGACCGCCGAGAAGCTTGCCGAACAACATGGAATCACGCGACGCGACGCCGATCAATACGCGCTGCGTTCCTTTACCGCGGCTCAGAATGCGCGTCAGAAGTGCTGGCTCTCCTCGGAGATCGCGCCGGTCGAATTGCCGGGACGGAGAGGCGAGACGATCACGATCAAAGACGACGAACATATTCGTGAGACATCGCTGGAGCAATTGGCCGCGCTGAAGCCGGTGTTCAAGAAGGACGGGATTGTCACTGCCGGCAACGCCTCCGGCATCAACGATGGCGCGGCGGTGTTGGTGATCGCCTCAAAGCAAGTGGCCGAGAAGCACGGATTGAAAGTCCTCGGACGTCTCGTTTCCTATGGCATCGCCGGTGTTCCGCCGGAGATCATGGGGATCGGCCCGGTCGATGCGATCAAGCTGGCATTGCAGCGCGCCAAGCTCGACCTCAGGGACCTCGACTTGGTCGAAATCAACGAGGCATTCGCGGCGCAATACCTCGCCTGCGAGAAGGCGCTCGGCCTCCCGCGCGAAAAAGCCAACGTCAACGGCGGCGCGGTCGCCATCGGCCATCCACTCGGCGCCTCGGGCGCGCGGCTGACGCTCACGCTCTTGTATGAAATGCACCGCCGTGGATCGCGCTACGGCTGCGCCTCGCTCTGCATCGGCGGCGGCCAGGGCATCGCCGCGATTTATGAGCGGGTGGGGTAGCGCTTTGTCCGACCGGCACGTATGAAAGAACGCAACAAGCCGTTAGCGAACGCGCCATTCAGCTATCGCCCGCTGAAAGGCAATCGTGTGCAACTGCTGTATGGGGGACGGGTTGTCGTAACTCTGTCGAGTGCGGAAGGCGCGAAGTTTCTCACGAAAGTCGCCGCGTGTCCGCCGGAAGACGCACAACTGTTGCTGGCGCGTGCGACGAAAAACTTCAAGCGCGGCAACGAACGGCAGAAGCAGAACTAGGGATCGCCGTCGCAGCGACCGGCGAAAGCTCCCAGCCCAGTCCGGTAGGGGCACGGCCCCGCAAGCGGGATCTTCGACGCGCCGTGCCCCGATGGGACTTGTCAAAACCTGACAACAATTGTCAACACCGCACTTCTCCACTCCACAACTGACGCGCTTCCGTCGTATTTTGGCCCTTGGTTGGTTTTGGGAGGGCGAGGGTTCTGCCGAGCCTAAAGCGAGGTTCGGTAAAACCGCGCCCTCCCAAGGCAGATGAATCGTGACATGAATACGCCCGAAGGACTCGACAAGATTTTCAAACCCCGTTCGGTGGCGGTCATCGGTGCGACCAGCCGTCCGGGGACCATCGGGCGCGAGCTGACCCACAACCTCATCGCCTTCGATTTCAAAGGCAAAATCTTCCCGGTCAACCCGACCGCACAATACATCCACTCGATTAAGTGCTACCCATCGGTGCTCGACATTCCCGATCCGGTCGATCTGGCGATGATCGTCGTGCGCCGCGATCTGGTTTTGGGAATTGTCGAGGAATGCGGGCAGAAGGGTGTCGGCGGGATCGTCATCATCACCGCCGGGTTTCGCGAGACCGGAGCTGAGGGCGCGGCGCTCGAAGACCGGATCATGGAGCGCTGCCGTCACTACAAGATGCGCCTGATCGGTCCCAATTGCTTTGGCGTCATCAACACCAATGAGTCGGTCTCGCTGAATGCGACTTTTGCGCGCACGCCGCCGTTGCCGGGCCGGATCGGCTTCATGTCGCAGTCGGGGGCGCTGGGCGAGGCGATTCTCAATCACGCGCGACGGTTGGGCATCGGCTTTTCGATGTTCGCCTCGGTCGGCAACAAGACCGATGTCTCCGGCAACACGCTGCTGTCATACTGGCGCGACGATCCCGACACGCAAATCATCCTGCTGTATCTCGAAAGCTTCGGCGATGCGGAATCGTTCACCCGCATTGCGCGCGAGGTCTCGCGCAGCAAGCCGATCATCGCGGTCAAGTCGGGCAAGACCTTCGCCGGGGCGCGGGCGACCATCTCGCACACCGGGGCGATGGCCGGGCACGACATCGGCGTCGATGCGCTCTTTGACCAATGCGGCGTGCTGCGGGTCGAATCGATGGAGGAGCTCTTCGATCTGGCGCTGGCGATGGACCGTCAGCCGGTCCCCCGGGGAAACCGTGTGGCGATTCTTACCAATGCCGGCGGTCCCGGAATCCTGGCGACCGATGCGGCGGTCAACTCCGGGCTGGAAATGGCGACGCTGGCGGACAAGACGGTCGCCACGCTACGGGCGAACCTTCCGGCGGCGGCCGCCACCGGCAATCCGGTCGACATGATCGCCTCGGCCGACGGCAAGGACTATCGCATGGCGCTGGATGCCTTGTTCGCCGACGCCAATGTCGACGCACTCATCTGCATCTTCGTGCCGCCGGTGATGATCGATGAACTGGCGGTGGCCGAAGCGATCATCGACGCGCGCGGCGGCACCGACAAGCCGCTGCTGGCCTGCTTCATGGGCCCGGGCGAGGGCATGGCAGGTTCCGCGCGTCTGAAGAGCGCCGGAATCCCGGTTTATACCTTTCCTGAAGAAATCGCCAACGTCTATCGGATGATGCACAAGTACAACGTGTGGCGCGCCCGTCCGGCGCGCGGCGCCGGCCCGGTCCCCGACCGTGTCGAGCAGGCAAGGCGAAAACTCACGGAACTGGCCGCAGCCGGCACACAGCAGCTCTCCGGACAAACCGCCGGGGAGGTGCTGGCGATGGCGGGCATTCCGACTGCCCCGCTGCGAACCGCGGCCGACCCCACCGCAGCGGTCTCAATCGCCGAATCATTGGGATATCCGGTCGTACTGAAGCTGGAAGCCGATGGACTCACCCACAAGACGGAAATCGGCGGCGTGATCGTCGATATTCGTACGGCCGACGAGGTGACCCGGCACTACGCCCAACTGATCATGCGCGCGCAGAAGAGCAAGCTGATGCATCCGCGCATCGCGGTGCAGGCGATGGTGGACGGCGGAGTCGAAATGGCGCTGGGCATGGTGCGCGATCCCAAGTTCGGCCCGCTGGTGATGTGCGGACTCGGGGGGGTTTTTATCGAAGTCGTCCGCGACATCGCCTTTCGACTGCCGCCGGTCACGCGGGAGGATGCCCGGGAAATGGTCGAGTCGCTGAAGGGATACAAACTGTTGACCGGATACCGAGGCGCGCCGCCATGCGATTTAAATCCCCTGCTCGATGCGCTCGTCGCCATATCGCAATTGGTCTCCGGGATGCCATGCCTGCACGAGCTGGACATCAATCCTTTTGTGGTGACTCCGGCCGGGGAGACCAGTTGCGCCATCGACGCCCGCATCCTCTTCGCAGACTCGGTGTAATCGGCAATTCCTCCCTCATTGCCATCAATCAAACGGCCCCTCGCGTGAGGGGCCGTTTGCCGATCTTAGGGGAGAACAACTTCCCGGTACTGCTTGCAGGGTTATTTGGAAAGCACTACCTGGGCCATGGAAAGCTGCCCTCCCGAGGGACTCGGATTATCGGTTGTCCCCATCCCTTGATTGACGTGAATGCGGGCTGAGGGACCGACAGACATCAGATTTGGGTTTCCCGACCAGATGCAAATTACCGGCGATTGCCGATTCTGTCAACACTTCAAAACAGGCGAATGACAATTCCGTGACGCCGATGCCGCTACGAGCACGGGAGCGGCTGCGGTCCGGCACGGAAGACATGGTTGACGAGCGCCACGACATCGAAGACGTTGATGGTCCCGTCGCAATTGAGATCGCCCACCGCGAACGGACACGGCGCCGCTCCGTTGCGGAATGCCGTCGAGACAAGGTAGACGACATCAAAGACATTGAATACGCCGTTGTGATCCACGTCGCCGATCAGCGAATAGGGCACTGTAACGGTGCCGTCCTGAATGCGAATGCGCCGTTCATAGACAACGAGCGAGTCGAATAGCAGCGTCGTATCGGGATTCACGATCGTCGTGTCGGGCATGCCGTAATAGACCGAATCATTCCCCGGGATGACCTTCCCCTTGGTGTCGGAAAAATAGGTGCCGACCGTATTGATGTCGAACGTCACCACACGATCGGAATCCGAGTCGGGGATCTCACAGGCCATTTGACCGATGACCTTGATCAGCACACCCTGCACGAAGGGCACGATCGGCAGCGGGTACTGGTCGCCGTCGACGTCGGCGATTCCGGTCAAGCGGATGTTCAGACCGCCGAACGTGTTTGCCTGGGTGAAGTCCCACTGTTGGACAAGTGTTCCCTGGGTCGTGGACGGCACCACCGCCAGAGTGCACGCCTCCTCGATGATCTCATCGCACACCGGGGGATTGGCGCATTCGTAGCAGGTGGTCGCGATCGTGTCCGATTCATACACCATCAGGTCCGGACGCGAGAGCGTGATCGACAACTGAAATCCCTGGACGGAGTCCGTCAGGTTGTCCAGGATGACCGAGACCGGCACACCGGTTCCCGGCGAGCCCAGCGTATCGCCGATGTCGACCGTCAGAACCGTGTCATGATAGATCGTCGTATCCTCGCCCGTGCGGATGATTGTGGCCTCCGCCGATGCCGGGATTAGCGCGGCGCACACGATCAAGACGGCAACGATCCCGAGCATCTGGATCCAGTTGTTACGGGGCATGGACTACTCCTTGCAGTTGAGGGACCTACGGCGTTGCATCCGGTCGCATGCGCATGGACCTGTCGCATGTGGGCACGTCCGCGACCCGAGGCGCGGTCGCCCTCAAGGTGGTCCCACACCTTGTGGACCTGCGTCTGTTATCGTTTATCGAACCGATGAACGCATCGCTCGAGCGCCGAAATCACCACAACGACCTGAGCTTGAATCGGTCCGACAAACCGTGCGCAGTTTTAAATGGCTGCAACTCCCGTTACTTCATCCGTCAAGTCTCGCTTGACGTCCTAGGCAGAAAAAAAGAGGTATTGGGGCCCGGCATTTTCACCTCAGCCCACCAGTCATTGACCATAATTAGCAGGAAGATTGGCAATTGTCAAGCGGTTGGGACGCAAAACTGAAGCGTCGCGACGCCATCGACACTTAACGCAGCACACACAGCCGGGCCGAATGCCCACAATACATTGACACACTGTGAGTTACGCGAATTGACGGCCGTCCATGGCCCCTCGATTAAATCTTTGTTCATCAATAGCCTTTGCACTTTTCTTGTGTCGCACTGGTCGAGCGTGTGATCACCGGGTTGTACAACTCTCCGCGAGTATTGGCCACAAACGTCCCCATCGGTTCAAATCGCACGATCGCGCTATCGGAGCGCGACACGATGCCTGCTACCGACGGCTTCGCTGTCAGCGGCAACCTGAACAGCAGTCCGCGGCTGAGAGGCGGCAACGCTTTGGCGACTACAGAATCTTGCGCTATCATCTGCGACAGCAGCGTGACTTTTGCCGTGAACAGATTCGGGCTGCTGGCGCCGACATACTCCCACTCCGACAGCAGTCCGCCGCTGGTGTCACAACGCAGCTCGGTGCCTGACAGCGCGCGCAGCGGGGCCGTCGCCGAATCGTCGCGGTGCACGGGCGCAGCGCTGTTGAACCGGAGTGAATCCGGACGCTGGAAGGAGAACAGATCGGGACGATCCCAGGTCAGCAGTGCTTCGATACCGGCGATCGAATCGGGCGAGGACAAAAGCCAACATTCCAGCGACTGCGGACAGCCGGACGCATCAGCCGCAATCCGTAGCTCCAGGGTCACGGGGCCGGCGTTCGCCGGTGACGCCGATTTCGTGGTCTCGGCCCTCGCGGCGCCGGCCGCGACGAGTGCCGCAACGACGTATCGAATCATGGAATATCGCATCATCTCAACCCCTCAGGGTTATAACCCGCTCCTCACGCAATATCGGTTGATACACCGACGAATCCAAACGCGGTGCAGTCTCATATCGGCCAGTGGCGTACATTCCCGATGACATGGCGACACCATCGTCGAAAAACGCCCGCGTGTCGCTGACCGTCGGCAATCTGTTCGTCCGCTACGGCGGGTACACGGCTGTCAACGACGTCAGTTTTGAAGTCGGCGGCGGGACGATTCTCGGGATCATCGGTCCCTCCGGCGCGGGGAAATCGTCGATTCTGGCCGCGCTGACCGGACTGATTGCTTCGACCGGCGTCGTTCGTTTCGACGGCACCGATCTGGGCAATCGGCCGCCGCAACAACGACGTTTCGCCAATGTCTATCAGGATCACCGACTGTATGATTGGATGACGCTCGCCGAGAATGTGGCATTTCCCTGTCGGGCGCAGCGGTGGCCCCCACACCGAACCGCCATCGCTGTCGACCGGTTGCTCAGGGAATTTGGTTTATCCGATCGAGCGGATCGCCCGGCCAGACTTCTCTCCGGGGGCGAGGCGCAGCGTGCCGCACTGGCCCGTGCGCTGGTCTTTGAACCTCAGGCGCTTCTGTTGGATGAACCCTTCTCCGATCTGGATCCGCCGTTGCGCGGACGTTTGCGTGACCATGTCGCCAGACTGGTGCGAGAACGCGGCATACCGACGATCCTCGTCACGCACGATCGCGATGAAGCGTTGTCTGTTTGCGATCGTCTGGGGATCTTGATCAACGGCGTTCTGCGGCAGTGCGGCGCGCCGCCCGAACTGCTCAACAATCCGGCCGACTCCGAAACCGCGGAGTTCCTCGGTTACGCCAACAGTATGAACGGCACCGTCACACAACTGCGCGGCGGCGTTATCGAGTTTAAGGCCAACGGGCGACGCTGGATCGGCCGGTCTGGAAACGGCCGTCAGTTTGCCGAGGGTGAACACGTGCGGGCACTATTCCGTCCGGCGGATGTGCTCCCCGCCGGCAACGAGCCGCCCGATGCGCCCAATGGAGTGAGCACAACTTGTCTGCAGGTGACGGTCACCGAGCATGTCCGGCGGATCGCATTGGCCGCACCCGCGACGGACCCATGGGTCGCCCACTGGCCGATGGATCTCCCGGTCACTCCCGGTTCGACGGTTCACTGCCGGATCGCCCCGGAGCGACTGCTCGTCTACCTTTAAGATCGCCATGACCGATGGCCGTTTCCAGACCGGTCAATCCACCCATTCGGCGATAAAGACGTTCGTCTCGTACGGTTCTGAGTTGTTGCGATTCGACGCCCAGACCAGTTTGGTCCCGTCGTGATTGAACATGGGAAAACCGTCGAAAGTCTCGTTGGTCGTGATCCGCCGCAGCCCGGAGCCGTCGATGTTGATGATGTACAAGTCAAAGTTGCGACCGTGCGGATCGTCCATGTTTGACGCAAAGATCAGTCGTTTGCCGTCGGGATGGAAATACGGACAGAAACTGGCTGCCGCAAAGTCGGTGATCTTCGTCTTGCTGCTGCCATCGGCGTCCATGACGTACAACTCCAGTTTGCCGGGACGGATCAACCCCTGCTTCAGCAGGCCCCGGTAGTCGGCCGCCTCAGCGGAATCGGCGGGACGGCTGGCGCGGTAGCAGATCTTGCTGCCATCAGCGGAAAAGAATGCGCCGCCGTCGTAACCCACCTCGTGGGTCAAACGGATGACGTTCGAGCCGTCCGGATTCATCGTATACAACTCCAGATCGCCGTCGCGCACGGACGTGAACAGTATCTTCGAGCCGTCCGGCGAGTAGACCGCCTCGGCATCGTAGCCCGGCGTCGTCGTCAGGCGCTTGATGTCCGAGCCGTCGGGATTGACCGAAAAGACGTCGAATCCTTCGTACAAGGCCCAGACATACCCCTGCGACCGATCCGGCTTGGGCGGGCACGAATCATCGACCAGATACGTCGAGCAGTAGATGACGCGCTTCCCATCGGGCGCGAAGAACGAACATGTGGTGACGCCGCCCGGAACCGAAACCTGCCGGACGTCGCCGCCGTCGATGTTCATACTGAAAATTCGGTCGCAGTCGTAGCCGTCGCGCGTGGTCTGAAAAATCAACCGGTCGCCGGTGCTGTTGAAATACGCCTCAGCGTTTTGTCCGCCAAACGTCAACTGACGGATGTTGCGCAGGTGGGTCTCGCCGGGAAATGCGAGCGAATCGATCGGTGCCGCCCCCGATCCGCCCGATTCGCCCCCGCCTTGAAAGGCCCGTGCGAAGCGAACACGCTCGGAGAGCGTCGGGTGGCTGTATCGCCAGAATCGTATGAACGGATGCGGATCGGGATTGGCCAGATTGGCGCTGGCGAGCTTTTCGAATGCGCCCTCCGCGGCCGCCGCGTTGCGTGTCGCCTCCAAACCAAAGATGTCCGCCTGATGCTCGATGTGTCGGCCGAAACCGTTGACCAGCGGCTCGCTGAGGAAGCTGCAAACGCTGAGAAACAGCGCAATCAACGGCAAACTGGCATAGCTCGACAGGCGATCGAACCCGAAACGCTCGGTGTGCATGGCAATGATCCTTGTCATGTAGCGGTGAATGAGGTACGCAAAGATAAACAGCATCATCACGGCGATTCCGAACCCGATCCAGACGTGATTCAGCACGTAGTGTCCCATTTCATGCCCCACGACAAAGAGAACCTCGTCGGGCGACATGGTCGCGATCAGGTTGTCGAAGAGCACGATGCGCTTGGTCTTGCGCAGTCCGGTGACATAGGCGTTGAGCTTCTTGGTTTCCCGCGAAGCGTCGAGCACGAAGACGCGCGACTCGTCGATCCCCGACCGGGACGCCAAATCCAGAATCCGGGTCTTCAGCGGACCTTCGTCCATCGGGCTTTGCTTGTAGAAAAGCGGCGTGATGATCAGGGGAGAAAGAACAATCAGGAAAAACAGGATCGGCACCGAGACCACGCCGACCCAGGCCCACCAGCTTTTGGGACAACGACGGATCAGCGCATAGAGAATCCAGACAAAAACAGCCAGGAGTACGAACGAAACCCCAAAGCCCTTGGCCCAGTCGAGCATGAATGCCCCGACCGTCTGGTTGGACAGTTCATACTGATGCTCGAGCACATAACCGAGGTAGTAGGTCAACGGCAGCGAGGCCGCCTCGGACACGGCCATGAAGAGCAAAAGAAAGATCAGCATCGTGAAGAAACGACGGCGCCCGACGCGTTCGGCCCACGCCAGCATGCGTGCGGCAAACCCGGTGTAGAGAATGACCAGCAGTACCAGCGCCGAATACGCAAAAGTGACAAAGTAGAAGATGTTCCTGGTGGTCGAGTATGCGATCGCCTCCGCGCGGCGTTCCGGAGTCATCTCTCCCCAGCCGGGATCATCTGCGGTCGCGATGGCGGTATCGTGCGCGGCAGTGGCCGCATCCTGGGCGTGACAGGACCCGCCAATCGGCGCCGTTAGGAGCGTCACCAGCAACATCGCCGCTCCCCAAACTGCCCCGTGTGAGAAATGTCGAATAGCCCACCCGTTCACAACGGCAATCTATGACACCGTGTGCGGAACGGGCAATTGCAATGGAGAATCACCCGTCTATTCTGACAACGGCGCGCTGCGGGGGGGTCTAAGAGCGCGGCGCCGCGCCGCGTTCGACCCTGGCACCGTGGCGCTTTGGCCATGAAGAAATCAGCATTAGACGCTCGCTGAGGATCGAATTGACAACGCGTGAGAAATGACCCGGCGCCAACTGCTGCAACGACAGCGGATGCCAGTACATCTTGTTGGGGGCACGGCGGGATTCGGACACGGTGGCCCTCCCTTTGTCGGAAACCGATTCGACAACCGTTGGAACCATCGTGCGTCAGAAAGCCCGTTGTTGATGGAGCCCCGATTAAGCCAAGTTGAAATCCCGGTAAATCGGGGCGAGGTGATGCTATACAGCGATTCGGGCACGACTCCCGGTCGGTGCCGGCCGGACTCAACGTTTCGGCCGGGTCTCCGGGCCGGTTCGCGGCAGGCCCAGCGGTGTCAATGTCAGGTGTCCCGCCAGAATATGATCGACGACGCTCACCAATCGATTGGGCGGGAGTTGCTGGAGCGCCAGCGGATGCCAGCAAAACTTCGCGGGCCGTCGGTTCCGTTCCATCGCACACCTCCGTACCGGCGATCTATGGCCATCACGAGGAGGTGGTGAGGGTTCCTTCCCCGCACGCGTCAACGATCGGGAAGATCGGCTTGCTGGCTTGACGGTGAGGCGACGGTCTTCCTATGTCAAATACGTACCGTCGCCGAATTGCGTGAGCAAAATCGTGACCCTGTGATCGTGCGCGTCATTTTCCCGATTGACTCCGCGCACCGGCACGCGACAGTATCGTCGGTCGTCTGCCGGCTCCGGCGTGTCCGGGGCGTTCTGTTGCACGGACACAACACAGACGAAAATTCGGGACAATTGACGTATCATGCGCGTCATGCGAGACGGATTCCAAAAGCTCCTGGGCACCGCCGATCTGCTGCCCGAGGAATCGGCGCGCTGGACGCACGCGGAAGCGATCGTCCGCGCCACGATGCGGCGATTCGGTTTCGGGGAGATTCGCACCCCGATCATGGAGCCGACCGGCCTCTTCGAAAAAGGAACCGGCGCCAGCACCGACATCGTGCAAAAGGAAATGTACACCTTCACCGACCGCGGCGACCGCTCGATCACGCTAAGGCCCGAGGGCACGCCCTCGGCGGTACGCGCCTATCTCGAAGCCAGTCTGGGCGCCCAGCGCCCGGTCTGGAAACTGTTCTACTCCGGGCCGATGTTTCGCGCCGAACGTCCACAGAAAGGACGGCTGCGCCAGTTCCATCAATACGGCGCCGAGCTGGTCGGGTCGGCATTGCCCGCCGCCGATGTCGAGATCATCACGCTCGCCGAAGCGACATTGCGCGACCTCGGAGTCGGCGAGTTCTCACTGATCCTCAACTCCATCGGCGATGCCGATGCCCGCAATGCGCATAATGCGGCACTGCGCGACTATCTCGGACGCGATGATGTGCGGACCAAACTCTGCGACGACTGCATCCGCCGCGCCGCGACCAATCCCTTGCGCATCTTCGACTGCAAGAAGGAATCGTGTTTACGCCTGATTGCCAGGGCGCCGACCATCGATGGATACCTGACGGACGATGACCGGTCACACTTCGATACTGTCCGCTCGTCATTGAAATCGTTGGGCATCCCCTACGAGATCGATGTGCGCATGGTGCGCGGCCTGGATTATTACACGCGCACAACGTTTGAGATCAAATCGAGCCGGCTGGGTGCGCAGGATTCGTTGTTGGGCGGCGGACGCTACGACCGCTTGGTCGAATTGTACGACGGCCCGCCGACCCCCGCGGTCGGCTTTGCGGCGGGCTGGGAGCGGATCCTCGATGTGCGGGAGATGGCGGGCGCCCCTCCCAATGCATCGCCGCCGCTCGATGTTTTCGTCTGCACGCTCGGCGAACAGGCGCAGACGCGCGCGGCGCATATCCTGGCGGCGATTCGCACGCTGGGATTCTCAGCCGACCGTGACTTCCTGGGGCGCGGCCTGAAGGCGCAAATGAAGGACGCCGACAGGTCGGGCGCGCGCTATGTTCTGATTGTCGGCGATGATGAAATCGCCCGCGGCCGATTCACGCTGCGCCGCATGGACACATCGGAACAAACCGATATCGATGCCGATCATACAAAGTGGACACAAGGGACATTTGCGGTGTAGGGTGGCACAAGGTGTGTGGACGCCAGGCGTCCTCGCCTGGCGCAACCCACGCTGGCGGGGAACGGCTGGCCGGCTCTGTGACTATGGTGGATTCAATGTGACTTCACTCCGCCACGCGAGGACGCGCGGCGTGCACGATCGGTGTTAGATCGCCCATGCTCCCCATCGAAGCCATCAAACGCACCCACACCTGCGGGCAACTGCGTGCCGAGCACACGGGACAGACTGTGCGTCTCAACGGCTGGGTCGCGCGCTGGCGCAACCTCGGCGGACTGCTCTTCATCGATCTGCGCGACCGCTACGGCATCACGCAGATCGTCTTTCATCCCGAACATGTCGACGCCGCGATGATGGACACCGCCTCGGCGTTGCGCGCCGAGAGCGTGATCGGCATCGAAGGCACAGTCCAGCTACGTCCGGCCGGAACCGAGAACAGCAAACTGCCGACCGGACAAATCGAAGTCGCCGTATCACGACTCGTCATCCTCAACCGCGCCGAGACGCCGCCGTTTGAAATCGTCGACGACACCAACGCCTCCGAAGACTTGCGCCTGAAGTACCGTTATCTCGATCTGCGCCGCAAACCGTTGCAGCAACGCTTGCACGTGCGACACGATGCCGCGCTGGCGACACGCGAATATCTCAGCAGCCAGCATTTCCTCGAAATCGAAACACCGCTCTTGATGCGTTCCACCCCCGAGGGCGCGCGCGACTATATCGTGCCGTCGCGCGTCCACAAAGGCCGCTTCTACGCGCTGCCGCAGTCGCCGCAGTTGATGAAGCAGATATTGATGGTCTCCGGTTTCGACCGCTACTTCCAACTGGCCCGCTGCCTGCGCGATGAAGACTTACGCGCCGACCGTCAGCCCGAACACACGCAAATCGATCTGGAGATGACCTTCGTCACTCCCGACGACGTCTTCGCCGTCGTCGAGGGATTAATGAAGCACGTGTTCCGCAAAGTCCTCGACGTCGACGTCATCACGCCGTTCGGACGGATGACCTTCGACGAGTCAATGGACACCTACGGCATCGACAAGCCCGACCTGCGTTACGATCTGCCGATTGTCACGCTCAACGACTCAGTCAAGGGCTCCGGATTTCGCGTGTTCGATGACACGGTCGCCAATGGCGGGCGCGTCGCCGCTATCAGAGCGCCGGCATGGGCCAACCTCTCACGCAAGCAGATCAGCGATTTGGAAGAGCTGGTCAAAGCCGAAGGCGCGGCGGGGCTCGCCTACATCTTATATCAGGAAGAAGGGGTCAAATCGCCGATCGCGAAGTTCCTCTCGCCGGAATCACTCGACAAAATCACCGGCGCGACCGAGGCGCGCGTCGGCGATGCAGTGCTCATGGTCGCCGCCGATGTGAGGACCTGTCGCAAGGCGCTGGGGCAACTGCGCATCCGCATCGCGCGAGAACTCGGCCACATCCGTCCCGGCAAATGGGCATTCACCTGGGTGCATTCATTCCCGCTCTTCGAATACAACGCCGAAGCCGGTCGCTACGATGCCATGCACAACATCGTCACGCATCCCTTCGAGGAAGACCTGCCCAAGCTCGAGGCGGGCTTTTCGACCGACATTCCCGGCGGCGATCCGCGTCACCCGTGGGAACAGATTCGCGGCCACCAATACGACTTGGTGCTCAACGGTGTCGAGCTTGCTTCCGGCGGCATGCGCAACTACCGCGCCGACCTGCAAAAGCGCGTGCTCAACGCCTTGGGCATCGACGATGACCGCGCCGAACGGATGTTCGGTTTTCTATTGGAGTCCTTCAAGTACGGCGCCCCGCCGCACGGCGGCATCGCGCTCGGCTTCGACCGCGTGGTCGCGCTGTTGTGCGGCTGCGACTCGATCCGCGAAGTCATCGCCTTCCCCAAGACCACGCAGGCGCAATCGCTGATGGATGGCTCCCCGTCATCCGTCGACCCGCATCAGTTGGCGGAGCTGGGGATAGAAATCAGCGGCAAGTGACGGCGAATGAGTGGGGCGGACGTCTTGTTCCTGTGCAGGCCAGACGTCCTCGTCTGGCCTGCCCCCGTCAGGTGGCAGAACACACCCTGACTTGTTGACGAATCATGCTTAGCTGTGGGATTGCACAGATGCACGTACGCAAAGAGCATGAGTGTCTATTGGCCGGGTGCCCGCGACGACATCGCGAGCTGTGTGCCCGCACCCTGGTGGCGGAATCCCCGTCGGAGGGTGGGGCACGAACATGCGGAATCCGTAGAACGTCGATCCATCGAACCCCATGGATGGGCGCAATGAATTGCTTGTCCTGAGCGCAGTGTGAGGGCGCCCCCACGACCTCCATTTCATACGGCGTAACTCTCTGAGCCCCAAACGCATGGGATACATGCGCCAACGCCCTGCCACATTTCCCCGCCCAAACCTCCTCGGCCGCGTATATTCCCATCCGCAGGACAATGACGCGACAAGCGGGGGCGATTACATCGCGGGCGAACAGTCCGATATTACCTGAGTAAGACATCATACAGCCCGATCCCGGTGAGAATTGTCTGATACGCTTTGAGTAAACCCAGCCAGCGAATCATTTCGATTGAAGGATGCGACCCGCGCGTGTTGCTCGGGCGGCATGGTGTCTTTTTGCCGCTGATCGAGGCGCGTTTCGGCGTGGCGCTGACCGCGCGCGGCGAAGAGATCATCGCCGTCGGCAAGCCCGAAGATGTGGATTCGGTCGCGCGGCTCATTGACGACCTGATGACCCACATCGCCAAGACCGGCGAACTCTCCGAGCGTTATTTGCACTACGCGATGACGATCATCGGCGAGGGGCAGGAGGGGCCCTCAGCGCAACTCGAAGCCGCCGCGCCGGGTGGAACGCGCTTTAAGATCACTGCCAAGACGTTGGGGCAGAAGGAGTACCTTGAAGCGATCGAGAACTACGATCTGACTATCGCCATCGGTCCCGCCGGCACGGGAAAGACATACCTTGCGGTCGCCATGGCGGTCGCCGAACTGAAAGCCAAGCTGGTCAACCGCATCGTCTTGGCCCGTCCGGCGGTCGAGGCGGGCGAATCGCTCGGCTTCCTGCCGGGAGACATGCGCGCCAAGGTCGACCCGTACCTGCGGCCGGTCTATGATGCCATGTACGACATGATGCCGACCGACAAAATGCACCGCATGCTGGAGAACAACACGATCGAGATCGCGCCGTTGGCGTTTATGCGCGGGCGCACGCTCAACAACGCCTTTGTCATTCTCGATGAAGCGCAAAACACGACCGCCGGGCAGATGAAGATGTTTTTGACCCGTCTGGGCGAGCGTTCCAAGGCGGTGGTCACCGGCGACATTACGCAAATCGATCTGGACAATCCGGCCGCTTCGGGCCTGCTTTTGGTCGAAAAGATTCTTTCGGGGATTAAAGGGGTGGCTTTCGTGCGGCTGACCGAACGCGATATCGTGCGGCATCGACTGGTGGGCGAGATCGTCCGCGCCTTCGACCGTCACGAACAGGCGTTGCGCGCCGCCGGGGCGGATCTTTCCAACGGCACCAACGGCCTTCCGTCCAGCCCGGTCCGTCGTCCCCATCGCAAGGCGCCCTTCGGGACACGGACCGCGCCCTCAACCTCGCTGCAATCCCGGCCGTAACACGCGACATGGATGGTTTGACGCGGGTGTCACAAGCACCCTGACGATGCCCGCTGGGCTGCCGATACTGAGAGACTGACGATGTTGCAATCGTTGCTGCGAATCCGACGCGCCATCACCGCCCGAGTCCGGGCGCGGTGGGAGCGCTTCGAAGACACACAGACCGCTCGCCGCTGGCGCATCGGCATCGGTGTCGCGCTCGGACTGGCTGTCGTGGCGCTATCGGTCTTTTTGTTTCCGCGCCCCGACCTGTTCGTCCCCCCCGATTTTCCGCGCGAGGGCGACATCGCCACCGCCGACATCATTGCGCCGTTCGATTTCCCGGTCTTAAAGTCGCAGGAGGAACTCGATGACGAGCGCCGTCGCATCTTGACAGAGACGCCGCCGGTGCTCAGTTACGACCAATCGGTCGCCGATTCGGTCCAGCGCACCACGACGCTCTTCTTCGACTACGCCGAACGCATGGCCGAGTCGAAGATATCCTTGAAACTCAAAGCGGAACGGCTCGCCGAACAATTCCCCTGGCTGGATTTGAGCGGATTGTCGACGCCGCGCACCGGCGGCGGCTGGCTGGCTTTGCGGTTTACCGTCGAGGATGTAATCCGTCGGATGTACGCCTCCGGTATTTTCCCCGACAACCGTTATTTGCCTGCATCCCAGAGCCAATTTGTCATGGTGACTCGCGAGGCGCGCGGCGATCTGCCGCTGCAGCGCGAACAGATACTCGACCTCAAGGGTGCGCGGACCCGCCTGGCGAATGAACTGGCGGAGATTCCCGGTGTCGATTCTCTCGAACGTGCCACGCTGCTGGCCGTCGTCGGAGAGATCGTCACCCCCAACCTCCGCTACAACCACGAGACCACCGAAGCGCGCCGTCAGGCGGCGCTCGCCGATGTGCGTCCCTACAAAGTCCGCATCTTCCGCGGCGAACGCATCGTCGCCAAACACGAACGCGTGACCGCGGCGCACGCCGAGCGCTTGCGCGCGCTGGCGCTCTCGCGCGCGGCGCAGATCGAAGAAGAACGCGCGATCATTCGCTGGCTGCCGTACGCGGCGCGCATCGTCTTCGCGGCGTTCTGTGTCGTCGCGGTCGTGGTGCACTTTCGCTATTTCCGGCCGCGGTATCTCAAGCGCCTGGGCCCGCCCTTCGCCCTGGCGGTCATCTGGACCGCCATCCTTTTGGCGACACGCTTTGCCTCCGCCGCCGACGGACCGGCGCTGTATCTGATCCCGATTCCCTTTGCCGCGATCCTTGTCACCATTCTCTTCGATCTGGGAACGGGGCTGGTCTCGACGGTCTTTCTCTCACTGCTGGTGGGAATTGTGACCGGCTACGACTACACCGTCTTCCTGGTCGGTTTCAGCGCCGGCATGATCACCGCGTACACCGTACGCACGGTGCGCCGGCGCTACGATTTCTACCGTCCGGCGCTGTACGGCGCCTGCGTCTATATCGTGGTCATCGCGCTGGTGGAAGCGCTGCGTTACACTCCCGGCGAGCAATTGCTGAACGCCGTCGGGTTCGGACTGGTCAATGCTGTCAGCGGCGCGGTCGTCGCCGTCGGCGTATTGCCGGTCTTCGAATCGCTCTTTGGCTTCACGACCGATCTGACGTTGTTGGAGCTCTCCAATCTGAATCATCCGCTGCTGCGGCGTCTGTCATTGGAAGCGCCCGGGACCTACCACCATTCGATCGTAATCGGCAGTCTGGCGGAATCCGCGGCCGAAGCGATCGGCGCCAATCCGCTGCTGGCACGAGTCGGCGCGTACTTTCACGACATCGGCAAGATGGAAAAGCCGGAGTATTTCGCCGAGAACCACCCGCACTACAAAAGCCGCCATGAAAAACTGACGCCGTCGATGAGCGCGCTCGTTTTGGAATCGCACGTCAAACAAGGAAAAGAGCTGGCGCTGGAGTACGATCTGCCCGACGCGGTCATCGATTTCATCGAGCAGCATCACGGCACGACGACCATGGCGTACTTCTTCCATAAGGCCAAAGCGCACGACCCCGACGCCTCCGAAGAGGAGTTCCGATATCCCGGTCCCAAGCCGCAGTCGCGCGAGACGGCGATTCTGATGCTGGCCGATTCGGTCGAGGCGGTCAGCCGCACGCTCGATGATCCCAAACCGGCGCGTCTGCGCGCGGCGATCAAAAAGGTGATCGAAGACAAGTTCCTGGCGGGACAACTGGAGGAATGCAACCTGACCCTGCGCGATCTGCATCTGATCGAAGAGAGTTTCCTGAAGATACTCGGTGGCGTGTTCCATCAGCGGGTCAAGTACCCGGCGCAATTGGGACTGGACGTGGCCGAACCCGAAAGCGACGCGGGCCCCGATGAGGAGCAGGGGTTGCGTGATACTCCGGCCCCGGGCACGATCCCGGTCGAGCCGGAGCGCACCGGAAACGTACGACGTTCACCCGTTTGACCGCTATATTGGCCGCGCGTCACAGTCAAACCGATCGGCCACAGTCGATGTCATCTCCTCGTTCCGAATCCAACGATCCCGTCCCGAGGCCCGGCCGCCGATCCCGGTCGATACCATGGCGTGTCACCGTGGCGCGCGGAATCCCGCGCGTGCGGATTCCCGCCGACGAGCTTGTTGCGGCGCTGCGTCGCGTCGGTCGCGGTGAGAACGCGTCTGGGCGAATCGGAGTGGTCATCGTCGATGATCCGGTCATGCACGAACTGAATCGTCGCTACCGTTGCAGGAACCGCCCGACCGACGTGCTCTCGTTTCCCCTGGCAGCAGGAGCTCCAGTCCATACCGACCGCCTGGTCGGCGAGGTGTACTGCAACTACGATCACGCGCGCCGATGGCGCGCCGGGCATGGCGGCACGATCGCCGACGAGCTGGTGCGGTTGGCGGTGCACGGTTGTCTGCATCTGCTGGGATACGATCACCACACAGCCCCGGATCGCGACCGGATGGTACGCGCCGAGCGGAAGTATCTGCGGATGAGTGGATTGATCGCGCATCGCAACGGACAGGGGCACGGTTCGTGATTCTCGAAATGCTGGTGACCGCCGGCGCGATCGCCCTCTTGCTGGGTGCGATCTACGCCGCGGCATCGGCGGGAGTTCAGCTCTTCACGATGGCCGATCACGAGATCACAACGACACAACTGCGCGGGCACCGCGCGCGATTCGTCGAAACGCTCACACGGAACCCGCGCGAGATCCTGCTGGCGGCCACGCTGTTTAAGTCGTTGATGTTTCTGGCGGTCGTTGTGATCGTCGTCTGGATGGTGCCCCGCTGGGCGCGACAGTTGGAGTGGCCGGGGCCGCCGTTTGTGGTCGTCGGGCTGATTGCCGTCTGGCTCTTGCGCATCTGGGTCGGCGAGATTCTGCCGCGCGCGTCGATTCCCGACAGCAACAACGGCGGCGAGAACCCGCGTCTGGCATGGCTGGCGCTGCTCTGGTGGGGATTTCGTCCGGTGCTGGCACTGACACGCCCGCTGCATCGGCGCCGGACGCCGCAGGAACGGTTCACCGACCGCGAGGAGATCGTCGAGCATGCCATCGATTCGCTGGCTGAGTCGGCCGGACTCGATGAACCGGTCATCGAGGAAGACGAACGCCGCATGATTCAGGGCGTCATCGGCCTCGAAGACACTGAGGTCCGTGAGGTCATGGTCCCGCGCATCAACATCGTCGCAGTCGAGGCGCACGACTCGATGGACAAGGTCCGGCGACTGGTGCGCGCTTCGGGACACTCACGGCTGCCGGTGTACGACAAAGACATCGACACGATCGTCGGCATCCTCTACGCAAAGGACGTCTTCTGCGCCGACCATTCCGACACACCGCCCGAACCGGCCACCTTGGCACGGCGCGCATTCTTTGTCCCGGAAACGAAGCGTGTCGATGCTCTGCTTGAAGAATTCAAGCGCACTAAGACACACATCGCCATCGTCGTCGATGAATTCGGCGGTACCGCCGGACTGGTCACGATGGAGGACATTCTCGAGGAAATCGTCGGCGAGATCGAAGACGAACACGATGCCCGCCATCAGGCCATCGAGCGACTCGATAACATGAGCGTACGCGCCGACGGCGTCGTGCCGCTCGAAGACGTCGCCGATCTCTTTGAGGTCGAGCTGCCCGAGGACGACTTCGAAACAGTCGGCGGGCTGATCTACGACCGCGTCGGCGGTGTCCCGCAACGCGGACAGACCGTCTCCGACTTCGGTCTGGAGTTTACCGTCGAGGAAATGGACGGGCAGCGGATCCGGCGCGTGCGGGTCGAGAAACGCCCCGAACCCAAACCCGAGTCGCCCGTGCGCGAAGATTGACACTTGAGTCTTTTCTGGTTGAATTACCGCCGTATGGTTCGACCACGCTCCCGACAACCGTCACAGGTCGATCTCTTCGCCCCCAAGCCGATTCTACTCCCCGACGAAGCCGAACTGGCAGGGCGCTTCGCTCAATTCAATGCCGTCCACTTTGACGGGACTCTGCCGCCTGCAATCGTGCGCTGGTCATTGCGTATGCGCATCGCCGGCAGTTGCGACTACGAACATCGCATCATCACGCTGTCACGACTGTATCACCTGCATTTCCCCGAGGAGATCGACGACACGCTCAAGCACGAGATGATCCATCTCGTCTTTCACCGCCACGATGCCGTCTTCGCGGCCGAGGCGCGACGGGTCGGCGCATCGCTGCATTGTCGCGAATACGACGGGCTGCATCCGCGCGCACGGTATGTCTACATCTGCCCCAACTGCCGAACCCTCTTTCCCCGCTCCCGGCGTGAACGGCTGTATTGCGGGCGCTGCTGCCCCCGACGGATCGACCCGAGATTTGAACTGGTCCTGCGAGAACCGGCGTCGCGTCTGGCCGCCCGCCGTCCGCTCACCGCTCGGCAACGTCCATCTCCACGACACCGAAAGCTTCGTGCCAACGGCGACCTCTTCGACTCGTGGTGAGCGACTTGTTCCGCTTGTCTCCGGCAAGGGCGAACCACAAGACGGCGAGACCGGCAATGCCCGCTGACTCATCTCGGTTGCCCAGCAGCGGATTGCCGCCCGTCTTGACTCCCTCGGGTCGATTACGCTACTCTTGGATCGCCAGACCCATCGGGATGGGTTCGGCACCGTGTGGCGGAGTAGCTCAGTTGGTTAGAGCAGCGGAATCATAATCCGCGTGTCCGGGGTTCGAGTCCCTGCTCCGCTACCATCGCCCGGTGGATTCTCGACATCCGATCATCGACTGCTATGAGACCGAGCGGGAAATCCTTTCCCGCCTGACCCGTTCAATCTTTCCGCATCGTCTGGCCATTTGGAAATCGGCTCTGCTCTGATTGGCTCGTAACACACTGACCCCAAAACAGTTAGCCCTTCCATCGGACATCTCCCATTACCGGCACAAGTTTTGATCACCTGTGCAAGGTCGGCACCACCCCGGGAGAGGGTCCTCGGCCCGTGCGGGATGGACCACGCAACGACGACAATCTGAGTGGGGGCAGGATGAAACAAAAGCAGGGGTCTGGAATCGGGTTCTGGCTGTTTATGGCCGTCATCATCTTCGTTCTGTATTGCCTCGTCATGCAACGGCCGTACTGCCGGACTCTGGACATGAGTTTGGGTCAGACGAACGCTGTTGAAACGACGAGGACCCTCTGACGAGAGTCGATGCTCCCTCACATCGCGCCCAAGGGCGCAACCGATCCCACACCGCAGTGATTCTCGCCGGCGGTCGCGGGACGCGTCTGCGCCCGTACACGACGTCGTTCCCAAAGCCGTTGATGCCGGTCGGCGACCGTCCGATTCTGGAGATTCTGGTCGGCCAACTCGCCCGAGCCGGATTCTCGCAGTTGATCGTCGCCGTCGGACACCTGGCAGGATTGATCGAAGCGTACTTCGGCGACGGTTCGCGATTCGGCGTGCACATCACTTATGCTCGTGAAGACGAACCGCTCGGTACCGTCGGGCCGTTGCGGGCATTGGACGACAGACTGCCCGAACACTTTCTCGTCGCCAATGGCGACGTCCTCTGCGACGTCGATCTGACGGCATTCTTAAATGAACACGCCCACGCTGCTCCCGCGCGCGATCTCTCCATCGCGACGGTCCAACGGCGTGTGCATTCCGAATACGGCGTCATCGAATGCGGCGCTGACGGCATCGTCTGCGGATACCTGGAAAAGCCGACGTTTCCCTTGCGTGTCTCCACCGGCATCTACGCGTTTTCGCGCACGGCGCTGGAGCTCATTCCGAAAGGCGCGCGCATGGACTTTCCCGACCTGGTGCTGAAGCTGTTGCGCCACGGATGCCGCGTCGTCACGCACGATCATTCAGGGCTCTGGCTCGATATCGGCCGCGCCGACGACTACGAAGCGGCGCAGCAGTTGATCGCCGAACAGCCGAATCGATTCGAAACGGTGATGACGAGATCCGAATCGAAAGTGCCATCGTCGCAATCGCCAAAACGGGAGGTGACACTGTGAGCACGGCGTCTGTGACGTCATCGTGTCCGTCGTATGTGCGCGAATTGCCCGGGCGCGCTGATCGATTGGGAATGACAGGCGATTCGCCGCGCACACCCGCAGAAGTTCATGGCGCGCTGCATGCAAAAGTGGCGCTGGTCTGCGGCGTCCGCAATGCCATCGGCCGGGCAATCGCCACGACGCTGGCGCAGCACGGCGCGCGGATCGCTTTCGACGCCGTGCCCGGATCCAACACCGCCGAGACGCTCAGCGCGGTCATCGAATCATTCGGCACCAACGCCATGCCCACCGGCAACATGACCGACCCCGAGACACGATCACACGGAATGGCCGAAGGTCCGCTTTGGGGGGCGGGGCAGGTTTACGAACGCTTCGGACAGATCGACATTCTCGTGTATGTCGTCAGTGGGAATGAATCGCACGATCGCACGCCGCTTCATCAGATGCACAACCGTCAATGGGATGAGTGTGCGCACAGACATCTTGACTTGGTCTACCGTCTGGTGCGCGAGGTGATCAATCCCATGCGGCAGCGACGTTTCGGACGCATCGTGCTGATCACCGATCCTATCGCGCCGTCGCAGTACCAGGCGCACGCGTATAGCGACATTGGCCAGTCCGGATTGGTCGCGTTGACCCGGACATTGGCGCGTGAGAACGCCGACCACAATGTCACCGCTAATTGTGTTTGCCCCGGCCTCATCGAACGACCGGGGTGCCGTTCCAATGGTCCTGACGACCCGCAAGCGAAAACGTTTCGCAAACGCGCAGAGATCGAACACATTCCCGCACAACGCTACGGCCGTCCCGAGGATGTCGCCCATCTCGTGACGTTTCTGTGCTCCGACCGCTCCGCCTACATCACCGGCCAGCGCATCGCCGTCGACGGGGGATTGTCGGCGTAAAGTTGCAACAGAGTCGCATAAACACAAACCGCCCCGTCAATCACCCAGGGCAGTTTTAGTCGCCTCTGGCGACTGTGTTACGGCTGCGGCTTGACCGGCGGTTGCCACGCCAGGCCGTAAGACAGCTTTCCGACTTCGGTCGAGTCAATGATCCTCGGCGGATGGGAGAAGTTGTCGATCGCGTAGACCCAGCCCTTGCCCGTGGCATTGACACACGTGAAGTAGACGCGCCGCCCGTCTTCGGATTTCACAATGCCGAACGGCTGGATCGCCTGCGGTCGCAGAATCCAGAAATCCTCGCCCTCTTCGCCGTGCGCGCCCCCCTCGGGGTGCCCGACCCAGACAAAGTTTTCGAATTGCGTCGTGACGAAGATGTGATCGTTGGCCGGATCATGCAGCACCTGCGTGGGTCCATAGAGCGTCTCATGGCTGCCGCCGCCATGCCCGTGCTCGGAGATCTCGATTGAGTCGGTGATGTCCAGATCATTCAGATCCATGACGCGCACCTGCCCCGCGTGCTGGCAGGCGATGAACACGCGACGCCCCCCGTGCGCCGCCAGTGCGTCTTCGGATTCCTCGATCCAGATTCCATACGGGCCGTATTTCTGCGTGCCCGTCGGATAGAGACTGTCGGGATCGACCGAGATGTTCTTCACCGAGTCGGCGTCGAGGTAGATCACTGTGACGTCATTGGTCATCATGTTGCAGGCGACCGCGAACTGCCCATCGTCGGAAACACGGCAGTCGTGTGTCATGGCCCCGGCCGTCATGTTGGTCGGGATGATCGTCATCGTGCTCAAATCAAGTTTCATGATCTTGGTACGGGTTGTGATGTCCAGTCCGCCGAAGTTGACCACATAACCGGTTTGCCCATCGGGAGTGATCCCGATCGACGTCGGCTGAAAATCAAACGGCATCTGCACCGACCCCATGGGCGTATTGTCGGAGGCGCGCCACTTGGTGATCATGCCGCCGATGCTGCGCGACGCGACATAGTAGAATTCGCCTTCCGGATCGAATCCGATGTAGTGCGGATTGGTGACTTCGAGATTGACCGAGTCGATGCGATCCAGAGTGTTGGCATTCAGGATAAACAGAGTCCCCTCACCCTGATTGAGCACATAGAGTCGCGCGGCCAGTTCGATGTTTTCGCCTCCCTCGTCAGGGCATCCCGCCAAGCTCAATAAGCCGAACACTCCGATTGCTGCGAGCAAACCTCGTGCGAGAAGCAAACTTAAACGACGCATTATTCCTCCTGAGATAATACCGCCGATGGGTCGCACGATTGCGTGGACACCTTCCAGACAGAACACGCGGCAGGGTCTTGAGTGGTGAGGCAGGCCGGGTCGCGCGAGATCGTGTGGTTGTCGTGCGTACAATGCTCTGAACAGTTACGAATCCTCAGGACAGTCCGCGACCGTCCTGATAACACAACAATGTAAGGGGAGCGTTGCTCCTTGGCAACGGGCAGGTGACACCTAAGCAGCGCGTGCCGAACCGGCACAACCCAGTGACCAATAAGGGCTTGAGTTCGTGCCCCCACGGCCCGCTCAGGGTGACGTTCGCCGAATCGCCTTGCTTCAGGGCAAAAAATGGTTATCCTAACGACTTCCCGGATTCCAAAGCAGGGGACCAATGAAGAGAACATTTCAACCATCGAATCGCAAAAAACTGGCCGATCACGGTTTTCGCGCCCGCATGGCGACGCGTCAGGGACGCGATGTCCTTCGCCGTCGTCGCGCCAAGGGGCGCAAGCGCCTGACCGTCCGCGCAGCGTCGAAGTAATCCGCCCAACAGTTCCGCACCATTCGGCCCGCACGGGTCGAGCGACGCGGGACGCAACTTCACTGACTTTCGTGACAGCGATGCAACGGCAATCCCGGTCGGCCCACGGACCGGGGCTGACTTTTCCGCGCCGATGCCGCCTGAAGAATCCGCGCACCGTGCGTGCCATCGGTGATTCTCCTGATGGTCGACGGCGCGTCGCCGCCTTTCGTGCGCTCTGGAGCGAAGGCGAACCGTCGGCGGCAGCTCCGGCGCAGTTTGCCTTTGTGGCGTCGCGGCATTGTGGAGCCGCGTATGTGCGCAATCGCATCAAGCGGCGCTTGCGTGAGGCGGTGCGAGCCAACAAAGTGAGTTGGCCCATCGGATTCCGCATCGTCATCAAGGCCAATGGCAACCGTGCCGCGTATGAGAGTTTTGAACACCTGTGTGCACAGATGAAAACAACCCTCGAACTGGTTCGGAACGACAGCGATGTGGAATCGGATTGACCGATTGCTCGGCGAGGTCGGCATTGTCGCGATTCGCGGTTACCAACTGTTGATCGCGCCATGGCTCATCGGCGGCTGTCGTCACATCCCGTCGTGTTCGGAATACGCCGCAGAAGCGTTGTCGCGTCACGGTGCGATCGCAGGCGGCAAACTGGCGGCTAAGCGTCTCGTGCGCTGCCGTCCCGGCGGCTCGTTCGGATACGATCCGGTCCCGTAGACTGATCCCGATGGACGAACAAAAACAGCCGATCAACTTCAACACGCTTCTGGCGTTCGTGGTCTTAATCGCGATCGTGCTGCTCTTGCCCGTGTACTGGGAATGGATCGGCTACAAACCGGCTCCCAAAACCGAACCGGTCGCCACCGATACGACGGCAACTTCGCCATCGGCGACACCCGAACAGCAGTCGCAAGCGATCGCCGAGAAGTCAGCTTCACAACCGGCGCAGTCTGAACAGACCTCCGACACTACAGCCGCGTTCTTTGTTGCGCGCGCCGACTGGCGTAATGAGACGATCACAGTTTCGACACCGAAGATCGAAGCGCTGATCGCCACGCGCGGCGGTCGCATCGTGCGGCTGGTGCTCAAGGACTATGTCTACAACGATGTCTACCGTCGCGGCGAGCCGATTGTCCTGCTCGACACGACCGACACCGGCGGCCCGCGCTTCGAGCCATTCTCCGATTCACTCGATTTGGCCGATGCGCCCTTTACCTCCGACCGGCACTCGCTGACGCTGCACGGCGATGATTCCGCGACGGTAACATTGACGACCCAGACACGCGCGGGCGGAACGTCCCCCTCTGGGGGAAGCACCTGGATGTTGTCCTACACGTTCTTTGCGGATCGGCATGATTTCCGTTTGCGCCTGTCGATTCCCGATCCGTGGCGCGCGGGGGTCGAACGCGAAATCGGTTACGGCTGGACCGGGGGCCTGTGGCCGACCGAACCCTCGGCCTCCGACGACAACGGCCATTTCGCCGCGGTCGCTCTGATGGGAACGGACCTGGAGAAAGTCAAGGATGTCGACAAGGACAAACCGACGCAAACGCTCACCGGCGAAACACACTGGGCCGCGGTGCGCACGAAGTATTTCGTTTGCGCGGTGATCCCATCGCACGTTGGTTCGGAGTTCCATGTCGTCAGCGACACCCGCCCCTGGATCGCGCCCGGTGCATCGGCCACGCTCAAGCAATTCTCCGCCTGGGTCCGCAGCGATCTGCGCACCGGCGAACCGGTCGATCTGACCTGGACGGTCTACGCCGGCCCGATCGACTACGACGTGTTGAAGTCCCACAATGTCGGCCTGGAGGAGATGGTCGATCTGGGGTGGCGCTGGATCGTGCGCCCGTTCGCACTGCTGTTGCTCTGGCTCTTCGGAATCCTGCACTCGGTGATCCCCAACTTTGGCGTCGTCATCATCATCTTCGCGCTGTTGATCAAGACCGTGATGCATCCGTTGACCAAAAAACAGATGCGCTCGATGCGCCGCATGCAGTCGCTGCAGCCGAGGATGGAAAAGCTGCGCGAGCGATTCAAGAAAGACCCGCAGCGGATGAATCAGGAGATGATGAAGATGTACCGCGAGGCGGGGGTCAATCCGCTCTCCGGCTGCCTGCCGCTGTTGCCGCAGATGCCGATCTTCTACGCGCTCTTCCAGTTGTTCCAGACCACGATCGAGCTGCGCGGCGCGCACTTTGTCGGCTGGGTCACCGACATGTCGCAAAAGGACCCCTACTACATCCTCCCGATCATCATGACGGTCGCGATGTTCGTGCAGCAGAAGCTCTCCACCAAGGACCCCAAGCAGAAGATGCTCATCTACCTGATGCCGTTGCTGTTCGGATTTCTGTTTCGCAACTTCCCGGCGGGCTTGAATCTCTACTGGTGCTGCTACAACATCTTCTCGATCATCGAACAAGTCTGGCTCATCGGCCACCCCGACGACGAATCCCCCGCCGATGCCGACGAAGTCGGCTCCGGCCGCATCCTCAAGACCGAAACGGCTGCGTAACCTGCTCGCCTTACCGGCAACGGATTGGTGCACATCAGAGACCTACTGCGACTTGCACTTAAGTGCGAGCCAATGGCCCACCTGCTTCTTCCCAACCGATCACAATCTGCTTGCGTGTCAGCCCGAAGCCAGCATATTCATTCAATCCGGAGGACAATCGAATGGGGTCACATCTCTTGAACAGTGTACGTGAGAGTGCGGCTTATCGTGGCTTCATCGAGATTGCTACTCAAGCCCTTGTTCTCTTTGGCCTGCTCGGTATGGGAATAGCTACGTATAGGCACTTCACTCCCCCCGACCTATCGATCACCTATCAGATGCTCGATACTATCAAGCCAGTTCACACGAAGACGGCCTGGGATACAGCTTCGAACTCAATCCCTGACAGTCTCTCGACCTTGAAACAGCAAATTAGCAAGTTCCTTGGAGTAACTCAGATACTAAGAGTGACATTTGAGAATAACTCAAGAATGACAATAACTGATATTGCGCTCTCACTCCGCCTGGCTCGTGAAATAACTGACTGCGCTGTTGAATCTCGTGATCTCTTGTTAATCAAAAGGCAGTCGGAGATTTGTACGTACGCCGAAAGGGAAGATGGATCATTCGTATTCGAGAGTATTGGCGAACTCCCCCCTCACGCAGGCTTCGTACTAACAATTTGGGGTTCATTTGGCTCCCGAGAACAGCCGGCACCAATCGACGTTAGTTCATCCGCCAACAGCAATTCTGTCCGGCGTGCCTCGCTCATAACCGGAGTCGGTTTGTATCTCGCAGAGAATCTGTTCTCTTTGACGGTGACGTTTATCTTTTTCATCGTCCTCGCGATAGCTGTACGGCTTGGAAGGAAGAAATGAGAGAGGGCCACCTCCTCGTGCACAAGGCTGTAGCGTTGGGACGGGCCTTCGCGTTTGTGTTACGGCGCTTCACTGCCGCGTCAATTGATTTGCTATGCATCTCCTTCATTTGCGTCTTTGGCGCACTTATTGGAGGATTATTCGGCCCTCTTTCGCCTCACCTCTCATCGGCGACCTTCATATTGGTATTCGTCTTGTACTATATCGTCCTCGAAACGTTCCAGAACGGAACGACAGTTGGAAAGTGGCTGCTTCGATTATCGCGCGCATCATCAACTAACAAAACATTAAATCTGGCTAGGTCATCTCTGAGAGCGGCGCTCTTTGTACTATGGCCGTTAACATTAGCCATCTTGCTTGATTTAGTATTCATGATCTTGCAACTGCCCCAATTACTATCTGTAGGACTGAACCTGTTCGTACTTGGAGTGATAGTGTTTGCATGGCCAGTCTCTGTCTTGTATTCCGGCGGGCAGTCATCTCTGTTTGATGTTATGGCCGGAACGCGCGTCCTTAGCATGGGAAGGGGCGATGACGCCTCATCGCGCGGAGGGATTGCAGCGCAGATTGTCGTGTCGATCCTGGCATCTGGTTTGCTTCTCGTCGTCCTCTCATGGCTGGTCCCACACGTGAGGAGGAGCATAGACACATCCGCAATGCCGCCTCGCGGCGTGGATAAGGACACTCGAGTTGTTTCGGTACTGCGAAGTCGGACATTCCCACTCATCCTCGCACACTATTATTCATTCCTGTATGACGATCCATTCATCCAAGTGACACATTTCGGCGAAGGCATCGATACACTGACCTTTAAATCGTCAATCCTCTCAGGCATAGAATCAGTTTCATAACCTCAAAAACATCTTGCCAAGCCATTTCGCGGGTGTGATGCTCGCCTCCGTGAGGGGGGGCCTCATGCCACGATACGAACGGATGTTGACCGACCGGCAATGGCGGCAACTCGCGCCGCTATTGCCAAAGCTGCGCGGCGGGCCGAAGGGTGGTCGTCCCTGGGCGGATGACCGCGCGGCGCTGGAAGGGATTCTGTGGGTGCTTAAGACGGGTGCACGCTGGCGCGATCTACCATCATCGTATCCCAGTCCCTCGACCTGTTGGAGACGTTTGGCCTTGTATGAGCAGTTGGGCGTCTGGGATGCGATCTGGCGGAAACTATTGCGTCGGCTGGACCGGCGTAAGCGCCTGAAGTTCACCGAGTGCTTTGTGGATGCGACCTTCGCCTCCGCAAAAGGGGGGGCGATAAGATTGGCCCAACCCGCCGGGGTAAAGGCTCGAAAGTGATGCTGGTCACCGACGGCAAAGGCATGCCGTTGGGGCTGCACGTCGACAGCGCCTCCCCGGGTGAGACCACCTTGTTGGAAACGGTGCTGGCCGATGTCCGTGTTCCGCGCACTCGTCTTCCTCGTCTGATTGCGGATCGCGGCTATGACAGTGACCCGTTGCGACGGGCGCTTGCCCGACACGGTACGCGACTGATAGCGCCGCACCGATCCTCGCGCACGCGGTCGGCTCCGCAGGATGGACGGCCCCTGCGCCGTTATCGTCGCCGCTGGATCGTTGAGCGCACCTTCGCTTGGTTGCATCGATTCCGCCGTCTCGTCGTACGCTACGAATTCTACGCCGTCATGTATCTGGCTTTCTTGCATCTGGCTTGCGTCGTCATCGCGCTCAGGAGGTTATGAAACTGATTCTAGAGCCGGTTACGATACCTGACCCCGACTACCCGATTGGGCTGCGTGCGGATGTCTATGTAAATGTCCGCATTAAAGGCTTGACGTCCGAAGTCTTCCATTCAGTCTTCGAGTCAATTGTCTTCTCTGAGATTGAAGAAGTCCTGCCAAGTGACTTCGACGGGTTGGCGATTATAGTGTTTAATTACAGTCTTAGTGATAGACTACCCGTGTTCAACCTCTCGTGGGTATACAGCAGAGTGGCGCTTGTCAAGCGAACGGCAGCAAGCACCGACATTCTGTGGGTTCGCGAACCGGACCTCCGTTCACGGAGACTGATCCTTGGGCTCCAACTTGGAGGTGAAGTGGATCAGGCCACATTCCCCCGGGGTATTGAGCTGCTTGTTCCCTGAAAGAATGTCACTCGGTTCACCGGTGCCTGGCGAAGGACTTGTGTCAAGTAATGTGGGGTACTCCTTTTCTCAGGCCCGGTCCGAGGTCCGGGTCATATATCTCTAGGGGCCGGTTTCGGGCCCGCCCCAAGATTCGGGCGGCTCGCCCCGCTTGCACTCAATGCGAACTCCGTCGTTACTTCTCTGATGTGTCCAGCCCCCCCTTCCCCAAGATCGACCTGAAACAAACCGTCTGCGCCATCGCCACACCGATCGGGCGCGGCGGACTGGGGATTGTCCGCCTCAGCGGCCCCAATGCGGTCGCCATCGCCGATTCTGTCTTTCGCGGAACGGACAGGAAGAAGCTCACCGACCAACCGGGGTACTCAGTTCATCATGGCGTGTTCGTCGACCCGGGATCAGGCGCTCATGTAGATGAGGTGCTCGCGACCGTCTTTCGTGCTCCCAAATCGTTTACCGGCGAGGACAGTGTGGAGTTCTCGGCGCATGGCGGCCCGGTCGTGCTCCGTAGCATGCTCCAGATACTGCTTGCTCAGGGAGCCGACCACGCCGCACCGGGCGAATTCACCCTCCGTGCCTTCCTGAATGGCCGGATCGATCTCACTGAGGCCGAAGGCGTGGCCGACATCATCAACGCCAAAACCGAAGAGGCCGCCGCCGCCGCCTTGAGCCAAATACAAGGCAATATCAAACAAGCTGTTACAGTGCTCCGAAATGAGCTGATTTCGGCGCTGGCCCGCCTCGAAATGGGAATCGACTTCACCGAGGAAGACCTCGACGCGACCGAAGTCGATTCTGTCGGAGCGCGGTTATCAACTGTACGACATCGTGTTACGGAATTACTGTCCGGATACAATCGCGGACGGATTCTTCGCGAAGGATTCACGGTAGTCCTCGCTGGGCCTCCCAACGCCGGCAAATCGACGCTCTTCAATCGATTGGCTCAAGATGAACGGGCGATCGTCACCGAGATTCCCGGCACCACTCGCGATGTCCTGCGCGAATACATCAACATCGAGGGTTGGCCGGTCTGCATCGTCGACACCGCCGGCATCCGTGAGGCGACCGATCTGGTCGAGCGCATCGGCGTAGAACGCTCCGACGCCGCCATCCGTGCGGCCGATGGAGCCATGTGGATCATTGACCATGCCTTAGACTGGTCCAGCCAAAAACCGCCATCGGTCTTTGCTACGATGACCATCCCCTGGCTGATCACAGTCAACAAGCTCGACTGCGCGGACGATCCCGATGCGGCAGTACGGGAGATCGCAGCCCATCACGCCCCGACCTTCAATCCACCGCCGGCCGTGCTCGGCCTGTCGGCCAAAACAGGGGAGGGGCTGGAATCGCTGGCGCGTGTCCTCAAGAGCTGGATCGAGGCGGTCGGACTGCCGGACAAATCGGTCTCGATCGCGATCAACGACCGCCACCGCGCCGCACTCGACCGCGCCGGAGCCGCGCTGGATCGCGCCATCGAATCGCTCAAGTCCACCGGCCAACTCGAACTCGCCGCCTTCGATGCCAAATCCGCGGCCGACGCCCTGGGCGAAGTCATCGGCACTACCACCACCGAGGAAATCCTCGCCGAGATTTTTTCGAACTTCTGTGTCGGAAAATAAGGCGGCGATTTCCCCCGTTCGAAACCCGAACCACGCCCGCAGAGACGCAGGGGTCAGGCAGCAGTTTGTAGGGGCACCCATTCGCTTCGCTCAGGACAAGCGGCGTGCCGTGCCCGACCCCCTACCGTCGTCGCCCCACCCAATCGACACCCGCATCAATGGCCGACCGCAGCCGATCCGACAACTGCGCCGTGTGATGCGCAATGTGCCGTATCGCGACAATCTGGTGCTCGAGTTTGGAGATCGGATACCAACTGAATCCGCTGTCGGCGCTGGTTAGATCGAGCGCGTCGATGGATTCGTCGACCATGTCGTCGCAGACCCGCCAGTACTCGAGCATCTCCTGTTTGCTGTATGGTTTCCCGGTCTGTGGCCGAAGGTCCTCTCCTGAGGGCGGACGGTGCGCCGGTTCGGTCAACTCCTGAATGTCCGGCGGCGCGGGCATGTCATCCATGTCCTGAATCCCGGTCTGATGCTTGTCCCACGCGACAAACCCGGCCGCGTGCGTGCGGCTGTACAGATGAACAAAATAGAGCGTGTGGTACACCACCCGCCAATAGGGATTGGTATACTCGGTGCTGACCCATAGATCGTCGGGGCACTGCTCGATGGCTGATTTCAGCATCGTCAGACAGGCATGGTACTGGTCCTTGAGGATCGTGCGGAGCGCCGGAACTGTGACGGCACCCGCTGTATCCGACTCTGGCATCAATGTACTCCCGTTTTGCGCGGTCCCATCCACTGACACAATCGTGAAGAACGAAACTCAATCGCACGCCGAGTTGGGTATCACATTTCCACCGGCTCAAACTCCGCAAACATCTGTCCGGCCTCGGCTAAGTTCGTCAGCTTCTCGTCGTCGCAGACAGCGTCGAACCGTGCCCAGAGCTTGTGCACTTCGGGATTCCGATGCGCCTGCTCGATCGCCTCGCGCGACTTCCATTCGAACACTTCAAGGATTGTCCCATCGGCTGCGCGCATGACATGCGCCGGACGCCCGGTGATCAATCCTTGCGTACGCAGCACCGGCATGTGCTCGGCGACCACCTTCTCCAACTCGAATTCTTTCCCCGGCTTCGGGCGATAGCACGCGATGACGAACCGTCCCATGGAAACCTCGCGTTCCTTCAACCGCAGACTGTCATTCTGAGCCCCGTTATCCAGTCCCGTCGAAGACGGGACTGGATAACGGGGCGAAGAATCTGCTTTTGACATCCTCGGTCGCATTTTGACAAACCTTCCTCAGTAAGAACAGTACCATGAACCGATGAAGGCAATGGGGGGATGACGGGCTGACACAATGCGGCGGTTAAGCCAAAGCGAGGCGGGAATGAAAATCAAAATCCTTATGTGCAACTGCCGCGGGCTGGATGCGGCGTTCAACCGTCTCGACACCCGGACATTGACCTCCGATGTCTCCGAGGAACTGGCCATCGACTACACGATTCTCCATCCCGAGCTCTGCGGTGACAGCGGTCGCGCCGCCTTCGCCGAGGCGTTGCACGACTGGGACCGCGATACCTACATCATCTGCGGTGCCTGTGCGCCGGAGATCCAGTTGGGCTTTGTCACGGAATTGGCCCGCGAACGCGGCATCCCCTACGACCACATAGTCCCGGTCGACATCCGTTCGGCCGACAACGAACACATCGTCAACCGCCTGCGTCAATCGGTCGAAGCGATCATCGGCATCGAGCCAGCGCCGTAATATCCGCACTTCGCTTGTGTTCTCGTAGGGCACGGCGTGCCGTGCCCTCATCGTTTGCTTATCTAAGTAGCCCCGCTTGGTGGCGGCTTTCGTCACAATCGGCAGGCACTGACATTACCGCGTCACACACACCGCGTTCTTCCCATCCGCCGACATGACATGGACGCGCGACTGGGGCCAGCCGCCACTGATGTAAACGATTTTCTTCCCATCCGGCGACCAGCGCGCGTAGAACGAATCCTCGATCACCCGCTTGATCTCCGAACCGTCGGCATTCATGACGAACACGCCCTCGTGCCCATCCGCTCCGCTGCGCGCGAAGATGATCTGCTTGCCGTCGGGCGACCAGCCGGGAAAGATGTTGTGCCCCTGGCGGGTCAACTGGGTCAAACCGGTGCCGTCGGGATGGACCGTGTAGAGATGATCCGTCTTGCCGTCTGAGAGGTTGGAATAAAAGAGAATGAGCCGGCCATCGGGCGACCAGACCGGATTCCAGTGCTCAGCGGCCGTGTCCGGGACCAATTGCGCTTCGGAACCATCGGCATCCATCACATAAAGTCGCCGCAGGCCGTCGACTTTGCGCGTGAAGGCGATCTGCCTGCCGTCGGGCGACCACGACGGTGCGTTGCACTCCCATGACGTGTCGGTCAGACACTGCGTCGTGCCGCTGTCCAGATGCGTGACGCAGATTCTTGTCACACCACTTTGCTTGGATGCATAGCCGACCCGTCTCCCGTCGCGCGACCATGTTGTCCAGTAATCGGTGAGCGGATTGTCGGTCAATTTCCTCCGCCCGGTGGCGTCGGAGTTCATCACGACGATGTCGTATTGCCCGTGCTGAAATACCGACATCGCCAGCCGCTTCCCATCCGGCGACCAGGTGACATCCTGATAGAAGGCGGTGTCTGTGCTCGCCGTGTCCGATAAGTGCGATTCTTGCGCTGTCGCGGAGCGTGCGAATAGCGAGACACTCAGGAGCAAGGCGAAGGATTTCATCATTGGGTGCCCAGATCCTTCAGTGAAATGTGAATGCATCACCTCAGACAGCGGATCGTCTGAACATTATCGCGGCGAATATACCAGCCGCACCACGCGATCACCCTCATAATCGGACAGCACAATCGGGATATCGCCGCGATGATTGAAGGCGCGACGATATGCCTCGGCGATCGGACGCAGGTCGAATCGGAGTGCCGGTTGAAGCAATGCGTCGCACATGTCGCCGGGATCGTCGTGGCGGATGTAGAGTGATACGGTGCCCGGACGTGTTTGCATCAGCGTCGATGGGGTCATGAACGCACTGTACACATGGCGGATGCAGCCGCCGCCATGACGGATCATCACCTGCAGTTCCGATCCGCTGATGCGCGCATCGAGCAGATCGAACCGCGCCGCGCGCAGTAACCGGTACGGCGTATTCGTAATCACCACCGGCTTGACCAACGGCAGGTCGCAGTACGCGCAGAGCGCGGCCCCATGCTCGAGATGGTTGAGCATCGCGACAAGGTCGACGATGTCGATGTGCCCGTCGCAATTGAGGTCGACGCGGTCGGCGGATATCGGCAACGGCCCCTGGTAAAGAATGTAGTCGATCAGTAGCCGCAGATCATCGCGGTCGACATCGCCGTCGCAGTCCTGATCGCCCTGCGGCGCGACGCGAAACGTGTCGACGAATTCGCGCGGCGGCTGCGGGGGCATCGTCGCAAGAGGATTGTCGGCTGTGACGAAAAAATGCACGATGTACTCGCCGTCGTCCAGATCGGTCAACGACTCTTCGATCCGAAACGGCACGAGCACCTGGATGCACTCGACGCTCGGATCGTACTCGGTGCGAATAAACACACCGATGCTGTACGCATCGATGACTGTTGCGGTCACCACCGGCTCGCTCCAGCAGGGGTTCGGCAACTCCCCGCGCAGCCACAACCGCACCGTGTCGCAGCTCAACGGACAATCGGGAATGACGTCGTGTGCGATGGAAAACGGGATCTCGGAATCCTGTGCAAGCGACGCTCGAACGGGCGCGAACAGGACAATGAGAATCAGCAATGATCGGAGCGTACTCATGGCGGCGACCCGGCGCGGATGCGCTGCGCTGCCCACCAGCGGCGCGCCGTCCCTCATCACCGCTATTACCGCGCACGGCAGCCGATATTCCAGGTGGATGCACAATCAGGCAAACTGGGATTTCGTTGCCCGCGCCCGGCTTGTATACTTGGCAAGCCCGCACCTTGGACATAAGGCCCTGCGGTTTTATAGATGAGAGAGCGAATCATCGTCATCGGCGGCGGACACGCCGGCATTGAGGCGGCCTCAGCCGCAGCGCGGATGGGCGCGCAGGTGCTCTTCATCACACGCGATCCGGGCGCCATCGGACGGATGTCGTGCAATCCGGCCATCGGCGGCATCGGTAAAGGCCAGATTGTCCGTGAGATCGATGCGCTTGGCGGACGCATGGGGAATTTGGCAGACCGCGCAGGGATTCAGTTCAAAGTACTCAATCGCCGCAAAGGTCCAGCCGTTCAGTCATCCCGCTGCCAATGTGACAGATTATCGTACCAGAATGCCGCAATTGAAGTAATCGAGAGCACGCCTTCAATCACGGTCGTACCTGACGGAATCTCCCGGCTGGTCATCAACGGAGACCGCATCGACGGTGTTGTCGGGACGTCTGGACAATTATATGGAACACAATGTGTTATACTATGTGCGGGAACGTTCTTGGAAGCCATCACGCATGTCGGCCCAAAGACAAGACCTGCCGGACGTGTCGGTGAGCCGCCGTCGCATGGACTGTCTGGTCAATTACGAGACCTGGGATTCGAGGTTGGTCGTCTGAAAACTGGCACACCACCGCGTCTTGATGGGAAGACTATTGATTACTCACAATGTGCGGTCCAACCGGGAGATGATCCGCCAGCAGGATTCTCGCGCATGTCGCCAGTGTCGATCGGCAACAAGTCAGTATGCTGGCTGACATACACGACTGCGGAGACGCACGCGCTGATCGGCGAGAACATCAAACACTCCCCGCTCTTCAATGGCCAGATCACCGGAATCGGGCCGCGCTATTGTCCCTCGATCGAGGACAAAGTTGTCAAGTTCGCCGAAAAACCCCGTCATCAACTCTTCCTCGAGCCGGAAGGGCTCAAAACATCGGACATATACATCAATGGCTTCTCGACATCGCTGCCGGCAGTTATCCAACTTGCCGCCTTGCGAACCATTCCTGCGCTGAGCCGAGTCGAGATGACACGCCCGGGATATGCGGTCGAGTACGACTACTTTCCGCCGACACAGTTGAAACCGACATTGGAGACCAAGCCGATTCGAGGCCTCTTTTTCGCCGGTCAGATCAATGGCACGTCTGGGTATGAAGAAGCTGCGGGACAAGGGCTTATCGCAGGAATTAATGCGGTTCTGTCGTGCCGTGGCCAGGCACCCTTCGTGCTCGGTCGCGATGAAGCGTACATCGGCGTGATGATCGACGATCTGGTCACAGTCGGAGTCGATGAACCTTACCGCATGTTCACTTCCCGCGCCGAGCATCGCTTGCATCTTCGTGAGGATAACGCCGAACGACGACTCTCAGGGTATGGACAGCGGCTTGGATTAGTCGCCGATGTTGTGTTTGCTCGGCTACGGCACCGTTGGGAAGAAATCGACCGGATGATCGAATCGTTCGGTCGGACAAACATCCCGACCCGTGAGCTCCCATTCGAGGGGCTGCGCAGGCAGGGCAGCGCGACGGCCGCCCAGATCCTGCGAATCCCTGGAGTCGATATGAGCGACTTGCATCGCTTCGATCCGACAATACCTCCTGTCGACCCCGCCATCGTTGAGGCGATCACCATTGCCATCAAGTACGGCGGATATATCGAGCGTCAGACCCGCCAGATCGAGCAGTTCCGACACCTGGAGGGTATGCGCGTTCCCGAATCTCTGATTTTTCGGTCGCTGCCCGGATTGAGACGTGAGTCGGTCGAAAAGTTCGAGCGTGTCCGCCCCACTACAGTTGGGCAGGCATCGCGCATCCCCGGCATCACTTCGGCCGATGTCAGTCTGCTGATGATCCACATCAAAGCGGGCAGCGGCAGATCGAAATCCCGCAGTGTTTCACGTGAAACACCGTCATGATGACGGCACCCCGGACGAGGAAATCCTCATGGTAAATCGATTTATCTTATTGTCGATTAGTGTCTTTCATCATACACATTTCACATGAAACTGTCATCTGACTTAGTTTCGCGCCTGGCTGGCATCCCCCCCGCCTCAGCGGGGACTCTGGATCGATTGAATCAGTACAGTGCGCTCGTCCAACATGAAAACTCACTGATCAATCTCGTCTCTCGCGCAGGCGATGTCGAAACGGAGATCGACGATCAGATCGCCATTTCCATCGCCGCACACCCGTTGATCCCACGCGATCGACCATTGCACTGGCTCGACATCGGCTCGGGCGGCGGATTCCCTGCCATTCCCCTGGCCATCCTCCGCCCGTCGGACTCATTCATACTCATCGAGTCTGTCGCCAAGAAGGCATTCTTTCTGGAGCGGGCGGTCGAACGGCTCGAGCTGCTGAACATCAGAATCGTCAATCAGCGCGCCGAGGATTTCTTAGACGAGGTGTTTAAGACTGAGCTTCCCTGGAATGTCATTTCAATCAAGGCGGTCACCGGCTGGGATGAGACATTCGCTTGGGCGAGACAGTCACTGCCGTCCGGGGGGATGTTGCTCACATTCAAGGCGCTCGGCGATGTGCCGGAGACATTCGATGGCGAGCGTGATTTTGAACTCATTACAGATCAATCTATTAACGACGTAATGCCTCGTATCACGGCTCGCATTCTCATCTATCAAAAGAAGTGACATCGTATTCTCTTGACTCATAATGAGTAATCAGAGTTTATCTTTCACTTGATGCACAATTTGTTGCCGAATCGCCGCATCATCGCCGTCGCCAACCAAAAAGGCGGTGTCGGCAAGACCACAACTGCGGTCAACCTCGCGGCCTGCATGGCCTTGTCCGGACGGCGCACATTGATGATCGATCTGGATCCGCAAGCCAACTCCACTTCGTTTTTAGGAGTCGACAAGAAAGATGTCACCACCTCGACCTATGAGGTCTTAGTCGGCGGCCTCACGATCAAGGCGGCGCGTAAACAAATCGGTGTCGAACTTCTCGATCTGGTGCCGTCGGCGATCCGATTGGTGGGAGCCGAAATCGAACTGCTCGGCATGACCGATCGCGAACAGATTCTTCGCAATGCCATTAACGACAATGGCTTGCCGCATTATGATTTCGTCATCATCGACTGCCCGCCATCATTGAACATGCTCACCATCAATGCACTGGTGGCGGCGAAGTCGGTACTGATTCCGTTGCAGTGCGAATACTTCGCGATGGAAGGATTGGGGCTGCTCATGGAAACGATCGGACGCGTGCAGAACTCGCTCAATCCGGAACTTGCCATCGAAGGTGTGCTGCTGACCATGTACGACGGCCGCCTCAATCTCTCGCGCCAGGTCGAAGCCGAGGCGCGCCGTTTCTTCGCAGACAAAGTCTACCGCACTGTGATCCAACGCAACGTGCGTCTCTCTGAAGCGCCGGGATTCGGCAAACCGATCGTGCTGTACGATGTGCACTCAGTCGGCGCGGAAAACTATCAGTCGTTTGCACAGGAGGTCATCGCCTCATGAATCGTCTCGCCCTCGGACGCGGTCTGGATGCGCTCATTCCTGCGACGACACCGGCTGTGACGTCGTCACAATCGGTGCGGCAGTTGCCGTTGGACTCTATCGTGCCCAATCCGGGACAACCGCGCACGCAATTCGACGAGGACAAACTGCGCGAACTCGCCGATTCGATTCGCGCGCACGGTGTCTTGCAGCCGGTATTGGTCAGACCGCTCAGTGACGGACACTACCAACTGATCGCCGGGCAGCGTCGCTGGAGCGCCGCGAAACACTCGGGGCTTTCGACAATCCCGGCGATCGTCATCGACAATGCGACCGATGCACAGCAGATGGAGTGGGCGTTAATCGAGAACCTGCAACGCGAAGATTTGAATCCGCTCGATGAAGCGGCGGGATACAAACGGCTCGCCGAGTTGTTCGGTTACACGCAGGAGATCATCGCGCAAAAAGTCGGCAAGGATCGCTCGACTGTCTCCAACATGTTGCGGCTGTTGTCCCTGCCCCAGGCGGTGCGCGACAAACTTGCCGCCGGCAAACTCACCGCCGGACATGCGCGCGCATTGTTGGGCATCGAACGTGAAGCGCTACAGATTCGTCTGGCCGACCGCATTGTCTCGCAGAGTCTCTCGGTGCGTCGCACCGAGGAAATCGTCTACGGCCAGCCCAAACGCGCTGTTTCACGCGCCGTGAAACGTTCCCCCGAACTCGATTCCGTCGAACGCAAACTGCGACTCAAGCTCGGCGCAACGGTGCACATCGTCGAATCGAAGAAACGCGGCCGCATCATCATCGACTACTACGGCCACGAGGATCTGAACCGGGTGCTGGGGATATTCGGAGTAATCTGAGTGCGGCGGATGCCCCGGACGTCCGCCCAAGTCTCCATCGTAACCGGCACCAAGTTGCAGTCGCATACGGGAGAGTTGCGCCTTGGAGATTCCTCACCCCGCAGTCCCACTCGCCACAGGCGAGTGGGACTACGAGGATTCGGAATGACATTGGTTGATTCTACTGCCGTCCAAAAAGGATGCATGAGAGCGGGGACTTCATTCCTGTGCAAGAGGCATTCGACAGAGCCAGGGATGTCATTCCGAACTCCGAATCCCGCACCGGCAGTGCGGGCCTCGGGGGATTCGGAATGACATTGATTGTGGCTTCGATTCCATAGTTGAATCCTCAAAGAGGAGCTGTCATTCCGAATCCCTGCGACGCCGACCGAAGGGAGGCGAAGTAGGGTGAGGAATCTCTAACGCGACGGTGCTACGCAAGAGAACGAAGCAGATGCCTTACTGGGTCTACATCATGACGAACATATCGGGTACGCTGTACACGGGCGTCACGAACGATCTGACGCGACGTCTGCACCAACACCGGACCGGCAGCGGATCACGGTTCGCATCGCAGTATCACATTGATAAGCTCGTGTACTGCGAGGAGACCGGGAATGTGCTTGATGCGATTGCGAGGGAGAAAGAGATCAAATCATGGCGACGGGAGAAGAAAGTTCGGCTGATTAATTCCGTGAATCCCAAATGGGAGGACCTGGTACCGTAACAGTTGTGACTTGGAGATTCCTCACACTCCCCCGTACTTCGTACGGGGTCGGTTCGGAATGACATTGCTGTTATGTGCTTCGGATTTGAAATAGTCGGCGAGCTATCTGTGTCATTCCGAAGCCCTGAGACTCACGCCGCAGGCGTGAAGCGAAGGGTGAGGAATCTCCAAAGCGACGCCGAACTGACGCGCGCGATGCAGCAACACGCGAACCTTACTTGCCGACAAAGATCGTCAACCCGGCCCGGATCGTGATCCATTGCGCGTCGCCCTGGACCTTTTCCGTATCTGTATCGCCGCCGAATTCGAGCTCGACATCTTTGTCGTCTGTCATCAGGTGCGTGATCTGCCCCTCGACGAACCCGCCGACCTGCTCGGAGAACATGTGCAGCACGCCAATCGCCCCTTCGATGCCTAACGCGTTGTCGACCGTCGCCTTGATGTCGGCGGTCTCACCTTTGGCCGTGGCATCGCCGGAGAGTTTCTGTTTGCCGATCATGGCGCCGGCGCGAACATTAAGGATGGGTCTTTCCGCCTGTCGCGAAGAGCCATTTGAGATAGGCGCCAAAGTCGATGACGGTCTGGTTCAGATCGTAGGATACTCCGGGATCGGGGTTCAGGAACATTTCATCGACACCGAAGCGGTTGTAGTTGACACGACCGCCGACCGCAAGGTTCCCGGCGATGAAAAACTCGGCAGCGCCCCCGGCGTTAAACCCGGTCTCCGCGCCCTTGGCTTTCTCATTCTCGGGGTCAGCGTCGGCCATATCGCCGATGGGAATGGCACCTCCGCCGTACGGCGATATCGCCAACTTCCCCTTCATCATGATCGCGTGGCTCGGCTGCGTCACCAGAAGCGCAACACCAAACACCATGGTCAGGATTGTTGCCTTTCGCATGAACCCTCCTTGGTTCTCGCCCGTCACCGGGCGATAGACGAGTATACAGACCGGGAGCCGAACGCTCAAGAGCCGGATGCGGGTGCGCCGACGGGCGGCGCAATGATCTCCGGCCGGTTCCAGAAGATGTAATCGGTGCTGGTGGTCTCGCCGCCGAGCTGGCGGACCAGCTCGACAATCTGCCCACGGTGATACCACGCATGTCCGGACACCTGGGTCAGGATCAACTCGACAGGCCAACGCCGATATTGGCCGTCATTCCCTTCCCATTCCAGGGGCTTGGCCAAACCAGCGTCGTCGAGCCCCGACATGTACTTCACCCACGCCTTCTCGGTGACGGCGACCATGCCGGGGAGATCCTCGAGTTTCGTCCCCTCACTATCCCAGCCCTCCTCGCCGGGCCAGTGACCCAGGCGGTACAGCCACATTCGACGCGCCAGAACCAGGTGTGCCATCAGGTTGAGCGCGCGCTGAAACTCGGGTGTGGCGCGCTTATTCGCGGTAACAGAGTTCAACATCGTGAGCGTCTTGGCGTTACAGTCGCGTTCGTGGTCGTACCAATTGCGGAAACGGTCGATCATGGTCGTCATCGTGTCCTCCCGATCTGCCAAACGAAAAAATCCGACATCCGTGGCGCGAATGGCAATCACTTCAGAACGCCCACACACGGAAGGAGCGCAACACGCCTCCCTTGCGCAATCAGACACAACAGGTTATATTGCATCCGTAGGTTCCTGCCGTATCTGTCCATAGGTCTGTCCAATCACAAGGAGTGGTATGTCCATGAGTGGTGTAACAGCAGTTTCTGAGAACGGCCTCATCCCCCGTCTCGGCGATGTGGCCCCCGATTTCACCGCGCAGACCACGCACGGCGAAGTCAAGTTTCATGAATGGCAGGGCGACAAGTGGGTGATTCTCTTCTCGCACCCGGCCGACTTCACGCCGGTCTGCTCGACCGAACTGACCGCGTTCGCCAAACGCTATGACGAATTCGAGAAGCGCGGCGCCAAGCTGATCGGCATCTCGATCGACTCGATCCATGCCCACTTGGCCTGGACACAAAACCTCGAAAGAATCCTGCAGACGAAGATCCCGTATCCGCTGATCGCCGATCTGAACACCGCGGTCGCCCAGAAATACGGGATGATCCATCCGGGGGCATCCGAGACCGTGACAGTCCGAACCCTGTTTGTAATCGACCCGAACAAAAAGGTCCGGGCGCTGATCTACTATCCGCTCAATGTCGGGCGCAGTGTCGATGAGGTGCTCCGCCTGCTGACGGCGCTGCAGACCGCCGACACCAAGGGAGTCGCGCTGCCGGTTGACTGGAAACCGGGCGACAAAGTCATTGTGCCCCCACCCAAGACCGAGGCCGACGTGCAGGATCGGCTGAGTGGGAAGTACGAAAAGATCGATTTCTACCTGTGCAAGAAGGAGCTGGTCTGATCGGAGAATGGCCCTGAGTGTGCTGAGCCCGTCTTATTTAGCTGTATCATGATAAGACACGGTAATACAACGTGATAACAGATATTATCGGCCCGTCGCGGCGGGCCTTTCTGTCTGTGGTCAGTCCGGAGCATGCCCCAAAATCGGCGTCGCGGTTATCAAGGCCACCCACGACTCTTTTGAGTGATTGTATCGCGGGTTAAAGAGGTTCAGTAAGCGGTCGGCGATGCTTGGTTCGATGTGCTTGATGATCTCGACCTCTCCAAAGTGCTCCCGGAGCATCTCGACATGCACATCAGGGTTTCCCCGGGAAAAGATCACGGCATAGTTGATGCCGGAGATCGGTTCCGGGAGCATGCCGAGTGCCCGCAGCCGCAAAGTATCGAGCTGTGCGGTGCTCCGAACCGGGTAGACTATCGGGCGTGGGGTCCGGTGGGCCCCATCGAGGTAGTATTCCGGCAGACGGGTGGCTCGTTCGGTGTAGTCGGCGATGATCCCTGTGGCGTCACCTCTCTCATATATATAGGTGAGCGACTCGATCCGTGATTTCTGACTGTAGTTGAGACAGGCGAGGATCAAAAGCGGCAGGTTGACCGCCCAGTACCAGCGCCATCCCCAGTTGATGCAGCGACGAAACCGTTCGCTGCCTCCATCGCTCCACCAATGCAGCCCGCACACACCCATCACCGCCACGGCAGCGAAGATGGGCAACAGGAAGCGCTCCTGCTTGCCGGGGATCAGCGAATGGATGATGATGAATGCGAAGACAGCCCACGCGAGGACTCCCAAACGCCGCGCGAATCGGACCATCGCCGCTCCGAACAAGATCGAAAACGGCGGGATGAAGACGCCCAACAGCAAGAGCACATATCGATACCACGGCCCGACGACATAGTTGTGGGAGCGTTCGATGTTGTGCCCGAGACTCTTCCATAATGATCCCAGAAACACCCCATGCCATGACCAATCCCAGAATCCCTGCAACACGGCTGGAATAAGCGAACCTGCAACAACGAGAATCAGCCCCCGCCATTGTCGAGCGAACATCAGGTACAGACCGATGCCGACCATCGCGCTGCCGACCTGCCAGCGGATGACGAACGCCAGCCCGCCGCACAGTCCCGCCAGCAACCAATGCTTGGTCGACGATCCTTGCGTGCGCTCGGCCCGTACGATTTGGTAGAGCGCACAGAGCAAGAACGGCATCGCAACGACTTCGATCAGATTGCGGACGGAGGCGTACGGCATGATGAATGCCGCGGCAACAATCAGCCCGGCATTCCACGCGGCACGCTCCCCTGCGAGCGACTTCGCGAGGCGGTACGCGAGCGCGATGGTCCACAGCGAAGTCAGTCCGTGCACCAGACGGATGATGAACATCACCGTCTCGGGATGCACGATGCCGATCTGCTGCAGGCCGCTCATTAAGAGCCAGTTGGCGCCGGGATACGCAAGCGAGCGATAAAACAACTCGCCGCCGGGCAGACCGGGGTTGTTGCCGCGCATCCACTCCGCCGCCATCTCGATCACCTGAAAGTGATCGTCGGAGCCCATGTACCCGCCGGAGTAGATCGACGCGATGACGCGCAGGATCAACCCGGCGAGCAGAAGTGTCAAAAACGGGTGTTGTTCCTTAAGCAGTTGCGTTCGTTGTCGCACGGGGCAGTATCATTGGTGCAAGCCGTTCTGCCAAGCGGCAAGAGAGACGGCTGTGTCGTCAACAACCCGCTTTGTGCCACTGACCTTGGTCGGTGCAGTAGCCGCTACAAGTGTGTCGGGCACACAACTACTCACACCGGGCACCCAGCAGAGCCGTGGGCCACCCGTCAGCAGGATATTGGCAAGTTTCCAGAAAAAGCCCTTGACAAGGCCACAGAAGAGAAGAATAGATTTAAGAAACAAGGCGAGATCATTGAATGAGCAGACAGGCATCATTCGCTCAGCTCACACTCTGTGTTACGCTGATCACCACACTGGCTGTGGTCTGTTCGTGTGCAATGTATGGGTGCACCCATCCGAATCAATATGACACATTCGTACGCATATCCGGAAGGGTTGTGGACGTAGAGTCCAGTCAGGGCATTGACTCTGTAATCGTATCCATTGACGACACGACTACATACAGCACTCAGAATCATACAAAGCCCGACGGTTCATTCTTTTTGGATGTGTTTCCATTTGATTCCGGCGCGATATACGCCCGGAAAGCCGGCTATCACACAGCGACGACAATAATCCGAGATGGAAGTCATGACGTAGACGATTTACTGATATCACTGATCGCGTCTAAGCCACCAAACGGAGCGTCAAATGTATCGCGTCACGTTAGCGCTCGCTCTCTGCGTGTCGCTCCACTCCATCGCTAATGCCGTTTGGAGTGATCGCGTACTCGTCATGCTCGAAACCAATGCCTCAACTCAGGAGGAATTCTTAAACCAAAAAGACTCGCTTAGTCTGGTCGGGTTCGCCCCACGGCATGTGTTCCCGCCGAACATCATGATTGGTACGATGTCGCGGCAGTTTCTCCCCCGTCTCGACACGAGCGAACTCGTCACTTCATTTGTGTCCTCGAATCGCAGACGAGGCGACAATCTGACCCAATTCCCTGTGTACGCTAGCCATGTCTATGAGCAGCTCACGGACCGAAGCAGGCGGCGTTCGGCTCGAATCAACTCTATGCCCGGACTGCTAGAACCTCCATCATGCTTACCTGATGATCCCCCGTTTTCGTTGACACTCGTTTAGATAGATTCCAGCAACAAGCGTTCCTCAAATTCAACCGGACTGAGATCGTCCAGGCTGGTGTGCATGCGTTCGCGGTT